>Ga0207686_10000934_pt1 | contig 17470 bp, 11 predicted proteins | sample KBSM24metaG_FD_184396 | JGI IMG/M metagenome (GOLD analysis project Ga0207686, IMG submission 184396) | Miscanthus rhizosphere microbial communities from Kellogg Biological Station, Michigan, USA - KBS M2-4 metaG (SPAdes) (version 2) | ecosystem: Host-associated > Plants > Roots > Rhizosphere >...
CGATCTTCCGCCTGCCATTGCAGCGAGCGCGCCCCGCGTTGAAATACGCGTCGCGGCGGCGCCTGCACTACAAATCCAAACATCGACGCGTCCAAACCCGAGGCCTCGATATTTGGATCGATCGGCATTTGAATCTGTTGTTGTAATGCGACGCCGCACGGCAGAATCGTGATGGCCATTACTTCGGGCGCAACATTGCGTGGCAGATAGGCGAGGCTGACGTCGTCCAATCTTGCTTCTTCACGATTGGCTGCCGCAGGACTTTTCAGGATCGCGCGCCACTGTATGAACCTGGCTCGGGGACTGGAGATCTGCGTGCCGTTCGGGTCAGTGTAGCTGGTACTCCAGTCGCTCCAGGTCATATCAGGCCGTTCGCTGTTACCACTGCGCGTCTGCATTTCGATTGGCCCGGCGCCGCGCCACCAGATTTTTCCCCACGAAGCGACCAGCTTCGCGTCGCGCACCGGAGACTCATAACTGCCGTCCTTGCCCCGCGCCACACCGAAGCGGACCAGCTTGCCCTGATTGCTCGAAGCGGCAAACACATCGGCGCCGCGAGCTACCAATGAAGAAATTTGTCCCTCGGTTGTTTGCAGCAGCAGAGTATCGCGACCGCTGTCGGTCACTGAATAGATGCGGCCTTTGTCGGACGTCCCGATGAGCACGCCGCCCTTCGTGGCCATCAACGCGAAACCGGTTACCGTGGTAGAACTCCACACGATGTCGGTGCCACCGTCCGGTGAAATATGAAAGACCGCGCTCCGTGCATTCGAGAGATCGTTCCGGCTGCGCGCCGGTGTTGGAGGAGCCGCTGCTGGCCCGGCTTCTTCGGTCGTGCTGACAGTAACAGTGGCCGCGGCGGTTGCGTCGGTAGCGGCGGCCGCCTTGGTGGTCGCGGCTGAATCGCCGAGACCGAGCGCGTAAATTGATCCGTCCGCAGCCGCGGCCAGCGCGTGTATCTCTCGCAGCGGCGCGTCGTAGAGCGCGAAGGCTTTGCCGTCCGCAGAGATTCGCAAAACAATGCCGCCCGGATCGGTACCGGCGATTAGATCGCCGCGCGCAGTCACTGCCAAAGACATCACATGCGTCTGATTTGTATCTACGAGCAATGATTCCGCCGGCTTAGCTCCCGCGGTGCGGACTCGATAGAGCTTGCCGTTGTCGCCGGTGCCCACTGCCAGCGATCCGTCATTCAAAATTGCGAGCGACCAGATGTATTTGTCTTCCGGATCAAAATAGACCTGCGATTTCCCGTCGCTCGTGACTCGATAGACTTTGCCGTCTGGTGAAGTCGCCGCGAAGATCGATCCATCCTTCGCCACGGCCAACGCGGTGACATCGAGTTCTGACGCTTTGAACAACAGGGACCCTTTGCCATCTGTGCCAAACCGAAAGAGTTTTCCGTCGTGGCCCGTTCCCAAATAAACATTGCCGGCGGAGTCGCTGGCGGTCGACCAGACATAAGGTTGTTCCGTATTGAAGACCTGGGTCGTCTCAGGAGCCAGAGTGACCACGCCCGTGTCGTTAATCGAAATGCCGCGGGCCTCGCCCTTGAGCCACTCGGCTCGCGATCCGATGTCCCAAACGATCGGATCACTGGCGAAGACAGGCAATGCGCCGAGGACGATAATCAAAACGACAAACACAAATAGTTTGGATTGATACATGAGCATTATGAGAATTCAGTTGCCGACGAACTTAGCATAAAGCGAACGCGCGGTGGCGACATCATCTGTGCCGCGGATAATCGAGCGCGCGTCCGGGAAGATCGTCATTTCAAATTCACCGGTGCGAAAGCGTAACAGATAGTCGTTCAGTTTTACCTCGCCGGCCCCGGAGAGCCGTTCGCCCAGCGTCGTTAGATCTATTTGCGCAGGTTGCGACGGCGAAACCTGGACCGCGTGCCGCCCACACAGCACCGCCGCCGAGTCGGTATTGTCCGCTTCGAGCGAGGCAAACCGGCGCAAAGCACAAGTCACGCAGTCGGCGACCGGCCGGCCGATCGAGATGCGACGCCATTCATTTTTCCACACGTCGAACTGCATCAGCGACTGGTGCAAATCATCCTCGTGACCAGTCAATAATTTCAGGGCCTCGCTCACCTGAACAGCGGCTACGACGTTGATAATCGGCATGATGACGCCCGCGGTGTCACAAGTTGGCGCGCTGGCGGCGGGCGGCGGTTCGGGAAACATGCAGCGTAGACAAGGCGTGACACCGGGTCTGATTGTCATAGTCACGCCATACGATCCGACAGCGGCGCCGTAAATCCAGTCGACATTATTTTTGACGCACGCGTCATTAATTAAATAGCGCGTGGCAAAGTTGTCAGTGCCGTCAATCACGACGTCGCAACCATCGATCAGGCGCTCAACATTGGAATGGTTAACGTCGGCGATTTCAGGCTCGACGTTTATCTCTGAATTGACGTGGCGAAGATGACTCGCGGCGGCGACTGCCTTGGGCAATCGATTCGCGGCATCGGCTTCCGTGAACATTGTTTGGCGCTGAAGATTTGAGAATTCGACAAAATCTCGATCGACAATACGAAGGTTGCCGATGCCCGCCCGGGCCAGCGATTCAGCCTGCGCCGATCCCAGCGCACCGCAACCAATGATCACAACGCGCGAACGCGACAGGCGCTCCTGGCCTTCGACGCCGATTGATGTGAAAAGGATTTGCCGGCTGTATCGCTCGGACTGAGCTTGTGGGTTCAACTGGAGGGTCTTTCTGTGATTTGACTTGGCAATCTCGCAAATGCGGCCGCCCGCATAACCTGAAGATCCGGTTGCTGACCCGTCCAAAATTTGAATTGTTCGACAGCTTGCGCCAAAAGCATTTCAATTCCACCGAGCAGTTGACAACCTGCGACCGCGGCTTCGCGGAGAAATTTCGTTCCCGGAGGATTGTAAACGAGATCGTAAGCCAACCGCACCCCTTGCAGTTGCTCGGCAGAAGCGATGCTTTCATGCTCGCATGCACCGCGCGTCCCGAGCGGTGTCGTGTTGATGACGACGTCGAATCCTTTGAAGGTCGCCGGCGGAAATGATCCAGCCTGGGCCCCGAAGGTTTCGGCGAGAAACTCCGTGTTTGATTTGTCGCGCGCAAAGACGGTTACGTGCGCGCCTTCCTGTTTCAGCGCCCAGACACAAGCGCGCGCCGCTCCGCCGGACCCGAATACGGCACAACGCACGTCGCGAACACTGCCGAGCGCTGCGCGCAACGGCGCGATGAATCCGGCCGCGTCGGTGTTGTAGCCGTGAAGCTGATCGTCCCGCACAACGATCGTGTTGCAGGCGCCAATCTCGCGACACACTGGATCGATCCAATCGAGTGCCTGCATCACGATCGATTTGTGCGGCGCAGTCACACTCAAACCGTTGAGGTCCCAATCAAGCTCGCGCGTCTGCGGATGAACCATGCGCCGAATGAAGTCGATGGCCTCACCGACTTCGAATGGAAGATAAACTGCGTTCAATTCATTTGCGGCAAAGGCTGCATTGTGAATATGCGGCGACAGCGATTGACTCACCGGATTGCCGATGATTCCGAAGACCTGGGTAGCCCGATCGATGAGGTCGATTCTATAGACATCGCGCAGTTCGGCGGCCGTCAACTGTCCGGGCGCGGTGCCGCTTTCATCGTCAATCGAGCCGTAAGTAAGAAGCGAAGCGCGCGACGGTCCGAGGATGCGAGTCATGAGGCCGGCCTGGCCCATTGCGATCGCGATTAGCTTGCGTCCGTCGCGCTGGGCGTGATGAAGCAAATCGAAAACCGCTAGGCAGTCTGTTGCGTCGGCGGCTTGCACGGCGATCTTGATTGTTCCCGCGGGAGTCCCAGCCATCCGATCGAATATCTCTCGCAGGTTATCCGGGGTGCGATCGAAATCGTGGTGCGAGCAAATGACCTTGGCCCAGTCGATCGGCAATCTTCCGGCAGATTCGCCTTGCGAGAACTCTTCAACTAAATCCAACTCTAGATCGATCAGCGCGTCCGCCGGTAAATCGTGCAATGAAGTCCAGAAGCGGCGGCGCGCCTCGAGATCATTCTGTGATTGTCCGCCCTGTTCCGAACTACGCAGCGTGAGAATCAAAGGTCGCGGTAGATTGCGTACCTTCTCTACGACGGAAGCAGCGTCTGCGAGAGCGAGACAATCGGCTCGCACTTCCACGATATCCGCGACCTTAGCAGCGGCGTTCAATGCACGAGGCAGTTCGTCGAGTTGGCGAACGCAGACAGGAACGCAGATTTTGGCCATTAAGTGACGACGACGACTAGGAAGGCTTTTGCGTATCGGAGTACTCGACACGGCGCGTTTGCGGATCAATGCCCAAGTGTCGGGTGGTGCCTTCGGTGACGCTCGGGACTGACGGTCTCAACTCGCCGGTCTTGGGCGCTGGCAAATCGGCCGGTCGAACTGTATTCAATTGCGGCTGCGCAGAAGTGTCCTGGTTCTTCAACATCCGGAAGCGCGCAAATTCGGCGAAACCTCTCGCGAAACAGCCGAACGCCGGAATCAACAACCAGAACCACCAAATTCTCCCCGCCGGGGCATAGGTGGCAACCAGAAGAGAAACTACGGTGAAGGCCACGCCCATCGTGATTGAACGAATGCCCTCGTCGATCCTGGGTTCGCGATTACGCCTTCTTCTGGGCGTGTAACGATCGGACCACTGCGGTTGATCGGCCTTCGGCAGTTGGCCAGTGAGGGCCTGAGGAACCAGACTGATGTTCGCCCCGCACGAACGACAAAAACTGGCGCCGTCAATATTCTGAGTTGCGCATTTGGGACAAAACATTCGGTGACTCCTTAGTACTCAAGAACCCTAACGACGAACTCGCGAGACATGTTCGGGTTGAATACTCGAACGCTGCCGCAGAGCTTCGTAAAGAATTATTCCCGCAGCGACCGAAACATTCAGCGACTCAATCTTTCCATGAACCGGGATCTTCACCAGCGCGTCACAGTTCTCGCGCACCAGACGGTGAAGACCAGAGCCTTCAGCGCCTAAAACGATCGCCGATGGCCTGGTCCAATCCCAATCTGAGTAACTCATCTCAGCATCGCCGGCCGTGCCCACGACCCAAACGTTACGCTCTTTCAGTTGCCGAATCAAAACAGATAAGTTGGTCACTCGCGCCACCCGGAGGTATTCAACTGCGCCGGCGGATGCCTTCGCGACCGTCTCGTTGAGTCCCACCGCGCGGCGTTCAGGAATGAAAACGCCTGTCGCTCCGGCGCATTCGGCCGTGCGCAGAATCGCGCCGAGGTTTCGCGGATCTTCGATGCCGTCGAGAATCAGCGCCAAAGGCGCCGGCTGCGTGCCGACCTGGGCAGCCAGCGCTTCCAACAGATCGTCGCCGTCTGCATATGCGGGCGCCGCTATGCGTGCGACGACGCCTTGATGATGCGTGTGGCCCGCCTCGCGATCGAGATCGGCGCGGCGGGCATGATTAACCGGAACACCGCGTTCGCGCGCTAACGTGATCAACTCACGCAGACGTTCATCGCGTGCCCCATCAGTGATTATGATTTGATTGGGAAGACGATCAGCGCGCAACGCTTCGACGACAGGATTGACGCCGTAGAGGAGGTGACGATCGGGAGCTGAGCGGCGCGGTGGCTTTTTCATCGAACGGCAATCCTACATTGACCCGCTGTCACCGCCGGGTTGCTGGTGGTCACGCTTCACATACCAAACAAGTCTCGAGTAATTGTTGAATTGCGATTCGTTGTCACTGGCCGTGACCGTCGAGAAATCATGACGCCCCGCCCGTGGCCGGCGCGAGCGACCCTGGCTCTCTGTATTTTCCAGGGGCCAGACCGCGTTGAGCAGCGGCCTGACTCGCGTGTAAGACTCGTTAACATCGGTCGGCGTGCGCTCCTTTAGCAACTCGATGAGCGCCCTGGCATTGTCAAAGGCCGTCAGACTTTTCCGTTCGCCCAAACATGAGAAATCAAAATCGTTGACGATGATTCGCCAGGGAGCGTCTGCCCGGCGCAGATAGATGTCGACCACGGACTGGTCTTCGCTAAGTTCGCGGCGATCCAAAGATTTCACCGCACTGCGTGAGCGGCGCTCGTCGACTTCCACGCGATGCACCAGCAAGCGGCCGGTAACAATCAATTGAATATCACTCAACTGAGTTGTCAGTGGCTGTCTGCCGATTTTCGATATTGCCGTGACGCTTTCGCCTGCGAATTCAAGCGCGCGAATATTTACGTGGACAAACTCGGTCTTTGAAACGGTCGCAGGTACCGCGGCGGTCGCAACGGCGATGTCGCTTAGTTCCGAAATGGTTTGCGCGGCGCTTTCAGGCGACCGCGTCGCGGCCAAAGGCAGCGGACCGTTATTAATGAGCGCGGCGCGCAACTCTTCGGGTTTCAAATTGAATCTGGTCGCTAATTGGCCGACCGCAGAGTCGTCCACCGGCCGGCCCTCTCGCGCCCAAACGACGACATAGAATTGGGGTTCGTTGGCATCTTCAGCGGTGACCGTTTCAACTTCCGAAGGAGCTGCGGCATTGAGCGCCGCCCCGCAATACATGCACTGTGATCGCGTAGGCGCATTCGCGCGCAGACAAGCGGCGCACGTAAGCATTTCGTCCGGCGCGAATTTCTTCAGCGGCGGTTCAGCGGCGGCGTCCGGGACTAACCAGGATTCATCTAATTCCGGCAAGGCTTCATTCTCCGTAGCGATTATACGATCCGCCGCGCCCGCTGCGTCAGTTTTTGCTGTTGAGCTTGACCCGCAACGCATCCCGGCGCATCCTATCCCCACTATTTGAAAACCTTATTGGAGCTATTTATCGTGAACCACTTCGATTCAAGTAACAATATTTCGTTGCAATTCGGCCATCGCGGAAAGGTGGCAATCTTTATTGATGGAAATAACCTGTTTCACGCCGCTCGATTTCACAACATCGACATTGATTACAACAAGCTGCTGCGCGTGCTGCTCGGCGATGGCCGCTTGTTTCGAGCTTTCTTTTACACCGGGGTCGACGCGGGAGCGGAACGCCAACAGGGATTTCTTCTGTGGATGAGACGTAACGGTTTTCGCGTCGTGCAGAAGGAACTGAAGACCTTTTATGACGGCACGCGTAAAGCTAACCTCGATGTTGAGATTGCTGTCGACATGTTGTCGCTCGCCGGGCGGTACGACACCGCCGTGCTGGTCTCGGGCGATGAGGACTTTGTCTACGCGGTCAATGCCGTGGCCTACAAAGGCTGTCGCGTCGAAATTGTTGGGTTCAGATCAAATACGGCGCCCAAGCTTATTGACGTGGCCGACTGTTTCATCGATCTCGGCGAAATTGCCGAGAAAGTGCGCAAGGAATTTCCGCACGGCCTTAAATATGAAGATCGCGACATTCACGTTTCCCGCCAACCACCGCCGCCTGCGTCTTTCATCGATCCCGTGCCGGTCATGACTCAGGTCCCGCCGGCGTGCGCGACGATGGAAGCCGAAGCGTTTCACCCGCCGATTGGTTCGATCATCGAAACGACCGAGCCCTTGGGAGCCATCGATTCCGCGGCCGATTTCATACGGGTCACTGACGAACAGTAAGGCCTTTGCTCAGTTGACTGACCCCAACCGATGCGTCTTGCAAGCTGGCATGCAAGCCTGTCATGCCAAAATGTCCGGCGATGCCCAGAACTGACACGGTTCACCGCCATCGTAATGGAATTAATGTGACCCTTTCATCGCCGGAACACGGACGGAGCCAACTCTAATCCTCCTCAAATTCGGGCTATTTACAAGGGAATCTCTTGCCCCGGCCGCCCCCGGAAGACGCGTAACTGCGCCCGTTGGCACCGGGTTTGCCAAAAGCACATCGGGCGAGAGGAACAGTATTCGATGAGGCCGGCGATTGTAAGGAATTTTAGCTTTTGAGGCCCGGTGCTTGGGTTTGGAGGCAAATCGTGTTATCCTCGCGCTTTTTTACGCAACCTTATCGCTCAGGATTGAATCAAAGGTATCGCCTACCTCGTGGTTATTTACAGAAACATCCTGGTATTAATGGCTAGCACGAAACAAATCGTGAAGGAAAGCGTTTGAATCAATTTGCGATCATGGAACAATTACAGACTGGAATCAGAAACATGGCTTTAGTATCGACATTTGAACAAGTGGACGAAGGAGTTTTGGTAGATTCTGTTGCGCCCGAGAATCTCGATCAGGTGCTGGAGCAACTCGCTTCCGGCTCCGAGAACGAAGAGTCATTAATTGAAACTACTACCGAAACCTCTTCTGATAACGACGAAGAACTGGGCGATGACCACGAACTCGATTTGTCGGCCGGCGAATCGGACAAAGCTGCCGATCCCGTCCGTCTCTATATGCGCGAGATGGGGCGCGTTCCGCTCCTTAATAAAGAACAGGAAGTGGCCATCGCGAAGCGGATTGAATGGGGACTGCAACGCGCCCAGAAGGGAATCACGCGTTCGCCGATCGCCATCGAAGAACTTCTGAAGATCAGCCAGGAATTACAGGCCGGCGCGCTGCCGATTCGTGACGTCGTGAGTTTCTCGGATCAAATGGACGCCGAGGAGCAGGAACTCGACGACAAGGCGCCGGAATACCTGGCCTGGACGCTTGAAGGCATTGAGAATATCCGCAAGTTATTCCGCCGGGCGCTCAAAGAACTGACGAATTTTCAGGACGAGCAGAAACGGACGCGCGGTAAGGCATCCAAAAAACTGTTGCGCCTGCGGCGAAAGCTTGCCGGCACGCGTCTGGAAATCGCCAAAGAGATCCGCGGTCTGCGTCTGAAGGAAGAGATTCGGCAGCGTTTAATTAACGCCATCGAAGCCGTCCATAAAGAAGTGCGGCTGCATGAGCGGGAAATCCAGCGGTGCAGCGAGCGCGCGAGTGCGCCGCGAGTTAAGGCCGCCGAAGCCGAGCAACTGAAAAAGCAGATAAGTGCCGGCAAGCGACGCTTGAAAGAGATTGAAACGCTTCATCACTTCTCGGCCGTCGAGATCAAACGCTCCTGGCAGATGATCTCTGCCGGTGAGGCACAGGCGGCCCAGGCCAAGCATGAACTGACCGAAGCCAACCTGCGATTGGTCGTCTCGATCGCCAAGAAATATCAGAATCGCGGTTTGCAGTTTCTCGATTTAATTCAAGAGGGGAACCTCGGTCTGATGAAGGGCGTCGAGAAGTTTGACTGGCGTCGCGGGTATAAGTTTTCGACCTACGCGACGTGGTGGATTCGCCAGGCGATCACCCGCGCGATTGCCGATCAATCGCGGACTATTCGCGTGCCGGTCCACATGGTTGAAGTGATCAATAAGGTCAAGAAAGTAACTCGCGAATTGGTGGTCGAACTCGGCCGCGAACCAAGCACCGAAGAGATTGCCAAACGAATGCAGAGCACCGCCGACAAAGTAAGCAAGGCGCTGAACCTGATCCAGCATCCGATTTCGCTCGAGGCGCCGATTGGCGAAGCCGGCGAAGCGCAGGTCGGAGATTTCATCGAGGACCAGTCCACGGTGAGTCCGGCTGAACGCGTGATCAGTTCGAACGCGCGCGACGTCGCCGGTGACGTGTTGCAAACGCTCAGCCCGCGCGAAGAGAAGGTAATTCGCTTGCGCTTTGGTCTGGATGCGGATGGACGCGAGCGGACGCTGGAAGAAGTTGGCGAGGACTTCAACGTCACGCGCGAGCGTATTCGCCAAATTGAAGTCAAGGCGCTGCGCAAGCTTCGCCATCCATCTCGTGCCCGCGTGCTGAAGACTCTGCTCGAAGTTAAAGCTTAACCGCGAGCGCTTTCTAATTTAGACCTACCGCTGATTGGCGTCAGCGGTAGGTCTTTTTATTTTCACCGTGTCTGACCCGAGGTTGACGAACCGGCAATCGTTTCTATAATCGTGCCGCTCAAGCGGGTGACCAATCATGATCACAAACCAGGTGGTAGAAACGTGGGAAATTCATAATCGCATCAATTTGTACATACTCGATGCAATAGCCCCGGAAAACCTGGCCGACGTGTCGCCGGTGAAGGGGCGGACGGTGGGCGAGCTGTTTGCGCATCTGCATAATGTGCGGCTGATGTGGCTGAAAGCCGCCGCTCCTGACCTGCTGAAAAATCTGAAAAAAATTGAGAAGACGGAAACACGCAAGAAGGATCTACTTCGCAAAGCGCTGGTTGAATCGGGTCGGGCGATTGGAAGTTTGCTGAACAATAGTCTCGAGGCGGATGGCCGGGTCAAGGGTTTCAAGCCTCATGCTGCCGCCTTTGCCGGATACATGATTTCTCACGAATCGCATCATCGCGGCCAAATAGTTCTGCTGCTCAAACAGTCGGGTCATCGTTTGGATAACAAGATCCTCTACGGCATGTGGGAATGGGGCGTTCGCTAGCAACCAGGAGTCGGTACCATCCGCGTAGTGGTTGGATCAACCGCACTTCTAGACATGAAGAAGAAAACCAATCGCCGTTCTTTCATCAAGTCCGCGGCCATGACGAGCGGAGCCATAGCCGTCGCCTCATCACTCAAGCAACTGTCGTGGGCGAAATCGAGTACGCGTCCGTTTTCTTTTTACGATCAACCCGCGCGACAACTGCTCGCGCGGATGACGCTAGCTGAAAAGATCGGACAGATGACTCAAGGGGAGCAGAACTCGATGCGCGAAGGCGACATTGAAAAATACTCTCTTGGGTCACTGCTTTGCGGCGGCAGCTCGGATCCAAAAGCTGGAAACAGTCTCGAGGCATGGACCGATCTGTACGACGGTTTTCAACGGCAAGCTTTGAAAACCCGGCTCGCAATTCCAATTCTCTTCGGCGTCGATGCGGTCCACGGTCACAACAACGTCTTAAATGCCGTCGTGTTCCCTCACAACATCGGTTTGGGATGCACGCGCAATCCGGCTCTGGTGGAAAGGGCAGCGCGCGTGACGGCGGAAGAAGTCCGCGCCACCGGATTCAACTGGGCCTTTGCTCCCTGCATCGCCGTCCCGCGCGACGAGAGATGGGGACGAACTTACGAAGGCTTTGGCGAAACACCCGACCTGGCCCAGAGCCTTGGCGCGGCGGCGATTAGAGGTTTGCAGCAACGCGATCTTAATGACCGTTTGGCCGTGCTGGCATGCGCCAAACATTTCGTGGGCGATGGCGGGACTTCGATGGGTACGGGTCAGATGAATCGCGCGCAAAAACACTTGCTGGATCAGGGTGATACGCGTTTGAGCGAAGCCGAGTTGCGTCGCATTCATTTACCCGGATACCGCAGCGCGATTGCCGCCGGTGTCGGATCGATCATGGTCTCGTACAGCAGTTGGAATGGACTGAAATCATCTGCGAGCAAGCGGTTGTTAACCGAAATTCTCAAACAGGAAATGGGTTTTGAAGGTTTCTTGATCTCCGATTACAACGCCATCGCGCAAATCGATCCCGACTTCAAGAAATCGATCGAGAGCTCGATCAATGCCGGCATGGATATGGCTATGGAACCGAATAGTTCGCAGCGGTTCATCGCGCTGTTGACCGAGTTGGTAAATGAAGGCCGGGTGCCGATGTCGCGCATCGACGATGCGGTCACCAGAATCCTGCGCGTCAAGTTCGCGATGGGTTTGATGAACAAGACGCGTTCCCCACTTGCCGATCGAGGATTGCATCGAAGCTTCGGCTCAACCAACCATCGCGCGGTGGCTCGTGAATGTGCGCGCCAATCGCTGGTACTCTTGAAGAATGAACGGAAGACACTGCCGCTATCAAAGAAACTCGCTCGCATCCACGTGGCCGGTAAGAGCGCCGACGACATCGGCAATCAATGCGGCGGGTGGACCATCGACTGGCAAGGCCGGAGTGGTCCCGTAACCTCAGGCGGCACGACAATTCTCAGCGCGATCAAAAAGACGGTCTCGCCTGCGACGAGCGTCACCTTCTCGACTGATGGTACGGGAGCGAGTGGCGCGACCATCGCACTCGTGGTCATCGGCGAGACGCCGTACGCCGAAGGCCGTGGTGATCGAGAGTTTCTCTCATTGTCAACAGATGACATGAGAGTAATCAGCAACCTGAAGAGCGCCGGCGTGCCCGTCGCAGTGGTATTGCTCTCAGGCCGCCCGCTGATCATCAACGACGCACTGGCCCAATGCGACGCCTTCGTCGCTGCCTGGCTCCCCGGAACAGAGGGACGGGGAGTAACTGACGTCCTGTTCGGCGACTACAAACCTACCGGAAAACTCTCCTGCAGTTGGCCGCGGACGATGGAGCAGATCCCAATCAATTCAGGCGATTCGAACTACGATCCCTTGTTCCCTTATGGTTACGGCCTCAGCTATCCGTAACGCCGCCACCGTTTTCTTCCAAGAAAAAAGCACCCGCGATCGTTAAAAAAAGCTTGACAGTAACGGCGCGCGGGGAATATTGTTCGCACTCTGTACAAAGTCGCTTTTATGCGCAAGATAAACACCCGAGATTTCCGCGTCGCTACGCGCTCGACTTCGCGAGACATCAATCGCCGGATTGCGCTGAATGTGATTCACGAGCACCAGCCGATTTCGCGGGCGGAACTGGCGCGGCGCATGAGAGTAACCCGCGGAGTGGCGGGTGTGCTGGTCCAGGAACTGCTCGATCAAGATCTGATTTATGAGGGCGCAACGGGCGAAGCAGCGTTTGGGCGAAAGCCGACGCTGCTGCATATCAAATCGCATGACCGGTTGGTGGTCGCGGTCGATATCCGCTTCAGTAAGACCTACCTGATGGTGTGCGATTTCTCTGGCCGCCAGGTGGCTCTCGAAACCTGCGACACCAAATTTTCCATCCCCGAACTGATCCGTGATCTCGGGACGCGCATCCGGCGTTTATTGAAAACAACGGGAACTACGCAGGCAGTTGAAGGAGTTGGGGTCGCTGTGCCGGGCATGGTCGATCAGCGCACTGGCCGAATTCTCAATGCGCCGGCGCTTGGTTGGCGGGATGTCGAGTTGCGTAATCCGCTGGCGACGGCGACGGGTTTACCTGTCGAGATCGAGAATTCAGGCCGCGCTTGCACCCTTGCGCTGCTGTGGCTCGAACGCGGCGAATCGATGCGTCCGCAAAATTTCGTTTACGTGGGTGTAGCTGACGGCGTGGGCGTCGGGGTGGTCGTCAATGGGGAACTGCTGCGTGGCAGCGATTACATCGCCGGCGAATTCGCTCACGTCCCACTGAACATCGAAGGACCGCAATGCATGTGCGGAGCATCGGGCTGCTGGGAGGCTTACATATCGAATTTGGCGACCCTCTCAAGATACTTTGGCTGGCATTTGTCCAAGCTCAGTCCAAATAAGCTGCGGCACGCAAAGCACGGCTCGTTCACAGTTCTCGATCTGATTTCCCGGGCCCGCGACGGAGATCAAAAAGCCAGGGCTGCGATCGATTCGACTGCGCACTTTCTGGGACTCGGACTCGGCACCATTGTTAATGTCATTAACCCGGAATGCATTTATCTCGACGGCGAAATTACCACGGCGTGGGACTTAATTCAGGGCCCGGTCACCTCGGCATTAGCGCAGCGAGCTTTGACGGAAAAGGGCGGGCGCACGCCATTGCGCATATCATCCACCATGGACCATTCACGCTTGCGGGGCGCCGCAGCCCTCATCGCTGCGCCTACTTTTGCGGCGCCGCGCGTGGCTTGAAGTCAGGACGAAGAGCAAGGGGTAAATATACAAGGAGCAACGGCACGGTTGCTTGAATCTTTGAATGCTGATTTGGAGGTAGTGGAATGCTTACAGGACTAACTTTTCGTTTGCGATTGATCCCATTTGCAGTGATCGCCTTGCTGCTCTCGATTCCCCTGGCCGTGTCGGCGCAAGTAACGACGGCGACCATGGTCGGCACAGTCACGGATCCGGGCGGGTCAAAGGTCCCCGGCGCGCAAGTGACTGCGCGTGGCATCGATACGGGTCTTTCGCGAACGGTCACCACGAACGATGAAGGGGATTATCGAATTGAGTTCCTGCCAATCGGCAAGTACACAGTCGAAGTCTCGTACACCGGCTTCAAGAAGGCTCTGCTCAGCGACGTCGTCCTTCAGATAAACGAAACTACGCGGGTCGATGTACCGTTGAGTGTTGGCCAGGTTAGCGAGACGGTGACGATTTCTGAGATGGCCACCCCCGCGGTGAACACCAGCACCTCCGAGATTGCTCGCACCATCCAATCAGCGGAAATATCAAGTCTGCCGCTCGTTGAGCGGAACGTCTACACCCTGCTCGACCTCACGCCCGGCGTGCAGTCAAATAACAACGGCGTAGCCACCGCATCCACTGGCACCAGCACGTTCATACTCGGTTACCCGGAACAACGAACGCTGATCAATGGCGGCACTGACGGCGGTACCGGCTCAGTGAATTACTATCTTGACGGCGGCATAAATATGACGAACCTGCGCAACACCGGTAACATTTTGCCCAATCCGGATGCGATTCAGGAATTCAAGGTCCAGACAAACAGCTACAACGCAGAATATGGCCGTTATGCCAGCGGCGTCATCAATGTGGTCACCAAATCCGGCACCAACCAGTTTCACGGATCGGCGTTTGAATTCCTTCGCAACACAGTTTTCAACGCGAATGACTGGGGATCGACTCTGGCCAGGGCGCCGTTTCATCGCAACCAGTTTGGCGGCACGATCGGCGGTCCGATCAAGAAGGACAAAGCATTTTTCTTCGCGTCCTATTCGGGATTGCGCCAGGCTACGAGCACATTCCTGAGCGGCGCGCGCGTTCCCACCGCGCTGGAACGCATCGGCAACTTTACGGCTTCCGCTACCAAGCCCACCGACCCGGCAACTAACGCACCTTTTGTCTGCAACGGTGTTCAGAACGTCATCTGCCCCAACCGTCAGGATGTAGTGGCATTGAAGATCATCAATGATTTCATTCCGACGTCCAACATCACGCTTTCAAATGGCAACGCGGGATGGCAGGGCAATATCGCGACCCCCTACAACTTTGACGAGTATTTGGGAAAAGTGGACTATCAGCTTAACGACGCGCACCGCTTGAACGTAAGTTACTTTAATACCGGAGGCACGAGCAGAACGAGGGGGGGCAGCGGGAACTTACCCTGGAGTTTCCAGGATTCTACCTGGCGACAGCATAGCGTCAACGTCAGCGATGTTTGGATCCTCAGCTCAAACAAGATCAATCAGGCGTGGTTGACGTTCTCACGGAATTTCGGCGGACGCATCAACAGCCCGGCAACCTCGCTTACCGATCTTGGGTCACAATTTACGATTCAGGGCACGCCGAATTTACCGCAGATAACCGTCACGGGATACTTCACTCTCGGACAACAAATTGGCGGCCCGACGGCCGGGACTAACTTCTATTCCGCACGTGACGTTTTCAGTTGGATCAAGGGCAAGCACTCGCTCAAGTTGGGCGGAGAGATCTCGCTCAACAAGGACATCCAGCAGACACTGCTCAACAACTATGGAGTTTTCACCTTCAATGCTAATTCAACCGCCAGGGTCGCCGGTGGAGGTGTGACCGCTGCGGCGGGTAACGCGTTTGCCGATTTCCTGATCGGTATTCCGAGTGCGGTCTCGCAGGACGCCCCGGTAACGGGCTACACCAATACGTGGTACACGGCGCTGTTCGCCCAGGATGATTTCAAGGCGCATCCTCGGGTGACTCTCAATCTTGGTCTGCGTTGGGATGTGCAGACGGCGCCTACGGATCCTCTAAACCGGGTCGTCAATTATGAGCCCGGCAAGAAGTCCGTGGTTATTCCGACTGCTCCGGTGGGAGCTTTGTTCTTCGGAGATCCGGGTGTGGAACGTGCCGGCATTCCGACCAGCTACACACATTTTTCGCCGCGCATCGGTTTTGCGTGGGACGTCGCGGGTGATGGGAAGACCTCGATCCGTGGAGCGGCCGGACTCTTTTACGGCAGCATCTCAGGCAACGAGTGGAACACCATGACGAACTTCCAGCCCTTCTCGACGAGGCTGACGTTTACCAACATCAATCAAAAGACGAACGCTGCGGGCGTGCCGCTGGGTGCTACGCTCATCAATCCCTATAACGCTTTCGTTGGCGGAAATCCGTTCCCGTACAAGGGCACTTTTACTACCGGCGGAGGCCTCTTCCCCGTGGCCTCGGACTTCGAGTGGCCGTTTACGTTTCAGATGAACATCGGCGTGCAGCGCCAGTTGACTCGATCGCTGGTCGTCGGCGCGGCGTATGTCGATACGGAAGCCCACAACCTGCCGTTTGCCCGTGACATCAACTACCCGGTGCTCACGCCCACCGCCACTACTGCGGGCGCGAACATTCTTGCCCGCCGGCCTAACCCATTGTTTGGCGCGGTGCTTGAACTGGATTCGGATCAGGACGCTTCATACCATGGCCTGCAAATCACCAGCGCCATGCGAATGAGCCACCATGTGACCTTTAACGCTTTCTACACCTTGAGCAAAACCAATAGCACTGTTCAGCTCTACAACAGTACGACTCAGGGCGGGGCGCAGAACTTCAACAAGCTTTTTGAAGATTATGGCGCTGGCGACACTGATCAGCGTCATGTCTTTAGCATGAGCATGACCTATAAGCCCGATTACTTTAGCAAGGACAGTAACGCCGTCCTGCGTCATGTCTTCAACGGCTGGAGTCTCTCGCCCATCGTCAAGATTCGCAGCGGACTTCCGTTTACAGTCACCAACGGCAACGTTGATGCTAATCTCGATGGCAACACAAGTGACCGGGCCCAGCTGATCGGCGATCCCCACCTCGACAATCCGACGGCAGCACGATGGTTCAATACGGCCGCCTTTGCTCAGAACCCGGTGGTGACCGGCGTGGCCACTGATGGCACCTCGCCCCGCAACTTCCTGTATGGGCCAGGGTATTGGACAGTCGATCTGGGACTCTCACGCGACTTTCATTTGACCGAACGTGTCGGGCTGCGTTTTCGGGCTGAGGCCACGAACGCCTTTAACCACGTGAACCTCGGACAGCCAAATGCTTCCGTTCCTGCTAACGTCGCGACATCCACCACGTTTGGTGTGATTAGCTCCGCCGGCGCGATGCGCAGGATGCAGTTTGGTTTGCGTTTGACCTTCTAACGATCTCCCTGCTGGTAGGCAGAGCGGCAGGCGCACCGGTTTCGCGCCTGTCGCTCTTCTAATTTGATGCGCAGAATTCTTCTCGTAATTCTCTTGTTGGCGTGTGTGGTCCAACCACTTCGTACTCACGGCCAGGACGCGCGTGAGCTACAACAGGAGCGCACCGCCAGCAACAAACTCAAAGGTGAACATCCGTTAATGGAATTGATGCGGACGCGGAGGTCTGCGCTGCGGCCAGAATTGATAGGTGTCCATCCACGCGTCTACGTAACCGACAAAGAAATCGCGGAACTGCGCGAACGATCACGGACGACGCATAAGGAGTTATGGCAACAGACTCTGACTCACGTTCGCGCGCTGGCGGGTGATCCGCCACCGCCGCCAGCCGAAACCCGCCGC
>Ga0207686_10000937_pt1 | contig 17450 bp, 12 predicted proteins | sample KBSM24metaG_FD_184396 | JGI IMG/M metagenome (GOLD analysis project Ga0207686, IMG submission 184396) | Miscanthus rhizosphere microbial communities from Kellogg Biological Station, Michigan, USA - KBS M2-4 metaG (SPAdes) (version 2) | ecosystem: Host-associated > Plants > Roots > Rhizosphere >...
CCTGCATTCTGCATTCCAACTTCCAATGCGATCGTTCTTGAATCTTTTTCTGTGAATTTTAAAATTCTTGCTGACCAGTAACCAAAAAAGTAACCGGCAAGATTATGTATGAGAGTCGCCACGATCAATAAGCCACCCACCTTTATAAGATTGTCTCTTCCTGCTGCCGTAATAATCGTTAATATAAATGCAATACCACCCATTGAAAGAAAAGGCATGGCTTTATCAAGCCATTTGAATTTCCCGTGAACAAGATAGTGAAATGCGAGACCAGCAGTAACAGGGAGTATAACGATCTTTGTGATATCCCAAACCATACTCCAGAAATTTATCTCAACGAAACTTCCTCCCAGCAATCGCATTAACAATGGGGTAAGAAAAGGAGCAAGTATTGTTGATATAGTGGTTACAGAAACTGATAAGGCAAGATTTGCTCTTGCGAGATAGGACATTACATTAGAAGCAAGACCACTTGGACAACAGCCAACGAGAATAATTCCTGCAGCGATCTCTTTGGGGAAATTAAATAAGGTGGCGACAGTAAACCCAACAAGTGGCATGATGATATAGTGACCTACAACCCCAATGATTATTCCTTTTGGCATTTTTATTACATTGGCAAAATCTTTTAAACTTAATTCCGTGCCCATGCCAAACATAATGATCTGTAGTAAAGGAATGATCAATGCAGATAATTTGTAATCACCGATGGTTTTAAAATATTGCGGATGATACATGGCAATGCTAACTGCTCCCAGTATCATCATCGTGTAGGAAAGACCTTTTAATGTTTTGCTGCCTCTGAATGCAAAAGCAATGCTGAGAAAAAATGCCATCATGAACCATCCGCTTATATTATGCATTTCCTTCAATGAAAAAAATGCAAATAGCAAAATGCAGATCGCTGCAAGACTGTAAAAAAGCCGGGAAATATTTTTTGAAGAACTCATAGATCTATTTGAATGTATGATTAGCTAAATATCCTGTCATGCGAACGTTTTTCGTTCCATAGCGGCGTCGGTTCAAAATAAGTTTTATCAGAAGGATGAAGATGTTGTTTGACAACTTCATCATTTAACTCAATGCCCAATCCTGGCGCACTAAGCGGGAGATTCGCAAAACCTTTTGTTATTAACTTTCTTCCGTCAGTAGTTTTTACTAAGCTTTCCCACCAGGGTAAGTCAATTGAGTGATGTTCCAATGCTAAAAAGTTTTGAGTAGCTGCTGCACAATGCACATTGGCCATAAAAGAAACCGGGGTACCTGCCTGGTGCATCGCCATTGCTACACCATGTTCTTCTGCATAGTCGCCAATTCTTTTTGTTTCCAGCAAACCACCGGATGTAGCTAGATCCGGATGAACAATATCTACCGCATGAATATCAATCAACGGCTTAAAATTTTTCAGCATGTAGATATCTTCCCCAGTAAGGCAAGGAGTTTCTAAAGCATCAGACATCATTTTCCATTGGTCAGTCAGTTCCCATGAAACAATATCTTCAAGCCATGCCAGCCTGTATTTTTCAACGGCTTTTCCAAGCCTAATACCGTTGTTGAAATCAAAATGTCCATAATGATCTGTTGCCAATGGAATATCATATCCTAACATGCCTCTTACTGTATCTACTAATTTTGCCAACTCATCCAGGCCTTTATCGGTGATCTGTATTTGTGTGAATGGATGAAGCGTATTTCCATAAGACATATAATTGCTTTGATCTCCCCACTGGGCAAGGTCACCTTGGGCATTTTGCCAGAACTTATCATTTACTAATGCTCCTGGTATTCCTTTAAGTTCCCCAATACCGAGGTCCATCTTCAACCATGTATATCCCTGGTCATTGATCCGGTAATTCATTAATTTTTTTTGTTCTTCGGGGGACCCGGCTTCAGGTGTGTCAGCATATAATCTTATTTTGTCACGATACCTGCCTCCTAATAATTGCCAGCAGGGTACATTATAAGCTTTGCCGCATATATCCCATAGTGCCATTTCAACACCACACACACCGCCCGCTTGCCGGCTTTGCCCACCGAATTGTTTTATTGATTTAAAAATCTGTTCTACGTTGCATGGATTCTGTCCCAGTAGGCGGCTCTTCAGCATTAAAGCATAACGCTCATCGGCTCCATCTCTTACTTCGCCCAAACCATAAATTCCCTGGTTGGTATCAATGCGGATAATAGATGTACGGCCAAGTACTGTTGTAGTAGCATAACGCAGATCTGTAATTTTTAGATCGGACGGTGCTCCGTAACGGCTTACTTTCTGCGTACTTTGTGCCACCAGGTCTTCAATAGGTGAAAACATAAATGCACCGCCTAAAGCAATTCCGCCCATTGCTGATCTTTTAAAAAATGAACGACGACCGTTATCATTTTCTTCTTTTTTATTGATTACATCAGGAATTATATCTTGATCTTTTAAACCAAGTTTTTTTAAATATTTTTCTGAAGGTGTCATAGCTGTAGAATTTTAAGTTGTTAATTATTGTGTTGTTGGATGCTGGATACTAGATACTGGCATCCAGCGACCAGTTTACCAGTTGCGGTCTTTCATAAATTTATCTAATTCCTCTTTTGTCATCGGCACTTTATCAGGATTATCATTTATCCATTTCAAAAAATCTTTTTTGATCTCATCGGTCCATTGCGTGTCTATTTGTCCCGGTGTATATTTCCCTTCACGCAAACGCTGATGACCAAATGCATCTCTCAGCGCAATGAATTCAGCATTCAGTACAACTGTATCTAAAAGATGAGCAGGAATAAAAACCACTCCATATTTTTTTGCAAGCACCGCATCACCGGGCAAAACAGTTGCTCTGCCGATACGAATAGGAACATTAATGCCGCTCAGCATCATCTGTTGAATATAAGAGGGGTCATTCCCTTTTGTCCATGAATTAAAGCCTTTGATCTCATCTAAACCTTCCACATCTCTTACCGAGCCATAAAAAATTACACCTCGATGTGACTTTGCATAAATAGCATTACCAAGGTTATCACCGATCAAAGTACCATCAGCAATTTTTCCGTAGCTATCCGCTACATATACATCACCATCCTTCAATACATCAATAGGCCATGAATTGGGGGCGCCGACTCGCTTCTCATCCTTACCAATCGCTTTTACGATCTTATCAACGTCAGGACGCATAGGCAGGTATTGTGCTGTTACTACTCTTCCAGTCATTACAGTATCAGGAAACTGGATCATCCAATCGCCTTCAAATTGATTTTGATATCCTTTATTGCGCAGTACTCCCCAGGCTTCTTCTAAATGAACTTTCTTTAATCTTTCCAGCATTTTGTCAGATACTTTAGGTCTTCCATCCGGGAAACGTTCACCCTTCCATTCAGGAGTTAATCCTTTTATCTGATCGGGAGTAAGCGTGACCTGCTGTGCTGTTATTGTTAATGAAAAATACAACAGCATGATCATTTGCAACATTCTTTTTTTCATACAGCGTGGTTCTATTATTTTAAAATTGATTTAATATCATTGAAGATTAGCGATCTCTTCAAACTCTGGCGCCAGCTTGGTGCTTAAGCGTTCAAAGATTTTAAAGTATTTCATATATGCATTGTGGTTTTGTTTTTCGGGTAAATATTCATCGGGTAACACAACTGTTTTTGCGGCTTCATCCAAATTTTTATAAATACCCATTTCTGTTGCAGCAACAAGGAATGCGCCATAACTAACACTATGAAAATTTTGGCGGAGTTGTACAGGCTTATTAAAAATATCGGCGATCATTTGCGTGCAGAAAGGAATAGTGGCAAAACTTCCATTGATTGAAAGTCGTTTGATCCCCCGATTTTCTTCTAATGTTTTTCCTATACTGTAGATCTCGTAAAGTATTCCTTCAATAGTTGCTCTTATAAAATGTTTTCTTTCGTGGTTTATATTTAAGCCAAAATAAGCTCCCTTTGCATAGGCATTCCATATCGGTGCTCTTTCGCCAAGTAGATATGGAAGGAACAATAGTCCTTCCGAGCCAGCCGGAACTTTTGATGCTTCTGCGATCAATTCCTGCATGCTGTATTCAATATCGAATGGGTTTTTAAAGTCGCCGAATTGTTTTGAGAACCATTCGAAAATTACCCCGCCATTATTGGTTGGTCCACCCGAAACATAACAACCCTCAGTAAGCAGGTAATTAAAAAAACGTTGCTTATCATCTTTTAAAACTTTATCGCCCATCACTCTCACAGCCCCACTATCTTCGATTGTGATCGTTGCTTTGCCTTCTCCTTTCACACCATCACCAAGAATTGCCATACAGCCGTCACTTGAACCAACAATTATTTTTGTATCAGCTGTTAACCCAAGGGAACTCTGGTATGCTTTCTTCAGTTTAGCCAATGGAGTAAATACAGGAGCGAGATCGGGTAGCATGGCAGGATTTATTCCTGCAAATTTTAAAGCATCGGCATCCCATTTTATCTTATGAATATTTAATAAGCCTGTTGCAGATGCTATACTGTAATCAATAATGTATTCATCAGTAAGTTGTTTAATAATATAACTTTTGATGGATAAAAACTTACTTGTTTGCCTGAATCTTTCTTTATCATTATTTTTTATCCAGGCTATTTTCATCAACGGAGACATGGGATGTAATGGTGTTCCGGTGGCTGTGTAAATTGTCTTTCCCAGGGCAGACGTTTTTAATTTATCTGTTTCTTTTTTTGCCCTGTTATCAGACCATGTAATTGCATTCCCCAAAGGATTTCCGCTTTTGTCAACTGCCAGTACACTATGCATTGATGAACTAAAACAAATGGAAACAACTTTATATTTCTTTGGATGAATCTGTTCATTCAATAAATTTTTTAATGCATACAACATGGTGATGAACATTTGGTCAGGGTCTTGTTCACTGTAGTCGGGCTGTGTGTGAAAAGTAGGATAATAGCCACGCTGCGAACCAATGACATTACCGTTCAGGTCAAATGCAAAAACTCTTACTGCATTTGTACCAAGTTCAATGGTGATTATACATTTCATAGTATGCAATTAATCTTGTGATAAATTATTTTTTCTAAACTCACTCGGCGTGTAACCGGTGAATTTTTTAAAAGTTGTTGAAAAATGTTGTGATGAATAGAATCCAGTGTCTAAGGCAATGTCCGTTATGGCTATATCTTTTTTCTTTAAAAGTTTAATGGCTTCTGAAATCCGGATATTGATAAGATAATTCAAAGGCGTAAACCCTGTATAGTTTTTTACTTTTTCATTAAATAAGGTAGCACCCATGCCCGCAATTGCTGCCATTTCTTCAACGGTCCATGGCTGCGAAAGATTTTGACGCAATGCCTGTTCGAGCTGCCTGAATACTTTCGGAAAGTCTCTTGCACGATTATTTTGTTTTGTCAGATGTCTTGTAATAATGATAAACAATTCGTCAATAAGCTGATTCGTTCTTGTCGTATACCCGATTTCCTGGTTAAAAATTTCGTCGTGTATGTAGCGAAGTATCCTGCCAACTTCAGTTAATTTCGAAAGCACCGGCATGTTGTTCATCAAAAGAACTTTGCTGATAGCCTGGCTTTCTGTTTCTGAAAGAGTGTTCCACTTTCCTTTTAGCAATTCATTATTTCCAAGGTTGGATATTTTAATATGAATCCATGAGATACTACCGATCTCAAGCACTCCTTTTTCACTCCCGAAATTTTCATTTGGCATGATCAGGGAAACGTCGCCGGGATAAAGTATATAAGGTTCGCTATTAGCTCTCCATTCAAATTTTCCTTCGTTTATATAATAGATGCGAATACACTCTGAAGTAGTTTGAGGAAATGAATTAAGATGAATTACCTGGTTTTTTTTTGCCCCAAGCTCTATGATATGCGGGAATGAATGTAATTCCCTGGAAAGGCCTTGTTGAAACACGAATTGGTGCATACAATTGTTAAGTTAAGCAATCGTTTTTATAGCTATAAAGAAATGAATTTATCCCGTTCCAACTTGTACAATATTCATCACTGGTTTTTTTTGGAAGTTTTTGAGTGAACAGTCAGATACTTTAGGTTCTGGATTTTACCCTGAATTCATTTTCGGGATTGCTAATGTTAATCAAAATAACTTGCTATAATGAAAATAAATGTAGAGCCGAGGTGCAATCCTGGCTTCGTGAAGCTACAACCAAAAGATCCGGATGTACCAAATGGTACGTTCATAAGAAGATTAACATATACCACATCTGAAATTCAGTAAATACGGCTAGTATGAATGAAGTGGTCACAAAACAAGGGCCGGATAAACTGAGTACCTGGATCTGATGGGATAAATAAAAATGTTTTCTCATGCAGGCAGAAGTATTAGTAAAAAACCCTTGTTTTTACAAGGGGTTTTTTTTCCACGACAGATAACCTGGGTTGGAAATATATATATGCCACGTGCTTTATGATTAACTGAACGTTTATTTTTACATAAATGAAAATGAATAAACAATTAAGAAGCCAGGATTGGTTCGGACGAAAAGATAAAGATGGGATCATTTATCGCAGCTGGATGAAGAACCAGGGTATGCCTCCTGATCACTTTGATGGGCGCCCTGTTATCGGCATTTGCAATACATTCAGCGAACTGACACCATGCAATGCACATTTTCGTGAACATGCTGAGAGTGTAAAACGTGGTGTATTGGAAGCTGGCGGATTTCCGGTTGAGTTTCCGATCATGAGTTTAGGAGAAACATTGTTGAAGCCAACGGCAATGTTGTTTCGAAATTTGGCAAGCATGGATGCTGAAGAAAGTATTCGCGGCAATCCAATTGATGGAGTAGTATTGTTAACAGGTTGCGATAAAACAACTCCTTCAACTGTGATGGGTGCAGCGAGTGTTGGTCTACCAACAATTGTTGTTCCCGGCGGCCCGATGCTAAATGGAAGATATAGAGGAGAAACAATTGGGTCAGGTACTCATGTATGGAAGTTTGATGAGGACATGAAGACGGGAAAGATGACGCAGGAAGATTGTGAGTTTGCAGAAAGTTGTATGAGCCGCAGCATTGGTCATTGTATGACGATGGGCACAGCCAGTACAATGGCATGTATGGTTGAATCGCTGGGTTTGACATTAAGTGGAGCTGCTGCGATACCAGCTGCTGATTCAAGAAAAAAAGTGATGGCGCAATTAAGCGGAAGAAGAATTGTGCAAATGGTGAAGGATGATTTAACGATCGATAAAGTTCTTACACGGGAAGCATTTGAGAATGCTATAATGGTAAATGCTGCAGTGGGTGGTTCTTCCAATTTTATTATTCATTTGTTAGCGATCGCAGGAAGAATTGGAGTGAAACTGGAATTAGAGGAATTTGATAAGATAGGAAGCCATATCCCCTTATTAGTAAACCTGATGCCATCCGGGAAATTTTTAATGGAAGATTTTTATTATGCAGGTGGTTTGCCTGTTGTTTTAAACGAATTGAAAAAACAGTTACATAAAAATGTTATTACAGTTACAGGAAAAAATCATCATGAGAATATCCAGGGTAGTACAGAATGTTATAATGAAGAAGTGATCGCTGCTTATAATAAACCTTTGATCGCTGAAGCAGGTTGTGTTGTAGTGAAAGGAAATCTTGCGTTGAACGGTGCCGTGATGAAACCATCTGCTGCCACTCCTGCTTTGATGAAACATAAAGGTCGGGCGGTTGTATTTGAAAATATTGAAGATTATCATTCACGGATCGATGATCCCGATCTGGATATTGACGAGAATTGTGTGATGGTATTAAAATATGTTGGTCCGGTTGGCTATCCCGGTATGCCGGAAGTTGGTAACATGGCATTACCCAAAAAAATATTGGAGAAAGGAATAAAAGATATGGTTCGGATAAGTGATGGAAGAATGAGTGGCACTGCTTATGGCACTACAATACTACACGTGTCACCCGAATCTGCGATTGGCGGCAATCTTGCTTTTGTACAAAGCGGGGATATGATCGAATTGGATGTAGAACAAAGAAAAATTCATTTAGATGTTTCGGATGCAGAATTAGAAAAACGAAGAGCTAAATGGGCACCACCGAAACCCGCAGCAGAAAGAGGTTATGTCAGCATGTATATAAAACATGTGACAGGCGCTGACAAAGGTGCTGACCTGGATTTTTTGAAAGGAAGTTCTGGTTCGGTAGTAACGAGAGACTCACACTAAATTATGATTATGAAAAATCTTTTTATCTTTTCGTTTTTTACGATCATCGCGGCGTGTAACAATGACCAGGAAAATAAAGAACAAAAAATGAGTTATAAAAACATTGGGACTATTGAGCGATTTGACGGAACATTGGATAATATTATTTCAACGAATGCCAAACCGGAAATAATTGCTGAAGGTTTCGAATGGAGTGAAGGACCTTTGTGGGTTGAAAAGCACAACATGCTTTTATTCAGCGATGTTCCGATGAATACAATTTATAAGTGGACAGAAGAAAAGGGAAAAGAAGTTTATTTAAAGCCATCAGGCTATACTGGTACAGAGCCATCCGTATGCAAAGAACCCGGTAGCAATGGTTTGACATTTGACAAAAAAGGAAATCTTGTTTTATGTCAGCATGGTAACAGGCAAATGGCAAGGATGGATGCACCGCTTGATAAACCGGAAGCAAAGTTTATCACTCTCGCAGATAAATATAATGGTAAAAGATTCAGTAGCCCCAATGATGCGGTATATAATAGTGCAGGCGAATTATTTTTTACCGACCCACCATATGGATTGCAAACACAGAATGACAGCGACGCGAAAAAAGAAATTCCATTCAATGGGGTGTACAAAGTAAAAACTAATGGTGAAGTTTTTCTGCTGGTTGATTCCATCACCAGGCCCAATGGAATTGCCTTAACGCCAGATGAAAAGAAACTGATCGTTGCCTGCTCTGATAGTGCTCGCCCTAACTGGTACATTTTCGATATCAATGGTGATTCGTTAACCAATGGAAAAATATTTTACAGCGCTTCAGAAGAAGCTAAGACCATGAAAGGAGTGCCTGACGGTTTTAAGATCGATAAAAACGGAAATGTATTTGCAACTGGTCCCGGAGGTGTTTATATTTTTAACAGTGAAGGGAAAAAACTTGGGCATATAAAATTAGATGGCGCAACGAGCAACGTTGCTTTATCACCTGATGAAAAAACGATCTACATTACGAATGATATGTATGTGCTGCGTGTAAAACTGAGAGATTAATTTCTTCATTATGAAAAGATATTTCTCATCTATATTTATCGTTTTCTTATGTGTCACATCTTTTGCGCAAGATTCTCTTTACAAGCTTGGGCCAAATTCACAGAGAAAAGAGGGTGTTCCTAAGGGCATTGTTTCAAAATATGAATGGCAAAGTAAGTTGTATAATAATTTCCGCGAATACTATGTTTATGTTCCTGCGCAATACGATTCAACTAAACTGGCTGCATTAATGGTTTTCCAGGATGGGCATGCTTATGTAAGTGATTCCGGAGATTTCCGTGTACCGATTGTTTATGATAATCTTATTTACCAAAAGAAACTACCTGTTACAATTTGTTTATTTGTAAACCCCGGTCACAATACGAAAGATTATCCGGATAACCGCTTCCGTGCTAGTAACCGTGCAGATGAATATGATGTACTTGATGATCGCTATGCCATGATGCTAATGGATGAGATCATTCCTGAACTAAAAAAGAAATACAATATTAGTAATGACCCAAAGATGCATGGGATAGGTGGCTTGTCGTCAGGAGCGATCTGCGCTTTTACTGCTGCATGGGAGCACCCGGAATATTTCCATAAAGTACTTAGCCAGATCGGAAGTTATACCAACATTCGCGGCGGGAATAATTATCCATCTATTATCCGCAAACATAAAAAGAAGGATATTAAAATTTTCATGCAGGATGGAAGTAATGACCTGAACAATGAACATGGTGATTGGTGGCTTGCAAATCTTGAAATGGAATCAGCATTGAAGTTTAAAGGATATGAATTTAAATTTGAAAAGGGAAGCGGAACGCATAGTGGTAAGCATGGCGGTGCTATTTTACCAGAATCATTAATATGGTTATGGAGCGATATTAAAACCAAATAATTTTTAAATATGAAATTGTACAGGACAAAGACGGGCATAGTTATAGAAAAAAATGATCAGTTTTATTTAGTTCAAAACGAGAACTGGGATACATTTATCAATGATGATAAGCTTATTGAAAAAATTGAAGAGCTTATTCTTGTTGTAAAAAAGAGAGATAGTTCTGTTCTTGAAGATATTTTACCTCCCATTGGTAGCCAACAGGAGCTATGGGCCTGCGGTGTCACTTATTTAAGAAGTAAAGTAGGAAGACAGGAAGAAAGTAAAGCTTCTGGCGGTGCAGATTTTTATGGAAAGGTTTATGAAGCCGAAAGGCCGGAAGTATTTTTTAAATCCACTCCTCATCGCATTGTTGGTCACAATGCATTTGTAAGAATAAGAAAAGACTCAACATGGGATGTACCCGAACCGGAGTTAACATTGATCGTTACCTCATCAGGAAAAATTGTTGGTTACACGATCGGCAATGATATGAGCAGCCGCAGTATTGAAGGAGAAAATCCTTTATATCTTCCACAAGCAAAAACCTATGATGGTTGCGCGGCATTGGGTCCTTGTATTTATGTTACAGGTCAACCGCTTGATAGCAACACAACAATATCGCTTTTTATCAAACGAGATAATAAAAAAGTGTTTGAAGGCTCGATAGCGATCAGTCAAATAAAAAGAACATTGCAGGAACTTGTTTCATTTGTTTATCGCGAATGTAGTTTTCCAAATGGCTGCCTGATCATGACAGGAACCGGTATTGTACCCGGAAGTGATTTTACTCTAAAAAGCGGTGACGAAATAAATATTTCAATCGATAATATTGGTACATTGAGCAATACTGTTCAATAATTTTTTATGCAGCTTGTCATCATTGTTCTTGCCATCGGGTTACAAATATTTCTTACTTATAAAAAGGTCAGTCCCTTCCTTTCTTTACTGATCGTTGCAATACTCGCAGGTCTCGCATTTGGTATGCAGCCTGATGCATTATTAAAGGCGGTGAAGGCTGGGGTAGGGAGTACGCTGGGCGATGTAATATTGATCATTTGTTTGGGTGCTATTCTCGGAAAGATATTAGAGCTAAGTGGCGCTGCCACCCAGATAGCCAATACACTTATTCGTTCTTTCGGTAAAAAAAATATTCAATGGGCCGTATTGCTTACCGGTTTTTTTGTCGGCATACCATTATTTTATAATGCGGGGTTTATCATTTTAGTTCCATTGATCTTTTCAATTGCACGAACTGCAAAACTTCCTTTATTATATATAGCAATACCAATGGCTGCAGGCTTGAGCACCACACATTGTTTTTTGCCTCCACACCCGGGACCAATGTTCCTGGTTGGAGCATTCAAAGCAGATCTGGGAAAAACTTTGATGTACGGTCTTGTCATTGCCATACCTGTAGTGATCATTGCAGGCCCCTTGTTAGGGAGATTTTTGAAAAGATTGAACATTCCAATTCCTGCACAGGAGAAAATTGAAACAGAAGAAAAAAAATTGCCAGGGGTGTTTGAAAGTTTTATGCTGGCATTGCTGCCTGTACTATTGATCGCTCTTGCAGTAATAGCAAATACTTTTTTCCCTGGTGAATCAATAGTGAAAAAAGTGGTCCTTTTTATTGGCGATGCCACTATTGCTTTATTGCTTTCAGTTTTGCTAGCTGTTCTTTTTCTTGGAATAGCGAAAGGAAGATCAATGCAGAAAGTAATGCAATGGTTGAATGAATCGATCAGTGGTGTGGCGGTTATATTACTCATCATTACAGCAGGCGGAGTTTTTAAGCAAGTATTGATTGATAGCGGCACTGCGGATTATATTACTTCCTTTAGTACGCAATGGAATATTCATCCATTACTGTTTGCATGGTTGATAACTGCATTGTTAAGGGTGGCAATCGGCTCAGCGACTGTTGCAGGAATAACAGCAGCGGGAATTGTTTCTCCTTTATTAGCAACCGGAACAGTCTCTCCTGAATTATTAGTATTAGCAGTGGGAACAGGAAGTGTTTTCGGTTCGCATGTTAATGATTCAGGTTTCTGGATCTTCAAAGAATTTTTTCAGATCTCATTAAAGCAAACATTCCTTTCCTGGACAGTGATGGAAACGCTGATCTCTATTTTGGGATTGGTGGGAGTGATGGTGTTGAGTGCAGTTATATAGAAAACTGCGCAAAAATTTATACTCTCTTTGTAATTATACTCGAAAGGTTACCAATTAGAGCTAACTTTTTCGTTAATAAGTTGTTGTTCTTCATTTCTTTTTTGGTTTTGAATTTATCTATTCATTACTTGCCTTTTAAATTGTGGTCACCGGGGTTAGTAATAAGATCAAATCTTTTTCTCCAAAGATCTATTGGAGAGAAGTTGTAGCAGTTCTCATGCTATTATTAGCAATTGTTTTTTTTCGCAGTGAAAGAAAAGAATTGCATGCCATCATTCCTCAAATCATTGCTGCAGATCCTTTATGGTTATTCGCAGGTTTTGCTTTAACTATCATTTATTTTTATTTATATGGAGGCATGTATCGAAAAAGTTTTTTGGCTGTCGGTCTGTTGCTTCCATGGAGTGATGCCGTGATATTATTTCTGAAAAGAAATTTCATTAGTGTTTTTTTACCTGCCGGTGGTATTAGTTCTCTTGCTTATTCTCCTTCGCAGATCCGTAAAGCAGGATTCAATAGATCGCAGGTGCACCAGGCAAGTGCATTGTTTGGCTTTATTGGGTTACTTAGTGTATTTATAGCCGGTTTGCCTATTATCATCTTCACCGTTTTTTATAAAAACCAATTTAATAAAGCATGGGTCGGTCTTGTGATCTTATTTTTATTGCTTATTGTTTTGTTTGTTGCTGCCCGGTCTATAAAACAAAAAAAAGGAATTTATAATTGGCTTAGTAAAAAATTTCCGGCTGTTGTATCATTTCTTGACGAAATTTTTTCTTCTAATATCAATAAAGAGGAGTTCACCAAAGCAACTTTTTTTTCATTTGGAATCGAAGTAAGTGGAATACTTCATATATATATTGCCATGATGGCTTTGGGATTGCCTGCTTCTTTTACAGCATCGGCTGCCGTATATATCATTGCCGTATTGCTGATGATCATTTCTCCATTTTTAAGAGGTCTTGGTGCAGTTGAGTTATCTATGGTATTTGTATTGGAACAGTTTGGATATTCTTCCGTTCATGCTTTATCTATTACGATACTTTATCGTGTATTTGAATTTTGGTTGCCGCTGCTAACAGGTTTATTGGCATATGCGTGGAAAGGAAGAAAACTTTTTTTAAGAATGGCGCCTGCTGTACTAACTTTTTTATTGGGTGTCGTGAACATTATATCAGTTGTGACGCCGCCTATCCATCAACGTTTGAGTTTGTTAAGAGAATATCTTCCTTTAGATGCAATTCATGCTTCAAATATGCTTGTATTGTTCATAGGGTTGTCACTGTTAGTGACTGCAGCTTTTTTATTTAGGGGGCTACGAAATGCATGGATCATTGCGTTAGTGTTATCAGTTCTTTCTTTAGTGGGGCATCTTACCAAAGCTCTTGACTGGGAAGAAGCGATCGGGTGTGCTGTTACAATAATTACATTGATCGCAACGGCAAGCCAATACCGGATCCGCAGCAGTAATAAATGGATGCAGGCCGGTTTTAAAACTTCTATTATCAGTATTGTAGCGGTGCTGATGTTTGGAATTATAAGTTTTTATTTTATTGATAAAAAACACTTTGGTATCGACTTTAGCTGGTGGCAATCGATATTGTATACATTAAATTCTTTTCTGCTCGTAACAGATAGTTCCCTTCATCCCGTCACAAGATTTGGAGAGGAATTCATATTGTTTTTGAGAATACTGGGTTTTCTTACATGGGGATTTCTTTTGTTTACATTTATCAAACCACATTTTACAAAACAAATTTTTAATGAGTCCAATAAAGAGAAAGCAAAGTTTTTGTTGGATCAGTTTGGTAATTCGTGTACTGATTATTTTAAACTATATAAGGATAAACTATATTTCTTTTCTGACCTCCATGAAGCATTTATTGCCTATAGGATTTCCCGTGGATTTGCAATTGTTTTGGAGGAGCCTGTGTGTGCAGAAGAAAATAAAATTGATGTACTGAAAGAATTTGACAGGCACTGTCGGAAAATGGGTTTGAAAACCGCCTTCTACAGAGTAGAAGAAAGCAGCATGCCATTATTCAAAGAATTGAAAAAAAGCAAACTCATGATCGGCCAGGAAGCTATATTGGAACTAAGCAAATTTTCTTTGGAAGGCAGGGAGAAAAAGTCATTTCGAAACGGATTGAATAGTTTACAGAAAAAAGGGTTTACGATCACAACACACCAGCCGCCTCACAGTAAGATATTTGTTTCACAACTAAGGAAAGTGTCTGATGAATGGTTGGAAAATTTTCAAAGAGAAGAATTTGTTTTCTCACAAGGCATGTTTGATGAAAGAGAATTAATACAGCAGGATATCATTACTGTTGCAGATGACACAGGAGCGATAAAAGCATTTCTGAATATTATTCCCGATTATGCGGAAGATGAATGCACCTATGATCTTATTCGCAAAACAAATGATGCCCCAGGCGCCGCGATGGATGCACTTATCATTAAACTTATAGAATATGCTAAATCAAAAGATAAATTATTCCTTAATCTTGGGATGGCTCCTATGACCGGCATTACACAGCCAGAGAATACAGCTGAGCAGATCATTAAAATAGTGGTTGCTAAGGTAAAACGGTTTAAACATTATCATGGTTTGCGTGAATTCAAAGAAAAATATGCAACGGTATGGGAGAATAAATATCTTATTTACGATAACGATTTTGATCTTTTGCAATTACCGATGGCATTAAATAATGTGATGAAGCCATGATGAAAAAAACATTCTTTGCGTTTATATTTCCTCTTTTTGTTATTGTCACTTTTGCACAAAAAAGCAAACTGCCCTTGAAAGAATGGAACTCGGCAGCTGACAAACCACTTGTTTTTTATATCAGTGGCGATGGGGGATATACAAGTTTTTCTGAAGGTGTGTGCACCACAATTAATAAAGCAGGATATAAGGTTACGTCCCTAAATTCAAAATCATATTTTGATGATCAAAAAACCCCGAAACAAACTACAGATGATATTGTAAACTATCTCAATGATGAGTTCAATAAAAGAAAAGATCAGCAGTTTATACTTATCGGGTATTCGTTTGGCGCAGACATAGCACCTTTTGTTATTAACCTTTTTCCTGACTCAATAAAAAGGAAATTGGTAAGCGTGGTATTATTATCTCCGTCCACATCTACCGATTTCGAGACACATGTTTGGGATAAGTTGGGATTGAAAAAGAAAAGAAGCATGAATGTGGTGGCTGAAGTAAATAAGTTAGGAGCAATAAAAACTACGATCATATTGGGAAACGAGGACGATGATTTCCCAATTAATAACATCAAGCTTAAAAATTATGTTCATGAATTATTGCCCGGCGGCCATCATTATGAAGGAAATACTGATGAAGTAGGAAAGACAATAATGAAATATTTTTAAGTCAACCTCTAATTCAAAATTTTTTGTGGTCCCAGGGTAGAATGAATTCTATTATTTAAAAAGTGTATCATTCACCCATTCCACAAAGCGCTGTAACCATTGTGAAACCGGGCCTTTATTGTTTTTTCTCAAACCAAAACCATGGCCGGCATTAGAATAAATGTGTAGTTCGGCCGGCACTCCGGCTTTTTTATATTTTAAATAAACCTGCGCTATGCCTTCCGAAATATCTGCACGATCATTAAAGCCCCCAAGAATAAAAAGAGGAGGAGCATTTTCTGCCACTTCAAACCTTGATGATCTACCAGGGTAGATCAATGCCTGGAAGGCCGGTCTCGAATTCATTCGCTCAATTGCATCTATATCGTTTGCATTACCCTTATCAAAACGCATAGCGCTAAGACCTGCAACTTCTCCACCAGCAGAGAAACCCATTACGCCAACTTTTGATGGATCAATGGCCCATTCCTTTGCCCGACTTTTTACAAATCGGATCGCTCTTTTCATATCATTTAGTTCTTCTTTGTCTATTGTATAAACAGAACCTGAATCCTTAGCGAGCCGGTACTTTAATACAAAAGCCGCGATGCCTTTTCGTTGTAAATATTCAGCAACATTGTATCCTTCATGATCGATCCATAATTCACGATGACCGCCACCCGGTGCAATGATCACTGCGGCACCTGTTGCTGCATTCTTGTCTGGTAAATAAATTGTCAGGGATGGGAAATGAATATTGGAAACTACATGATCACCTGTTTCAGAAATGCGCATCTTTTCTTTACTCGTTTTTCCTTCGGAACCCGGTGCACCGTTTGGCCATAATAAAATTTCTTTTTGCTGGGCAGAGGAATGAAAGGCAGAGAATATTATGAGTAATAGAATGATCAAATTATTTTTTCTCATGACTTTTAGTATTTGATAGATGATTTATATATGCAGATGAGCGGATTGGAAATGGGTTAATGCTATAAATAACTGAAGTTGAAGTTAAATTCTTTTGCTGAAAATTATCCTGCATTCTTACCGGAAGTTATTAGCAAATTGATCGACATGCATATCATTCGTTTCACATTATTAATGATACCATACATTACTAACACATAATCAAACAAGTCTTAAATTTAACCTGTGATCGATTTTTTGAAATAGTTAGATAGATGCAAAAATTTTCTGATATGAAAAAAAATTTTTCTCTCTACCTGTTCTTCTTCATACATTTTTTTGTTAGTGCCCAAACTCAAAATCTTGCAAGAACATCTGCTGGGTTCCCGGTAAATTATTCTGAGGATTCTGTTGGCACTTATGTGCTCCCTGATCCTTTAACAATGCGCAACGGTAAAAAAGTAACTGATGCAAAAACCTGGACACAAAAACAAAGGCCGGAGTTAGTAAAACTTTTCGAAGAAATTGAATACGGTAAAATGCCGTCACGTCCTGCCGGCATGCATTTTAATGTTTTTGATAAAGGCACACCTGCTTATAATGGTAAGGCTATCCGCAAAGAGGTTACTGTTTATTTTACAAAAGATACGAATGACAACAAAATGGATCTTCTCATATATCTTCCTTCCAATGCAAACGGTGCAGTTCCATTGTTAATGAATATTTCTTTTGCTGCTAATAACCAGGTAGTAGATGATCCCGGTGTTAAAACAGGTAGTATATGGACAAGAGAAGGAAAGAAAATAAAGGCCACAGAACCATCGAGGTTTAGTAAAATGAATGTAGAACAATTCATGGATGCAGGAATTGGTTTTGCATGTGTTTATTATGGTGATATTGAGCCGGACTTTAAAGATGGAATAAAGTATGGTATAAGAA
>Ga0207686_10000943_pt1 | contig 17390 bp, 10 predicted proteins | sample KBSM24metaG_FD_184396 | JGI IMG/M metagenome (GOLD analysis project Ga0207686, IMG submission 184396) | Miscanthus rhizosphere microbial communities from Kellogg Biological Station, Michigan, USA - KBS M2-4 metaG (SPAdes) (version 2) | ecosystem: Host-associated > Plants > Roots > Rhizosphere >...
ATTCCGGAGTGCACCTGATCTTCCCATTGATCGAGAAAGTGGAACTGTACTCCACACGCGACAGCATGTTCAGCACGTCGGCCTTCGACGATCCCAAGAAAAAACAGCAGGGCTTGCAGGTGCAAACTCGCGAAGGGTTGTCGGTGGGGCTGGCGGTATCAGTGCGCTACCGGCTGGACCCGTCGAAGCTGGCCTACATTCAGTCCAACCTCCCGCAGCCCGTGGAGGAAGAAATGATCGCGCCCGCGATCGCCAGCGCGTTTCGTGATCTGGCGCCGGAGTATTTGGTGCGCGAGCTATTTTCGACCAAACGTGAAACCTTCCGCCAGGCCGCCGCGGGACGCATCGCCGCGCGGCTGGGCCCCGATGGCATCGTGGTGAAAGAACTGGTTCTCAAAGACGTCCAACTTCCCGAAGAATACGCCAAGGGTCTGGAAGGTTTGTTGGTCAAGGAACAGGAAAATGAGCGCTACAACATCGAGCTGGAAGTGAAGAAGAAAATGGTCATCACAGCGAACCTGGAAGCTGAGGCCCAGAAGGCTCGTGAGGTAAAAGAAGCCGAAGCGCAGGCGGAGGTGTTAGTCCTGCAAGCCAAAGCGCAGGCCGATGCGATGCAGCATACGCTGCCGCTGAAGCAGAAACAGATCGAGCAGTCGCGACTGGAAGCGCAAGCGCGCAAAGAAGCCACCGTGAAGAACGCCGAAGCGCTGGCCGAATCCAAGGTAATCGACAGCAAAGCGGAACTGCAGAAGCGCAATTTGATGAGTGAGGGCGAGGAGTACCGTATCCGCCGCGTAGCCAACGCCGACGCCGAACGCATGAAACTGGAAGCTTCAGCGCTCAAAGACAATCCACTCTTAATTCAGAAGATCATCGCCGAAAAACTCTCCGACAAGGTACAGATCATGATGGTGCCCAACGACGGGAAGTTCTTCTTCGCGAACGACGTCATTAAGGGAATGAACAGCACAGCCGTAGAACACTGAACACGAGAGAGAAGAAAACTGGACGAGGGACCGGCCTTAGGACCGGTCCCCATTTTGTTATCATTTTTGCCGTGATGGGGCGCATTCTCGGGTTGATTTTCGCGACACTTTTGGCGCGCGGCGACGCGCTGGACGATGCCGTGGGCCAGTGGGGAAAGAAGATCGCTTCCCATTTGGCGGCGGATGAAATCGCGCACGTTACCTGGAATAGCGCGGCTGCGGAAAATGACTACCTGGCGCGGGCCAAGACCCTGCTGGCGCGGGCTCTTCAGCGGAGGTTGAGGAACCCCAACTCGGTGGAAGTCACAGCGACGCTGTCGCAAAATCTCAAGGGCTATCTGTTCATCGCCGAAATGCGCCGCGAGAATGAAAATATCGTAGAGATGGCGAGCGTGCCTCGTCCCATTCCAATGCCTGAGACCGCCGCAGGATTCCGTCTTGACCGTCGATTGCTATGGGAGCAGGAAGTGCCCATTCTAGACGTCATCGTGGTGGGCGACCAGATGCTGGTTTTCGATACAGCGGGCATAGCGCGATACGAACAGCGCGATTCAAAATGGCAGAAGGCGGAGGCTGTAGCGTTAGACATTCCACCAGTCCGGGACCCTCGCGGGCGCCTGACCGTAAATGAAAATTCGCTGAGTGTGGAAACGGCGGGGGTGTCGTGCCGCGGCACGTGGAAGCCGGCCGTCGCCCTAGAATGCCAAGCGGGCGGCCGCTTTACGGCAGGCCGCAATACCATCGAAGAGACTGGGTGGCAGCCCTATTTCACGCGTGCCGAAATCGGCGGCGATCACGTCGTCGGAGCGGCCGACGGACGCACTTATGTGTACGACGCAACCCGCAAGCAACTCAGTGTCTCCGACCTTTGGAGCGATTTCGCGGCGGTCTCCAACTCCTGCACGAACGCCAAGATTATCGGCGCGTACTCCGCCACCAATTCGCTTGCGATTTTCGACTTGGCGAACCAGGGCCCGGTCCGTGTAAGTGACTCGATGGACCTGCCCGGGCCCGTTACGGCAGTGTGGCCGGCGGGGAACGCCGCGCTGGCCGTGCTGCGGAACAAGGATACAAACAGGTATGAAGCCTACAGCATTGCCGTGGATTGCGGCCGCTAGCGCGTTTTTTGCGCTGGTGATCCTGCAGGCGGAAAGCCGCCCTCGCTATGGTGGCGCACTGCGCGTTGAAATGAGCGCCGCGCTCAATAATCTCGATCCAGCGGAGATCCCCAGCGATCCCGTGGCGCTCGAAGCCAAGGCGCGGCTGGTGCCGGCGGTGTTCGAAACGCTCGTTCGTCTGGATGAGAGCGGGAAGCCGCAACCGTGGCTGGCGACATCCTGGACGCATGACGTGGCTCGCAAACGATGGGTCTTCATGGCGCGGCCTCGCGTAAGGTTGCACAACGGCATGATGTGGACGCCTACCGCTAGCTCACTCGAAGCGCCGGATGACCGGCCCATCGAGCAGATCCTGCGTGAAATGGCGAGACCTTGGAATGCCATCATAGTACGCGAGCCGGACGGGACGCTAACCGGCACCGGGCCTTTTCGAGTCGCCCGGTGGGAGGCAGGGAAGGCCGCGACACTGCTTGCCAATGAAGCGCACTGGAAGGGCAGACCTTATTTGGATTCCATCGAAATTCAAATGGGACGCGACCTGCGCGACCAGACGCAGGACCTGCAACTTGGTAAGGTCGACGTCACCGATGCTTCTGTCGGCACCTCCGATGAAACTAAGGCGGAAGAAACGCTGGCGCTGATTTTCGATACACCGCGCTCCACGCCGGCCGTGCGCGAAGCGGTCGCGCTCTCGATCGACAAGGTTGCGATTCGCAGAGTTCTGCTCAAAGGGCATGGAGACATCACGGGAGCTCTTCTGCCGCAATGGCTCAGCGGTTACGCGTTCCTGTTCGACGGCAAGAGGGATGTGGCCCGGGCACGTCAACTGTCCGCAGGCTCGCCGCCGCTTACCTTCTCTTATGACCGCCAGGATGCAGTGCTGCGATCGATTGGCGAAAGGATATCGGTCAATGCCATGGAGGCCGGCATCACCATGCGTCCGGGCAGCAGCATGGCGGATGTACGTCTGGTGATGATCCCCATCACATCACGCGATGAGCTGGCGGCGCTGGCCGACATCGCCGTGGTGCTGAAGGCGCCGTTCTCTTTTGCCGCGGCGCCGTATGAAGCGGAACGCGCGCTGATCGACGGTTTCCGCGTGGTCCCCCTATTTCATCTCGCCAGAAACTGGAGCCTGGCGCCGCGCGTACACTCCTGGCCCGATTTGCCGAATGTCTGGATCGGGCAGCCGTGACCTTTCGCACAAAGCTTCTGCTTCTCTCGTCGATCACGGTGGCGGGTGCGGTTGCCCTGGTGACCGGAGCGGTTTCGATCGCCGCGCGTCAAGGGTTTGAACGCGCCGACGGCCAGCGCCGCAGCGATCTGCTCGCCCAATTGCGGCGCGAGCTGGACGCGCGAGGAGCCGAAGTAGTCCGCCAAGTGGAACGCGCGGCGGCCTCGGCGGGCGTGCAGCGCATCGCCGCGGGTAGCGCCGAATTCAATCAAGCGCAGCAGGAAAGCGCAGCGCAGGATCTGGGTTTCCTGGATGTCGTCCAACCGGATTTGACGATCCTGTCCTCGGCGCATTGGCCCGCGCGTTTCGGCTACAAAAACGATTGGGAGATCGCAGCGGAAGATTGGCACTCCGCCGGTGCGGCCTTTTTCGCGCGAATTCCCGTGCCCGAGGGCCCCTCCGTGGTGGCGTTGGTAGCGGTGCGGCCGACGGCCGACAAGAGAGCGCTGGTGGCCGGCGGCCGGCTGGTGGATCCAGTGTTTCTCAAGTCCCTGGGCGATGCTCCGGGAATGCGCGCTCTCTTGTGGCTGCCGCCCGGAGAGGTGGTGGATGCACAAGGAGGGAATCCGGACATCACCAAGTTGGCGGGCCTCGTAAATGCAGCGCGCGGCCGGGACACGGAAGCGACGGGTACCGTGCAATGGACTTCGGCGCGTTCCAGTTCGGAGGCGTTTCTGGCGTTTCCGCTGGAGCACCGCGGGCAGATTGCAGGTGTGCTACTAGCAGGGACATCTTTAGCCGCCCAGTTCGCATTGGAAAATGAGATCTTGTGGATTGGAGTAGTAGCGGCCGTCTCTGGAATCTTAATTGGTGTACTTCTTGGATGGTGGACCACCGAGCGCGTGACCCGGCCGGTCACGCAGCTTGCGCGAGGCGCGCGTGCGGTGGCCAGTGGTGACTGGTCGGCCCGCGTAGAAGTCATCTCCAAAGACGAGATCGGTGAGTTGGCCGCGGCTTTCAATCGCATGACGGAACAGCTTGCCGAGCAACGCGACCGCGCCATTCAAGCGGAGCGTGTCGCCGCCTGGCGGGAATTGGCGCGCCGCCTCGCGCATGAGCTCAAGAATCCTCTGTTCCCCCTGCAAATCACCATCGAAAATCTGCGCAAAGCGAGAAAGCGTTCGGAGAGCGAGTTTGAAGAAGTGTTTCAAGAGAGCACCGGCACGCTACTGGCAGAGGTCGGCAATTTGAAAACCATCATTGGCCGCTTTAGCGATTTCGCAAAAATGCCGCCGCCGAACTTTGAGGTAGTCGATCTCAATGAGATCGTTCAAAACGTGATGCGCCTGCACGATGCCCAGTTGAAGGCGGAAGGAAGTTCGAAAATCGACGCGCAGCTTGATCTCGCGGAGGTTGGCCTGCGGATTCAAGCCGACGGCGAACAACTGCGGCGCGCGATCGGCAATCTGGTTTTGAACGCAATCGACGCTATGCCTCGCGGTGGTGTTCTGCGCATTGCGAGCTCACGCGAGGACGGTCATGTGCGCCTGTCGGTCTCCGACACCGGCATGGGACTCACGGAGGAAGAATGCGCACGACTATTCACGCCGTACTACACGACGAAACAGCACGGCACCGGTCTCGGCCTGGCCATTGTCCAGAGTGTGGTGAGCGATCATGGAGGCAAAATTAGCGTGCTGAGCTCACCCGGTAACGGCGCTACCTTTATCATTGAACTGCCGGTGTCGCCAGGAGAACCCGCTTGAGCCACCTTTTGATCATCGACGACGATGCGAATACGCTGGCTTCTCTGTCGCGTGCTTTTCGCATGGAAGGCTACGAGGTGACGGTAGCGGACCGTGCGGCACGTGCTCTCGAACTCGCGCGCGCGAACACCTTCGACCTGATTTTCTCCGATGTCGTGATGCCCGATAAAGACGGTGTCACGTTGCTCGAAGAGATGCGCGCCGCGGGAGTGACGTCGCCGGTAGTCATGATGTCGGGCCAGGCAACCGTCGACATGGCGGTGCGCGCGACCAAACTGGGCGCCATTGATTTCCTGGAGAAGCCGCTCTCCACCGAACGCCTGCTGCTTACCGTAGAGAATGCTTTGCGCATCCGGCGGCTGGAACAGGAAAACCGTGAGTTGCGGGCACGGGTCGGCCGCCATGAAATCGTATGGCGTAGCGAGGCGATGCGCCGGGTGATAGCGCAGGTGACACGCGTCGCCGCCGGTGAGTCGCGCGTCTGCATTCTGGGCGAAACCGGGACTGGCAAGGAACTGGTCGCCCGCGCGGTTCACGAGGGAAGCGCGCGCCGCAGCGGGCCGTTTATCACGCTGAATTGTGCAGCGATCCCTGCCGAATTGATCGAGTCCGAGTTATTCGGGCACGAAAAAGGAGCTTTCACCGGCGCCGCCGCGCGCCACACCGGCAAATTCGAGCAGGCGCACCGCGGAACGCTGTTTCTAGATGAAATCGGCGATATGCCGGCAGTGATGCAAGCCAAACTCCTACGCGTACTGGAGGAAGGCGAGGTGGAACGGGTCGGCGGTTCCGGGACCACGCGTGTCGATGTGCGCGTAGTTGTCGCCACCCATCGAAACCTGGAGGAACAAGTGCGCACCGGCGCTTTTCGTCAGGATCTGTTCCATCGCATCTATGTGTTCCCGGTGATTTTGCCGCCGCTCCGCGAGCGCCCAGGGGACATTCCAGTGCTTATCGAACATTTCAGCCAGCGAATCTGTGAAGTGAATGGTTGGAAGGCCAAGAAATTCAGCACGGCCGCAGTGGCCGTCTTAGAAAAGTATCCCTGGCCCGGCAACATCCGCGAACTGCGGAATGCAGTGGAGCGCCTCCTGCTCTTGGCCGACGGCGAAGTCGATGAAGACTTGGTGCGGGAAGCATTGCCACGGACTTCGGCGGTCTCGGCGAATTTGTCCCTCAACGGCGCCGGACCGCTCGCGTCCCGCGTGGAGGCGTTTGAGGGCGCGACCATTCGCGCCGAACTCGAACGCACGCGCCACAATATGACGGAAACGGCGAAGGCTCTCGGCTTAGAGAGGAGCCATCTCTATAAGAAATGCGCGCAGCTCGGCATCCAGGTAAAGCAGTTGCGTCATCCGGAGGGCTAGCTCCGCCGAATCAGCGCCCGTAAACCTTTTGTGGCCTCAGGGCTTGACCTCCATCGGCCTGTGGATGGTCCCGGAATCGACGGTCACACCGGTCCGCGAGATGGCCTGGAAAAACAGATCGTCACCGCTAATCTCAACCGCTAGGAACGAGCGGTCCTTGTCATACCCGGCCGCTGTCAAATCTGTTTTCCTAAGGTTGCCGGCTCGCAACTCGCCGGAGGCGCCCTCCGTGAAATAGTAAATGCCTTTTTGCGGCTTGATGCGCTCATACACGTGCTCATGTCCGGCAAACACGACTTGAACCCCGTATTTCACGAAGAGCGGTTCCAATACCACACGCAGCTCGGTCGAAGAGCCGTGAAACGCTCCCGATGAGTACAGGGGATGGTGAAAGTAACAAATTTTCCAGTCCGTTCCGGCATTAGCCAGTTCCTTCTCGAGCCATGCCAACTGTTTCGGATCGAGGTAAGTGCTATCGATCGCAAAGAAATGAACATTGCCCTTTTTGAAGGAATGGTAGCGCTCGCCATTCATGTTGAAGAATTTGTAGAAGCGTTCATTGGTATCGTCATGGTTCCCCAGGGATGCGTAAAATTGCACCCCCGCATCCAGCAGCGGCTTATAGGGAAGCTCGAACTTCTTCTGTAATTCGGCCGGGCTCTTGCCGCCGTAGATGTTGTCGCCCAGCATGATCACAAAATTAAAAGAAAACTTCTGGCGAAACTCCAGCATGCGCTGCGCGATTTCGTATTGGGCCGGTTCACCGTTCCCCATATCTCCAATGGCCGCGAAGCGAACCGAACCGGACTTAAGGGGAAGGGTGATATCCTGCGCGCGCAGCCACAGGGTCTGCGAACTTAAGAGAACCAGGAAGAGGAGAAGACGACGCGTCGGTCGCATAACTTAAGGCAGCGCCCCCGGGATGAAATCGATCACCAGCCGGGCTTCACTGTCCTGCAAAACGAAATCGTGCCCCACGATTCGATAGGCGATTTTTTCCGGCAACTGGGGAAGACGGAGCAGCATCGTGGGGGGAACCGTGGTCTGCGGCAGATGCTCGGGATAAGGACCGTTCACGGTTAGATGTAGGTTGGCTACAGGTTCTCCCTGGCGGATAGTCCTGCGTACATTAGGAGCGTTGGCGCCCGCGAGTGTGCCACGGATCACCCGCAGAAACTCTACGCTGATTTCAGGTGTGAAGATATCGCCTTGTTTGGCGCCGCTACGCGCTTGCCGGATGGCCTCGGCCAGCGCATGCCGCCGGTCAACGATCTGTTTCGGGCTTTTGGTGGTGCGTTCATTCGGTAACGCCTTTCGCAGTTTCAGGTACTGCTCCACACGTTGCGAGAAATCGCCAAAAGCCACACTTTGCGGAGCTGGCGCCGCAGGTTGTGGCGCAGCAGCGGTTAACACAGCCAGAGTCAGCGCTCGCCACCATCCGTCAGGATGCATGAATTGGAATCCTCCCCACATACCTCAGAGCTCCTGTCCTTCTTGGACCATCTCCTTTACTGCTTCTTTGACGGCCGCTTTCACTGCGACTTTGACGGTCGACTTCAGGTCCCCATGAGCCACGGCTTCTTTTCCAGCTCTCGAGACCGCCTGCTTGATGGCCTTCTTAAGAGTTGTCTGCAGAGGCGGCATCTCTTTAGCCAGGGCTCTGGCGGCTTTAGCGGTGATTTCCGGTGGCGCTGCCACGCTGGTTTTCACCTCATCAAAACCGCTGGCCGCCCAGTCCTGTTCGAAAGTTGCGAGCAGCGTCTTCACCACCTTCGCGTCGCGAACCAGAATGCCGATTTCGCGCCGTAGATCCAGCTCTGGCTCGCGCAGGCTCTGGCTGCCCACAAAAGCCTGACTACCGTCGCGAATAATCGTTCGCGTGTGCAAACGCATACTGCTGAGCGGCGTCACATGCAGATTCGGGCTGCGGGCTGCGGTGCTCCCAATGATCTTGATGTCCAGGCCCGCCTTGGCATGCTCTTCGAGGAGCCGCAGGATCTGCTTGTCAGCGATTTTCGGGTCATAAATCAACAGTTGTTTTTTGGCTTGCTGGATGAAGGTTGAGATCTGCTTGCGGGCATTGGTCGGGCTCACCACCAGCGCGTTGTGGCCCGCGGTATACGTCTGCCGGTTGAGATCCGCCTCGAATAACTTCACCGCCTCCTGGACTACCTTGGCGCTCTTGGTGATAATGCCGAACCCGCGGCTGTGATCGATATCCAGATGGACGAAATTGAAGGATAGGAGGAACAGAGTCTGGCGGTCGACGATCATCATCTTTCCGTGGTAGCGAATCAAATCGTCCGCCGTGCGCCCTACGGTTACACCAGCCTCCAGGAATCGCATTTCCAGATTGCGCAACTTGGGCTCGCCGCCGCGGTTGGTGTGAGCGATCAGCGCCCGCACCGCTAGGCCCCGGCTGGAGGCGGCCTTGAGCGCCGTCTCCAGCTCTTTCCAATCCATGCGGAAGATCAGAATGTCGATGGATTTCTTGGCCCGCTTAATCGCGGCCAGCAGTGGCGCAATGCCATCGTTCGGTTGAATCAATAGCTTCAGATCGCGTCCCTCCCGATTCGAAAAGCACGTAGCGGGCCAGTCGTTCGAAGCCCTGCTGAAACCGTCTCTCCAGGCTGTTAAAGCATGCCGGCACAGAGAGTTGACCATTCCCGGTCATGTGACGACCTGCGGTCGCGCCGGCTTGTGGCACGGGTGGCAATCGCGACCTTCAGGGCCTTTTGAACGGTCATGTACGTGCCCCTGCACTTTGTGCAATGAATCGAACATACAGATTCTCGAATGTTTTTGGCGCCTTCATCGCCCTGGCGATAGCGATTCCTGCAAGCGCCTATGAGCCGCCCCCCGGCACGCCAGTTTCAGTCTCGGCTTTGTGGCGCGACCTGGGAGATGCTGCGTCCCTGAACCTGCTCTATGGCGCCGGCGGTAAAGAGCACCTGCCGGGCGGAAAGTTTACCTTCGTCAAAGAAGACAAAGAAGGCACCTCCCCGAAATTCGACATTGAAGACGAGCAAGGCACGCGCTGGAAAGTGAAGCTCGGGGAAGAGACCAAGTCTGAAGTGGCGGCCGCGCGCCTGGTCTGGGCCGCGGGTTATTTCACCGATGAGGATTACTACCTGCCCGAGCTGCGCGTCGAAAACCTGCCCAAACTCGCGAGAGGGCAAAAGTATGTTTTGGCCGGCGGCGTAATCCGCGGCGCGCGGCTCGAGCGCAGAATCAAGGGCCAAAAGAAAAACGGTAATTGGAGTTGGTTCCAGAACCCTCTGCTAGGAACCAAAGAGCTGAATGGTTTGCGGATCATGATGGCCCTCATCAACAATTGGGATCTAAAAGAGATCAACAACTCCATCTACGAGGAGAAGGGCACGGACCCTCGCTATGTCGTCAGCGATTTGGGCGCAAGCTTTGGCGAGACTGGAAATAGCCTCACCCGGTCGAAGAGCAATCCAGTCGACTACAGCGGATCGAAATTCATACAAACCGTAACCCCGGAGCACGTGGACTTTTTCCTGAGCAGCCGGCCCTTTTTCCTCACCGCGGTCAATGTCTCCAATTATGCCAAGCGCACGCATATGCAGGACATTGCTAAAGGCATTCCGCTAGCACATGCCAAATGGTTGGGCAGCGTGCTCGCACCGCTCACCGATGAACAGCTTCGCGACTGTTTTCGCGCCGCCGGCTACGCGCCCGAGGATGTAGAAGGCAACGCCGCGATGGTCAAAGAACGCATCAAGGATCTGAACCGCCTCTAACCGATTCCGCTCCCAGCCCGTCGCGGTTCCGTGCACAGGGTTCCGTGCACAGGGTTGCAGGGTTCATCCACAGAACCGCGCGCGCAGCAAGCGGACCAAGCCCACTACTTGTCCGCCGCCGGTTCCTCCACGCCACCCAACTGCAGTTTATAGAGCTCGGAATATAAACCACCGGCCGCCAGCAGTTCCGCATGGCTCCCGCGTTCGACCAGCTCAAAATCTTTCACCACGAAAATCACATCCGCCCGCTGGATCGTCGCCAGATGATGCGCAATCACCACACAGGTTTTTCCCTCCATCAAGCGGCCGAGCGCTTCAAAAACCGCTTGTTCCGACGCGGCGTCCAGGCCCGACGTCGGCTCGTCCAGCAGCAGAATCGGACTATTACGGATGATCGCCCGAGCGATCGCGACCCGTTGCCGCTGGCCGCCCGAGAGTGAGACCCCGCGTTCCCCCACCATGGTGTCGTACCCTTCCGGCATTTTCTCGATGAACTCGTGGGCGTTGGCCGCCTCCGCAGCCCGTATGATCTCGGCGCGTTGCGCTTCCGGCTTGCCATAGGCGATGTTCTGCCACAGCGGCGCCCGGAAAAGCACCGTATCCTGCAATACAAAACTCATCTGCTCGCGCAGGGACTGCAGAGTGTACCGGCGGATATCGCTACCGTCGATTTTCACCTGGCCCGCGGTGGGATCGTAAAAGCGCGGAATCAAGCTGACGATGGTGGATTTGCCCGCGCCGCTCGGGCCCACGAACGCCGCTACCTGGCCCGGCTCGATCTGCAGACTGATCTCTTTCAAGATCGGGCGGTCGGGACTGTAGCTGAAAGAGACGCGATCGAATTCAATCTTGCCCTTGAATTTCCCGGCGCGTCGCGCCCGCGGCAGATCGCGCAGGCGGCTGACTGTGTTTAAAACTTCCTGGATCCTTTCATAACTGACGGTCGCCTTCGAAACCGTGTCTCCCATCTTGGAGAGATCCCGCATCGGCTTGTACATCTTGCCGAGATACGCCAGGAAGATAATCAGGTCACCGGCGCTAAGTTGGCCGGCCAGCGCCAGGCGCGCGCCATATCCCAAGACCAGACAGGTCCCCACCGCCGCCAGGACCTCCACAATGGGAGACAGCTTGGCTTTGATCGACCGCGCCTGTAACGCCGTTTCCACGTTCTCCAGGCTCTGCTCCTCGAAGCGCTGTTGTTCATAATCCTCGCGAGCATAAGCCTTCACCACCCGAATGGACGAAAACACTTCCTGCACGATGGTAAGCAGCTCGCTTTCCTTCTGCCGCACCGCCCTCGATGCTTGCTTGATCCGCTTCGTGAAGAAATATACGACTACAAACAGCACCGGAACGATGGAGACCGCGATGAGAGCAAACCGCCAGTTGTAGTAGAACATCACGGCCACCATGCCCGCGATCGTGAGCACGTTCACCAGCATCCCCAGCAGCGCAGAGGTAATGAAATCCTGAACCGCTTCAATATCGCTGGTAACGCGGCTGATCAAGTCGCCGGTTCTTTTTTCATCGTGTTCCGCCAGAGACAGGTGATGAATATGCTGGTAGAGTGTCCGCCGCAGGTCGTGCATCACCCATTGGCCAACGCTAGTGGTGAGGTATTTTTCCGCATAAGAGCTGACGGCTCCCACCACCGCGATCACCGCCACTGCCAATACTGCGAAATTCAGCACCGCAAACTTGTTGTGTCCCACCATCTGGCTGACGATCGCGGCGACCCATGGCGGCAAGGGTTTCGACTGCAGTAGGTTGTCGACGATGATTTTCAGCGGCCAAGGTTCCAGCAGATCCGTGACAGTTTCGCCGATCACTGCCAGCAGAGCCAAACTCAACGCCTTCCAATGCGGGCGCAGGAGTTCCAACATCCTCGGCCATCGAGATTTTGCAGGGGTCGGCGGGGTGGGAGTCGGCGGCATTGAGGCTGCGGGTTGCGGCTAACCGAATCCGAACCAGCGCACCCTTCTGAAATCTAACATGATCGGCTGCGCGACCGTGACTGCCGCACGGTCGCGCGCTATGACCAGACGCTCAGAATACGAACTTCAGGGCCATCTGCACCACCCGGTAGTCGCCCAGGGTCAACCCGCCGTTGGCGCTGATATCGCAAAGAATCCGTCCGAAGTTCGAAGTGTTGAGCGGAACCAGATTGCCGAAATTCCCACCGTTAATCGGGCTCTGAACACCCGGCACACAGGCATTCAAGTGATTGGGGAGATTGAAGGCCTCCGCACGCACCTGCAGCGTTTGCTTTTCGTGGAGTACGAAGTTCCGCGACACCGCGATGTTCAGTTGGAAAAGGCCCGGCCCTTTCAGGTTGTTATAGCCCAGATTGCCATACTGTCCGAAGGCGGCGGGAGCAAACGCAGGGGCAGAATCCTTGATCGGATTGTTAGCCGTGGTGATCAGCCAATGATCAATGCTCTGGTTGGCCGGATAGGGATTGCTCAGCAACAGGTCGGGGGTCTGGTTGGGAGTGGTTGACAACGCACGGTCCGTGCCCGCAGTCACTGTAAAGAATTGCGCCGACTTAATCTCCAGGTTCGGAGCAAATTGCCAGTCGCTCGCCAGCAATCGCAGCAGCCGTCCGGAGAACTTGGGTGTGGTGGCTACCATGCTGAACTGGAACACCTGCCGCACATCCAGACCCAAACAGTTGCTTCGCCAAGCCCGCCGGTTGCCCGGGATAGAGTTTCCATTACCCGCTGTCGGGTTTTGGGCCCACTGATCGCTGATGCAGTGGCTCCAAGTGTAATTAACCAGCGCGTTGATTCCGCGGCTGAGCTGTTTCCTCGCCGACAGGTTCAAGCCCTGATAGCTGGCCGTGCCGCCGTCGTCTACCTGGCCGATACCTGCATAGTACTGCCCCAGAAGCGGGTTTTGCATGAAGAGGGGCCGGCGGGGATTCGTCGTAGCGGAGACTGAGCAATTCGGGAACGTCTGCGAAACAACCTTCCCGTTAACCACATTTTGCAGCGTGCAGGGTCCTGTGCCCATACTGATGCTCGGATTCACGTTGGTCTCGCTCACCATGTGAATGGTACTGTTCCCCAGGTAGTTGGCCGAAAGCAGCCAGTTCTGACCCACCTGCTTCTGGATGCTTAGATTCCATTGGTTCATGTACGTCGGCTTGAAATCATTGAGCGGAGAGCTGACGTAGCTGCCCGCGGTTATAAACGGAACGTTGGGGGCAGCGTAACCGAATCCGCTTTGTGCCGCCAGAATCGCCAGCGGGTTTTGCCCGGCCGGCAGCAGCCCGCCGGCGCCGCCCAAGAAGCTGGACCAGGGATTCGTCAGATTGGCTCCCGGCACGCTGATGGTGCTGCCGAAGGGCGCCCCGAATTGCTCCTGGCTCAGTGACAACATGCTCATCCTGTCTCCCAGCATGCCGTAGGCGGCGCGGATAGTCATGCGGCCATTGCCCATCGGGTCCCACGCCAGGCCCACTCTGGGGAAAAACTTGTTCCACTTGGGACAGTTGAAGGAGTTGCCGCACGAATATTGCGGATCCCCCGAGAATACCAATCCCGCCGGGGCGTTTTGATAGTAGCTGCTATGCACGTTCTGCGTGAACAATGCCGGGTCGAAATGCAGCGCCTGGTGCGACGACTGCTGGTACACCGCCGTGTACGGTTCCCAGCGCACGCCATAGTTCAAGGTCAAACGCGAGCTGACCTTCCAGGAATCCTGAATGTAAAGCGCCTGGTAAGTCTGCCGGCTGTAAAAACCGTACAGAGTACCCTGGCTCCAGCCGTTGGCGGTGCTGGTAAGGCCCAGCATGAAGTCCGTCCGCGGATCGCCGCTCACCGAACCGTCGAAGGTGGCGGCGCCGCTCGCATTCACACCGCCGCCCGACCAATAGTTCAACTGCTGATGGTAGAAGCTGCCGCCGAAACCAATCTGGTGCGAACCTTTGACCCAGTTCACATCATCCCCAATCGACCACAGCGGACCATTGTGTGACACTCCCGGCGCTGCCGCCGGGCCGCCTATCGCGAACGATCCGGGAACGTTGACCGAGATGATGCTGCCGGCCAGCGGACTCACATTCGCGCCAAAATCGGCAAACGATTTGTAGTTATCGTTCAACTTCGCCACGTTGGTGCGATTGACGCCGATGCGAAAGGAATTGACAACATTGGGAGTCAGTACCCAGCTATGGCCCAACGCAAATCCAAAGTCCAAATCGTTGATGCCATAGTTGTTGATCGAAAGCGGGTTCTTGCCGTCGTAAGTCGAACTCTGATTCAACTTCGCGGACAAAAAGCGTCCAAAAAGAGACTGCTGCGAGTTGATCTGATAATCCACCTTCGCCACATACAAATCCTCATCCTGGTTGGCCACCAGTGCGTACGGCACTTGCCCAGAGGGGGCCGTCGTCACAGGCATCGTCTTCATGATGTTCAACGCCACCGGGTTCAGCTTACTTGTTGGAATCTGGTTGTTGCCGGTAAACCCGAGTGACGCCGGCAGCTTCGTGCTGACGGAGCTGAAGTCTCCCTGCGTCATCGCCACGTTCGGGATAGTCGCGGTTTGCTGCGTACCATCGGAACGCAGCGAGGTTCTCTGATATCCGCCGAAGAAGAACAGCTTGTCTTTGCGAATCGGCCCGCCTACCGTCCCGCCAAATTGGTTGCGCTTCAGGGTGTCGCGCGGCTTATTCACCGCGTTGTTGAAATAATCGTTGGCGTTCAGGTTGCGGTTGCGCAGGAACTCAAACAGGTCGCCGTGAAACTGGTTCGTGCCGGATTTCGTGATGGTGTTCACGGTGGCCGTGGAATGGTAGCCATACTGTGGAGGAATGGCATTCCACTCCACTTTGAACTCTTGCACCGCATCCGGGAAGGGCAGCGGCAGGCTCAAGTTGTTGTAGGGATCCTGATGCAGCACGCCGTCCAGATTGTAGGCCACCGCATCCGGAGTTCCGCCGGCCACCGTAACCACCACCGTCGGGTAATTCCGCACCGAGTTCAGCCCCGCCGTGCCCGGAAAATTCGCCATCCCCGCCAGGAAGATGAGCTGATGGACGTCGCGTCCGTTCAACGGCATTTCCATGATGCGCGCATTGTCCACCACCTGCCCGATCGAGTTCGTGCGCGTCTCCACTTGCAACGCCTGCGCTTCGACGCTCACCTGCGTGCTGATGGAACCGATTTGCAAGGTGACGTCGACCGTCGGGCTGGTGTTGACTTGCAGCACGATACCGGTCTGCACGGATTTGTTGAAGCCTTCTTTGGTGACTTCGACCAGATAGGGGCCGATCGGAAGATTCGGCAGCACGTAGCCGCCGTCCGTCCCACTGGTTGCCGTACGGGTGGCGCCCGTAGCAGTTTGCGTCACCTTGATCGTCGCATCCGGTACGCTAGACCCACTGGCGTCGCGGACGCTGCCGCTAATCTGCGCCGTCTGAGCAAACAATCCGACGGACGCAAAGCAAATGCATAGTACGATTCGACGAATTCCCACAGCCTTACCCCCTGGTTGTCGTATGCCGACTAGCAGAGAAGTTATCATCCCGTTTAGCAGGTGTCAAGCGGGGAATCAAGCACGAACAACCTCGCATTTACCGCGCCGGGGCGGGCAGTTTTGCGGCCAGCAGCGTACGCAAAGCATCCATGCGCGGTCCAGTGCCCGTGATCAGGCCCTCCGGGAAACTCCGCTGGCTGAGGATGTCCTGATAGATTCTCTGGAACGCCATTGAATTCAAACCCAGGCCGGCAATATACTGCAGACGCATATTCATATCGCTGTTGATGGGAGCGTCCTTCAGCATCGGTGCCAGATCCTCAGCCCTGCCGGCATACGTCGCCAGAAAATCCACGGCCGAATGAAATCCTACTTCGCCGAGCGATTCCCCCACGTTCGCGTAGTCGGGACGATCCAGCCTGAGTTGGAGCTGATCCAAATTCACGTGGGTCGGTTCGGCCTGGCCGATCAACACCAGGTCGTAGCCATCGCCGCGATAGTTGTTGCTCCAAATCGTCCCGTACGGAAACACTGAAAAGAAAGTCGCCAGCTCCGTGCGAATCGTCTCCGGATCGCTGTCGTAAATCGGAAGCCACTGCGCCACCACGCCGCCCGGATTGAGGTGCCGCTTGCACAATTCGTAATATTCCTTCGAATACAGCACCGAAGTCCCCTTCACCCAAGGATGGATAGGGTCCGTGGTGATCACATCGAATTTCTGCGGCGTCGTGTAAATGTAGTGGCGCGCGTCATCGTAAACCATGCGGGTGCGGTGGTCGTAGAGCACGTTGTTGTTCTGCTTGCCGAAGTACGCGGTGGACGCCGGCGGTATCTGCCGCTCCAACTCGCAGATCACCAGGGACTCAACCTCGGGATAGGGCACAAACGATCCGGCGGTGACGCCCGCGCCGAATCCCACCGTCAGCACCGATTTCGGAGCCGCATGAAGCAGCGCCGGTAAATGCCCCATCATCCGCTCCAGCCGCATGTCCAGAACCGCGGTCGACGCCTCCGCCTTCCCGCTGACATAGAAGTGGCGCTGCCCCGCGCGCTCAGCGATCACCACCGAGGAGTTGATCCCTTCGCCGCGGTACAGAACCGTAGTCGGATTCGAGCGGTCATATAAATCGAAAGCCCGCATGATGGGCGCGATGCGCCGCCCGTAAGCCACCATCTGCCACGGCACCTCATCCACCGTGCGGATCAATCCAAATCCCAATACCACCGCGGCCGCACCGGCAATCGCCAGTCGCAGCGGCCGGCTGAATCCTTCCGCGAGCAGCGCCACGATAGCAGCCGCCATCGCCAACCCGATCAGAAGCTCCTGCGAGCCCCGCGTCCCGATAGACGGAATCAGGTACAAGCTGAAGGCCAGCGCGCCCAGAATCGATCCACCTGTATTGGCGGCATAAACAATTCCCGAAAGCCGTCCCGCATCCTCTCCGGGCCGCGCCACAGCCGCGATCGCCAACGGGAAACTCGCGCCCCACCACAGCGTCGCCGGCAAAATGGCCCACGCACAACGCGCCAAGTCCAGCTCGAAGTTGAACCAGGGATCGAGCGACAGCCACGGGTCCACCGGCCAAAACGGCAGCGAATGGCTCATGGTGTAAGCCGTCCAAGCGATCGACAGAGCCAGCAGCCCTTGGCAAGCCGCCAGCGCGCTACTCGGACGCGCGATGCGCCGCACAAAAAACGAACCGATGCCGCTTCCCGCCCACAGCCCCGCCA
>Ga0207686_10000944_pt1 | contig 17388 bp, 8 predicted proteins | sample KBSM24metaG_FD_184396 | JGI IMG/M metagenome (GOLD analysis project Ga0207686, IMG submission 184396) | Miscanthus rhizosphere microbial communities from Kellogg Biological Station, Michigan, USA - KBS M2-4 metaG (SPAdes) (version 2) | ecosystem: Host-associated > Plants > Roots > Rhizosphere >...
AAGGGCGACAAAGAATCGAGCGTGACGAGACATTTAGCAGATGTAGTCACGTTCAGCATTCGCCCGAGTGTGCTTGCGGTTTTTTGACGAACAGATCCGCGCCGGATCAATCGCATTTGGCAATTGGAAATAGGCAATGATTTGGCGGAAGGTGAAGGAGTCGAACCCTCGAGACGCATTGCTCGGCCTGGTTTTCAAGACCAGTTGCGCGCCACCGCGCGCCACCTTCCGAATTTGGCTGGGACGCCCGGATTTGAACCGAGAACCTCGGGTTTGGAATCCGATGGTTTGCCGTTAGCCTACGCCCCAGGAGTTTCTGGTGCATGTGGTAGGACTCGCACCTACGAAGGACAATCAAGTCCGCTCGATTTACAGTCGAGTGCTATTGCTGCTCAGCCACACATGCGAAAGAAATTTCAGATCTCAGATCTCAAATTCAAGGGTCAGATGATTTCAAGTCCGAGATCCATCTGTGCTAAAAAATAGACGAAGGCAGAGAGTAAACGTACCGCGAACACACTTCGAGGCACACTTCTCCTGAGGATGGCGACGCTCGACACGCTCGCAACGCAACAGCGTCGTCATCCATTGAAGGCTCCCTGCCTTCATCTTTCGCAATATCAGTGGCACAGACTTCAGTCTGTGGTTCCAAACACTTCGATCATCACAGACTAAAGTCTGTGCCACCTCGCAAATAGGTACTTCGATTGTCAAAAAACAAAAAGAGCGGGCTTTAAGCCTCCCAGGGAAGCTGCCCGCTCCTTCAACTCTCGCGAATTTTGCTTTGAGATTTGGGAGCGGGAGTCCGCTCCCGCTGATTAATGCCTGATTCGACGGCTATCTATGGACGTTTCTTGTCCGAGTCTGCCGCCAAAAATATTGGTTGCTGACAAGCTCAGACTTAACGAACAGACGACGGCGTTCATGGCCGCGCACGGCTGCCATTTCGTCGAATGCTTCTGATATGTCCTGCTCGTCATCATTGAAAGTTTCTTCCTCGCAGTGCGCAACTGGTCCATCGCGCGAATTGTCTTGTATAAAGTATCAATAGCGATCGTGTCAAGATGTTTTCTACGAAAAACGATCACCGCTGCTTCGATACTCTTCGACTAATCCTGAGTTGCCTGAAATTAAACGACCGTGGTGATCACAGGGGGCAAGTCAAGGCTGCAACCCGAATTAATCCCGGCAATTAATTCCGTCCTCAGAAATAATTTCCGGTGCGGCGAGCATCCGGCTATACGCCGTTACCGACTTGCGGCATCAAAGGAACTAATCTTTCGACCGCAAAAGGGGTCTAACATTTCAGGTAACTGTTCCAGGGTTTGGATGTGTCATAGAGTTAACAAAATTTAACCTTTGCGGTATTGTGTCGCACCTATAATGCTCGGGCTTTAAGATCGTATGGGAGCACTCGCCCGATTATTGTTCGGACATGAACGGGCCGTCTTTTCAAATGGCCAGTTCAGTTTCGACGTGCGTCCAAGGGTTTGGTTGATCCTCCTCGGCGCGATCCTGCTCAGTCTTTTTATCTATTACGTCTATGTTCGTCCGCGTCTGCGTGTTAGCCGGCGGACGACCGTCATTCTCGCTTCCCTGCGGGCAGCCTTAATCGTACTGGTGGCGTTCATGCTGCTGAAGCCGGTGGTGGTGGTTTCGTCCGTGGTCCCGCGCAGCAGTTACGTCGCGCTCGCCATCGACGATTCGCTCAGCATGAAACTTCAGGACACGCCGGCGCGCGCGACGCGGCTCGATTACGCGAAGCAAATGCTGCTGGCGCCAACGAGTTCCGGCAAGCCTTCTTTCATCGCGAGTCTGGAAGAAAAGTTCAAAACGAATCTCTACGGTTTCTCGGGCGACGTGACTGGCGTCGCTGATGGCACAACGCTTTTCGGCGAAGGCCACACAACTGACATCACCGGCGCTCTCGATGAAATCGCCAAGCGTTCGTCAGGCATGCCTTTGTCGGGAATCGTGCTCGCCACTGACGGCGCGTCGAACGTGTCGAGAGATCTGGATGCGACGTTAAGAGAATTACGCGCGAAAGATATTCCGGTATTTACCGTCGGCGTTGGCGATACGGCGCGGCCGCTGGACGCGGAGTTGGGGCGGATAAATGTGCCGCGACGCGTGCTGGTTGGATCGCGCGCGAATATCGATGCGTTTGTCAGTCTCAGTGGTTACGGCGCGACCAAAGTCCTGATGAACGTGCGCGAAGACGGACGCGCGATCAAGACTGAGGAATTCAACCTGCGCGGCAACGACACGCAGGCAGTCAATCTTGAAGTCGTACCTTCGACGTCCGGCCTTCACCGGTACACAGTTGAGATCACTCCGCTGGAGGGCGAGGTCACCGTCGACAACAATCGCCAGGATGCGTTGGTTGAAGTGATCGAAGGGCCTTTGCGCATTCTGCATGTCGAGGGAGAACCGCGTTGGGAATTGGGCAAGATTCGCGAAGCGCTGAGTTTGAATGAGAAGAACATTTCGGTCGTCTCGCTGCAGCGCACCGGCGAAAACAAATTCTATCGCCAGGGAATTTCGAACGAGCAGGAATTGGTCGCCGGATTTCCCAGGACCGAAGAAGAGCTGTTCGCTTATGATGGTTTGGTGCTCGGCAGCGTCGAAGCGAGTTTCTTCACCACCGAGCAACTGCGCAACATCGAAGCGTTTGTGTCCAGGCGAGGAGGCGGTTTGCTGGCGTTGGGCGGACGCTTATCGTTCGACGCCGGAAAATATAAAGGAACCCTCATCGACGATTTGCTGCCGCTCGTGCTTGAGGGCCGCAAGGTCGACGACGCTGAGTCTTACGCGCCGGTCTACAAGGCGCAACTCACCAACGCGGGGCTCGCGCATCCAGTCACTCGTCTGAATGAAGACCGCGCGGTCAGTCAAAAGACCTGGAACGACCTGCCGGCCATCTCGATCTCCGAAGGTTTGAAAACCGTGAAGCCAGGCGCCGCGGTCCTATTGGAAGCCAAGCGCGCCGGCGCGTCTGCACCCGCAGTGCCGTTACTGGCGCAACAGAAATATGGCCGCGGCCAGACGCTTGTCTTCACCGCGAGTGATAGCTGGCGCTGGCGCATGAAAATGGATTCGAAGAGCACTGCGCACGAGACATTCTGGCGGCAACTGCTGCGCTATCTGGTAAGCGGCACGCCGAAACAGATCGAAGTAAGCGCGCAACAGGATGTTTATGTAATGGACGATAGCGTCCGCGTAGTCGCAGATATTCGCGACAAGCATTACAACCCGGTGAATGATGCGCGCGCCACGGCCCGCATCACCAAACCCTCGGGCGCGACGGTCGATGTGCCTTTGAAATTCACGAGCATCAACGACGCGAATGTTTACGCCGGCGACTTCAAGGCTGATGAATTGGGGCCGCACGGCATCGAATTGATCGCCAACAGCAGTGGTCTCGGACAAGTTGGTGCAAAGTCGAACGTTCTTATTAGTGATGTGAATCGCGAGTATTTCAACGCGGCGCAGAACACGGATTTGTTGAAGCGGATCGCGGCGGAAACAGGCGGCAAGTACTATCAACTAAACGATTTGCAATCTCTAATGGACGATCTGACTTATCGCAAGACGCCGTATTCCGAACGGGTCACCAAAGACCTTTGGGACATGCCGATAAACTTTTTTTTGATTGTGGGCTTGTTGAGCGCCGAATGGTTTCTAAGAAAGCGTGAGGGACTGGCATGAACGAGCCGGCGAAGCTGGCGAGAAATGTTTCGTGATGATTGAATCAATACCTGGATTTCGGATTGTGAGCTGCCGCCGGCTTCGCTGGCTTGGCGCGCTAATCATTTTGATCGTCATCACAAACACACCTTCAAGTTTAGGTCAGTCGACCCAAAACTCCTCTTTAAACTCCACAGAACCAAACCGCTATGTCGTCATCATCAGCGGCGCCAGCGGCGAACCTGCTTACGCCAAACAGTTTGAGCAATGGACCTCGTCGTTGACTACGGCGCTGACCGAACGGTTCGGCTTTCCAAAAAATCGCGTGAAGCTGTTGACCGAGAAACCAACCGGCACGAGCGCGGCCGCCACCGCCGACGAAGTTAAGAAACTGTTTGCCACCCTGCGGACGGAACTAACTCCCGACAGTGTGCTGTTTGTTTTTCTCATCGGCCACGGTTCGTTCGATAAGGAAGCAAAGTTCAACCTGGTGGGACCTGATCTCTCAGCCACGGAATACCACAACATGATTGCGGCGCTGCCGGCCCAGCGGGTCGTGATTTTCAACATGGCCAGCGCCAGCGGTGAATTTATCAAACCGCTCGCCGCCAGGGGCCGCGTGATCGTGACCGCCACGCGCAGTGGTCAGGAAAACAACGCGGTCAGGTTCATGGAATATTTCCTGGCTGCTTTGAAGGCCAATGACGCAGACGCCGATCAGGACGGTCACATCTCGGTGCTGGAAGCTTTTAATTATGCGAATCGTCTGACGGCTGAGTTCTACACGCGCGCTGGCCGTCTGGCCACCGAGCACGCGTTATTGGAAGACAACGGCGACGGTGTTGGTCATCAAAAAATGGAGGGCGGAGATGGATTTTTGGCGCGCGCGACGTATCTCGATTCATTGACGGTCGCGCAGGCCGCAGCCAACGCGAATGTTGCCAAACTCATGCGCGATCGAACGCGCCTCGAAGGCGAGATCGCGCAGTTGATCGCCCGCAAGAGCAACATGGTAGAAGCAGATTACGAAAAGGAATTGGAAAGACTCTTCATCGAATTGGCCAAGGTCAACCGGGCGATCAAGCAAGGGAGCAATGCGAGTGAGTGATGACGATAGTGATGAGTGATGAGTGATGAGTGATGAGTGATGAGAGTGACGCTCTTAAAGGAGCGTGTAAACAAGAATGAGAGGGTTCTCTAAATATTTCCTGGCGGACATCGCGATGAAGACACCGCGAGGTCGGCATCCGTTAGCGCCGCGCCGGCGACGAACCCTCGTCCTGGTTCTTTTCGTAATCGTCACGATAATCATCATTCCGGTTTTGATTCGTAACACGTCGGCGCAATCATCCGATGAACTCCCCGGCGCCGCGGAACTGAAAAAGGGTGATTACGATGAGGCCATCAAGCTTTTGAATGCGCGGCTCGCAAGCAATCCTGCGGACGCGGCAGCCGCAGCCAGTCTGGCCCGCGCTTATCTCGAAACCGGAAAATATCCCGAGGCTGAAGCTTCAGCCAAAAAATTCCTCGTCAAAAATCCAAACGCCGGGGTTGTGCATCATCAACTCGGCGAAGTGCTGGCGCTGACCGGACGTTACGCTGAGGCGATCGCAGAGTTCGAGAAAGCCGCAACCGACTCGGCCAAATCTCCCGCCGACAAGCTCTCCAGCGATTTGCGACGGGCCGAAATTCTCGAGCTTACCGGCCAGGAAGAGCGCGCGCGTCCAATATTCGAAAGTTTGGTCGCCTACTATAAAGAGAAACAGCCGGCGACGGCGCCCGAACTGACGAGCGTGGCGCGCGCGCTGGTCCATCTCGAAAGATATCAGGACGCCAACGACATCTATCGCGACGCGATCGCGGCAGATCCAACCTACATCGACGCGCAACTCGGCGCGGGCGAACTCTTCAACGAAAAATACAGCTATGCCGACGCTGCGCAATTCTTCCAGGACGCGTTGCAGATTAATCCAAACAGCGCCCGCGGGTTGATCGGCATGGCGCAGAACAAGCGGATTGAATTCTTTGGGGGCGAAGAAGCAGTCGCGGCACTGTCTCGGGCCCTGGCAATCAATCCGGTTGGATTTCTGGCGTTCAAAGCCGGTTTGGAATTGGAAGAGCGTGACTTTGCGTCGGTCGCCACCGACCTCGAGCGCGCGCTAAAGATCAATCCACAGTCACTGGATGCTCGTTCGATCAAGGCGGCGATGCTCTATCTCCAGGACCGCGACTATCAGCCTGAAGTTAACGCGGCGCTCGCCGTCAATCCTCGTTACGGTTTGCTCTTCAATGTGTTGTCGCATTACGCGACGATGACGCGGCGCACGGAAGAAGCGACGGCTTTCGCCAAACGGGCCACGCAACTCTCGCCGCGACTTTGGTCGGCGCATCTGGCTTTGGGCATGGCTTTGCTGCGTCTCGGGCAGATGGATGAAGGGCGTGCGGAAGTCGAGACCTCATTCAAAGGCGATCCGTACAACATCTGGGCCAAGAACACGCTCGACTTGTTGGACGCGATGAAGGACTATCACGCCACAAAGCACGACGCGTTTCTGATCAAAGCTGACGCGAAAGAGAGCGACGTCGTCACGCCTTACGCGGCGGATTTGCTTGATGAGGCGGCCAGCAAGCTGACCGCGAAGTATCACTTCACGCCGAAAGGTCCGATTACTATCGAGTTGTTCCCGAATCATGAAGACTTTGCGGTGCGCGCGTTGGGATTGCCGGGACTCGGCGCGTTGGGAGTCTGCTTTGGGCAGGTCATTGCGGCTGATTCGCCCTCGGCGCGGCCGACCGGTGAATTCAACTGGGGCAGCACGCTGTGGCACGAATACACGCACGTCATAACTTTGCAGCTGACCGACTATCGCATCCCGCGCTGGTTTTCAGAAGGCTTGTCGGTTTACGAAGAGCGGCGCGCGCGACCCGGCTGGGGCGACGATTGGAACCCGATGTTGCTGGGTTCCTTCGGAGCGGGTCGCTGGCAAAAGATCGCGAATCTTGACGGCGCGTTTTCGCATCCGCGCGGCCCTGAAGATTTGAGCATCGCTTATTTCCAGGCGTCGCAAGTCTGCGAGTTCATCGCCGATCGATATGGATTCGACGCCATCCTCCGCATGCTCGCGCTCTATCGCGACAAGGCGCTGACGCCGGACATTCTCATGCGGGTGCTGAAGTTGAGTGAGACCGATTTCGATCGCGCGTTCAAGGATTACATGGAGACGAGGACACGGCCGATGCAGGCGGCGCTCAAGACTGAATTCAATCAGGCTGCTTCGTTGACGAAAGATGACGTCGTGAAGCTGCTGGCAGAGCAGGATACGTTTGCGCTGCACCTGCGCGCCGGTCATCTGTTTCGCGCGGACAATGATATTGAGAATGCGATTTTGCATTTCAAGCGCGCGGCCGAACTGTTTCCGTATTACACCGGCGAAGGGAATGCGTATGACGCGCTCGCCGAAATTTTCGAAAAGAAGGGCGACTATAAGCAGGCAGCCGACGCCCTGGCCGCGCACGCGCGCTACGATCAGAATAGTCTGCCGATACTCAAGGCGCTGGCGACGACGCGCACTAAGCTGGGTGATCGAGCCGGCGCGATCGAGGCGCTGCGTTTGAGTTTTTATGTGAGCCCATTTGATTACGCGCCGCACATGCAAGCGGGTCAACTCAACCTCGAAGAGAGACAGTACGCGCAGGCGTTATCAGAATTCCAAGTGGCCCTCGCCCTCGATCCGCCGAACGTCGCAGAAGCAAATTACAACGTGGCCAGCGCGTATCATCTTTTAGGCAAACAGCCTGAAGCCAAGCACGCAGTGTTGCGCGCGTTGGAGGCCGCGCCGAGTTATGAGAAGGCGCAGGAATTGTTGTTGAAGATTGTGGGACAGTGAGAAATTCCCTCTCCCGTTGGGAGAGGGTTAGGGTGAGGGTATACGTTGCCGCGCAGAGCTAAGCCCTCATCCCCAACCCTTCTCCCAGCGGGAGGAGGGAGCACAAATCAGTTCGCAGAGGACAGCAAATGGCGATTGAAGAATCGGTAATCAAAGACGAAGAACTTCTGGACAAGCTGGGTTCCGCGCGCGAGGCGCTGCTGCGGGAAATCCGCAAAGCGATCATCGGCCAGGACGACGTGGTCGAACAGGTTTTGCTTTCGCTGTTTGTGGGCGGCCACTCGATCATCACCGGCGTGCCGGGCCTGGCCAAGACCTTGCTGGTGCGCACCGTGGCCAGCGTGCTCGAGCTCTCATTCAAACGCATTCAGTTCACGCCAGATTTGATGCCCGCGGACATCACCGGTACTGAGATTATCGAAGAGGATCGGGCCACCGGCCATCGCGCCATGCAATTCATTCGCGGGCCGTTGTTCGCGAACATCGTGCTCGCCGATGAAATCAATCGCACGCCGCCGAAGACCCAGGCCGCGCTGCTCGAAGCGATGCAGGAAGGCCGCGTTACGGTGCAGGGCGCGAGCTATAACTTGCCGCGCCCCTTCTTTGTGCTGGCCACGATGAACCCGATCGAGATGGAAGGCACCTATCCGTTGCCGGAAGCGCAACTCGATCGCTTCATGTTCAATGTGAACATTGGTTACTTGCCGGAAGAAGACGAAGTGAACGTGGTCAAGCAGACGACTTCGCCGCAGGACATTCAATTTAAGACGGTGATGTCGGCAGATGAAATCGTCGCCTTTCAAAAGCTGGTGAAACAGGTGCCGGCCGCGGACACGGTCGCGCGTTATGCAGTGCGTCTGGTGAACGCGAGCCGTCCCGCGACGCCGGCGGCGCCGGACTTTATTAACAAGTGGGTGACCTGGGGCGCTTCGTTGCGCGCTTCGCAGTTTTTAATTTTGGGCGGCAAAGCGCGGGCGATTCTGCGCGGCCGCTACAACGTTTCCTGCGAAGACGTGCGCGCGGTCGCGCCGGCGGTGCTGCGTCATCGAGTGCTTTTGAATTTCCAGGCTGAGGCCGAAAAGGTCGATTCGGATCAGGTTATCAGGCAGTTGATTGAAACGGTGCCTGAACCGAAAAGCGGATTGTGAGATAAGCCCGCGAAGCTCGCGGGCAGCTCGTTACCAGTTGATTCTCGTTGCCAAGATATTTTTTGGTTGGGACGCTGTCGCCCGCTCCGCGGGCTTTGATACCTGAATTGCCTCTTTTACCTGGGGCTTGCGCCCCAGGCTTTATGCTTACGCCTGCTCCGCAGGCTTGAGAGCGAAACCATGCTGTGGCGTAAGAAGACAACCACGCCGACAAATTCTCTGGGTACCGCTCCGCCTTCGGGTCCCGGGCCCGCGCGCTTTCTCGATCCCGAAGTACTCGCGCGCATCGGCTCGCTTGAGTTGTTAGCGCGCGCCGTGGTTGAAGGGTTCATGTCGGGTTTGCACCGTTCACCTTTCACCGGTTTCTCGACCGAGTTCACTGAATATCGTCAATACAATCCGGGCGACGATTTGCGCTACCTCGATTGGCGTCTGCTGGCGCGCACTGATCGCTACTTCATTAAAAAGTATCGCGCCGACACCAACACGCAATGCCACCTCCTGATCGATACCAGCGCGTCGATGCGTTATTCGCAGGATGGCAGAATTTCGAAACTCACCTACGCGAAATTTCTGACGGCTTCGCTGGCTTATCTTTTGAATCGCCAGCAGGACGCGGTCGGGCTCGTCGCTTTCGATCAGCATGTGCACACGCATGTGCCGGCGCGCAGCCGGACGGGCCACATGCGGACGATCTTCGGGCATCTCTCGATCCTTGAAGCGGGCGGCGAAACGCGTCTGGCTGAATCACTACACGAGTTGGCCGACATTCTCACGCGCCGCGGCATGGTCGTGCTCATCTCGGATTTCTATGATCAGGCGGAGCGATTACAGTCCGCATTTCAGCACTTGCGGTTTCGTGGTCACGATGTGATGGCTTTCCAGGTGCTCGACAAGAATGAGATCGACTTCGACTTTAAGGATCCAATTCTGCTGCTGGAAGATGCCGAAACGAACGAGCAGATGCCGGTGCTGCCGGACGTGGTGATGAATGGTTACCGCGCGCGTCTCCGCGAGCACCTCGACGAGATGCGGCGCTGCGCCGCCGCCAATCGCGTTGACTATGAATTGATCACTACGGACCAGCCTTTGGATTACGCGCTGTTTTCGTTCTTATCGCGTCGAGTTGGGAAGTGATTCATGTGGTTTCTTAGTCCACTTTTCTGGTTAGGCATCACCGCGGTGGCGGCGCCGATCCTGGTGCATCTCGTACGGCGCACGCGCGCGCGCAAGATCGAATTTCCGGCGTTGACCTTTGTGCGCCAGGTGCCGCAACGAACGATTCGCCGCCGAACTTTCCGTAATCTGCTGCTGCTTATGCTGCGCTGCCTGGCGCTGCTGCTGATTGTCATCGCTTTTACGCGGCCCTTCTTCAGTCGCCGCAGTTCGGCGCAAGCCAACAATGCCGCGGGCGCTACAGTGGTTTTGATCGATTCATCGCTCAGCATGCGGCGCGAACAAATGTTCGCCAATGCGGTGCAGCGCGCCGGCTCGATCATTGATGAAGCGCCGGCGGGTGAGCGCCTGGCCGTGCTTACGTTCGGCAATCGATATGAACTCATCAATCGATTCACAAATGACAAGGCGCGACTGCGATCGATTTTGAAAGGGTTGAGTCCGGGATGGGAAGGCACCGATTACGAGCAGGCGCTGCGCGGCGCCGAATCACTGCTCGGTGAATTGAAAGGCGAAAGCCGGAAACGCGTAATTCTCATTTCGGATTTTCAGGCGAGTGGCTGGAACCAGGCGAATGCTTCTTACAAACTCAGTAGCGACATTCAGCTGCAGACCTTCGATGTCGGTGGCAGCAATCCTCCGCCGAATGTCGCGGTGACGAATGTCGATGCGCACGGCGTGGTTTTCGGACAGAAATACACCGAGAACCTTTCGGTGCAACTCAGCAACTTCAGTGATACGCCGCGCGATCGTCTGGCGGTCGATTTTCAAATTAACGATCAGACCGTTGAGAAGCGCGAGGTCAATCTCAACGCGCGCGAAACCAAAGTCGTCGAGTTCACCGGATTCAATCTGACCGAGGGCGCCAACCGTTGCGTCATCGAAGTCATGTCCGGCGACTTTGCGCCTGACAATAAATTCTATTTCACGATTCGGCGTGAGGCGCCCGCGAAGGCTCTGATTGTCGAAAGCGCTGCACGTGGCCGCAGCGACAGCTTTTATCTGCAGAGCGCGCTGAATTTGACCGACGCGATGCCGTACAACTTCACGGTGAAGACGGCCGGCGCTGTCGATCCTGCCGGGGTCTCAGACAATGCCCTGGTGATTCTCAATGACTCCGGGCCGCTCTCGCCGGCGCTGGCGGAAAATCTGAAGCGGTTTGTCGAGAACGGCGGGCAGCTGATCATCTCTGCCGGCCCGCACACCGATGCGAACAGTTTCAATCAGTCTCTGCGCGACGTTTCGCCGGCGACGCTAACCGAATCCGTGCAGAATAAAGCAAGCGAGAGCGTCGCGATCACCGATATCAGATTCGATCATCCCATCTTTGAAGTTTTTCGCGACAGTGGCCGGCTCGCGGCAGCGCGCGTTTTCGGGTTCGTGCGAAGTCAGCCCCAGCCTAACGCAAGCGTGCTGGCGCGATACGAAGACGGCAGCGCGGCGTTGATCGAAGGCAACGCGGGCAAAGGACGAGTGCTGCTATTCACTTCTTCGCTCGGGCCGAGTTGGAATGATTTGCCGCTGACGCCAATTTACCTGCCGCTGGTGCATCAGATGATTCGATACGTCGGCAGGCGCGAAGCGGGATCGTGGTATGCGTTGGGCCAGAGTTTCAGAGTCGCGAAGGAGCCAAAGGCCGATGCGCCCGCGGTCGACGCGCCTGACGGAGCGCGTTTGACCGACAATCGCCTGACTGCAGACGGCGATGTGCTGGTGACCGGACGGCAACCCGGCTTCTATCGATTGCGTTATGCCGAGCGGCCTGATTTTGCGGCCGTTGATTTGAATACGACCGAAGGAGATTTCACCAAGCTCGATTTTGGCGCCTTCATCAACGGCGTCACCGGCGGAGCCGGCAAGGCCGAAGGTCGTGAGGCGACGCGCAACTTTAGTAATGAGGAGATCGAGAGCCGGCAGAAGGTTTGGTGGCCTTTGTTGTTCCTGGCGCTGCTAATTCTGCTGACTGAATCGCTGCTGGCCCAACGGATCAAAATGGCCAAGTTGGTAAATTGAAGTTCCCAAGAGGCTATGCGGCTTGCCGCCTCCGCAGTGCGGAAAGCCTTGCCTTTCCGACCAGACTGTCGAATTGATTTCGAGGCTACGCCTCGAACGCGCGAGGCACGGCCTCGCAGAAATCAGCAGGACTTATTCCCCGGTAAGGCAGGCCTTACCGCGCTGGACAGCGGCGAGCCGCGCTACGTTCTGCACAGGTCAAAAAACTTGGACGATAAACAGCACAGGAGTATCTTTTAGAGACCGATGATTTATCCCGACCGCAACAACCTCAGGAACCTTTTGCGGCGTTTGCGCGCGCGCCGGCAGTTGCTGCTGATCCTGCGAGGTGTGGCCATCGTGCTGAGCGCCGGCGCGGCCGTTTTGCTTTTGACCGGCTGGGCCGCGCATCGTTATCGCCACAACGACAACGCGCTCTTGTTGCTTCGCTTGGGGGCGCTCATCACTTTCCTCGTCAATCTGTATTTCGCGCTCATCCGGCCGCTCTGGAAACGAATTACGGACGTCCGTCTGGCGCGTCTGATTGAAGAACGCAATCCGCTGGCTGAAGATCGCCTGGTCACCGCGCTCGAATGTTCATCCGCAGCGCGCGATTCAAATATCTCGAAAGCGATTCTGGAACGACTCGAAGCCGACGCCAATCAAGTGGCGGGCATGTTGAATCTCGGCAACGTCGTTCGTCAATCGCGTCTGCTGATGTATGGCGGCGCGACGCTGGCCAGCATCTTAATTCTCGCCGGTGTGTTGAAGTGGGGCCCGCGTGAAATCTCGGAAGGCGTGGCGCAACTGGTCATGCCCAAGACGCTCGCCGCGGGATCGTCGGCGAACGCGATGAGCATTAAGGTCAAACCCGGCTCGGCGCGCGTACCGCGCAGTTCTGATCAGGATGTGCTGGCCACGCTGGTTAACTTCGACACGGAAATTGTTTCTTTTTACTGGCGGCCGGTTGGTTCGAAAGACGACTGGCAGGGTCAGGCGATGGAACCGGCGAAAGCAAAAAGCGACTATCGTCATTCCATTTTCAACATCCAGGATTCGATCGAATACTTTGTCGAGGGCAATGGCGTTCGCTCTGAGAATTACAAGCTGACCGTCGTTGACCTGCCGTTCGTCAAACAACTCGACATCACGCTGAACTTTCCCGGGTTTTCCCATCTGCCTGCGAAGACGACCGAAGACGGCGGCGACATCGCCGCGCTGAAGGGAACGGTGGCCAGCATCACAGCGCATCTGTCGGGCAAGGTGCGCGCGGCGCGCCTCGTGCTGGCTGACGGCAAGAAGATTGAAATGCGCGCGAATGGTCAGGATTTTGTCGGCGAGCTGAGCGTTGGGGGAAATACGAGTTACTACATTGAACTGGTGAGCGTCGATGGCGAAACTTATCGCGGTTCGAATGAATATGACGTGAGCGTGCTCGAAGATCTGCCGCCTACCGTTTCGTTCGATCGGCCCGGTCGCGATCGCAAGGCAACGAATCTCGAAGAAGTCTTCACCCAGGCCCACGCTGAGGATGATTACGGCGTCGCCGGAATGGATCTGTATTTTTCGGTCAACGGCGGTGAAGAGAAGAAAGTGAATCTACAGGAGTTGCAGCGCGAGTCGGCGCGCACACTGATCGGGACCCACACATTCTTTCTCGAAGAATTGAATCTGAAGCCGGGCGACTTCATTTCTTATTACGCCAAGGCCCGCGACGCGAACAGCGAGACGACCAGCGACATCTACTTCATTGAAGTGAAGCCGTTCGAAATGGAGTACCGCCAATCGCAGCAGCAAGGCGGTGGCGGCGGCGGTGGTGGACAAGGCGATCAAGATCAGAATGCGCTGTCACGCCGGCAGAAAGATTTGATCGCGGCGACGCACAAACTGATGCGCGAAAGCGACAAGTACACGCCGCAGGAAAAGAAGGATGGGTACGAAGCGGTCGCTGCGGGTCAGGAAAAACTGCGCACCGACACGCTGGAGTTTTTGGATCGCATCGGCCGGCGGCTGCCCGATGAATTGGAAGGTCAGAAGGAAATGGCCGAGATGGCCAATGACCTGAAACAGGCTGCCGACGAGATGAAAGGCGCGCCGCCGCCTCTGCGCCAGGAATCGGGCCGCGACGCCTTGCCACCCGAACAACGCGCGTTGCAGAAGCTTCTGGCGGCGGACGCGATCTTTCGTCAGGTACAAGTCGCGTTCGGCAATCAGAACGCGCAGGGCGGCGGGGGCGGCAATCAGCGACAGCAACAGGAACTGTCAGGCTTGTTCGAGTTGGAACTCGACAAGATGAAGAACCAGTACGAGACGGTTCAGCGACAGCAACAACAGCAGGCGCAGCAACAGAAGTCAGAAGCGGAACGAAAACTCGAAGAGCTCGCGCGGCGGCAGGAACAGGCGCTGGAAGAACAACGCCGGCGCATGCAGGGTGCGCGTAACCAAAGCGGCGGCGGCAGCCAAAGACAACAGCAGGAGATGATCGACGAGACGCGGAAAGCGGCGCGTGAACTCGAACGCTTATCGCGCGAGCGTCGTGATCCGCAAATGGCCGAGTTAAGCCGGCAGCTTAATCAAACCGCCGACGAAATGCAGAAAGCGCAAGCGTCGGCTCGGGGAAATACCAACGACTCGATCGCCCAAAACCAACGCGCACTCGATCAATTGCGCGAAGCCCAAAATCGCTTACAACAATCGAGCGGACAGACGGGCCGGCAGTCGGGCGCGCCGGGACGGCAGCAACAAGTGAGCGACTTGCGCCAACGCGCGGCCCAGGCCGCATCGCGCCAACGTGAGATCGCCAACGAAGTCGAAAGTTTGGCGCGACGTGGTGGCCAGGATGCGAACTCTCAGCGTCAGCGCCAGGCACTGGCGGAACGCAAAGACGCTCTGGCTGATTCGGTCAACGGCTTACAGCAGGACATAGAACAATCGGCGCGCGCGATGGGCGGCGGACAACAGCGCACCGCGCGACAATTGAACGATGCCGCGCAGGGAATGGCGCGCGATCGGCTGGCCGATCGAATTCGCGAGGGCAAGCAAGCTTTGAACGGAAACAATCTTGATGGCGCGCGCGCCAACGAACGGGCGCTGGAGCGCAGTCTCAACAATCTTTCAGAGCGCTTGCAGTCCGCAGAACAAGGCGCAGGTCAATCGGGCAACAACGCCGAAGAGGCGCTCGACCGCACCAGACAACTTGCCGACAGCGTCGATTCATTGCGACGACGCTTGGATGAAAACGCGAATCGCCGTAATGAAAATTCGCAAGGTCAACAGCGCGGGCAACAAGGTCAACAAGGCCAGCAGGGCCAACAAGGTCAGCAGGGCTCGCAGCAGGATCAACAGGGCCAGCAAGGAAATCAAGGGCAGCAGGGAAATCAGCAGAACGGATCGAATTCCGGCGGCGGCCGTCAGGGTGGCGCAAATGATCGTTCGGGCGGGCACGGCGGCTGGGATGATCGTCAGTTGAATTCCGAATTGCGACAGCGATTAAGCGATGCTGAAGATCTGCGACGGCAACTCGGCGGAACCAGTGGCCCATATCTCGGTCGGGCCATCGATGAGCTGCGACGCATGACCGAGGTGGGCGGCGGACATGACATCGAGACGGCGGCGAAGCTCAAGGCGAGCGTCATCGATCCCTTGCGCGAGCTCGAATTGCAATTGAGTAAGCAGACACAGGCCCAGGCGGGGCGCACGAACTTGCGCTTGCACGACGAGGGCGCCGCGCCGGAGCGCTACCGGAAAGCAGTCGAGGAATATTATCGAAGGCTTTCGGGCGGCGGACGAAAGCAATGAAGAGTTTGATTTGAGATTTGAAATCTGACATTTGATATTTGTGATTGAAAGAATCACACGTCTTCTTCAACCCGCCCAACCGCAGAGATTGAAATGGATTTCGGGATAACCAAAATGACAAATCTCAAATCTCAAATTTCAAATCTCAAATGGCAACGACGATCGCACAGACAGCGTGACCGGTTGGTTATCAGCACACTTCTTCTCTTGTTCTTGATCGTCCCCACCCTCGCGCAGGATCCTTTCAGTGGCTATCGCGGCGGCCAGCGTCCCACGCTCATCCGTCCGGAAGCCACCGGCCCTTCATACGGAGAGTTCACTTTCATCCGCACCATCTACGACTCGCCGAACTGGGGCTATGGCTATCGGCGCGGGCGGGGCGCGTGGGCGACCGATTATCCCGAAGCCGACCACAACATCATCGTCGGCCTGCGTGAGTGGGCCGGCACGAACCTGAAGATTGCGGCGCGTCCCGAACAAATCCCGATCATGGACGATCGCCTTTTCGACTATCCCATCATTTATTTCGTCGAGCCCGGCTTTCTGGAACTCTCAGATGAGCAGGCGGCGCGCTTACGCGAATATGTTGCCCGCGGTGGCTTCATGTACTTCGACGATTTTTGGGGTGTCTACGAGATTGCCAATCTCGAGACGCAACTTCACAAGGTCTGGCCCAATCGTCAAATCAAAGATCTGCCCCTCTCGCATCCGATCTTCCATTCGTATCTGGACATCGACGAAATCCTGCAGGTGCCGAACATCTATAATGCGCAGCGCGGACAGACCTCAGAGAAGGGCGGCACCGTCCCGCATCGCATGGGCGTCGAGGACGAGAACGGCCGGCTGGTCTGCTTCATCTCCTTCAACACCGACATGGGCGACGCGTGGGAGTGGATCAACGATCCGAGTTACCCGGCCAAGTACGGCCTGCACGCCTACAAGAGCGCCATCAACGTGATCATCTACGCGATGAGCCATTGAAATAATAATTCGCTCGCCTTTTGCCGATGATTTCCTCACCGCAGTGATCTGACGGTCCTCGCTGCTTTTCCTTCTTTTGCGTCTTCGGTAACATCGCCGCAGATGTTTTCGTACCCAGCGACTCAGATCCACGGTTTCGCCGCCATCCTGGCGTTCCTGGCCGGTTGGCGGGATGTTGTCAAACAAATCTGGGAATTTCTGAAAGAGCCGCACACCCCTCTCAATGGAAGCATTACCTTTTCGGTCAACTCGCTGGTCGTAGGCGCGATCATCTTTGCGGTAGCGATCATTCTTTCGCGCACCGTAAGCGATCTGCTGAGACGGCGCATCGCGAAACGCGCTTATCTCGATCCCGGCATCCAGTACACACTGGGACGTCTGACCCAGTACCTGGTCATCACGATCGGGATATTGCTGGCCCTCACGATCGGCATTGGCTTGAATCTGACGTCGCTCGCCGTGATCTTTACGGCGCTCTCGGTTGGTATCGGTTTCGGCTTGCAATACATCGCGGCCGACATTGCGTCAGGCTTCATCCTCTTGTTCGAGCGGCCGGTGCGCGTCGGCGATCGCATTACGATCGGCGAAGACGAAGGCGACGTGCAGAGCATTAATCTGCGTACGACAGTCGTGCTGACCAACAATCGCGTTTCGATCATCGTGCCGAATTCAAAACTGGTGAGCCAGCGTTTGATTAATTGGTCGTACGGCGATCCGCG
>Ga0207686_10000945_pt1 | contig 17378 bp, 12 predicted proteins | sample KBSM24metaG_FD_184396 | JGI IMG/M metagenome (GOLD analysis project Ga0207686, IMG submission 184396) | Miscanthus rhizosphere microbial communities from Kellogg Biological Station, Michigan, USA - KBS M2-4 metaG (SPAdes) (version 2) | ecosystem: Host-associated > Plants > Roots > Rhizosphere >...
GGTCCGGAAACCAATGGGCTATGGAAACCGTGGAAAACCAAACTACGTTTTCCCACCGTTCCCACAGCCCCTACTGCGATATCAGGAATTTACAAACTGCCGTTTACACAAAACATTTGACACCACCTTTCCTGATGATGACTGGCGTTAGCGGACTCTGTAGTTCGAGTCGCAGGATGAATAGCCGCTTGCGCGGATTTATTAAGGGCGTTCGCGACGGGATGAATCGGGTTCGTGGTGAGATGGATCGGATTCGCGACGAGATGAATCGGGTTCGCGATGAGATGAGACGGGTTCGCGGGGAGATCAATCGGGTTTTCCCCAAGTTGACCCGCCTTCGCGAACTGCCGAGTTGTTTCCGCGGTTCGGTGAATCGCGTTCGCGCACTTCCGAGCCGGGTTTTCGCAACGCCGACCCGCGCTCGCGGCGTGACGAGTCGGCTTCGCGGAATGCTGAGACGCGTTTTCGCGACCGAGAGACGCGTTTTCGCGGCCGAGAGACGCGTTTTCGCGGCCGAGAGACGCGTTTTCGCGGCCGAGAGATGCGTTTTCGCGGCCGTGAGACGCGTTTTCGCGGCCGTGAGACGCGTTTTCGCGACCGTCAGGCCAACAAGAATCGCCCAAAATCGGCCTATTCTCGACAAAAACCACCTTCGCCCAACTCCGCCGTCCGATTTCCATGCGGCAGCCTTTGGAGTGCGGCGACTTGTCGCCGCTTTCAGCCACGCTACCGCTTCCTGACAGGAGTCGAATCCACCTACCAATGGCGAGTTCGCCCCCAGCACAGACCCCGACCAAAGCGCCGACAAGTCGGCGCACTCCAAATCTGCGCGCACCTTTAATGGAATTATAAAGAGAGATAAAACCGGCAGGTATCGGGACAACTTCACGAGAACAACCTCAGCACTCGCTAGAGAGCGCCGTTGAGTCAGGTTGGGGCGGCAGACGCACGGGGAACGCGACCACCTCAAAACCAATTAAACGACCTAGCAAACAACGAAGCGACGGGCGGGAGTGTACCCCCTAACCAAATCCGGCGTCAAATCTTTTGTACGATATTCTGGGGGAGGAAACCGGCTCGTGATGTTGGTAGCGTCGAAATCTGTTTAATCGAGAGGTTCTCCCTGGACGCCGTCGACGTAAGCGATCCCGTTGGCTAGCTCTTTGTCGTCCCATAGATACTTCTTGCTTCCGCCGTGCGCCCATGGGCTGGTCCCACCCGTCCAAGCTCCAGCTTGGCCCATTGCCCGGGTTGCATTTGCTTTGAGAGCACCCAGGATCGCCTCCGGCTTTTTGTCCGCGCTGATCACAGAGTGCACATGATTGGTGCGGACGTTTACTGTCCACAACTGCCACTTGCGCGTCGTGCACGTTTCGCGGATTGCCGCCTCGACGATTGCACGCTGATGAGAAGTCAGAGTCACCGGGGGCTGCTTCATCAAGTCCTGGTCGCGTTGACGTCTCAACTCAGATGCGGGCAGCCTGGGAGTACCATAGCGGCGATGATGCCTATCGAATGAACCACGCTCGTCACCATGAAGCCATGTGCCGTAGCAGCGGAAGGTGATCAGAAATCCAACGGGCGTATGACGAGCCTGGAAATCGATATAGTCGCGTCGTGCTATCGCGTGTCAGTAGCGGGAGCGGTAGACCAAATCTAGACGCACCGTGTCAGTACCCGGAGCGGTAGCGACGGGATCTAGAGGCAACTATCGCCAAAACCACACATCCTGTAAATGCCTTACGCGTCGCTCCGCGCGCTGACATCGGGGCCTGGTCGATCCCGTCGCTACCGCTCCGGGTACTGACACGCTCCGCGACGATAAGCTCCCTCGCAGCATCGACGCCTTAGTGGTCGCTCGCGGCGGTAACGCGGTCGCTCGCTACTGACTCACCCTCAGGCATCTGCTCCAGAGCCGTCTCCGTCTGCAGACGATTCTGAAACGCTGCATGCACGAACGACGCGAAGAGCGGGTGCGGCGCTAGCGGTTTTGATTTGAATTCAGGGTGGAATTGGCAGCCGAGGAACCAGGGGTGTTCGTCGCGGCTCAGTTCTACTATTTCGACGAACTTGCCGTCCGTGGAAATGCCGCTGAAGACCAGGCCTCCTTTTTCCAACCTGTCGCGGTAGGTAGGGTTGAATTCGTAGCGGTGGCGGTGGCGTTCGCTGATTTCATTCGCGCCGGCGTAGACGTCCTGCGCTAGTGAGCCGTCCGAGAGGCGACAGATCCAGGCGCCGAGGCGCATCGTGCCGCCCATCTCTTCCACGTTCACCAGGTCGCGCAGTTTGAAAATGATTGGGTGCGGGGTCTCGACGTTGAATTCGGTTGAGTCGGCGTCTTTCAGGTCGCAGGCGTTGCGGCCGAACTCGATGCACGCGGTCTGCATGCCGAGACAGATGCCGAAGTAAGGTGTGCGTGTGCGCCGCGCATACGAGATCGCGCGAATCATGCCTTCGACGCCGCGCTTGCCGAAGCCGCCGGGCACCAGGATCGCGTCAAAGTCCCGCAGACGCGCTTCGTAATTCGAATCGTCCATCAACTCTTCCGATTCGAGCCACTTGATGTTCACGCGCAGGTTGTTGGCGACGCCGCCGTGCGTCAACGCTTCGCGCAGAGACTTGTAAGAATCTTCCAGCTCGACGTATTTCCCGACAATCGCGATTGAAGTCTCGCCGGCGGACGGTTGGCGAACCGTATCGACCAGCTTGCGCCACGCGGTCAGATCGGTCGAGGGAGCGATCTCATTCAAATGCAGCAACGCGACGATGCGTTCGTCGAGGCTCTGTTCATGAAACGCGAGCGGCACGTCGTAAATCGTATCGACGTCGAGCGCCGTGATGACGTCGCGCTCCTGCACGTTACAGAAGAGCGCGATCTTCGAACGCAGATCGTGAGAGAGCGAGCGATCAGATCGACAGAGCAGGATGTCGGGTTGAATACCGATTTCGCGCAGCTCGCGCACCGAGTGCTGCGTCGGCTTCGTCTTCAATTCACCTGACGCGGCGATGTACGGCACCAGCGTCACGTGAATGAAGAGCGCGTTTTCCCTGCCCTCTTCGTTGCCCATCTGGCGGATGGCTTCGAGGAACGGCAGCGATTCGATGTCGCCCACCGTGCCGCCAATTTCGACGATGACGACGTCGGCTTCGCCGTTGGCGGTGACCTTGCGCACGGCTTCTTTGATTTCGTTGGTGACGTGCGGAATGACCTGGATGGTCTTGCCGAGATAATCGCCGCGGCGTTCTTTCTCGATCACGTTGAGATAAATGCGGCCTGAGGTCCAGTTGTTCGCCTGCGAAAGATGCGCGTGCGTGAAGCGCTCGTAATGGCCCAGGTCGAGGTCCGTTTCGGCGCCGTCATCGGTGACGAACACTTCGCCATGCTGGAACGGCGACATGGTTCCGGGATCGACGTTAAGGTACGGGTCGAGTTTGATGAGCGTCACGTGCAGCCCGCGGGCTTCGAGCAACGCGCCGATCGAAGATGCAGCGAGACCTTTGCCGAGGCTCGAAACGACGCCACCGGTTACGAAGATGTATTTAGGCATGTGAGCTTACCTCCGATTGAGCCCGCGGCAGCGGGCGCTAACTTTATTGATTCATTTGTTCATTGACGCATTGATTCAATGGACCAATGAGTCAATGATTCAATTCTTTATCATCTGCTTCGCAGGTTTGCGGAGCACTAACTCTTCCGCAGGCTCTCGCGCGCGTCAACGCCCGCTTCCGGCGGGTCGTCGGGCTCTTCCTCGTCGTCGTAGATTCCGCGTTGCAAATCCTGCCGAACCTCCACCGACTTTTTCGCGGCCGGATCGAGAATCATCTCCAAGCCCCTCACGCCAGCCGTGCGTGCACCCATCTGTTTTCTTTTCTGAAACTCTTCTTCATCTTTCACGTCATAAGGTTTCGTGATTTGGTTGAGCAACAGCACCCCGCCAATTATTACCAGCGCGATGATCCCCAATCCGATCCATTCACTAGCATGCATTCTGTTCGCGGCGTCAACTCTTCCGGAAAGAACTCAACGCCCTCTCCTTAGGGCCGGGCTACTGCCCCGCTCGCTGTTTCCCGACGCTCAATGATCCCGCGTACGCGTTCCAGGTCTTCCATGGTGTCTACGCCTATTGATGCCGACGCGGCCTCGACAACTTTGATTTTAACGCCGCGATCGAGGGCGCGAAGTTGTTCAAGTGACTCTTTAGTCTCGCGTTCTGATTGCGGCCAACGGGTGAACTCGAGCAGGAAGGCCCGACGATATGCGTACAAACCCGTGTGTTTCTTAAAATTAAAAAGCAGCGCCGGCTCGTGCCGCAGCGCTGCTTCCATCGAGCCGTGTTTCTCTACGGCCTGATTAGGAAACGGAATCGGATTCCGCGAAAAGTCGGTCGCGTATCCGTCTTCATCAAACGCGACTTTCACCACCGAAGAATTCAAAACATCCGCAGCGTCGTCAATCGACTCAAAGGTCGTGGCCATTTGCGCGGTTTCATCTTCGGCGAGCGCGTTGGCGACTCGATCGATCGTGGCGGGATCGATCAAGGGCTCATCGCCTTGGACATTCACGATTATGTCGGCGCGGAGATTATGAGCGACCTCAGCAATACGATCAGTTCCGGTCTTATGATCCGCGCGGGTCATCATCACATCGAACCCGGCAGCCGCAACCGCGTCGGCAATGCGCGTGTCATCAGTGGCGACGATGGTGCGCGAAATAGTTGACGCGGCGCGGGCCCTCTGCGCGACCCACACAATCAGCGGCTGGCCGGCGATTTCGAGTAAAGGTTTTCCTGGAAGACGGGTCGAACTGTAACGAGCAGGGATTACGGCGACTGACTTTGGTTGGGATTGGAGACCCGTGTGAATCACGGGATCACACGATAGCCTTGTAACTGGCCGGTGTCAACGAGGAAAGAATAATCCACAGATTACGCAGATTACACAGATAAGAAAACCATCTTCGGCAAGCGGGGATTTGCCTTGTTCTTAATCTGTGTAATCTGCGTAATCTGTGGACAGTTCTGCCTTCTTATCTTTTCTGAATGATAAACGTCGGCACCATCCCGCCGCCGGCGGTGACGTTGGCGAGTTCATTCGACGAAAGCCGCGTGAAGGCCGCGCCGACTTTGCCGTTGAAGAGCAACGGATCGAGATCAACCAACTGCTCGACAAATTGAATAGTGTCGTCGGGCGTGAGCGCCGGAAATGTTTCGCGCGCGGTCGGCACACGCTCCTGCACCAGGTAATCTCCGTTTGCCAGCGCGTTGTGAATTGCTTCGTCCCAGCCAATTTCATCGTTCCAGCCGATGTAAATGCCGTGGCCGCCGTAGTCATCGTTGGGCTTGAGCACGAGCCGATCGCGATGCTCGCCGATGAATTCAAGCAGGTCGATCTCCTTGCCGAAATAATCGCTCTTGCCCGCACGCACGCCGCGCGTCCACGGCACGTGCGCTGCAATCATCTGCTGTTCGTCTGTCGTAAAGAGCTTTTTGTGGCGCGCATCGGTGAGGACGGCGAACAGAGCTTTCTTGTGAATTATCTTCGAGCGAAATCCGTTAACCATGCAGACCGCGCCGGCGCGATAAGCATCGAGCAACGCCGGCTGTTCCGCTATGATTGGCAGATATTCGTTAACCAGTAGCCGTTTGTAAACGATATCGATCTCGAAATCGCGAACCCGCAAACGACCGTCGATGAATTCGAGCTCGTCCGGTGAAGCGATGACCGACGGGTAGCCTTGCGATTCGAAGTATTCGCGGAACAGCTCGAACTCTTTCTGCGTCGGCAGCCCTTTGAGATCCACGATGGCGATGTGCGGCGCGCGTTCCGGCTTGCGACCGAGAAATTCTTCGTAACAGTCGATCAGCACCTTGAGCATCAACGGCCGTCCATGGAAACGGCGAACGTTGTAACGCTCTTTGAACCGTTGCATGACCGGAAGTTGTTCGAAAATTTCGAAAGCCGCGTCCGCGTAAGCAATGCCCGCCGGACTCTCGCCGTTCAATTCAACAAAGCTGTAAGCTTCATCGGTAAGGAACGAATCCAGACGCGACGTGGGAGAGACAAAGCGATACCCGGGATCGATTTTCGCCAGTTCACGTTCGATCGGAGTCATTCCCAATTCGTCCAACAACGATTCATCAGCGACCGCCGCGTCCTTGACCTTTTCAATCGCGCTCCAGACCGTTTCACAGATGCGGACCACCCGCGCGAAGTCATCTTCGGTGACAAAGTGCGGACGCAGGTAGGGCGACAGACGACGGCCACCGAAGATCAGCTTTGCCCGATCGAAACCTTCGTCGAGTAGCTTGAGCGAACTCTGTGCGAGATCGTGATCGTTAAGGAGTTCGTGATAATGAGTTACGGCTTCGTTCAGCATGGAATCTCAAAAAGCTATTTACGCTAATTACTTACTTGTCTTATCGACAAGATCATTCGTCGAGCGTCCGCGATCGTCGCCGGCCAAGCGAATCGACGGCCATGGATTAGAGTTCAGGATAAAATTCGAGGCCCGCAGGCCGAAATAAAAGCTGGTAACTCTTCGATTGATGCCGCACCTTCGGCGCTCAATCAATTCTAATCCACCTATCCACGGCCTCACGGCCATGGCTATTGAATTATGGTCGTTCGGACCTCGCACGACCTCGCGCCGACAACAAACTGCACTGCGTCAGTATGGTCCTGCCCTGGCTAAGGCTTTCGTGGAACATTGAGATTGAGCTTGATCACCACGCCGTCTTTAATCAGATCGTCAGCTTTGCCGGGATAAACCAGGCCGAAATCTTTTCGATTGATGGCAAACTCAGACACGACCGAGACGCTTGTCGGCGTTACTTGAATGGTGGCCGGAAAACTGATCGACTTCTTGATTCCGTGAAGGTCAAAGTTTCCGGTGATCGTATGCGTCGTGCCGCTGGCCGCGCTCGGCTCGATCTTCGTCGAAACGAAGCTGGCCTTGGGAAACTTCGCCACGTCGAAGAAGTCCGGCGTCTGTAGATGCTTCGTCAGGTCGGGTTCGTCTGTTACCACTGAGGCAGTTTCAATCGAAACGGAGACGATGCTCTGCAACGGATCGCTGTTTAGCAAATCGACAGTGCCGGTGAACTGTTTGAACGATCCGTCATGACTGCGGGTGACCTTGGCCGCGACGAAATCGATTTTGGAATTCTCAGGCGTGATCGTCAGGGTTTCGCCGCCTTGTTTCGGCGCAGCCTTTTCCGAGGTCGCCTCGCCGACTGAAGCCTTCGGCTTGTTCGCGGCCGGATCGGCGCAAGCGTACGAGAGCAACGCGCATAGAAAGATTGCGATTGAGAGCGTGTGAAATCGCATTCAGCTAATTCCTCTTTTCCTATTGGGTGGGAAGGAGCTTAACACAGTTCCGACGCGGGTCAGTACCATCCGCGTGAGCGAATGGATCCAAGTACGTCGCGTGTTTCAGGGTTGATGGATCCCAGGTACGTCGGGTGTTCAGGGTTGATCCATCTGCTTACGCAGATGGTACTGACTCGATCCACTGCTTAAACAGATCGCCCTGTCGTACCGTCACAAAACAGATGGCGCACCTTACAAATACGACAGCCACCAATCGCGTCGTCGGGCCTTGACGCCGGCAAACCACTTGCACAAGGGATAAAGCAAGAGCACGCCGGCGATCCAGCAGAGATAGACGACGATCAAATTGAAGCCGTTGCCGGTCGGCGGGTTGCTAAACCAGTCGACAGGAGTTTGGAACAGCCAACGCACCGGCTTGCCGAATGCTGCATGCAAAATGATCGCGATGATGTGTGAGGTCAACCATTGCAGGAGATAAAAGAAGAGCGGCACCCGCCCAAACGTGACGAAGAAATTTCTAATCCATGAGCCGTCCCCGCGACCCAGTTCAAACAGCACGAGCGCCAGCATGGCCGGCCCTAGCGTCATCAGAAGAAAATCGAGCGAAGGCGGGTACTTGGTCGTATTGACGAAAGAAAGAATGGTGAAGACAAAGTTCTTTTGTCTATGCCAATGCTGCGGCTCGCCATAAACGTCCCACGCGCGCACCAGACAGAACAGCATTACTGATCCGCCTCCGAGATAGAGCAGTAAACGCCGTCGACGTTCCTGGTTCATCTGATAGAGCGCGCCCAACGCATAACCCGCTGCGATTACCCCAATCCAGGGAATTAGCGGATAAAGGACTGCGACGATGGGGCTGGGGAAGGTTGGCCCCGCCGGAAAGAACGCCTGCTGGTGCAGCAGCATCCACAACTTTGCGCCCCAGCTCGGCACCGGAGTGCCGGGACCGTTCCATGGCTGCGCGGGATATCGATCAAGCAAATTGTGCAGGGCGATCATCGCAATTCCGAACGTCGCGACGATTTTCAGCGGGAGATGAATCAGCCCGGCCAGGACGATCATTGATACGCCGATCACCCAAATTACCTGCAGGAAGAAAAGCAGCTTGGGATCGATGCTGAAAGTCACCAGAAATCGAACTACGGTAACCTCGAGAATGATCAGCCAGAGCCCGCGCGTAATCAGAAACCGCGACAACTCGCGCTTACTCTTGCCACGCGCAAACTGAAGGTACGCGCCCGTGCCGGCGAGAAATACAAACACCGGCGCGCAGTAGTGCGTGATCCAACGGGTGAGAAAAACCCAAACGGTGGTCTTCGAAAGATCCAGCGGATCAAACAAGAGCGCGCCCGAATGCAGAAAGTCGCGCGTGTGATCGAGCATCATGACCACCATCACGATGCCGCGCAGCAGATCGATCGAGTCAATTCGCCGCCGCGCAGATTTTGCCGTTTCGGGATTAACCGGTCCGGCCATTTGCTCTCCCATCTGGTTTGGCATGCGTGCAAGAGTTGCGAAAACTCGCGGAGTTTATCGCATAAGCAGCGTGAAATTCGAGTCGGCGACGGCAAAAGGAAGACACGGCCTGCTCTAGCAGGGTTGTCACTGTCCCTTCATCCCCAGGAAATTTCAGCCGCTCGCTCTAAGATGCCCTGCGTGCCGTTTCGATCTTGCTGCCAATGTCTCTTTCTGCTTCCCAATCTATGCGGTATTCATTTTCCTGCGAAGGCTTTGCCTGTGACACCGGCAAGATGACGGTGGCGCCACCGACGACCCGGTCTTTTGTCAGCTGAATCAAATCGATGTGGTATTCAGAGCCTGGTGCAAGCAGGCCTTCATGACGCAATTGCAGTTGAGCCGCAACCTTGCCGCCGGCCGGCACCGGCATGTCGCGAAGTTCGATTTCAGCGGCGCCGTCAGGCACATAAACCGCGCTTTGCAATTGCAGTCGCTTCGTTTTTGTTGAGGTGCTCCTTGACCCTCCCCAGAGCTCGCGCACCAGGTTTAGGGGCCAGGCCATGCAACCAAGCTTCGGGGGCTGTGCACCGGCGACGACTTCTGGCCGGGCATTACGGCTGAGACGGAACTGCAAACTGATTGCCGGAGGCAAATTGGCGAGGTCGAACCGCACGGTCATTTTGCGATCCTCAGGCCAGGGGTTATTGAATTCGATATAAATCTCGCGCGCCAACGTGCCGCCCAGTCCGGTGTCGCCCCGCTGCGACGGAGGAGCCGGCGTACCGGGCGACGCCGGAAGTGGCGGGCCAACCAGCACGTTGCGCTGCGCAATTTGATTGTGAGCGGGAACAACTTCGTCAATGACGAGAGTCAGGCCCGTTGTGTCGAGCGCTGCGGCAGGACCATGGACGAAAACCACGACACAACGATGATCGCCTTCCGCGCCGGTCGGCATTTCGAATTCGACTAGCCCAGGCGCTTCGGCGTGAACGCCACTGACCGCGTGAACGCCGAGCGAAGTCCAATCGGCGCTAAGCGCAGACGTGGAATCAAGCGTGCCGTCGGAATGAAAGCGCGACCAGAACATCGCCGGAAGCGCCGGCAAGGTGCCGGAGAACCGGCAAGTAATGGCCCAGACGCTGACTTCACCCGCAGGAACCGTCGAACGATTATTGACTCGCACCCAAATGCGTGCGGTGGTACCGGCCGCGGCGGCTTGACTGCGATCTTTGAACCAGGCGACATCATCAGCAGTAGGAGCAGACGCCTCAGGGTCATTCTGGTAGTAGAGCGTCCCGGTGCTGTCTCTCAAGGGCGTGTCCACTTTGATGTCAGCCGATTGCCAGTGCCAATGATGCTGCCCGGCCCGCAAGGGACTGAGGACACCGTCCGCGGACGGGCGAGTCCAACCCGGATCGAACGAATGGTCACGAAAGTAAAAGTGAGCTCCCGAGATTGGCGGCGCGCCAATCTCCATCTCCCAAACGCCACGGACGGCGGTGGTCGCTCGCAACACCAGTCGCGGCGCCGCGCCCACAGCAGCGATATTGCCAATCCACAGGTCATGGATCTCCTGTCCCGGCAGATTGTCTGTCAGGTCAGTCCAGGTCCAGGAGGTCATGCCTCGATCGAGCTGAAACACTCGCTCGTTGCGCGCTACGAACAGCCGGCCGGGCTGAGTCGGATGGGCCACGACGCGTCCCAGCGCGACGCCCGGAGGAATCGCCGCACTGCCAGGCGGCGTGCATGACTCCGCGACCCAGGCGCCACCTGCGATTCGAAACAACGAGGTAAGAACCGTTCCACCTCCGGAGGAAGTAACGGTCACAGGGCTCGAGAGCATCGCGTAAAAGTCGCCGCTCGCGTCCGCCACGAGGTCGCTTATTAACGGCGTAGTCCGTTGCAACTCGACACCTGAGACGTACTCGCCGTCACCGGTGATATCGTCCGGACCGCCGAGGCTGGCTGTGCTTAGCTCACTCGGCCGTCCGGTGACTTCTGTCCACACGGTGGTTTCGCCGGCGGTCGAGACGGACGAAACCGTCCACAAACGTTGATCCGCACTGGCGCCGAGCAGCACCTCGCCTGATTTTGCCAGCCGATATATACGACGTGTTTGTGGGATGAATATCTGACTAATCCGCGCGGCACTGTTTCCGGTCACGCGGGCCACGTAAGAGTGCACCACGCGCACCGCGGTGCCCGCGGGATACGTGTGTGAACCTATGATATAGACATGAAAACGATCCGCAGAAACGCTTGAGATTGGCTGATACCCGACCAGCTCCGGATCGCCCAGACAGACTCTGGCCCCCAGGATCAAGTCCGGCGTCATCGTGACCGGAACCACTTCAACCTCGGCAGTGTGTGACGTGACCGGTGAGAGCAAAGTCGTGACTTGTTCGAGCGCGATGATGCCAACGTACACACTTTCTCCGCCGCCGGGGACTATGTTGCTCGTGGCACCGGAGCTGCTCGCGGCCGCAGTGACAACGTGCTGGAACTCCTCCCATCCGTCTCGATCAACCCAGGTGACAAAATTCCATACCGGCCAGATGATGTATTCGCTCTCGTTAACCCACGCGCGCACGCCGTTCGTTGTCGGAGCAACAGAGATAACGCCCGAATCCCCGTCGTCGATGTTGCGCCAAACCGTAGAACCAATGTGTCGGTGCGTGCCGGTATCGAGCGTCGTGACGTAACCGAGCATGCTCATCGGCCCACCGGCGAGGGGGTCCGGGTTGCTGGCGAATTGATGCGCCGCGAGTGAGGCTAAACCATGATCGAGGCTCTCTACGATACCTAACGAGGTATTGTAGGTTGGACCGGAATTGAAATCGCCGGTAATGAATGACCCAAACATGAAACTCGAATCCGAATAACCCCGGCTGGCGCCGAGCCCACCATCGTTGCCGACGTAGACTCGAGCTCGCGGCGCGCTGGCGGTCGAGGAGAGCGCCTCCGGGTAATAGGCCGTCTTTGGAGGGTGATGTGCGAGCGAACGTGTGTCCGTATGGAGGATGTTGTTCGGGTAAGCGACCTGCCACGTGCGACCGCCATCAACCGAGCGCTGCAGATAAATGCCGCCGCTGCAAAACAACACATCACCGGTATCCAAACCGAAGGGCTCAGGGGCCACCATGAAAGACAGCCCTTCGAGCCCCCAATCGAGCGGCGGTTGTACGCCGGCGCCTCGTTCCTCCCAGTCACCCAGCGGCGGCGCAGCTACGCTGACGTAAAGATGAGGAGCACCCGGGCCTCGATGATCGAGACTCAAAGTTGAGACGACTGCATAGACGCGATCCGGTTGACGTGGACAATAGTCCACGAGCACCACCATATTGGCGCCGGACGCTGGGGCCGGCGGCAGCCCGGGCGCCGTGCCGAAAAGATTCTGCCAGGGACCGGCGGGTGACTCCGCGTAGAAAAGTCCTCTTCCGTAAACGCCGGCATAAAATCTACGAGCCCCGCTGGCCGGCATGTACACGGCCAGCGAAGTGACTTCGCCAATCGCCGCCATCGACCAGGTATCGCCGCCGTTGATCGAATACGCCACGCCTGCGTCGGTCCCCGCATAGAGTGTCGCGGTATGCCAATCGCCGCCACTGTTGCGGTCGACAATTAACTGTGTAACCTTCCCTCCGGGATCACGCTGCTGGGGCCAGGTCTGCCCGCCATCGGGAGACACAAAAACTCGCCGCCCATTCCGAGCTCCCAGATAAACGACATTCGATAACGTTGGATGTATCGCCGCGCAAGCAAGATCGAGTTGCGGATTGGCCTGCGTTAGTACATCGGCAATCGCGGTCCAGGAATGGCCGTCGTTCACCGTTCGAAACGCGCTGGAACCGCCGACGCGTCGCGTCACTACCACGATGTTCCGCTCGTCCGCCGGACTAACCGCAACGGCCACGACGGCACACTGCGCGCCGTATTCGTTTGCCCGCGCCATACGGGCGTAATCCCCATACCGGGGCTTCAGAACCAATGTTGGTCCGAAAGGTATCCAAGTCATGAGCGTTCCTCCGTTCGGCTTCTTCCGTCACGGTTGTTGCGGGCGTCGGAGGATCGGTCTTTGGGATGTTAAGAAATCCGCGGGCTCGGTTAGTCGATCGAATGCTCCGACTATGAATCAATTCTGGGCCGGATTCTAACACCAAGCCCTTTGCCGATTAAAGCTCAATTTGGTGGAGAGAGATTAGAGGCCCAAGACTTTCCAACGCACGAAATGTCGGATCATTTAGCGGTGCGTCGATCTCAACTACCGCCATCGCTTCCCCGCCCCGTTCGCGCCGGCCCAGGTGGAACCCGCTGATGTTGATGCCGGCATCGCCGAGGATGGTGCCGACGCGGCCGATGACGCCAGGCACGTCCCGGTTATGCATCACCAGCATGAATCCGCGCGGGACCGCTTCAATCCGAAAGCCATTGATTCGAGTGATGCGGCCTTCGCGATAACCTTCGGCCGTAGTGAAAACAGAACCGGACGCGGTCTGTTCGCCGGCGCTGGAAACAACGGAAGTCCTGATCGCCGATGCAGCATTCGAGCCGCGCGTGTAGGACGTGGTCACCGCAATCTCGCGCTCCTCGGCAATCAGAAACGCGTTGACTGCATTCACGCGCGCGCTCACGCCGCGCAACATGCCGGCCAAAAAAGCGCGCGTGACCGGCGCAGCATCGACGTCGACCAACTCGCCCGCAAATTCCAGACGTACTTCGCGAATGGCGCTGCTCGTCAATTGGGCGTGGAAGCGGCCGAGACTTTCCGCCAACGAAAGATAGGGATCGAGCGTCGCCAACACCTTCTGATCGATCGCGGGCAAATTAACCGCGCCGCGCAAAGCCCCGTTTAAAAGAAAGTCGCGCATCTGTTCGGCGACCGTCAGGGCGACGCCTTCCTGCGCTTCTCGCGTCGAGGCGCCCAGGTGCGGGGTGACGATGACTTCGTCCAATTGCAGGAGAGGATGATCCACGGGCGGAGGCTCGCTTTCGAAAACATCGAGCGCCGCGCCGGCAACTTTGCCTGCTTTGATCGCCTGGTAGAGCGCAGCTTCATCAATCAACCCGCCGCGTGCGCAGTTAATGATGCGGACACCGTCTTTCATTTTCCCGAAAGCATCTGGTCCGACGATGCCGCGCGTTTCGGGTGTCAGAGGTGTGTGCACAGTCAGGAAATCCGCGCTCGCCAGCACTTCATCCATCGACCGCAGATCGATTTCGAGTTCGCGCATTGAATCGGGAACCACGAAAGGATCGAAAGCGACCACCTTCATGCCTAAGGCGAGGGCGCGCTTGGCCACTACCCGGCCGATTCGGCCGAGCCCGATAACGCCCAGCGTCTTGCCCTGTAGTTCAGTCCCGATGAAATTCTTCCGCTCCCACTTGCCGGATTTCAGACTGATATTGGCCTGCGGCACACGTCGAGCGAGCGCCACCAACAAAGCAATCGTATGTTCGGCGGTTGTGATCGTGTTACCGTCAGGCGCGTTCATGACCACGATGCCACGCGCGGTCGCCGCCGGCACATCGATGTTGTCGACGCCTACGCCGGCGCGGCCGATCACCCGCAGGTTCTTCGCGGCATCGAGCAAATCGGAAGTGACCTTGGTTTCGCTCCGCACGATGAGACCTTCACAATCGGCCATGGCTTTGATTAGTTCTTCAGGCGACAACTTAATTCGCTTTTCAAAGGCCAGTCCGGCGTCACGCAACGGTTGCAGGCCGTTTTCGCTCACATCGTCCGCAACTAATATCCTAACGGTCATATAGGTTTCTAACTGAGAGTTCGTCTTGCTTGGAAAAGTTCGGTATGGTAACAGTCTGACGAACCCTCAGTCGAGTTTGAGCCGAACTTCAGTTTCATTAATCACGAGGCACACTCTTATGGAGATCATTGTCTATCGCGAAGGCGCGGAAAAAATTGAAACAGGATTTACCCTTGAGCAGCTTTCGGAATTGCTGAAGGATGAAAAGGCGGTGATCTGGGTCGACATGGATAAGCCGACCGAGGCTGACGATCAAATCCTCCTGAACGTCTTTCGTTTTCATCCGCTTACGGTCGAGGACTGTCGCGAAACGCGCAACTACCCAAAGGTCGAAGAATTTCCCGGTTACCTCTACTTCATCCTGCACGGCGTGCAAGCCGACACCAGTCCCGACCACTTCAACACCATCGAGCTGGATGCGTTCATCGGACCCAATTACGTCATCACTTATCACCACGACGAGTTTCGCAGCATCAACAACGTGAAGAAGCTCCTGAGCACCAGCCCGGTGCTTTGTCAGCGCGGCGCTGCTTTCTTAATCCATCAGATCTTCGATCAGATTGTTGATTACTACTCACCCGTTCTGGACGATTTCGACGAGCGGATTGAAAAGCTTGAAGACGATATCTTTACGATGAGCCGGCCGAACAAAGCGATCCTCGAAGAGATTATGGATTTGAAACGCGGCGTGCTGCGTCTACGGCGTATCACCGGCCGCCAACGTGAAGTGATTTTGCGCGCGAGCCGTGGAGAGTTTTCATTGATCCCCGCGCAGCTGCTGCCTTTCTACCGCGACATCTACGATCACATCATGCGCGTCACCGACATGGCCGAGAGCTATCGCGATTTGCTGAGCGGCGCACTCGACGCATATATGTCGGTGGTCGGCAATCGCATGAACGAGATTATGAAGGTGCTGACCGTCTTCTCGGCGGTGATGCTGCCGCTGACTTTCATCGCCGGCGTCTATGGCATGAACTTCGATTACATCCCCGAGTTACACAAAGAGTATGGCTACTTCGCGGTTTGGGGCGTGATGTTAACGGTGGCCGTAGTGATGCTCACCATTTTCTGGCGTGCGGGATGGATCGGCGGCTCAGGAAAAACCAGAGAGCCGCGATGAGAATGACGCCAGGTAGTAACTGGCGTCCCTTCTGTGTCAGTACCGGGAGCGGTAACGACCGGATCAGGAAGTCCCGCTCGTTTTCAAAGATTCATCCTGATCCGGTCGCTACCGCTCCCGGTACTGGCACAATGCGTCTGAGCTCGCCTCCCGCGTTGTCAAACAACCCCATCAAGTTCGGAATCATCATCGCGCTCGCCACCTTCGTCAGGCGATGGCACACTCGATTCTGGTTCACTGGCAGGAACTTCTTCTTCCGCTTCGATCTCATCCAGGGTGCGTGAGTCAGTCGCGTCGTCGCCTACATCTTCCCGTTTGTCTTTCCCTGCATCAGTCATGCTTACCTCTCGTGTTCTAGCCGCGCGCCGAAACTATCAAGAGATAGCCGGCGATCAAAACCGAATTGACAATGAGGGCATAAATACCTGCGACCAGGTCATCAGCCATGATGCCTAATCCCGATTCGAGTGCTTCGAACCGGCGAATCGGATACGGCTTCCAAATATCGAACAGCCGAAAAAGAATGAAGGCAGTAAGGACACTCCACCAGGTCGGCAGCCAGAATGGACCAGTCAACAGCGCGATCATTTGGCCGGCAACTTCGTCAATTACGACTGCGGAAGGATCTTTCCGCTGCATCAGTTTTTCTGCGCGCGTGGCCGCCCAGGTACCGGCGACCGTGACCAGAACTATCGCCAGCAGCATCGCGGCCAGCAATGGTGTGAAGATGAATAGCAGATTGAGGTGTCCGCGAGCCGCGTTAGTTTCCAGCAGCTGCAACACACTGCCCCAGATCGTCAGGTACAGCCCGACGCCGACCAGCGCCCCCAGCGTTCCGGGCGCAATCGGAAAATAGCCGACGCCACACGTGGCGATGGCCAACGCCAGGTAATCGGCAACTGTGCGGGTACTCTTTTTCATGGCGACGGCCGGCGACGATACTTCGACCGTAGGATTCAGTTCGTCGCTCGATTCCTTAATTGCGGTCATCGGATTACGTCAAGCACTTAGTAGAGATTGAAGTTGTTTTGAAGGTCCATCCGAGATAGACACCGCGCAGCCGTCTTGGATGAATTTAATTTTACTACTCAACGACGCGGCCCAGCATATCGTAATCGAGTGCTTCTGTAAGCAGCACGTTGACCATTTCGCCGGCTTTGGGATTGAAGCCTTCAGGCACATCATTGATCAGCACGCAGCCATCAATGTCCGGCGCCTGCGTCGCCATCCGTCCCTGCCAAAGCAATTCGCTTTCGTTCGATTCACCTTCGAACATCACGCGCACAGTTTGGCCAATCATCGCCTGGTGCTTGCGTTTGGCAATTTTCGCCTGCTCTTTCATCAATCGATCGCGCCGCTGTTTCGCAGTTTTCGGATCGACCTTGTCCGGGAGATTGAAAGCCGGCGTGCCTTCTTCGTCGGAATAGGTGAAGACCCCGACGCGATCGAATTCAACGTTCTTCACGAACGTGAGTAGTTCGCCAAAGTCCGCCTCGGTCTCGCCGGGAAAGCCAGTGATGAATGTCGTTCGCACAGCAATGCCCGGTGCGCGTTTGCGTACTCGCTCAATTAGCCGTTCCAACGACGCGCGATTGCCACCGCGCTTCATCAGCTTCAAAACATTCTGCGAAGCATGCTGCAGAGGCATGTCGAGATACTTCACCGCCTTTGGTTCTTCCGCCAACACGTCGAGAAAACCG
>Ga0207686_10000947_pt1 | contig 17313 bp, 19 predicted proteins | sample KBSM24metaG_FD_184396 | JGI IMG/M metagenome (GOLD analysis project Ga0207686, IMG submission 184396) | Miscanthus rhizosphere microbial communities from Kellogg Biological Station, Michigan, USA - KBS M2-4 metaG (SPAdes) (version 2) | ecosystem: Host-associated > Plants > Roots > Rhizosphere >...
GCGCCGTGGTCGGCACGAGCCTCGCCAATGCAGTGACAACCACCATCAACCTGACGCCCGTCTTCGCCGTCTGCTCACGCTCGGCCGTCAACATCAACCTCGAGGTCGATTACGTGCTTGTGCAGAAAGTGCGGCTGTGAGCGACGACGGCGACAGCGTCCAGCAGGACTTCGAAAGCCGCAACGAGGTCAAGGATCCGCCCGGGCTCGTCCGCCTGTGGCTGGCAGCAATCGCCACGGCCTCCGAGCAAGAGCAGGACTGGCGCAGCGAGGCCGAGCTGATCGTCAAACGCTACCGGCAGGAGGAGGCGCAGGCGAGCGCAGGCGCTGTCACTACGCTGCAGGGCTCGGACTACTTCAACATTCTCTACGCGACTACGGAAACCGTCGTCCCGGCCATCTACAACTCAGCGCCGATCCCCGACGTGCGCCGTCGCTTCAGCGACAAGGACAAGGCTGGCAAGACAAGCTCGCAGATGCTCGAGCGATGCATCAGCTATCTGATCGACGCCTATGACTTCGACGGCACGGTCGAGATGGCGGTCAAGGACAGCGAGCTGCCGGGCCGCGGCGTTACCCGCGTGAAGTATGACCCGCAGATCTACCAGGATCAGGAGACGGGCGAGTCCGTCGTTTGGGAGCGGGCGCTGTGCGAGCATGTCGGGTGGAGTTCCTTCCGGCACGGTCCGGCCAAGCGCTGGGATGGCGTCGAATGGGTGGCGTTCGAGACGTTCCAGACGCGTGATCAGCTACGCAGCCTGTGCCAGCAGCGGGAGGTGGCCGAGCGGGTGCCGCTGGATGTCGAGGCGACCGGACAGGACAAGGGTACGGACGACAGCCAGCCGGCACCGGATATCTTTCTCTACGCGCGGGTCTGGGAGGTCTGGGACCGGACCAGCAAGGCGGTGCTGTGGGTCGCGCCGGGATGGCGCGAAGGGCCGATCCGCATCGAGCCTGACCCGCTCGGCTTGAAGGGGTTCTTCCCAATCCCGCGACCGCTCTACGCGATCGAAACCAGCGACACGCTCGTTCCGGTGCCTCCGTATCGGCAATACCGGCGGCAGGCGGAAGAACTCGACATTATCACGCAGCGGCTGATGAAGCTGACGGCGGCACTGCGATGGCGCGGCATCTACGACGCGAGCATTACCGAGTTTACGAAGCTGTCGAATGCGGACGATGGCGAGCTCGTCCCGATGCAAAACGCTCAGGCGCTCTATGCGCAGGCGGGCGGCTTGGAAAAGGCGGTCTATATGCTGCCGATCCAAGAGCTGGTGATCACCATTGAGAAGCTGACGCAGCAGCGCGATCTGACCAAACAGGCGGTCTGGGAGATCACCGGGGTGGCCGACATCATGCGCGGCCAGAGCGATCCCAGGGAGACCATGGGAGCGCAGCGCATCAAGACGCAGTGGGGGAGCCTGCGGGTGCGGCAGCGGCAGAAGGCGGCGGCCGACTATGCACGGGATCTGCTCCGGCTGAAGGCGGAGATCATCTCCAACAAGTTCAGCGAGGAGACCATCCTCAAGATGAGCAACATGGAGTTGCCGAGCATGGCCGAGAAGCAGCGGGCTATGCAGATCCAGCAGATGCAGCAGCAGATGGCCATGCAGGCGCAGGCGCAACAAGGACCACAGCAGGGGCCGCCGCAGCGGGCGTTGCCGCCTCCTGGGTCCAATGGGCAGGCGCCGATGGGGCCAGCGATGGGGAACGCCTGACATGACGGCCAATACCGCACGCTTCATCCTCAGCGATACCGCTTACACGGACGTGAGCGAGGGGGCTGAGAGCTGCACGCTGCTGCTGACGCAGAGCGGCTTTAAGGACAATACGCTGCGCATCATCACGGGCACCGCGCTTCCTGATCCGGGGGCGTCTAATTACGTGCGCTGGAAGTACCCGGAGGAGGAGGACGAGGTGATCCGGTTTACCGAGCTTGCGCCGGCCGAACGCATCTATGTTCGACTGGATCGGCCGCCGGTCGACCCCGACAAGGCCCCCCGGCTCGGAGTCTTCCGCAAGTGACGCGGTATTTCACTTTTCCGGATCGATTGCCGGGGGCTGGAGGCGGCAGCAGCGGCACGCCGATGCCCGGAGTGCCGCTGTTCGGCACGCGGGCAGCTGCGGCAGCCTATGCGCCGAGCTCGGCATCGTCCGTCATCGGCATTCTGAGCGAGATTGGTTCCGGTAGCGGCGACGCGCTGGCGGTCACCACGACAAGCCCGGTCAAGGGGCTCGGGCCGGACAGGGCCAGGAGTTTTTCTAATCCGGCCAACTTCACGATCGGCGCTGGCTGGGAGATCAAAAGCAATCAGGCGACGGGAACCGCGACGGTTGCCGCGATCGACATGCCGTTTGCCTGGTTCCAGGTCGGCACGGTCTGGCAGATCACCATCGAGATTGCCGACCGGATCGCTGGTGGGGTTGCCGTGCAGTTGTTCGGCGGTACGACGGTCAGCAGCGCCGCTCATACGGCTGACGGGATCTATACCGATACGCTGACGGCCGTAGCCGGCAACAATACGCTGCGACTTGTCGCGTCCTCAGGCACCTTCACCGGGCGCATTACCCGGCTGGAGCTGCGGCAGGTGCTCGCCATGCCGGACGTTGCCACAGCGGCAATGACGCTTGGGGACGGCGTGACAACGGCAACCTATCTGCGGGTGCCACCGGTCATCGATCCGGTGACGCATTGCGGGGCACGCGGCGATGATGATCCCGACTTCATGGACGGTGAGACGATTGCGCTGCAGAAGGCGATCGACTGGGCGCACGCCAAGGGCTCGCCGATCAATCTGGGGGCGCGCAGCTATGCGGTGAACGGAGCAACCAATCCAGCCGGCCTCGACAGCACCAACATGAAGGCAGCGCTGTGGGTCTATCCCGGCGTGCAACTGCTCGGCGTCAAAGGGCGGACGTGGATCAGAAACCATGCCGACCAGTGGTATTCCGTCCTTCAGGTTCGCTACGGCAACGATATCGTCATTGATGGCGTCGGCATCGACGGCAACGTCAGCAATCACGTGGCCAATACGACCGATCCGGACACCTCGGTGCGCGGCAGCGGCCTTCTGGTCTGGAACACCGGCTCGGATGCGCCGCTCGAGCGGCTCGTCCTGAAGGACTTGATTATCCAGAACACCAGCCACTACGGCATCGGCGGTGAATCGACCGAGATGGTCGGCGGGTATTTTAACAATCTATTCTTCCGCAATATCGGCGGCGACGGCATCGATCTGAAGAACTACCAGATTTACGAAAAGCAGTTGATGATCGACGGGCTGTTCTTTGCCGATGGCTGCGGCCACAACGAGGGAGCCTCGGAGGACAATCAGGCCTGCATCGACATCGGCGGCTACATGGTGGCCGTCAACAACGTGATGATCGAGGGGCTGGACAGCTACGGTGCCAGCCTTGGCAATTGTGGCATCCGGTTTCGTCCGAAGGACGACCCGCTGGGTCGCATCGGCTCGAAGCGCTCGTCCTGCACGAACGCGCGGGTGAACAGCACGAAACTGGCTGGCGAGGGGTCGGGCACGGCCAAGCGCATTATCGGCTTGGAGATTGGCGACCTCGACGTTTACGTCGACAACGTGCAGGTGGTTGGCGCTTATTGGGGCTTTCGCTTCAAGGAAGGGCCGTCGAGCGTATCGAAGGCGACCTTGGTTGGTTGTCGGGCTGTCAACTGCAGCGGGGCCGCGACAGCCGATACGGACGGCGTCGGCTTCATCTTCGACGACGAGGCCCTGCAATGCACCCTGGTCGGCTGCGAGGCGGAGGGCTGCAACGTCGGCGCTTTCTTCGACGGCGGCGGTGGCGGCGGGACGGACAACGACGTTGACCTGTTGTGCAAGGACTGCACGAAGGGCGTGGTGATCACGGCCGACCTGATGCGGCAGTCGACGTGGCAGTTGCGGTTTATCAACTGCCCGACCGAGGTGACAGCGGCCCCGTTCGTCGGCGGAGTGCCGACGTTCATTGCCCCGACCAGCGTGGCGGTGATGCGGGATCGGCGTGCCTTCCTCGACATGGTAACGACGGCGGACGACGCTGCATGGACGGGTGCGGATGCCATCCTCGGCGGCATCCGTGCTTTCAGTCAGGATTTGAGCGGGCCGGGCACCGGCGTGCGGGCCGCCGCCTATGCCGAGATGACCAATTCGGCCGGCTCGGGCGGCACGCGCTGGCGGTTTGAGACAACCAGCGCTTCGGCAGCGGTGGATTCGCTGATCCTGACGAGCAACTCAGTGGCGGCACAACTGCCTGTCACCATGCCGGTCTATACGGTGGCAACGCTACCGGCTGCCGCCGGGTTAGCAGGCGCGCGGTCGCACGTCAGCGACAGCAACGCCGCATTGGCGGCCGGTCATGGCAATGTTGTGGCTGCCGGCGGCGCCAACTTCGTGCCGGTCTACAGTGACGGCACCAACTGGCGGATTGGCTAGCCATGCCGCTGTCGATGCAGGAGATTCTCGACCTGCCGACGCGGGAAGAGGTGTTTCAACTCCTCCGCAGCGATATCACCCGCGAATACCGCATCGACATCGAGAGCGATTCCACCATTCGCGCCGATGTCGCCTACAAGCAGGAGCAGATGGCGGCGTTTGCCCAAGGCTTTGCGCAACTGGGCGGCATCCTGCTGCCGGCCGTGCAGGAAGGCTTCCTGCCGCGTGAGGCGGCCGTCATCTTCGCCGACGCCTACGCTTCCAATTTCAAGCTCGGCAAGCAGGTCGAGGACATGTTCGCTCGGCTTGTTGAGGATGCGCAGAAGGCGGACAAGGCGCCGCAGAAGCCGAAGCCGGAGGAGATGAAGGCGCAGGGCGAGGCGATGAAGCTCCGCATGGAGATGCAGGGCAAGCAGATCGACATGCAGATGAAGGAACGCGAGCACCAGATGAAGCTGGAGGAGATGCAGGCCGACTACGCGATGAAGCGGGCCGAGCTGGACCTGAAGGCGCAGGAACTGCAACTGAAGCAGCAGCAGGCGCAGGTGGATGCGGCGCTAAAGCAGCAGCAGGCGCAGACGGACGCGATGTTGCATCAGCGGCAGGCAGAAACGGATCTGGCCACGCAGGGGATGCAGGCGGAGCTGTCGACGCGCGAGATGGCGACCAAGCACCAGTTGGACATGCAGACGATGCAGGCGAAGGCGGCGGCGGCAGAGCATCAGGCACGGCTGAAGCAGCAGCAGAAGCCGTCCGGAGGCAAGCGCAAATGAGAAGCTGGGTTCCGAACGATATTGCACTGCTGCAGTCGCTGCGTCCGGCGCCGACGACGGCAACCAAGGCGGCGGACTACAATTCGAGGCAGACGGTTACGGTGCAGCAATTGATCGCCATGCTGCAGCAGCTGCCGCCCAAGGCCAAGCGGTTGTCGGTTGTCTATGTCGGTGAGGATGGTTGGCGGCATCGTATCCAGGCTGTGCGGGTCGTGCATGGTTTGAAGAGCAGCGAGATAGAACTCCTGCATGAGCCGCCGCCGCGATGACACGATATCGCTGGGACGGTGCCGGATGGGTCAACCGTGCCACAGGCGAGCCCATGGAGAGGCCTCACACGATCGCGGCACCCCAAGTGCTGCCGGACCTCCCGGCCTACGTCTCGCCCCTCGGCGATGGCGTCATCGAGGGGCGGGCGGCACGGCGGGAGCATCTGAAGCGGAACGGCTGCCGGGAAGTCGATCCGAGCGAGCACAAGCCGAGTTATCTGAACCGGGAGTTTGCCGCTAAGCACGGCAAGGCCTGGGATGAAGCTGGCGCCAGGGCGCGTGACGAATGGCGGGCTAAGGCGCAGCGGGAGCGCTTGAACGAGGCCGCGCACGATACGGCGCGGCTCATGCGGAATAGGAACTAGACAAAGATGGCAGATGAATTGAACGGCGCGGCACCAGCTGCAGCCGAAAGCACTCCTGCGCCCACCCCGGCCCCGGAGGCAGCACCCGCACCAGCGGTTGATGCACCCCCGCCAGCGGTCCCGCTATCCTTCGACGAGGATCTGAAAGCCAACGCCTTCAAGATCTACGCCAAGAACAATCCGCCGCGCGATCGCGGGCGGTTTGCACCCCACATTCCCACGGCGACCCCGATCCCGGATTCCGGGCAAGATGGGGCGTCCGAGGCACCAGCTACCGACCAAGCCCCGAACGAGGCTCCCGCACCGGCACAGCCGGCCAGCGAGGCACCAACTTCGTGGTCGGCCGAGATGAAGGCGGAGTTCGCCTCCCTGCCACCCAAGGTCCAGGATTATATCCGGACGCGGGACAAGGAGACATCTCAGCAGTTCACCCGGATGGGGCAGGAGAACAAGGCCCATCAGGCGTTACGCGCCGTTGCCGACCAGCACGCCCCCTTCTTGCAGCAGATTGGACGCTCCCCCGAAGCCACCTTCCAGGAGGCCATCGAGTGGGCACAAGCCCTGCGCCGCAATCCAGGGGAAACGATCCGGCAACTCGCCGCCGTGACTGGGACCGATCTCGCCCGACTTGCCGCCGGACAGACGCAACAGCAGCAATCGAACCCGAATGCCCAGCTGTATGCCTACGTTCAGCAACTCGAAGCCCGTCTGAATGCCCGTGAGCAAACGGAATATCGGACGCTCGAGCAAGCCGCCGTTACCGCCATCGACAAGTTCGCAAGGGACTCACCCCACTTCGAAACGCTGCAGGAGGACATGCAGGACATGCTGCCCCGCCTCCGCGCAGCCAATCCTGACTGGTCGCACGAGCAACTGCTGAAGAAGGCCTACGACAAGGCGCTGCGGCAGAACGATGCTCTGTGGGAACAGATGCAGGCCGAGAAAGCCAAGGCCAATGAGGCCAAGGTCAAGGCCGAGCAGGACAAACGCCTGAAGGAAGCCAAGCTGCACCAGACCATCAACCAGCGGTCTGATGTTAGCGCGACTCTCCTCAAGGGGAATTGGGAAGACACCCTTCGCCACGAAGTCGAGAAGCGGGTTCAGCGCCGGTAAATCCGGCTAACCACTCATCGAGAGACTATCACAATGCCAGCAAACAGCACGTTTACTGAAATTGTGACCAGCACTCTACGCAATCATCCGAGCGAAATCGCAGACAATGTGAGCGATCACAACGCGCTTTATCGGAGATTGAAGCAGAGGAAGAAGGTCACTCTTCAGGGCGGTTACGAGATTGTCCGCCCCCTGGACTGGAATGAGAACCCGAACTACCAGCGGTTCTCGATGTACGATACTCTCGCAATAGGTGCGGGAGACGTACTGTCGGCAGCTAAATTCGACTGGGTCAATGCAGCCATCCATGTCGCGGCCGCCGGTGAGGAAATGCGCAAGAACAATGGCCCGGAAGAGATCTTCAACCTGGTCAAGGCGCGCATCAATAACGCCAAGAGGACGGCGGCAAACAACATGTCGATCGACCTCTACTCGTCCGGGGCGCTTACCAACCAGATGGGCGGGCTCGCACTCATCATTCAAAACGATGGTGGCGGGACTGTTGGTGGTATTCTTTCGACCACCTACACGTTCTGGAAAAATCAGTTCTACGAAATCCCGAGCGCCAACGCCTGGAGCAAGAGCAACATCAAGGGATACATGAATACCCTGTGGTTGCGCCTGTGTAGGGGTGGCGATAAGCCGGATCTGATCGTGTCATCGCACGATTTCTTCTCGGCCTACTGGGAAAGCCTGCAGGATCTGCAGCGCTACACCAGCGCGGACTCGGCGACTTCGGGCTTCCAGGAGCTGAAATACGTCACCGCGGACGTCGTATTCGATGACAACGTCAACTTCGCCACGACGGCGGAGAAGATGTATTTTCTCAACACCGACTTCCTTGAGCTCGTTTTCCACAACGATGCTCAATGGACGGTCGGCGATGAGAAATACTCGGTCAATCAGGACGCCGTGGTGGTGCCGCTGATCAGCATGCATCAGCTTGTCTGTTCGAATCGGGCGCTGCAAGGCGTTCTGATCGACGCTGCCTAGAGGAGGGCAACATCCATGGCAGGAGCAGTTATTGGTGCCGCCCCGACGGTGCCGGGGACGAGTGCTCAAGTCTCTCTCGGCAGGCGAAACGCGACTGGCGGCAAGGAATACGTCTACGTGCAGGCTGCCAGCGCCATCACTGGGGCCGGCTACGTCTGCACAATCGATCCGAGCACCTATCAGGCGGCAATGGTCTCGACCTCAAATGATGCCGCTGTCGGCCTGGTTGGCGTGCCCGAGGCCGCATTTGCATCTGGCGATTATGGCTGGCTGCAGGTGCTCGGTGCATGCACCATCCGGGTGCTGGCAAGCTGTGCCGCCAACGTGCGGCTTAACACGACTGGCACGGCGGGCGCCCTCGACGACGATGGAACGGCGGGTTCGTTTGCCATCAACGGGGCGTTTCTGACCACCGCTGCCGGTGGCGCAGCAGCGACCGTGGCGGGCTTTATCAACTACCCGAGCCAGTCGGTCGTAGCACTGTAGGGCAGCATCCCTGAGGCAACTAGGGCGGCCCCGGCCGCCCGCTTTTTTGGAGAGATCCTATGAAAGTGCGGTTTTACGTGAAGGAAGAGGCGCCAGCGGCACCCGAAACCCCAGCGGCGGTCGAGGCGGAGAAGGCGGACGAACCTAACCCCAACGAATGGGCCGAGATCACCACGCCGTCCGGCGATTCCTTCTCCGACTCCGTCGCGCGCATCAAGCGCGAGCGAGCCGCCGAATGGGCTGAGATCGAAGCCCAATACACGGCATGGAAAGCCGAAGGGGAAAAGTCGGGCAAGGACAAGGCCAAGAACAAGGACAAGGACAAGGACGAGCTCGCGAAGGCGGACACGTGGTCATCCGCCAAGACCGACGACAAGGCCAAGGCCAAGAAATAGGCCTGAAGGAGAAACATGATGGACGGCTTGGCGCTGCAGCGCGACGAGACGGCACGCAGCAGAGCTGTGCCGTGGATTACCCGCATTGAGTTCCGCACCGAATATGAGCCGGTGCAGCGGCAGGAGAAGGAGATCGTCACCGAGATTGTGCGGACGGTCGACCCGAACGATGCCATGAAGACGCTTGAACGGAAGATCCCGCGCGAGACGATCCGCATCATCGAGGAGACGATGCCGGTCGACTACGTGTCGTGGACGGTGCGCCCGCAGTCGACGGGCAATGTGCCGCCCGGCTTTTCCGACAAGGTAGCTCGGGTCAAGAAGGACACCCAGGTCTGGCCGTTCATCGAAAAGCACTACGAGGCCTGGAAAAAGAACGAGGCGCCACCGGAGGACGGTACGCCACTGTCCCGCTGGAACCGGCTCAGCAAGGCGCAATACAACATCATCAAGGAAGCCGGGTTCAAAACAATCGAGGACTTCGCGACAGCCCCGTCCGGCCATTTGATGAAGCTGTCGCTGCCCGGCGTTCTGGAGATCCAGAAGGAAGCGCAACTGTTCCTGCAGGTGGCCGGCGTCATGGCGGACGGGCCGGTGCCGACGCAGATTGCCACGCAGATCACGCTGATGAGCGACGAGAACGCGGCGTTAAAGGCGCGCCTCGCCGAGATGGAGGCGCAGATGCACGGCGTGCTGGAGCGCTATCGGCAGGAGGAGGACGAGGCTTCGCCTGAGCCTCGGCGTGGTGGCTGGCCGAAGGGCAAGCCGCGCAAGCCGCTCGATCCCGTCGAAGAAGTCTCGGCGCCCTGATGCCGGAAGGGCCGTGGCTGATCGCCGTACAGGCGACGGTGGTCATCCTCGTCCTGGCGCTGATCGCCTACATCATGCTGCGGTAGCCTCATGAGCCTCCTGACCCTCGTCCAGGAAGTCTGCGACCTGATCGGCTATCCGCGCCCCGGCGCGGTTGCCGATTCCGTCTCGCCCGACGCACGCCAGTTCCTGGCGCTCGCTAATCGCGAGGTGCAGACGCTGGCCCGCCGCCATACTTGGCAACGGCTCGTCAAGGAATTCACCTTCACGGCGCTGGCACAGGAAGAGCAGACCGGCGCCATAGCAAGCGATCTTGCTTTTCTCGTTAATGAAACGTTCTGGAATCGTACCCGGCAGCGGGTGGTGCGGGGACCACTGAGCGAAGCCGAATGGCAGATGCAGAAGGCGACCACGGCGCAGATCTTCTTCGACCAGTTCCGCTTTCGTGGCCAAGCTATCCTGCTGATGCCGGTACCGGCGGCCGGCGACACCTATGCCTACGAATACGTCTCGGTGAATTGCGTGCAGAGCGGTGGCGGTACGCCTAAGGCCGAGTTTACCGCCGATGACGACGCGGCGCTGCTGCCCGAGCGGCTCGTCAAGCTCGGGGTGGTCTGGCGCTGGAAGAGCTCCAAGGGGCTGGATTACGCGGAAGACTTCCGGACCTACGAGATAGAGGTGGTGGAGGCCTTAGCGCGGGATGGGGCGCGGATGACGCTGTCGTTTGCCGGCGGACGGCCCCGCTATGGGGTGGCCGTGCCGGAAGGGAACTGGATGACATGAGCAAGCTGGCGGTTTTGCTGTCTATGCTGGCGCTGGCCGGTTGCCAGTCGTTCCAGCTGGCGAGGAATGAGGGGCCGGGGTGTCTCGCCGGGACGGTGGTGGGCGCGGCGGTCGGCGGCACGGCCGGGGCGGCGGTCGGGGCTGGTGCGGGCACGCTCGTTGCGACGGCGGGTGGCATCGCGCTGGGTGGCGCGGTTGGCTATCTGGTGACGCCGGGCTGCCAGGCGCCGCTGTCTTATGCGCCGGGCATTGTTGTGAAGTAGTGCGGTTATGCCGGGCTTTTATCCAGGCATGGCGCAGGCCCTGATGGGTCAGCAGCCGCAGCCGTTCCAGGGCGGCGGGGCGAGCGGCTCATGGGCGCCACAGCCGACGTTTCAGGAGCGTTGGAACCAGACAGCCACGAAGGCGATGATCGATGCGCTGATCGGTGCCGCAAAACTGCCGGGGGATGTGTATGCGGGACGGACGGAAGTCTATCCGGGCATGACGAGCCCGGAGACGATCGAGCGGGCGGCGGACTTTGGCGGGTTCGCCATGACGGGGGGCATCGGCGTGCCGGCCAGCGAGCTGGAGCTTGCCGCCGGCCTGCGTGGGCTGCCGGCGGGCGTGCATGAGAGCACGATCTCGCCAAGCGTGACATCGACCGCCAGGCGCACCGTCAATAGCGATGAGGTGTATGTCCCGACCGGGCTGGCCAGCATGAAAGCGGCGGGGCCAGTGTCAAGCGCGACGGCTAAGGCGCGCAACCTTTCGCCGGATACTACAATCTATCAGCACAACATGGACTTGATGCGGAACCCCGAAGCCTATCCTGGCATCCGGGGGGCGCTGCTTGGGCCGGATGCCGTCGCTACAGAGGCAACGAAAGTCAGTGACAGCAATCTGCAATTCTTGCTGAGCAAGGCCACGCCGGAAGATATGGCGGGCCGGAATTGGTATGTTGGAGCGAACCAATTTGCTCAGGATATTGCGCAGCGCACCGGGGTGGAGTTGCCCGCCGCATCGGGGCTTGTGGCGGCGCTTAGCCCGCAGGCACGGTGGGAGTTCAATGCCTACTTTGCTGATCAGCTCGCCAACATGTACCGTAACCACCGGGGCCTGACGCTGACCCCGGAGATGCAGCGCTGGGCTGAGCAGAAGATCGCAGAGGAAGCAACGATCACCCCGGCCCTGCAAAGTCTGCTGTCTCAGCCGGGCAGGACATTCGACAGTTATCTAGGTGCGCTCTATGACAATCCGCGAGAGCGTGATGCGGCCATGTTCGGGCGGCTGTTCGAGGAGGCCCACGGCGACTACGCCAACCCAGGTGTTCACGCGGCTCGCTCGTTCAATCCAAATGGCACATTCGGTGACTACCTAGTGAACGCAGGGGACGGCAACCTGACGAAGCCGACGTGGAATTCCACGACGATGGGGAGCAATGCGCTGCGGGCGCTGATGTCGGGCGGCGACCAGCAGATGATCTCGGACGCGATGGGCGGCGTCCACAAGGTCCGTAGCTTCTACAACAACATCCTTGACCCGACGAACCCGCTCGACGTGACGATGGACACGCATGCCATTGGGGCGCAGTGGCTGGCTCCACTCGGCGGCAACGACCAAGCGGTCCTGCATGGGTTGGCGACTGGCGGGCGACCGTCCATGCTTGACTCTTCAGCGCAGGGCAGTTTTGGCAATTATGGCTTGAATGCCGATGCCTATCGGAAGACCGCCGTCGCGTCCGGCCTGCTGCCGCGCGAGGTTCAGTCGATCACCTGGGGGCAGAAAAAGAACCTCTTCGACAACCTGACTGCTGCAGAGGATGCGCAAATCCGCGCCGAATGGATGAAATATAACCAACGTAAGCAGAGCTTGGCGAAAACGCAGGAGGAGATTTATGCTATAGGATCACGGGCGAATGCGAGAGCATCAAATGCCAGATGATCCTATCGAAGCGCGCCTTATCAAGGCTGGGCTCCCCATCACACGCGAGAATTACATCAAGCAGGATGCGTGGGGCCACGAGGTTGAGGAGGAGGGGGTCTGGAACGCCGAATATGAGCGCATGTTGCCGGAACACCTCCAAAACTGGAGCCTGTTCGACGCGCATGGTCGCTACCACGGGCCGCCTCCCTACGGTAAGTGAATGCCCTACGCCCAGGCGCTTCGTCCGAACCTAATCCGCGCCCCCGTCTCCAAACCCATCAAGCTGCCTGCCCCCGTCAAAGGCTGGTATACCGCCTCCTCCATCGCCGAAGCGCCGGAAGAAACCGCCTTAATCTGTCAGAATTGGTTCTGTGAGCCGGACGCCCTGCGGGTCAGGAAAGGCTTCCAGCGGCATACGTTCGGGCAGGGTGCCAACCCGGTCGAATCGCTCGTCATCCATACCGACGGCACGCAAACCGGCATGTTCAGCGTGGCCAACGAACGCATCTGTGACGTGAGCGTTCCTGGCTTTGTGCCGACCGCCGTCGTTACCGGCCTGACGAACAACCGCTTTCAATTCATCAACTTCGCGGCCGGCGGCGGCGCCTACCTCGTGATGGTGAACGGCGCCGACGATGTCATCAACTACGACGGCACGACCTGGACGACGACGAGCGGCATTACGGGAGTGACCGGCGGTCCTGAAAGCCTCATCAATGTGTTCCAGTACAAGGAACGCTTGTGGTTTGTTCAGGATGGCACGACGGATGTTTGGTATCTGCCCGTCAATGCCATTTCTGGCACTGCCAACAAGCTGGCCTGCGGGGCGCTGCTGGACCATGGCGGCAAGCTGATTGCCGGCATCAACTGGAGCGTGGCGGACGCCGGCACCGGCAAGGACGATCTCCTCGCCCTCATCTCCGACCAGGGCGAGCTTCTCATCTTCACCGGCACGGACCCGGCCGACGCCGCCGCCTGGAACTACATCGGCAACTATCACGTCGGCAAACCGCTCGGTTACCGGTGCTTCTTCAAGGTCGGCGGCGATGTCCTGATCATCTGCGATGCCGGCATCCTGCCGATCAGCAAGGTGGTGAACATCGACAAGGCGGTGTTCAGCAAGAACTCGCTGACCACGCAGTTCTGGCCGGACTGGTCGACGGCGGTGCGGCGCTACGGGCGTAATTTCGGCTGGCAGATGGTGACGCTGCCGGGCGCTAACATGGCCATCCTGAACGTGCCGACGGTGGAGGACGCAGAGGCCGAGCAGTTCGTCTGGAACGTGGCGACGGGGGCGCCATCGAAGTTCACCGGCCTGAATGCTGTTTGCTGGGCGCAATACAACGACGAGATCTATTTCGGCGGCGGGCATGGCAGGGTCTATAAGGCCGAGACGGGGGCGAACGATGCCGGCGCCAACATCGTCGCTACGCTGTTGCCGGCCTATGACGACCTCGGCTCGCCAGCCATCATGAAGCACATCAAGCTGGTGAAGGCGCTCTATGAGACCAACGTGCTGTCGGCGCCGGAGATTGCCATCGCGGTCGACTATGGCGACCCGGCAAACTATGCGGCGGTCGACATCTCCACTGTGATGACGGTGTTTACCTGGGATGTAACGCCATGGGATACGGCGCCATGGCTGGGGGCGGCGGTGTATCGGCCTTGGCAGTCCGGCAATACGCTGGGCTCGGCCATCTCGCCGGCGACCAGGGTGACCATCGAGGGTGGCGGGGCGGCCGACGATCTCGTCTACCGGCTGTTTGCGTGGCATCTCGCATACGAGGACGGCGGGATCGTGGGGTGATCCCATGCCCCTCGTCTTCGGCCATGACCAGGTCGTAGCAGACTGGGCCGCGGAACGGGTCGGGGCGGCATTCCATCCGCCATATGTAGCCTGGGGAGTGACGGACGCGACCGGGATGCTGACCGGGGCGCTCGTCTTCAACGAGTACTATCGGGGCGGCAACATCTCGCTGAGCCTGGCGGGCCAGGGCGCCATGCGGCGAGAGGTGCTGCGGGCTGCCGCCATTTACGTGTTCCGGCAGCTCGGCTGCACCCGGGTAACGGCGCGGACGCGGCGCAGCAACTTAGCTATGCGGCGCATTCTCGGCCGAAGCTGGAAGTTCGAATGCACACAGCCACGCTGGTTCGGGCCAGAGAAGGCGGACGATGCGCTTGTGTATGTGTTGTTCCCAGAGATGGCTGAGCGCTGGATAGCGCGAAGGAAGGTAACCAATGGTCTCGACACCCTCGCCGCCTGATCCGCAGGAAACGGCAGCGGCCCAGCAGGCCCTCAACAAGGAAACCGCGGTCACCCAATACGAGTTGGGCGCAACCAATCAGATCACCCCGTATGGGGGTCTGAGCTATGAGCAGACCGGCACGTCCTCGTCCGGCAATCCAACGTACACCGCCACGCAGACGCTCTCGCCGAACCAGCAGGCGCTGTTGACCGGCAGCGAGAACCTCGGGCTCGGCATGCTGGGGGTGGCGCAGAACCAGCTCGGCAATGTGTCCGACGCGCTGTCGCAGCCGGTCGATCTCTCCTCGAGCGCAACAGAGGATTACCTCTACGGCCTGGCCTCGCCGGAGTTTAACCAGCAGTGGGACCAGCAGCAGGCGCAGCTTGAGACGCAGCTGGCTAACCAGGGCATCGCGGTCGGCTCGCAGGCCTACACGGACGCGATGAATAATTTCGGCCAGCAGAAGACGGATGCCTGGGACCAATTGCTGCTCTCCGGTCACCAGACGGCGACCAGCGACATTCTGGCAGAACGGAACCAACCGCTGAACGAGCTTGGTGCACTGATGAGCGGTGGCCAGGTGACGCCGCCGACCTATGCGCAGACGCCGCAGCCGGGCGTGCAGGGCGTCGACTACACAGGCTTGGTGAACCAGCAATACCAGGCTGAGTTGGCGCAGTCGCAGGCGATGATGAGCGGGCTGTTTGGCATCCCGACCGCCATTCTTGGCGGCTGGGCGCAAAGCGGATTTGCCTAGGGAGCGAAGGAGAGACTGATGGGCAGGTATGCGAAGGTGAAGGACGGGCTGATCGAATCGATCAGCGCCAGCGGTGACGTTATCCTGACCGATGAGGAGGTTAACAGCGGCGTCATCGTCGTGCAGGTCAACGACGACGCGGAAGTTGGCGACCTCGCTAGCGAGGTTGAGGAGCAGCCGGAAGCCCCAGAGGCGCCGCCTCCGGCCTCGTGAGTGCATGTGAGTGCAACGTGAGTGCAACGTGACGGGATCGCTATGGCCAACTACACCCAGAACATCAGCGACCTGAACGACCCTTACGGCTACGCCGGCTCGGACGCGGAGTATCGGCGGCGCTTGGCCGCCGCCATGATTGCGCAGCCGATGTTCGACAAGCCGACGGCGTGGACGCAAGGCGTTGCGAACATGCTGCAGGCGTTGATGGGTGGCTATGCCATTCGGCGAGCCAATCAGCAGGAAGCGGCGCAGAACGCGGCGGACGTGCAGACGGTCGCCGGGGCGCTGCCTAACTATGGCGGGGGTGGTATTGCTGCGCCCTACACGGCCGACGAGCCGGCCACGACGGGCTCGATACCGAGTGGAGGCGGTGGCGGCATTGGGTCGGATTATGCAGCGTCCGCCGGGGCCAAGGATGTCTATGATCTATGGCGGGGCAAGGGCCTGAACCCGGCGCAGGCGGCAGCGCTCACTGCCAGCATGGAGCAGGAAAGCAGCTTCAACCCGAACGCATATAACGCAGGCGAAGGCGCTGGCGGTATCATTCAGTGGCGAGGACCACGTCTAGCAGCATTGAAGCAGTTCGCCGCCAATGACCCCAAGGGTAGGGCTTGGAACGACCGCGACTTGCAGATGGATTTTGCTCTGGCTGAGTTGCCTAGAGAGGGGGGTGGCGCATTCTTCAATGCCAGTACGCCTGAGGCCGCCAACCAAGCGCTGAAGGCGTATATCCGCTACGGCGACAAGGCGGGACCAGCAGGCCCGGCTGGCTGGGATTACCGTAAGCGGCTCGGCAACACGCGGCGGATTCTGCAGCAGTATGCAGGCGGCGGCGAGACAGCGGCCCTGCCGAACGTCCAGCCGGTGAGCACGGCTCCAACGCCCGATGTGCTGAACTTCCTGACCGGTACCGGCACGCGGCCGGGCGGTCCGAACGCCACTCCGGCGCCGGCCCCGATCGGTCGCGGCGCTGTCGCGCAGCCGGTTCCCGGCACACCGATGCCGACACAGCCGACCGTGACGGGGGCGCAGGCGGTGCGGCCGCAGCCACAGCCAAACCCGATCTACTATGGCCAAGATATGCCTCGGCCGGTGTCGGCGGCAGCCATGGCGCCGCCACTCCCGCAGGCGGGTCGTGGCACCGCTTTCATATCCCCTGATGCGGTTCCTGACCCGGTGCCGCCGTCCCTCTATGCCCCGCCTGTTGCCTCGCCGTATGGCGGACAGACGGCTGCAGCAGTGCCGCCGCCGGCAGCGCAGGCGCAGGCATCGCCGATTGCGGGTCGCATTGATCCAACGCAGCCACCTCCGCCGCCATCGCTGGCACCCGTTCCGCCGCTGCAGACTTTGTCTCCAGTTGCGCCGCCTGCCCCTATCATCGGGCGAACGCCGCGTCCCGCTCCTCCCCTCCAGCCGCCGCCGCCCGCCGTAGCCACGGCGGCCCCCTCGAGAGCCTCTGCGTCCGTTGCGGCGGCGGCTGGACCGGCCACGACGGCAGCCGTGCCGCAGCGGCGTGGGCCGATCATGACGGACCCCTACCCGCGCGAGCTCAGTGCCCAGGAGTTTGCCCGCCAGGGGCAGAACTACCTACGTGGTAGGCCGAGCTTTGCCCCACAGCAGCCAGGGCCTCCGTTTCAGCGGTTCACCGGTAACCAACCCGGTGGGGCGTCGCAGTTCATCGGTCCCGCCGGGCCGATGGCTGCGGCTGCTCCCCAAGGACCGCGCCAGGGGCTCCTGGGAGCGCTTCTAGGCCGCGGA
>Ga0207686_10000953_pt1 | contig 17273 bp, 16 predicted proteins | sample KBSM24metaG_FD_184396 | JGI IMG/M metagenome (GOLD analysis project Ga0207686, IMG submission 184396) | Miscanthus rhizosphere microbial communities from Kellogg Biological Station, Michigan, USA - KBS M2-4 metaG (SPAdes) (version 2) | ecosystem: Host-associated > Plants > Roots > Rhizosphere >...
AGCGGGTCGAGCAGCGCGCGAACTGCCGCCTCTTCGGGAGGTTCGTTCATGCCCACGCGGACGTCGAGCAGGCGCCTGGCCTGGTAGCGCGGCATGACGCGGTAGGCTGTTCCGTTGGCTTCCCATTGACGCACGATCCGCACCAGCGAAGGATGGTTGCATCGGGCCAGCGTGCGGGTTTCATTGATGAAGGCCTTCAGCCCTTTCGCGAATGCATCGGCCTGTGCGGAAGTGCGCGGGGTGACCTGCGCTTCGTGATTGCGCTGCGCAAGCCGCGCCGGCATGTACTCCGCGATCGTCACCGGGACCGCGCGAGCGCGGTCCGTGGCCGCGTAGACGATCGCGGTGCTGCCCTGGCCGATGACTTCCCCGACCTCGAACTCCTCCAGCCAAGCACCCGGGGACAAAGCGCGGGCAACAGACGCGATGGGGTCGTCAGGGAGCTCCATGTTCAATGGAGCGGGTGTGGGTTCTGGAAGCTTCATGCGAATCGACTCAGCACAAGACTTGGATTCAGCTTGGTCCAGGTTGGTTCGGCGACGGCGCTGAGAGAGTGCCAATAGCCCGCTTCGGCGGGGTATTTTTGCCATAGCCACGAATGTCCGGTTTGGGTCTTTCTGTTGAAAAACTTGAAAATGTACCCATCACAATTTGTCGGCAAGCTGCAGGCGCTGCACCTTGCCTGACGGTCCTTTGGGCAGCTCGGCGACGAAGCGCACGAAACGCGGCGCCTTGTAGCGGCCGAGGAGGCGCTCACAGTGCTCGCGCAACGCTGCCTCGCTGCACGTGCAGCCGGGCTTGAGAACGACGCAGGCGAGGATCTCCTGGCCGTACATCGCGTCGGCGACGCCGACTGCCGCGCCTTCGAGCACGGAGGGGTGCGCCAGCAATGCCTCATCGATCTCGCGCGGAGCGATGTTCTCGCCGCCCTTGATGATCAGCTCCTTCAGGCGGCCGGTGATGAAGTAGCGGCCCTCGCCATCGCGGTAGCCCAGGTCGCCGGTCGAAAGCCACCCGTCGCGATCGACTGCTTGCGCGGTGGCACCCGGCGCCTTGTAGTAACCGATCATCACGTTGTCGCCGCGCAGCTGGATTTCGCCGCGCTCGCCGGCTGCGAGCACTCGTCCGTCGGGCGCGACGACGCGCGCTTCCATGCCGATCGGGCGGCCCGGCGAGCCGATTCTTCGCCCTGCGGGATCGAGCGGATTGGAAAACGCCACCGATGCGCACTCGGTGAGGCCCATGGCCTCGATCACACGCACCCCGAACCGTTCCTCGAACGCGCGATGCTGCTCGGGTGGTAGCGGGGCTGAGGCCGAGCGCGCGAAGCGCACGCCACGGATCGCCTCCGTCTGCGCAGGCGTCGGCGCGGCCGCGTTCAGAAGATATGCGATGATCGTCGGGACGACGTTGAGCCAGGTCGGGTGGTAGCGTTCGACCAAAGGCCACCATCGTGATACGCTGAAACGGTGCGGAAGCACGATGCTGCCTCCCGAGACCAGCGGACTGACGACACCGATGCACTGACCGTTGATGTGGTAGAGCGGAAGCGAGGAGAGAACGCGATCGTCCGGGGTAAGCAGATGCGCGGCGCTCACCGTGCGACCGGCATGCAGCATGTTCGCGTGCGAAAGCAGAACGCCTTTCGGTTTGCCCGTGGTGCCGGAGGTGTACATCAGCATCGCAGGCACTTGTCCTCCGAGCGAGTGAACTGCATCGCCCTCGTCGTCCGGCAGGACGAGGCGGTCGGGGTCGGTCGATATGATCGCCGGCTTGAGTCCGATACGCGCGACCAGGGCGGACAGCCGGTCGAAGAATTCGGACGCCACGAAGATCGCATGCGGCGCGGCGTGCGCGAGCGTGTACTCGAGCACGGCATCCTGAGCGAGCAGGTTGATGGGCGATACGATACGACCGGTCGTCATCGAACCGACGAAGATAGTGGCCGCCGCGAGCCCGTTGGGCAGCATGAACGCGACGATGCCTTGCTCGGGCACGCGGAGCGTTCCCAGGAGCGCGCCAAAGCGACGCGTGGTACGGCGCAGCTCCGCATACGTCACCGATGCGCCGGACTCCGGGGCAAGCAGGAATGTCGCGTCCGGCTGCTCGTCCGCAAGCTGCTCGACGACCTGCCGGAACGTCTGAAGGCGCACCGCGCCCGGGCTCACGCTCCGAACTTGCGACGCCATGCGCCAAACAGCTCGTCTTCGGTCGGCTCGTGCACCGACCCGGAAGGGAGCGGACGCACGACGCTCGTGATGTTGAGGAAGTGCCGGTAGTTCAGGTTGTCCGAGAGACTGTTGCCACCCCAGGTACCGCAACCCATCGACAGCGAGAACGGCAGCGCGTTGTCGAAGCTCCCTCCGGTTGCGAAGCAGTGCGCCTGGTTGACGATGACACGGCATACGGGGAGCGTGAGCCCCAGCTCAAGCGCGCGGTTGTCGTCGCGCGAATGCAGGCCGACCGAGTGACCGGCGCCCTGATAGTCGAGCAGCCGCCGCGCGAGCGCCGCGGCGGCGGCAAAATCGGGCACCCGGTACAACGCGAGCACCGGCGCGAGCTTTTCGCCCGAAAAGGGATGCTGGGGCCCTACGCCGGTCTGGGCCACCATCAGGAAGCGAGCCTGCTCGAGCGCGGGCCGCGCGAAGCCCGCCAGGGTCGCAATCGCCGGGCCAGACTGGGCGATGAACGCCGGCGAGAGCTTGCCACCGGCAAACATGGTGCGCTCGAGCGCCCGCGTTTCATCGGGGGACAGCAGCACACCGCCTTGGACTCCGAGCGCCGCCACCAGCGGGCCGTAGACCGCTTCCACCGCGATTACGGCGTTCTCCGACGAGCAGCTGGTGGCGTTGTCGAAAGTCTTCGAGCTCGCGATCCGTTCGGCGGCGGCTTTGACATCGGCCGTCTCGTCGACGATCACGCTGACGTTGCCGGCGCCGACGCCCAGCGCCGGCGTTCCGCTCGAGTACGCCGCCTTGACGTTGGTCTGCGAGCCCGTCGCGACGACCAGATCGGCCTGGCGCATCAGCTCGAAAGTCTGCTCGCGCCTTATCGGCGCCGGCAGCGCCTGCACCAGGTCGCGCGGCGCGTCCACGCGGTCGAGCTCGGCATGGACGTAGTCGAGCAGCAAGGCAAGGGTCGAATAGCCCTTGGGCGACGGCGCCACGACGATTGCGTTGCGGCCCTTGAGCGCGTTGATGATGTTGTTCGCCGGCGTCGCGCCAGGGTTGGTCGAAGGCGTAATTGCGGCCACGACGCCGACCGGACGCGCGACCTCGACGATTCCGCGCTCGCGATCTTCAGCGATCACGCCGACCGACCGCGCGTGCTGCAGGTCGCGCAGCAGGCCCATCGTCTTGCGCCGGTTCTTCGCGATCTTGTCTGCCACGTTGCCCAGGCCGGTGTCCCGTACCGCGGTCTCCGCGAGCGCGCGATTGCGGGCCGGCTCGACAATCGCCCAGCCGGCGGCCATGACAACCTCATCGGTCCGCTGCTGCGACCAGCGGTCGGCAACACGCTGCGCGGCGCGCGCGCGTCGGACGAGTTCGCGAACTACCGTCGCCGCCTCATCGTGTGTCCGGACTTTCTGCTGCTGCATCGACGCTGCCTTCACCGATGAAGTGTTCCACAGCACTGCGGCCGACGCAACCGTCTCGATCAGAAGCCAGGCGTCGCGAGCGCGACTGACGCCGGTTTGCGCAGCAGATCGACGCGCATGGGTTGCAGGAATTTGACGCCCTGCGGCGTGACATGGCGCGCGAAGCGCTCGCGCACCGTGCTCAGTTGCAACTCCGACAGCCGATGCTGCGTATGGGTGACACCCAGGACGCGCTGCTCAAAATGGGCGAAGTCATCGAAGCGGAGCGGCGTGTTGAAAAAACGCTCGGTGACGAATTCCAGCGCACCGCTTTCCACGCTGCGAGTGATCGCGGAGAAAGCCGCCTCGCGCACGCGCTCTTCGTCGTGAAAGATGCGCATGATTTCGTTGTACTCGCCGGCGAACACCGGCTCCGAGATGTAGGCCAAGCCGCCCGGCGCGAGAACGCGGCGCACCTCCCCGAGCGCGGTATCAAGAAGATGGTTCGGTACGTGATGCAACGACTTGAACATCAATACCAGGTCCACACTGCCGTCGTCGAGCGGCAGGGCCTCTGCGCCGCCGGCGACGAAGCGCACGTTAGGCAGGTCGGTGATCGCGAGATTTCGCGCGTGCTGGATGGTGTCGACCTCCAGCGCGATGATCTGCGTGATCGGGAACTCTTCGGCGATCGCCCGCGTGAGCTCGGCGCGTCCGCACCCGATCTCGGCAACGCGGGCATCCGCAAGGGGCAATAGCTCGCTGTAAACGTCGCGCTCCGGGCAGACAGTGCGCGAGTCCGGGTCCCGCAGCCGCATATCGAAAATGTCCACTAACTATATGATAAAACATAACTCTCCACAGGCCGTTAGTCGTGCATACGAAACGTCCTCTGGAATGATGTGGCTAAGCGCAACGTTGGAGGGAATCCAGCTCAATCTGTTGGGCCTTCGCTGGCCCGGCGAGGCATAATCCTCCCTGGCCTTCGGTCGCGTTACCATATTGTCCGCTTTCGTTCAGGGAGACTTCGCGATGAACCCATGTTCCGCACTGCTTCGTTCAATGACCGCTGTGATTGGCGCCGTTGCGCTGGTTGCGGGGCTGAGTGCTCCGGTGGCAACGGCGCAAGGGCAGAAAGTGCTCAAGTTCATTCCGCAAGCGGACCTGCGTATTCTCGATCCGATCACGACGACCGCGTACATCACCCGCAATCACGGGTACATGATCTACGACACGCTGTTTGCCACCGACGCCAAATTCCAGGTCCAGCCGCAGATGGTGGACAAATACGAGCTCAGCAAGGATCAACTGACCTATACCTTTACGCTTCGCGACGATCTCAAGTTCCACGACGGCCAGCCGGTCCGATCAGCCGATTGCATAGCATCGATCGAACGGTGGGCGAAGCGCGACGCGCTGGGCCAGAAGATGGCGGAATCGACCGAAGCGTGGACCGCCGCCAACGACAAGACCTTTACGCTCAAGCTCAAGAAGCCGTTTCCTCTGACGCTCGAGGCGCTGGCGAAGCCGTCGTCGAACGTGCCGTTCATCATGCCCGAGCGCATCGCCAAGACCGACGCCTCCACCAACATCACCGAGCCGATCGGCTCCGGGCCCTTCAAGTTCGTCAAGGCTGAGTGGGTGCCGGGCAGCAAGGTGGTCTACGTCAAGAACACGGACTATGTGCCGCGCAAGGAGCCGCCGTCATGGGCGGCCGGAGGCAAGGTCGTCAAGGTCGACCGCGTCGAGTGGATCTACATCCCGGACTCGGCCACCGCCGCGGCGGCGCTCAACGCGGGCGAAGTCGACTGGTGGGAGCAGATGCCGCCCGACCTGATACCAGTGCTCGCCAAAAACAAGGACGTCAAGGTCGAGAACATCGATCCGCTGGGCTCGATGGGCCTGCTGCGCTTCAACTTCATGTATCCGCCGTTTAACAATCAGAAGATGCGCCAGGCGGTCCTCTACGCGCTCGAGCAGAACGACTACGTCCTCGGCATCGCCGGCAGCCAGAAGAACGGCCATCCTTGCTATTCGTACTTCACTTGCGGCACGCCGCTGTCGAGCGAGGTCGGCGCCGAGCCGCTGAAGGGCAAGCGCGATTTCGCCAAGGCGAAGGAGCTGATCAAGGAAGCCGGCTACAAGGGCGAGAAAATCGTCATCATCGATGCGACCGATCAGCCGATCGTTCACTCGCAATCTCTGCTGACCGCGGAAATGCTGCGCAAGCTCGGGCTCAACGTCGACTTGCAGGCGGGCGACTGGGGCACGCTGATCACGCGACGGTCGTCGAAGGAGCCGATCGACAAGGGCGGCTGGTCGATCTTCCACACCTGGCTGGTCGGCCCCGACGTGACCTCGCCGGCGCTCAATTTCGCGGTTCGCGGCTCGGGCCAGAAAGCGTGGTTCGGCTGGCCGGACGACCCGAAGATCGAGGAGTTGCGCGATGCGTGGTTCGCGGCGACGGATGCCGCCAGCTCGAAGAAGGCGGCCGACGCGGTGCAGACGCGCGCATTCGATTTCGTGCCCTACGTTCCGACCGCGCAGTTCATCCTGCCGACCGCTTATCGTACGAACCTTTCCGGCGTGATCATCGCGCCAATCACGCTGATGTGGAACGTCGAGAAAAAATAGCGGCTCTCGCGGGTACCTCGAGCCTGCCCGGCGGCGGATGATCGCCTACATCGTCCGGCGCCTGTTCTCGACCATCGTCGTGATGGCGGTGGTCGCGTTCGTGGTGTTCTCGCTGCTGTACCTGACTCCGGGCGACCCGGCCGCGATCATCGCCGGTGACATTGCGACGGACGAGGACATCCGCCGCATCCACGCTCGGCTCGGCCTCGATGATCCCTTCCTGGTGCAATTCGGGCGCTGGCTGTGGTCGCTGGCGCACGGCAATCTGGGCACCTCGATCTTCACTAACCTGCCGGTCACACAGCTGATCGGCCAGCGCGTCGAGCCCACGCTCTCACTGACGCTGTGCACACTCGTGGTGTCGATCCTCGTCGCGGTGCCGCTGGGCGTCGTCGCCGCCGCCAAGGCGGGTTCGTGGCTCGATCGCGCGGTGATGTCGTTCTCGGTCCTCGGCTTCTCGGTTCCGGTGTTCGTGTTTGCCTACATCCTGATCCTCACGTTCTCGGTTCAGCTCGACTGGCTGCCGGTGCAGGGCTACCGCAGCTTCCGAGACGGCGTCTGGGAATGGCTGCGGCACCTGATCCTGCCGAGCATTGCGCTGGGCACGGTGTACGTCGCCCTGATCACGCGCATGACGCGCGCCAGCATGCTCGACGTGCTCGCGCAGGACTATATCCGCACCGCGGAGGCGAAAGGGCTCGCGCCGGAACAGGTGCTGATCGGGCACGCGCTCAAGAACGCGGCGATCCCGGTGGTGACGATCATTGGCGTCGGCGTTGCCCTGCTGATCAGTGGCGCGATCGTCACCGAAACGGTGTTCGCGCTGCCCGGCATCGGCCGTCTCACCGTCGACGCGATCCTGCGTCGCGACTATCCGATCATCCAAGGTGTGATCCTGATTTTCTCCGCGGTGTACGTGCTGGTCAATCTGGCAGTCGACATGTCCTACGTGCTGTTCGATCCGCGGATACGCCTGACATGAGCTCGACAACAGTCGTTCCGCCGCCGATCGCCGGCAGGTCGCGATCCATGTCGCCGACGTGGAAGCGCTTTCGCGATGCATTCCGGCGGCATCCGACCGCGCTCGTCGGCGGCGCCATCCTGATCGCGATGGTCGCCATCGCGATCCTCGCGCCCTGGCTGGGAACAGTCGACCCGCTGGCGGTATTCCCCTCGCAACGCCTTCATCCGCCATCGGCAGAGTCCTGGCTCGGCACCGACATGCTCGGTCGCGATGTTTACAGCCGCGTCGTGTACGGCGCGCGGGTGTCGTTGATCGTCGGCCTCGCGGTTGCGGCGCTGTCGACCTTGCTGGGGCTCGCGATCGGGCTCGTCACCGGCTACGTGCGCCGCCTGGATGCTGTCCTGATGCGCATCATGGACGGCCTCATGTCGATCCCCTCGGTCCTGCTCGCCATCGCCTTGATGGCACTCACCAAGGCGTCCATCGGCAACGTGATCGTCGCCATCACGCTGGCGGAGATGCCGCGCGTCGTGCGCCTGGTGCGGAGCCTCGTATTCAGCCTCCGCGAGCAACCCTATGTCGAAGCGGCGATCGCCGCAGGCACGACCTTGCCGCGCATCCTGGTGAGGCACATCCTCCCCAACATCGTTGCGCCGCTGCTTGTGCAGGGAACGTATGTCTGCGGGTCGGCGATGATCACCGAGGCGATCTTGTCGTTTATCGGCGCCGGCACGCCGCCCAACATTCCGAGCTGGGGCAACATCATGGCCGAGGGGCGGAGCCTGATTCAGATCGCGAGCTACCTGATCGTTTTTCCCGGCATCTGCCTGTCGCTCACCGTGCTGGCGGTGAATCTGCTCGGCGACGGCATGCGCGACGCACTCGACCCGCGGCTCGCGCGGCGGATGTGATGATCGCGAGTGCCGAATCGGTCGCGCCGCTGCTCGACGTGCAGGGCCTGAAGACTTATTTCTTCACGCGCGACGGCGTGGTGCGAGCGGTCGATGGCGTATCGTTTTCGGTGGGACGGGGCGAAACGCTCGCCATCGTCGGCGAGTCCGGCTGCGGCAAGAGCGTCACGTCGCTTTCCATCCTGCGCCTGATCGCATCGCCGCCCGGACGCACTGTCGAGGGACGCGTGATGTTCGAGGGTCGCGATCTGCTCGACCTGCCGGAGCCCGAGATGCGCAAGATTCGCGGCGACGCCATATCCATGATCTTCCAGGAGCCGATGACGTCGCTGAATCCTGTCCTGACCATCGGTCACCAGATCGCCGAAGCGCTGGTCCTGCACCGCGGGCTTTCGCGCGAGGAGGCCGGCGCCCGCGCAATCGAGATGCTGCGGCTGGTGCGGATGCCCGAGCCGGAGCGCCGCGTCCTCCAGTACCCGCACCAGCTTTCCGGTGGGATGCGACAGCGGGTGATGATCGCGATGGCACTCGCCTGCGAGCCGCGGCTCCTGATTGCCGACGAGCCGACGACCGCGCTGGACGTCACGATCCAGGCGCAAATCCTCGACCTGATGCGCGAGCTCAAGACCCGGACCGGCGCCGCGATCATGCTGATCACGCACGATCTCGGCGTCGTTGCGGAAATGGCGCAGCGCGTGATTGTGATGTACGCAGGACGCAAGGTCGAGGAGGCCTCTGTCGCCGATTTGTTTGCCCTTCCTCGCCATCCGTACACGCGCGGGCTGCTCGACTCGATTCCGAAGCTCGGCGCCGCGAGCCGGGCCAGCGAAGGCGCGGCAGACCGACGGCTCGCGGAAATCGCGGGAACCGTGCCGTCGCTCCTCCAGCCCATCGTCGGTTGCGCATTCGCACCGCGTTGCGCGTATGCGACAGATCATTGCCGGATTCAATATCCGCCGCTCGAGAAAAAGGCACGCGGGCATTGGGCCGCGTGCTGGAAGTCCGAGCAGGTCGTGGCCGACGCGGCGGCGAAGGCAGGGGCATGAACTCAACCGGGCAGCGCATCGCTGCCGCTCCGTCGTTGCTCGAGGTCGCGCATCTCACCAAGCATTACCCGATGCGCGGCGGCGTGTTCGGTCGAGGGAAAGGAAGCGTGCATGCGGTCGACGACGTGAGCTTCGCGATCGCCGAGGGTGAGACGCTCGGCCTCGTCGGCGAGTCCGGCTGTGGCAAATCGACCATCGGCAAGACAGTGCTACGGCTCATCGAGCCGACCGCCGGGACCATCGAGTGGCGTGGGCAGCGCATCGACGAACTCCACGGCAGCGCGATGCGGCCGTATCGCCGCGAGCTGCAGGCGGTGTTCCAGGACCCGTATGCGTCGCTCAACCCGCGCATGCGCGCGGCGGACATCGTCGCCGAGCCGATTCGCAACTTCGAGGACGTCTCCGCGGCTGAAATTGGCGACCGCGTGGTATCGCTTTTCGAGAAAGTCGGGTTGCGCCCCGACCAGATGCCTCGCTATCCCTATGAGTTCTCCGGTGGTCAGCGTCAGCGCCTGGGAATCGCCCGCGCGCTGGCACCGCGGCCGAAGCTCATCGTCTGCGACGAGCCGGTGTCTGCCCTCGACGTCTCTGTGCAGGCGCAGGTCATCAATCTGCTCGACGACCTGCAGCGGGAATTTGGATTGTCGTATCTGTTTATCGCGCACGATCTCGCGGTCGTCGAGCACATCAGCCACCGCGTCGCGGTGATGTATCTCGGCAGGATCGTGGAGCTCACATCCACGCGAGCTTTGTTTGCCACTCCGCTGCACCCCTATACTGAGGCGCTGCTGTCCGCGGTTCCGGTGCCGGATCCGACCGTCAACAGGAAACGTCTGATCCTTGCCGGCGATGTGCCCAGTCCCATCGAACTGCCTGCAGGCTGCCGCTTCCACACCCGTTGTCCTTATGCGTTCGATCGCTGCCGGGTCGAGGAGCCGGCGCTCAAGGAAGTTGCGCCGACACACTTTGTCGCCTGTCACCTGCGTGACATGCCGGGGAGTCTTTGACGTGGGTGACTTGAACCGCCTGAGCGCAACGGTCGCGGCGCGCAAGCTGGCGACGCGGGAGATTACTGCGGTATCCCTGCTCGAGGACTGCCTCGAGCGCATCTTTGCGCGCGAATCCGCGGTCCACGCCTGGACGTTCCTCGATCCCGACGCCGCGATGAGGCGTGCGCGCGAGCTCGATGCGCAAGCCTCGACGGGATTGCTGCATGGGCTTCCGATCGCCGTCAAGGATCTGTTCGACACCTGCGACATGCCGTCCTCCTACGGTTCGCCGATTTACGCCAACCATCGACCTGCGGCCGATGCGGCGTGCGTCGCCCTGGCGCGGGCGGCAGGTGCGATCGTCGTTGGCAAGACAGTCACGACCGAGTTCGCGACCTTTCATCCCGGACCAACCTGCAACCCGCACAATCCGCTGCACACCCCAGGAGGATCGTCTTCGGGCTCGGCGGCGGCCGTTGCCGATTGGATGATCCCTCTCGCTTTCGGCACGCAGACGGCCGGCTCGATCGTTCGTCCGGCGGCGTATTGCGGCGTCGTCGGATACAAGCCGACGTTCGGCACCGTCAACCGCGTCGGCGTAAAAATGATTTCCGACACATTGGACACGGTTGGCGCGCTGGCTCGCAGCGTGCCGGATGTCGCACTTTTCGTGGCTGCGCTAGCCGACCGGCCGGAGCTCACGATCGGGCGCCCGCTCGGCCGCCCGCCGCGAGTGGGTGTGTGCAGGACCCATCAATGGGACCGCGCGCACCCTGAAACGGTGACCGCGTTCGAGGACGCGGCGCGCTGCCTGGGAAAGGCCGGCGCGAGCCTCCGGGATGTCGTGCTGCCGCCGCAATTCGCGGAACTGGTCGACGCGCAAATCGCGATCATGGTGCATGAGGTCGCGAGATCGCTCTCGTACGAACGCCTCATCCACCGCACGAGCCTCAGCGCCGAAATGATCGCCATGATCGACGCGGGCCTCGCGGTATCGCCGGCGCGCTATGATGCCGCCCGGGAATTGGCGCAGAGAAGTCGCTCGACGCTGGCCGAGTTTTTTTCCGACTTCGACGTCTTGCTTGCGCCGAGCACTATCGGCGAGGCGCCGCACGGGATTGCAGCGACCGGCGATCCGCTGTTCAATCGGATGTGGACGCTGCTGCATACGCCCGTCGTGCATCTCCCATCCGCATCCGGGCCGCGGGGATTGCCGGTCGGCATCACAATCGTGGGTCCGATCGGAGGCGATCAGGCGACGTTGCTGGCCGCAGACTGGATTCATGCGCGGCTTGACCGATCCAACTCATTAGCTCTGCCCTAGAAAAGGCAACATATGAATATGCGATCCGAAATAGTTGATTCGTTACCCGTCGCGGCTGTCTCGCTTCGCGTCGACGGGGCTCGTCTCTGGCAATCGCTGATGCAGCTGGCCGAAATCGGGGCCACACCCAAGGGGGGCGTGTGCCGCCTCGCGCTCACCGATCTCGACCGGCAAGGTCGCGATCTGGTTGTCGGCTGGCTGCGCGGCGCCGGCGCCAGCATAGAGATCGATGGCGCAGGCAACATCATCGCCACCCGCCCGGGGCGCAACACCGGTCTGCCCACCGTGCTCACCGGAAGCCACATCGATACGCAGCCCTCGGGCGGCAAATTCGACGGCAATTACGGTGTTCTCGCCGGGTTGGAAGTGCTGCGCACGCTCAACGATGCCGGCGTCGTCACAGACAAGCCGGTCGCCGTGGCGATCTGGACCAACGAGGAGGGCAGCCGGTTTGTCCCGGTGATGGGTGGATCCGGCGCGTTTACCGGTGTGTTCAAGATCGAACACCTGCTGCAGCAGCGCGACATCGATGGCATTGCGTTCGGCGAGGCGCTCGATCGCATTGGATATGCCGGCGCCGCACCCCTCGGAGGGCGTGCACTCGACGCGTATTTCGAGGCCCACATCGAGCAGGGGCCTGTGCTCGAGCGCGAGGACAAGATCATCGGCGTAGTCACTGGCGCGCTGGGGCTGCGCTGGTATGACTGCATCTGGTCGGGGCAGGATGCGCATGCCGGCCCGACCCCGATGGAATCGCGCCACGATGCGCTGCGCGGGGCATCCAGGCTAGTCGAGGCGGTCAACGACATCGCGATGCGGCACGCGCCGGACGGCCGCGCCACCGTCGGAGTCATGCAGGTCAAGCCCAATTCGCGCAATGTGATTCCTGGCCGTGTTGCGATGAGCGTCGACATCAGGCATCCGGAAGACGCGCACCTATCGGGCATGGACCGGGAACTCCGCGCCGCGGCAGACACGATTGCCAACGACCTTCGCCTCGAGTGCGAAGTGCGGCAAGTCGATCAATTTCCGGCATCGCGCTTCCACCCCGACTGCGTCGCTGCCGTGCGCGCAGCGACGCGAGGGCTCGGCTATACGCACCGCGAGATGGTGAGCGGCGCCGGTCATGACGCGATCTATCTCGCGCGCGTTGCGCCCACCGCGATGATCTTCGTGCCATGCAAGGACGGCATCAGCCACAACGAGACCGAGGATGCGCGTCCCGAGCACCTCGAAGCGGGGGCCAATGTGTTGCTCCACGCCGTGCTTGCGCGAGCCGGCGGAATCCCTGCTGCTCCTCATTCTCAGGCAACATGAGGGGGCGATTCGCGATCGGCGCAGTTCCGCAGTTGCACAAGACAGGAAGTGGACGATGCCGGGCGACTCGATAGCCCGATCCTCGGCAGTCGGCGGGATCGAAAGCCTCCGCCCGAGGCAGCCTATTCGGTCGGCATGCCGCCGTTACTCTCTTTTCGGCGAATCGTCTTGCCACAAGTCTCCTCAGCACTGCGCCATCGCTGGTCAATCAATTTACGGTGATCGTGAAGTCGTCCACCCTGGTATCGGTGATCACGGTGCAGGACCTTATGTTCCAGTCGCAGAAAATCGTCAATATCTGGTACGAACCGATCGAAATTCTGACGGCGACCGCCGTCATCTATATCGCCATCGTGTTCCTGGTTTCCATCGCCGGCAAAGCTTTGGCCGATGGGCTGCGCCGTAGATACGGGATCACGCTTGCATAGGTGTCACCGACTGCTTATCGCGTAAGCGTCAGCATGGTGAACGAACCGGGGTTTGGGGCTAGCCCAAGCGTCTAGGCAAGGCACTTGACAGGCAAGTGATTTCTTGCCTATTATTAATGCAAGTGCTTACTTGCCTGTACCGTCCATGGCCTATGACACCGATCTGCTGTTCAGGGCCCTCGCCGATCCCAGCCGGCGCAAGCTGCTGGACTTGCTGCACGCCCACGACGGTCGCACGCTCAACGAGTTGTGCGAGCACCTGGACATGACACGGCAGGGCGTGACGCAGCACCTGGGCGTGCTGGAGGCGGCAAACCTGGTGGTCACCATGTGGCGCGGCCGCGAGAAGTTGCACTTTCTCAATCCGGTGCCGCTGCAGGAAATCTACGAGCGCTGGATTGCCAAATTCGAAAAGCCGCGCCTGAAGGCGCTGGGCGACCTGAAACGACGACTGGAGAAAACCAATGGCTAGATCGACTTTTGTCTACGTGACCTACATCCGCACCACGCCGGAGCAGCTGTGGTCAGCACTGACCGGCGCGGAATTCATGAAGCAGTACTGGTTCGGGGTACACGGCGAAAGCCAGTGGACGGCAGGATCCTCGTGGAACCTGGTGTCCGGCAACGGCCAGATCATGGACGCGGGCGAGATAGTCGAGGCAGAGCCGCCACGGCGCTTGGTGATCCGCTGGCAGAACCAGTTCAAGCCCGAACTCAAGGCCGAAGGCGAGTCGCTATGCACGATGGAACTGGAACCCAGCGGACCGGCGGTCAAGCTCTCCATCACCCACACCATCGAGCGCGAACCCTCGAAATTCATCGAGGCCGTGTCCGGCGGCTGGCCGAAGGTCATCTCCAACCTGAAGTCCCTGCTGGAGACTGGCTCCGCCGTTCTGCAGGACTCATGCCCCAATTAGACCACCCAAAGATTGCGTCCGAACCAGTTTCAAAGAGGAGACGAACATGAGTGAACTGCGGTATCCAAACGAAAGCAAAGAGTATCGCGATGCGCGCGATTCATTGCTCAAGGACGAACAAGAGCTCGTCGACACGGTAAAAGCGGTGGCAGCAAAACGCCGCAATCTCCCTCTGGGTGGACAGTTGAAGGAGGACTACGTCTTCCAATGGGCAAACGATGGGAAAGTCGGAAAGAGCGTGAAATTCTCCGAGCTGTTTGCGGACAAAAGCACTCTGCTGCTCTATTCATTCATGTACGGTCCGAACTGGGACAATCCCTGTCCTTCGTGTACATCGCTGGTCGATGGGTTTGATCGAAGCTGGTATCAGGTCACTCGGGACGCCGCGTTTGTCGCAATTGCCAAAGCCCCGGCCGATCGAATCAATGCGTGGGCCAAACGACGCGGATGGTCGCAGATTGCGCTGGTTTCAGGATCAGGCTCTCCCTATCAAGCCGATTACAAGTGCCAGGGAGACTCGGACGATATGCAGTGGCCGGTGATGCATGTATTCAGGAAGCGGGATGGAAAGATCTTTCATTTCTGGGGCACTGAACTTTCGGGGAATCATGTCGACACGGTGTGGCCGTATTGGAATCTCATGGACTTTACGCCGGAGGGTCGGCCAGACATTGTCACTCCGCCACAAAACTTCAGGTCCGAGTTCTTGGAAAAAAACTATCTGAACAAGAAGTAGCGTGGTGGTTCGCCTGGACCGATCCATGTCGCACCTGCGCCTCGCGCTTGGCCTCTTGTGCGTTCTCACCGCAGCTCTTGGCGGTGCAATGCAAGCCGCACCCGCTGACGAGTTGCCGCCAGCGGCCTCGTTCGTGTACGTCGCGAATGACCGAGCGGGGACCCAGTACCTGGACAACCGTTTGCGACGGGTAAGAATCCGCGCGGGCTTGCCATTGAGAGACGGGGATCGTTCCTCTACTGCACGAACTACGGTTCGAATAGCGTGTCGGCCTACCGCATCGATCCGGCCACAGGGGCACTCAACGCGATTCCCGGATCGCCCTACAGTACGGGCGATGGACCTTTTGGCATCGCGGTCTTCTGAAAGTTCTTGCTGGGCGCGGTACCCGGTCGAGAGTCAGCGACCATAAGCAGCCTGCGACGCCCGCGCGCTTCAGTGCTTCCAGAACTCGCGTGAGGCGATGCGCGCACCCTCGGCCATCGCGGCCATCTTCGCCCATACGACGTCGGGATCGACCGCGGCCTGACCTACCCACGTGCCGAAGCCGCAGTCGCTTCCGGCGATCACGTTTTCCCTGCCGACAAGGTTGGCGTAACGGCCGATGCGTTGCGCGACGAGCTCGGGATGCTCGATGAAGTTCGATTTCGATTCGATGACGCCAGGAATGAGCAGCTTGCCGTCGGGCAGCTTGAGAGTCTCGAATAGCTTCCACTCGTGAGCGTGGCGGGGGTTGGCAGCCTCGATCGCGATGGCGCTCGGCCGTGCACGGAACACGATATCGATCACGTCGGCCAAGGGGACGTCGCAGTGATGCGGCCCTTCGTAATTACCCCAGCACAGATGCATGCGCAACTGCTCGGGAGAAATATTCGCGACAGCATGATCGAGAGCCTCGACGTGGAGCTGCGCCTTCTTGCGCCATTCCGCCAGGCTCAGGTCGGCATGCTGGATGTGCCGTCCCATGCCGAGATCGGGGCAGTCGATCTGCAGGATGATGCCGGCTTTGGCAATCGTCTCGTACTCCTGCTTCATGGCGTCCGCGATCGCGAACAGATACGCTTCCTCGGTAGGGTAGTGCTCGTTGCGAAAGAACAGCGACACCACCCCGGGCGACGCCGCCGTCATGAACGCTTCTTTCGCTTCAACGTTGGCGAACGCGGCCTTGAGATGGTCGACATCGGCCTGCGCCGCCTGCGGATTACGTACGCCGATCACCGCATTGCACGCGGGCGTCTTCCGGCGTGACCGTCCCGGATCGCCGAAAACGCGCTTGGCGAGATTGGGAAAGTCTGCGAGATCCTGATACACGAACGTGTTGCCGGTGCCGCCGAATCCGCTTAGGCGATCGGTGATATAGGTCGCGTAGCTCGGCTTGCTCATTTCGCCGTCGTTGATCACGTCGATCCCTGCCGCCGACTGCTTTTGTACGACTTCGGCCACGGCAGCAGCGACTCGCCGCTCGAGCGCGACAGCGTCGACCGGCACGCCTTCCTGCTTGGCGTACATCGTCCGGATCAGATCTTCGGGCCGCGGCAGGCTGCCCGTGTGGGTCGTCAGAAACCTGTCGGTGCTGCGCTTCATGACTTGAGCGAGAGAGCGTCTTTCACAGGGGGCGGAAGAACCGGTCCGTTCTGGGAATGTAATAGTCGTCATAGTTGAGCGAGAGCACGACCGTCTTTGCGTTCCCTACGATCTCGTCACGCGGAATGAACCCGTAGAACCTGGAATCGGCGCTATTGTCCCGATTGTCGCCCAGCACCAGATAACGGTCTTCCGGCACCGTGACGGGGCCGAACGTGCCCACACGGCTCCCGCCAGTGCCCGCCAACTCGATCCGGTGCGACACGTTGAGATACGACTCGATCTCGAATGTCGCATCCGCCTCGTACTCGACGCCGGAGTAGCGGGCAGCGATGCCGTTGATTGTCAGGCGGTTGTCTGTCATTTCCACGGTGTCGCCCGGCAGCCCGATCACGCGCTTTACGAGCCGGGTGTTGGCTGCCCTCGAATCGAAGACGACGATATCACCGCGCGCGGGATCAGCGAACTTGTAGAGCGAGATGTGAGTAAGGGGAACCTTGAAGTCGTAGGCGAGCTTGTTCACGAGTATTCGGTCGCCTTCGATAATGGTCGGTTTCATCGAACCCGTCGGAACCACGTTCCAGTCGGCCAGCGCGCTGCGGAAAATCGCCATCAAGACGACGAAGACGGCAAAACCTCTATATTCGCGCCAAGCCTTGAGCAGACCGCTCTTCATATTCAATATCCTTTCCTGCCTCGATGAAAGCTGACTGAAAAGTATGGAAAACTAGCTGACGGAATATAAGACGTCAATTCGTCGCTTGGGTTCTGGCACAGGCTCAAGAGCCATGAAAATCACGGCCGAGGCGGCGGTCGGGGCACCATGGGCGCCGACCCCGGAAATTT
>Ga0207686_10000954_pt1 | contig 17260 bp, 16 predicted proteins | sample KBSM24metaG_FD_184396 | JGI IMG/M metagenome (GOLD analysis project Ga0207686, IMG submission 184396) | Miscanthus rhizosphere microbial communities from Kellogg Biological Station, Michigan, USA - KBS M2-4 metaG (SPAdes) (version 2) | ecosystem: Host-associated > Plants > Roots > Rhizosphere >...
GCGGCCCAGCACCACGCGCACCGTGATCTCGCTTTGCTTCATCACACGCTGGCCGTCTTCCTCGCGGTAGTCGGGGTTGCGGCCACCCTGCACGGCCACGTGCACATCGTCGAGGAAGAGGTCGATACCGGTCTGGTCCAGGTCGTCGATGCCGGCGTAGCCTACGGCTGCCAGGATGCGGCCCAGGTTCGGGTCGCTGGCGAAGAAGGCCGTCTTGACCAGGGGCGAATGGGCGATGGCATAGGCCACCTTGCGGCATTCGTCGCCGGTGCGGCCACCTTCGACGCGCACGGTGATGAACTTGGTCGCACCCTCGCCATCGCGCACGATGGCCTGGGCCAGCTGCTGCGCCACGGCCAACAGGGCCTGCTTCAGGGCCGCGCCGTCGGCGCTGTCCAGCGACGTGACGGGCGCATTGCCGGCCTTGTGCGTGGCCACCAGCATGAAGGAATCGTTGGTGGAGGTGTCGCCGTCGATAGTCACGCGGTTGAACGACTGGTCGGCCAGCTCGTGCACCAGCGGCTGCACCAGCTCCGGCGCGATGGCCGCGTCGGTGGCCAGAAAGCCCAGCATGGTCGCCATGTTCGGGCGGATCATGCCCGCGCCCTTGGAGATGCCGGTGATGGTCACCGCCCTGCCACCCAGCTGCAGCTGGCGGCTGAAGGCCTTGGGCAGCGTGTCGGTGGTCATGATGCCTTCGGCGGCGCGGCCCCAGTGGGCGGGCTGCGCGTCGGCCAGGGCCGCGGGCAGCGCGGCGGCGATGCGCTCGGTCGGCAGCGGCTCCATGATGACGCCGGTGGAGAACGGCAGGATCTGCTCGGGTGCGAAGCCCAGCTGGCCGGCCAGCGCGGCGCAGGTGGAACGCGCGCGCTGCAGGCCGTCGGCGCCGGTGCCGGCATTGGCATTGCCGGTGTTGATGACCATGGCGCGGATCGCCTGGCCGCCCTGCAGGTGCTCACGGCAGACCTGCACGGGCGCTGCGCAGAAGCGGTTCTGCGTGAACACGCCGGCCACCGTGGCGCCTTCGTCCAGCAGGAAGACGGTCAAGTCCTTGCGGTGGGCCTTGCGCACGCCGGCTTCGGCAACGCCGATGCGCACGCCGGCGACGGGGTGCAGTTCAGAAGCCACGGGGGCGGAGAGATTCACGGGCATGGGAGGGTTTCCTTGGCGAAGAAGCCGTCGATTATCAGAAAAATGGATGTCCGGAAACGACAACACGGGCCATGGCCCGTGTTGTCTCTTGCGTCAGTCGTTCAAGGCCGCCGTCCGATGACGCACCGGGTGCGGGGCCTCGGCTGACCGCTCAGGCCAGCTTGCCGTGGCACTGCTTGTACTTCTTGCCGCTGCCGCAGGGGCAGGGGTCGTTGCGGCCCACGCGCACGCCGCCGGCCTGGGCATCGTCGTCCGTGCGCACGGTGTGCTCGTCCACCACGGTCTCGACTTCGCCGGTCTCGGTGGGAGCCGTGTAGGTCACGTTGGCGATGTTCTCGCCGCGGCTTTCCAGCGCCTCGGCCGCTTCGTCCAGCTGGGCGCTGGTCTGCACCTGCACCGTCATCAGCACCTTGGTCACTTCGTTCTTGACCTGGTCGATGAGTTGGCGGAAGAGCTCGAACGCCTCGCGCTTGTATTCCTGCTTGGGCTGCTTCTGCGCATAGCCGCGCAGGTGGATGCCCTGGCGCAGGTAGTCGAGCGCGCTCAGATGGTCGCGCCAGTTGGTGTCGAAGCTCTGCAGCAGCACCATGCGCTCGAACTGCGTGAAGTTGGCTTCGCCGACCAAGGCCAGCTTGGCGGCGAAGGATTCACGCGCGGCGGCCAGCACCTTTTCGAGGATCTCGTCGTCGGTGATGGCTTCGGCGCCCTCCACTTCCTGCTGCAGGGGCAAGGAGAGCTGCCAGTCGTCGTTCAGCACGCGCTCGAGCGCCGGCAGGTCCCACTGCTCTTCCACCGACTCGGCCGGCACGTACTGGCGCACCAGATCGGTCAGGCAGTCGTCGCGCATGGCTTCGATCAGGCCGGAGAGTTCGGCCGCGTCCAGGATCTCGTTGCGCTGCTGGTAGATCACCTTGCGCTGGTCGTTCGAGACGTCGTCGTATTCCAGCAGCTGCTTGCGGATGTCGAAGTTGCGCGCTTCCACCTTGCGCTGCGCGGATTCGATGCTGCGCGTGACGATGCCGGCCTCGATGGCCTCGCCGTCGGGCATCTTCAGGCGGTCCATGATGGACTTGACCCGGTCGCCCGCGAAGATGCGCATCAGCGCATCGTCCAGGCTCAGGTAGAAGCGGGACGAGCCCGGGTCGCCCTGGCGGCCCGAACGGCCGCGCAGCTGGTTGTCGATACGGCGCGATTCATGGCGCTCGGTGGCGATGATGCGCAGACCGCCCAGTTCGCGCACCTTCTCGTGGTCGTGCTTCCACTGCTCGCGCAACTCGGCCACGCGGGCCTGCCTGCTGGCCTCGTCCAGCGACTCGTCCTGCTCGATGGCAGACAGGTCCTTTTCGATATTGCCGCCCAGCACGATGTCGGTGCCGCGGCCTGCCATGTTGGTGGCGATGGTGATCATGCCGGCGCGGCCGGCCTGGGCCACGATGTCGGCCTCGCGGGCGTGCTGCTTGGCATTCAGCACCTGGTGCGGCAGGCCTTCCTTGTTGAGCAGCTGGTCGATGATCTCGGAGTTCTCGATCGACGTGGTGCCCACCAGCACGGGCTGGCCGCGCTCGTGGCATTCGCGGATGTCCTTGATCGCCGCTTCGTACTTCTCGCGGGTGGTCTTGTAGACGCGGTCGAGCTGGTCGTCACGCTTGCTCGGGCGGTTGGGCGGGATCACCACGGTTTCCAGGCCGTAGATTTCCTGGAATTCGTAGGCCTCGGTGTCGGCCGTGCCGGTCATGCCGGCCAGCTTGCCGTAGAGGCGGAAATAATTCTGGAAGGTGATCGAGGCCAGCGTCTGGTTCTCGGCCTGGATCTCCACTTTTTCCTTGGCTTCCACGGCCTGGTGCAGGCCTTCGCTCCAGCGGCGGCCGGCCATGAGACGGCCGGTGAACTCGTCCACGATGACGATCTCGCCGTTCTGCACGACGTAATGCTGGTCACGGTGGTAGAGGTGGTTGGCCCGCAGCGCCGCATACAGGTGGTGCATCAGCGAGATGTTGGCCGGGTCGTAGAGCGAAGCGCCTTCGGCGATGAGGCCGCGGCTGGCCAGCAGGCGCTCGGCGGTTTCGTGGCCCTGCTCGGTCAGGAAGACCTGGCGGCTCTTTTCGTCGATGGTGAAATCGCCGGGCTTGGTGACGCCTTCGCCCGTGCGCGGGTCGGCTTCGCCTTCCTGCCGCACCAGCGCCGGCACCACGTCGTTCATCGCCAGGTACATCGGCGTGTGGTCTTCGGCCTGGCCGCTGATGATGAGCGGGGTGCGGGCCTCGTCGATCAGGATGGAGTCCACCTCGTCGACGATGGCGAAATTGAGCACCTTCTGCACGCGGTCCTTGGCCTCGTAGACCATGTTGTCGCGCAGGTAGTCGAAGCCGTATTCGTTGTTCGTGCCGTAGGTGATGTCGGCGGCGTAGGCCGCCTGCTTTTCCTCGCGCGGCATGTTCGGCAGGTTGATGCCCACCGTGAGGCCGAGGAAGTTGTAGAGCCGGCCCATCCACTGCGCGTCGCGGTTGGCGAGGTAGTCGTTCACCGTGACCACGTGCACGCCCTTGCCCGAGAGGGCGTTCAGGTACACGGGCAGGGTGGCGGTCAGCGTCTTGCCTTCGCCGGTGCGCATTTCGGCGATCTTGCCGAAGTGCAGCGCCATGCCGCCCAGCATCTGGACGTCGAAGTGGCGCATCTTCATGATGCGCTTGGAGCCTTCGCGCACGACGGCGAACGCCTCGGGCAGCAGGTCGTCGAGCGACTCGCCACGGGCGGCGCGCTCCTTGAATTCCTGCGTCTTCGCGCGCAGTGCATCGTCACTCAGCTTCTCGTACTCCGGCTCCATCGCATTGATGCGCGCGACCGTCTTGCGATATTGCTTGAGCAGCCGGTCGTTGCGGCTGCCGAATAGTTTGGTGAGGAAGTTGGTGGCCATGCGAACAGGACCGCACTGCGCGCCGGGTTGGCGGCAGGGCGACCAGAATCCCTAAGAAGAAGTGAGTTCAGGTGAAGGCGCCGCCGAGGTTTGCAAGTGCTTGCGCAGCCGGGCGGCAGACATCCGGAGACCGATTTTACCTGCCAGCCGCAGGCCGGGCGCCCGGGCGGACGCCAAGCTGCGCCGCGGCGACCGCCGTGCCCGCGCCCGGGCCGCCGGCGACGAGGAATTTCTGCGGGTCCTGCGGAACCCCCTGCACCAGCACCTCGAAGTGCAGATGAGGGCCCGTCGAACGGCCGCTGGTGCCCACGGCGGCGATCTTCTGGCCGCGCTTGACCAGGTCGCCGCGCTTCACCCACACCCTGGAGGCATGGGCGTAGCGGGTGACCAGCTGGTTGCCGTGGTCGATCTCGATCATGTTGCCGTAGGCCGGGTGGTACTCCTGCGTGACCACCACGCCGCCGGCCGCCGCCAGGATCGGCGTGCCGGTATCGGCGGGAAAATCCAGCCCCGTGTGCAGGGCGGACTGGCCGGTCAGCGGATCGATGCGCCAGCCGAACGGCGAGCCGGTCGGCCGGTCGGGCACCGGCGCCTGCGTGGGAATCATGCGTTTGCGGACCTGCTGGTCGAAGAGACGCGACTCGACCACGGTCATGAGATCGACGCGCTGGTCGGTGAGCTTCGCCAGGTCGTCCAGCGTCTTTTGCAGCTCCATCATGCTCAAGGGGCGACCCGACACCAGCGCACCGCCCTGCCCCGGCGGCTTGGCGGCGCTCACCGGCGGCATGCCGGCCAGGCCCATCACGCGGTCGCCCAGCGACTCCAGCTGCATGACGCGCGCCTGCATCTCGCCCACCTTGCGGGCCATGGCGTCGAGATTGGCGCGCATGAAGCGCTCCTGCTCCATCGCATCGCCCCCGCCGCCGACCTGCTGGGCCAGCGGGCCGATCACCGGCCAGCCCTCGCGTGCGCCGCGCACGAAGATCCAGTGGTACATCGCCGCAGCCAGGATCATCAGGATGAAGGCCGCCAGCAGCCCCGCCATGACCAGCTGCAGGCCGGAGAGATGTATCGCGCGGCTGCGGGCCAGCCGGGCGTCCGTAATAATCACATGCACTCAGTAGCCTCCGCGCCTGCCGGCGCCATGCCATGTCCCGTCGTCACCACGCCATCACGCTGCAACAGGCCACTCAGGATTCACCCACGCTGTCCGTGCTGACGTCGCTCACGCGGGACTCCAGCGCCAGGCTGCGGGCGATTGAAAAACTGATTCCACCGGGACTGCGCCCCCATCTGCAGGCCGGCCCCATCGACGGGACGTCCTGGTGCCTGCTGGTTCGCGGCAATGCGGCGGCGGCCAAGGTGCGGCAATTGCTGCCGGCCTTCGAGGCTCACCTGCGCACTAAGGGGTGGGAGGTTAACGCCATCCGCCTGAAAATTCAAACCTGAACCCGGCAAGGTTCAGGTGCTTCGCACCAGGGCGAACGGCGGCGGAGGGACGGGGAATTGGTGCCGATTGTCGGGATCGAACTGACGACCTACCGCTTACAAGGCGGTTGCTCTACCAACTGAGCTAAATCGGCGAAGGCTGCATTCTAGCCGCGCAGGCGATGCAGCCTAAAGAAGAAGAATGAGGGACCGGCGGGCACGCGAGGGGCCCGCCAGCCACGCATCACTTGACGCGCTTGAGCGCCGGGCGCGAGCCGCCGCCTGCAGGCGGGCGGGGAGGCTCGGTGCCCCCGGGCTCGCCTTCGCCGGCCGATTCGGGTGTCACGAGCTGGACCACCCGGTCGGCGGAAGATTCGGACGCTTCCGCCGGCGACGGCGAGGCCGACGCGGCAGACAGCGAGGAACTCGCGGACGGCCCGTCCACCAGCGCATCGACCGGCGGCGGGAAGGCCATGCCCTGCCCGTTCTCACGGGCGTAGATGGCGATCACGCGCCCCACCGGCACCATGATGTCGCGGGGCTTGCCGCCGAAGCGCGCCTTGAACTCGATGAAGTCGTTGCCGAGCTGCAGCGCGCTGGTGGCGTCGTAGCTGATGTTCAGCACGATCTCGCCATCCTTCACGTATTCGCGCGGCACCTGGACGGAGTCGTCCACGCGCACGGCGACATAGGGCGTAAAGCCATTGTCGGTACACCACTCGTAGAGCGCCCGGATCAGATACGGGCGCGTGGAAGTGGAGTCCTGGGCATTCATCATGTCTGCGAGATACGGGAAAAGTGGCTGAAGGCGCGAATTACTTGCGCATGACCTTTTCGGAGGGCGTGAGCGCTTCGATGTAGGCAGGGCGCGAGAAGATGCGCTCGGCGTACTTCAGCAGCGGTGCCGCGTTCTTGGACAGGTCGATGCCGTAGTAGTCCAGGCGCCAGAGCAGCGGCGCGATGGCCACGTCCAGCATGGAGAAGTTCTCGCCCAGCATGTACTTGTTCTTCAGGAACACGGGGGCCAGCTGCGTCAGGCGGTCGCGGATGTGGGCGCGGGCCTTTTCGAGCGCCTTCTCGTTGCCCTTGGTGGCACGGGATTCGAGGCTGTTGACGTGAACGAAGAGTTCCTTCTCGAAATTGAGCAGGAACAGGCGCACGCGGGCACGGTCCACCGGGTCGCCGGGCATCAGCTGGGGATGGGGGAAGCGCTCGTCGATGTACTCGTTGATGATGTTCGACTCGTACAGGATCAGGTCGCGCTCGACCAGGATGGGCACCTGGCCGTAGGGGTTCATCACGCTGATGTCTTCGGGCTTGTTGTACAGGTCCACATCGCGGATTTCGAAGTCCATGCCCTTTTCGAACAGAACGAAACGGCAGCGATGGGAGAAGGGGCAGGTCGTACCCGAATAAAGCACCATCATGGTGAGAAGCTCCTAAAAATCAAAAGAGTGGGCGCTGTCGCGCCCACTCTGTAAAAGCGTGTCCACGCCCGAAAGCGCGGCAAAGAGTCTAGCGGTTACTTGACGTCTTTCCAGAAGGCTGCATTGAGCCTCCAGGCGATGACCGTGAAAACACCCAGGAATATCAGAACCCAGACGCCCACGCGAACCCGCGTATTTTGCGCTGGCTCTCCCATCCACTGCAGATAGTTGACGAGATCACCCACGGCTTGGTCGTACTGCAGGGGCGACATGGTACCAGCCGTGATCTGCTCCCACCCCTTGAAGACCTGGATCGGGTGGCCGTGGCTTTGCTGTTCCTCGAAGATCGGACGGCGATCGCCCTGCAACTGCCACAGCACATGGGGCATGGCCACGCTCGGGAAAGCGAGGTTGTTCCAGCCGGTCGCCTTGGTGTCGTCGCGGTAGAACGTGCGCAGGAAGGTGTAGAGATAGTCCGCCCCCGTGCCGCCGTGGCCGGCGCGCGAGCGGGCGATCACGGTGAGGTCGGGCGGGTTGCCACCGAACCATTCCTTGGCCTGGCGCGGGTCGATCGCGGACTTCATGGTCTCGCCCACCTTGTCGGTGGTGAACAGCAGGTTGTCCTTGATCTGCTGCTCGGTCAGGCCGATGTCCTGCAGGCGGTTGTAGCGCATGAAGGCCGCGGAGTGGCAGTTCAGGCAGTAGTTGACGAACAGCTTGGCGCCGTTCTGCAGCGATGCGGTGTCGTTGGTGCGGTTGGGCGCCTTGTCCCAGGCGATGCCGCCTTCGGCCGCCTGCGCGCCCGAGAGCAGGCCCAGTGCGGCGATCAGCGTGAGGATGATTTTTTTCATGGCGATGTTTCTTCGAGCAGGGTGCGCGCGCTCAATGCGGGGTGAAGGTCACCCGGTCAGGCACCGGCTTGGGCGTGCCCAGGCGGCTCCACCACGGCATGAGCAGGAAGAAGCCGAAGTAGAACAGGGTTCCGACCTGCGACACGCGTTCGCCGATCGGCGAGGGCGGCTGCACGCCCAGGTAGGCCAGCGCCACGAAGTTGACCACGAACACCGCGTAGAGATATTTGTGCCAGTCCGGCCGGTAGCGGATGGACTTGACCGGGCTCATGTCCAGCCAGGGCAGGAAGAACAGGATGATCACGGCACCGCCCATCACCACCACGCCCCAGAACTTGGCGTCGATGGAGAGCATGAGCACCACCGCCACGGCCGCCACCACGACCAGCGCGCCCTTGATGAAGCCGGCCAGCCGGCTCCGGACCACCGCCAGCCCCACGGCCAGCACCACGCAGGCGATGAGCGCATACATCATCTCGCTGGTGATGGCGCGCAGCATCGAATAGAACGGCGTGAAGTACCAGACGGGCGCGATGTGGGCCGGCGTCTTCAGCGGATCGGCCGGGATGAAGTTGTTGTATTCGAGGAAGTAGCCACCGAACTCGGGTGCGAAGAAGATCACGGCCGAGAAGATGAACAGGAACACGCACACGCCGAAGATGTCGTGCACGGTGTAGTAGGGGTGGAAGGGAATGCCGTCCAGCGGATGGCCGTGCTCGTCCTTGGGAGCGTTGGGGCCCTTGATCTCGATGCCGTCGGGGTTGTTGGAGCCCACATCGTGCAGCGCCAGCAGGTGAGCCACCACCAGGCCCAGCAGCACCAGCGGAACCGCGATCACATGGAAGCTGAAGAAGCGGTTGAGCGTGGCGTCGCCCACCACGTAGTCGCCGCGGATCAGCAGGGCGAGGTCGGGGCCGACGAAGGGAATGGCAGCGAACAGGTTCACGATCACCTGGGCGCCCCAGTACGACATCTGGCCCCAGGGCAGCAGGTAGCCCATGAAGGCCTCGGCCATCAGGCACAGGAAGATGGCGCAGCCGAAGATCCAGACCAGCTCGCGCGGCTTGCGGTAGGAGCCGTAGAGCAGGCCGCGGAACATGTGCAGATAGACCACCACGAAGAACGCCGAAGCGCCCGTGGAATGCATGTAGCGGATCAGCCAGCCCCAGGGCACGTCGCGCATGATGTATTCGACGGACTCGAACGCCTTGGTGGCGTCGGGCTTGTAGTGCATCACCAGGAAGATGCCGGTGACGATCTGGATCACCAGCACCAGCAGGGCCAGCGAGCCGAAGATGTACCAGAAGTTGAAGTTCTTCGGAGCGTAGTACTCCGACATGTGCACCCGGTAGGCGTCGAAGGCCGTGGGGAAGCGGTTCTCGAGCCAGTTGACGGCCTTGGCGCCCGTGGAGGCGTTGGGCGAGATGTCCTTGAATTCGCGGTAAGCCATGGGTCGGTCCTCAGGCCTTCTTGTCTTCACCGATCAGGAGCTTGGTCTCCGACAGGTACATGTGGGGAGGAACTTCCAGGTTGTCGGGAGCGGGTTTGTTCTTGAAGACGCGGCCGGCCATGTCGAACGTGGAACCATGGCAGGGACAGAGGAAGCCGCCCTTCCAGTCGTCGGGCAGCGAGGGCTGCGCGCCGGGCGTGAACTTGTCGGAGGGCGAACAGCCCAGGTGCGAGCAGATGCCCACCGCGACCAGCACCTCGGGCTTGATGGAGCGGGCCTCGTTGCGCGCATAGGGCGGCGTGAGCTCGGCAGGCTTGCGCTCGGACTTCGGGTCGGCGAGCTGCGGATCGAGCGAGGGCAGTGCAGCCAGCTGCTCGGGCGTGCGCCGCACGATCCAGACCGGCTTGCCGCGCCACTCCACGGTGATCTTCTCGCCGGGCTTGAGCGCGGAGATATCCACCTCGACGGGTGCCCCCGCGGCCTTGGCACGCTCCGAAGGCTGGAAGGTGCTCACGAACGGAACGGCTGTCGCCACGCCGCCCACCGCGCCAGCGCATCCGGACGCGATCAACCACGTCCGTTTGCTGGAGTCGATTGGAGTTTCACTCATGGGGTCCTCGATCTACTTCGCCTTTGGGGCTAACCTCGAAAATTCTAGCGGAGCGAATATGGTGATTCCATTGGGGGACACCCCGTTAGGGCAGCCGATACTTCAGTGTTTTCATCTATATCAAAGGAGTGGGGAAATGGGCATCGCACAAGAGTTCAAAGAGTTCGCTGTCAAAGGCAATGTGATAGACCTTGCCGTGGGCGTCATCATCGGCGGCGCATTCGGGAAGATCGTGGATTCGGTCGTGAGCGACCTCATCATGCCGGTGGTGGGCCTGGTATTTGGCCGGCTCGATTTTTCGAATCTATTTCTGGTGCTCGGCTCCGTGCCTCCAGGAACGGCGAATACGCTGGACGCGCTGAAAAAAGCGGGCGTCCCCGTGCTGGCCTACGGCAATTTCATTACCGTCGCGGTGAACTTCCTGATCCTGGCCTTCATCATTTTCATGATGGTCAAGCAGATCAACCGCCTCAAGCGCCAGGCCCCGGCGCCCGCACCGGCAGCGCCGGCCGCGCCGCCGGAAGACATCGTGCTGCTGCGCGAGATCCGCGACAGCCTGAACCGGCCGCGCTGAGCGCCACGCGCAGCTGACCGGAAAACGGCCCGCTCGACGCGGGCCGTGTTGCCTGGCGCCGCGATGTCAGTCCGGCAGCGACGACAGCTGGCGCGCCATGCGCACCGCCTCGATCAGGCTGGACGCATCGGCCACGCCCTGCCCCGCGATGTCGAAGGCCGTGCCGTGGTCCGGGCTGGTGCGCACCAGCGGCAGGCCCAGCGTCACGTTCACGCCCTTGTCCACACCCAGGTACTTGACCGGGATCAGCCCCTGGTCGTGGTACATGGCCAGCACCACATCGAATTCGCCCGGGCGCTGCGGGGTGCTGCGCGCGCGCATGAAGACCGTGTCGGGCGCGAAGGGGCCGTGCGCATCGATGCCCTCCGCCTGAGCGGCGTGGATCGCCGGAGCGATGGTGTCGATCTCCTCACGCCCGAAGAGGCCGCCCTCGCCCGCATGCGGGTTGAGCCCCGCCACGCCGATGCGTGGCGCCCGGCCCAGGCTGCGCGAGAGCGCGGCGTGGGTGATGCGCAGCGCGGCCAGCACGTTGCCCTGGGTGACGGCGGCCAGTGCGTCGCGCAGCGACACGTGGATGCTGACGAGCACGGTGCGCAGCTCGTCGCTGGCCAGCATCATGCGCACCGGCATCTCGGCCAGCGGCACGCCGGCCTGCTGCGCGGCTTCGGCCTGCAGCAGCTCGGTATGGCCGGGAAAGGCGATGCCGGCGGCGGACAAAGCCTCCTTGTGCAGCGGCGCCGTGACCAAGGCCGAGACCTCGCCCCGCAGCGCAGCACGCGCCGCCCAGACCACGCAGTCGGCCGCGGCCTGGCCTGCTGCGGCGCTGATCCGGCCGAAGGCGGGCGGCTCGGGCGGCAGGCCCGGCAGCTGCAGCACCGGCACGCAGCGCGGCGGCACGGCGAGCGCCTGCCCGGCCGCGGCGATCGTGGCGACGGGCAGCGTGGTGTCGCCTGCGCGCAGGATGCAGCCGCCGGCGCGCCGCTGCACGGCGACGTCGCCCACGACGAAGCAGCCCCGCAGCGCATCGGGCGCATCGCGGAAGGCCCGGGCGATGATTTCGGGGCCGATGCCGGCGGCATCGCCCTGGGTGATGGCGATGGGCCGCAGGGCGGCTGTGGGGCTGGAACTCATGCGGGCCTCGGAAAGAAAGTCATCAGAACAGCCTTCGGCGCTTATTCAGCAAGCGCACTCAGCTATCGATTCAATAGCACACCCATTCAAGCCGGGTTGTCGATATCGATGAACACATGCTCCAGCGAGAACTGCTCCGCCACCCGCGCCGCCACGGCCGGCGCGCCGTAGCGCTCGGTGGCATGGTGGCCGGCCGCGATGAAGGCCACGCCGGTTTCGCGCGCGATGTGCGCCTGGGGCTCGGAAATCTCGCCGGTGATGAAGGCGTCGGCACCCGTGGCGATGGCCGCCTCGAAATAGCTCTGCGCCCCGCCGGTGCACCAGGCCACCCGCGTGATCGGGCGCGGCTCGGCCTGCACCAGCGTCACCGGGCGGCCCAGCGCGGCCTCCACGTGGCGCGCCAGGGCTTGCGCGTCGGGGAAGCGGGCGGTGCCGGCCAGGCCCAGCTCCTGCTCGCCGAAACGGACATCGGACGTGAGGCCCAGCACGCGGCCGAGCTGCGCGTTGTTGCCCAGTTCGGCATGGGCATCGAGCGGCAGGTGGTAGGCGAAGAGATTGATGTCGTGGGCCAGCAGGCGCTGCAGGCGCTGCTTCATCCAGCCGGTGACGCGGCCGTCCTGCCCGCGCCAGAAGAGGCCGTGGTGGACGAAGATGGCGTCGGCGCGCTGCTCGATGGCGGCATCGATCAGCGCCCGGCTGGCCGTCACGCCGCTCACCAGGCGCTTGATCTGCGCCCGGCCCTCGACCTGCAGGCCGTTGGGGCCGTAGTCCTTGAAGCGCTCGGGCTGCAGAAGCGCGTCGAAGGCGCGCTGCAGGTCCTGCCGGGCGACCCCGGGGTGAGGGCCGGTCGACGGAGAGGAAAAGGCAGGCTGGGTCATGGCCGGAATTGTGGCAGGCCCAGGCGCCTTCTCAGGCGTTCGCGCGGGGGCTCAGGCCTTCGCTGGCTGCCAGCCGCGCGAGGCCAGCGGCACGAAGCCCAGCACGAAGCCCAGCACGCCCATGGCCGCCACGTAGTGGGCATTGGCCAGCGCGTCGTGCTGCTGCCACAGCGTGATCAGGATGGGCGTGATGCCGCCGAACACGGCATAGGCCATGTTGTAGGAGAAGGACAGGCCGGTGAAGCGCACTTCCGGCGGGAAGGCGCGCACGCCCACGATGGGCAGCAGCGAGATGGAACCGACGAAGAAGCCGATCAGGCCATAGTTGAAGACCAGCGACGCGGGCGTGCCCGGCAACTGGGTGTAGAACCAGTAGCTGCTCAGCGTCAGGCCGCCCCAGCCCAGCAGCATGACCGGACGCGTGCCGAAGCGGTCCGTGGCCCAGCCGACGACGACGCAGCCGATGGTGAGCGTGAGCGTGGCGACGGCATTGGCCTCCAGCGCCAGCGTGGCCGGGATCTGGAACACCTTCTGCAGGTAGGTGGGGGTGATCAGCACGACGACGACGACCGCGGTGGACAGCACCCAGGTCATCAGCGCCACCAGCACCATGGCGCCCTTGTGGTCGCGCAGCACGGTCTTGACGGGCAGTTCGCGCGCCACGGCACGGCGGGCGGCCAGTTCCTGGAACACGGGGGTTTCATGCAGGAAGCGGCGCAGGTACACCGACACCAGGCCGAACACGCCGCCCAGGATGAACGGAATGCGCCAGGCGAATTCGCGCACTTCGGCCGGCGCATAGCTGCGGTTGATGGCGATCGCCACCAGCGAGCCCAGCAGGATGCCGCCCGTGATGCCGGCCGTGAGCGTGCCCACGCCCAGGCCGTAGCGGTTCTTGGGCACGTGCTCGGCCACGAACACCCAGGCGCCGGGCATTTCGCCGCCGATGGCAGCGCCCTGCAGCACGCGCATGGCCAGCAGCAGCAGCGGCGCCGCCACGCCGATGCTGGCGTAGGTGGGCAGCAGGCCGATGACCAGCGTGGGCACGGCCATCAGGAAGATGGACAGCGTGAACATGCGCTTGCGCCCCAGCTTGTCGCCGAAGTGCGCGATCACGATGCCGCCCAGCGGGCGCGCCAGGTAGCCGGCGGCGAAGATGCCGAAGGTCTGCAGCTGGCGCAGCCAGTCGGGCATGTCGGCTGGGAAGAACAGCCCGCTCAGCACCGCGGCGAAGAAGACGTAGATGACGAAGTCGTAGAACTCCAGCGTGCCGCCCAGGGCGGACAGGCCCAGGGTCTGGTAGTCCTTGCGGGTGAGTTGGCGGGCAGGAGCGGCATCCGCCAGGGACGGCGCCGGGGATTGAGAGGTCATGGACAAGACGTTCCTAAAAGCAGGCAGCCAGGGCTGCCACGAACCAAGGGCGGCGCCAGCCACGCGCCATGGGATGGGGCGCGTGGCCGTCGTTCGGCAGGCGTTCCGGGTCGGGGATGCTTTGCAGGCGCGCTCCCGGCGGATGGCCGGAAGGCAGAAGGCGAACGAAAATGCAGGAGCCGTTACAGTGGGCAACATTCTAGAGGTTTACCCTGGGCACCCATCGGCCGGCGGGCCGCAGGCACTGCCCATGCGCGGGCATGGGCAGCGGTGGAAGCGGCGCAGCGACAATGGCCGCAGCGTGCGCCACCGCCCGGCCAGCGCCCCGCCCTCTCCCACCTGTTCACGTCGAGTCGCGCTCGCCGTTTTTTCTGCTCCAACATGAAGCGTATCTGGCTGCTGTTTTCCCAGACCGTGACGGTTCTCGTCGCGGCCTATTTCGTCGTCTCCACCCTGCAGCCCGGCTGGGTCCGCAGCGGCGCCACGCGCAGCAGCGCCGGCGTCTCGCTGGTGGAAGCGCCCGCCGCACCCGAGGCGCCGGCCGCAGCGGGCGGCAGCTTCCGCGCCGCGGCGCGCAAGGCCGCGCCCGCCGTGGTCAGCATCAACACCAGCAAGGCCGTGCGCACGCCGCGCAGCAACGACCCCTGGTTCCAGTTCTTCTTCGGCGACCAGGGCGCGCAGCAGGCCCAGACGGGCCTGGGCAGCGGCGTCATCATCAGCACCGACGGCTACATCCTGACCAACAACCATGTGGTCGAAGGCGCCGACGAGATCGAGGTGACGCTCACCGACAACCGCCGCGCCCGCGCCCGCGTGATCGGCACCGACCCCGACACCGATCTGGCCGTGCTGAAGATCGACCTGGACAAGCTGCCGATCATCGTGCTGGGCCAGTCCGACCAGCTGGCCGTGGGCGACCAGGTGCTGGCCATCGGCAACCCCTTCGGCGTGGGCCAGACGGTGACCAGCGGCATCGTCTCGGCCCTGGGCCGCAGCCAGCTGGGCATCAACATCTTCGAGAACTTCATCCAGACCGACGCGGCCATCAACCCCGGCAATTCGGGCGGCGCGCTGGTGGACGTGAACGGCAACCTGATGGGCATCAACACGGCGATCTACTCGCGCTCGGGCGGCAGCATGGGCATCGGCTTCGCCATTCCCGTCTCCACCGCCAAGATGGTGCTCGACGGCATCGTCAAGGACGGCCAGGTCACGCGCGGCTGGATCGGCGTGGAGCCCAACGAGCTTTCGCCCGAGCTGGCTGCCACCTTCGGCGTGAAGGCCACCGAGGGCGTCATCATCACCGGCGTGCTGCAGGGCGCCCCCGCAGCGCAAGCCGGCGTGCGCCCCGGCGACGTGATCGTGGAAGTGGACGGCAAGCCCACCCAGACCGTCTCGGCCCTGCTGACGACGGTGGCCGCCCTGCGCCCCGGCGCGGCGGCGCCCTTCGTGCTGCAGCGCGGCGACACGCGGCTGGAGATCCAGGTCGTGCCCGGCACCCGCCCACGGCCGCAGCAGCGGCAGCGCTGACGCCACGCCCACCGGGCGGGCGAGCCACCGCTGCGGCACCGCCCAACCCTGCCTCGCCTGCGCTGCCGTACCGCGCAGGTGCTATCAAAGAAATAGCCCCCAGCCCTTGCAGGACAAGGACTGGGGGCTATTTCCGTTGGAGCGCCCGCCTCTGGCGGAGGCGGAGACTCAGGTCGTTTCCTGGGCGTCTTCAGGTGCGGCGGTGTGGCGGATGAAGATCTGCGCGGCCCAGATGCCCAGCTCGTACAGCAGGCACATCGGCAGGGCCAGCGACAGCTGCGAGACCACATCGGGCGGCGTGACCACGGCCGCGACGATGAAGGCCAGCACGATGAAGTAGCCGCGGAAGGCCTTGAGCTTTTCCACGCTCACGAAGCCCATGCGCGCCAGCAGCACCACCACGATCGGCACCTCGAACGCCAGCCCGAAAGCCAGGAACATGGTGATGACGAAGCTCAGGTAGGCCTCGATGTCAGGCGCGGCGGTGATGCTCTTGGGGGCGAAGCTCTGGATGAAGCTGAACACCTGGCCGAACACGAAGAAGTAGCAGAACGCCACGCCGATGAAGAACAGCACCGTGCTGGAGATGACCAGCGGCAGCACCAGCTTCTTCTCGTGCGAATAAAGGCCCGGCGCCACGAAGGCCCAGACCTGCCAGAGCACGAAGGGCAGTGCCAGCATGAAGGCCGCCATGAGCAGGATCTTCAACGGCACCATGAACGGCGAGATCACCGAGGTGGCGATCAGCGTGGCGCCGGCCGGCAGGTGCGCCACCAGGGGCGCGGCCAGCAGGTCGTAGAGCGGGCCGGGGCCGGGGTAGAAGAACAGCACGGCCGCCATGACGCCGACAGCGATCAGCGCCTTGACGAGGCGGTCGCGCAGCTCCATGAGATGCTGCACGAACGGCTGCTCGGTGCCCGCAAGCTCGTCTTCTTTATTGGGAATATCGGACATGGTGGGGAAGGTTGCGGACTGGCTGCGTGCCCGCAGGGCAGGCCCGGGCGGGCAGCTGCACAGCGGCCGTCAATGGAATTTCTGCGGCCGGAAGCGCGCCACGCGCGCTGCGCCCGACTGGGCCTTGGTGCGCACGCCGGCGCGCGCCTTGTACCACTGGGGCGTGGCACCGCGCTTGAGACGCCAGTTCTTGCCGGGGTTCTTGTAGGCCGGCACCAACGGGGCGGCATCGAACCCGACGGCGGACGCATCGCCCGAGGACGCATCGCCCGCGCCATGGATGGAAGACTCCCAGTCTTTCTGGAAGTCGCTGGCGTGGGTCTGCACCGATTCATGGACGTCACGGGCAGCGCTCTCGACCGTGTCCTTCATCTTGCGCAGCTCGTCCAGCTCCATCGAGCGGTTGACCTCGGCCTTCACGTCGGCGACATAGCGCTGCGCCTTGCCCAGCAGCGTGCCCACGGTGCGCGCCACGCGGGGCAGCTTCTCGGGGCCGATGACGATGAGCGCGACGGCGCCGATCAGCGCCATCTTGGAGAGACCGATGTCAATCATGGAAGCATGGGGAGCATGAAGCGCTGAGCCGCTGCGGCCGGGCCGTCATCAGCTCTTTTGCTTGGCTTCGACGTCGATCGTGGTCTTGTCGGCCGCCGTGTGGGTGCCGACCTGGGTGGGCGGCGTGGCGGTGCTGGCGGCGGGAGGCGGCGCATCGGATGCGCCGTCCTTCATGCCGTCCTTGAAGCCCTTGACGGCGCCACCGAGGTCGGAGCCCATGTTCTTGAGCTTCTTGGTGCCGAACACCATCACCACGATGAGCAGCACGATGAGCCAGTGCCAGATGGAAAACGAACCCATGGAAATCTCCTGATGAATTGCGGCCCATTTTAGACGGGGGACGTGTCGGGCCGGCGATACCCCTTGCAGCCTGTTGGCTGCGTGCCGTGCGGCCAGCGGAACTGGCTGCGCGGCATGGATGCAGTCATCCCCTGA
>Ga0207686_10000956_pt1 | contig 17240 bp, 17 predicted proteins | sample KBSM24metaG_FD_184396 | JGI IMG/M metagenome (GOLD analysis project Ga0207686, IMG submission 184396) | Miscanthus rhizosphere microbial communities from Kellogg Biological Station, Michigan, USA - KBS M2-4 metaG (SPAdes) (version 2) | ecosystem: Host-associated > Plants > Roots > Rhizosphere >...
TTTAGATGGTGAAAATGGAGTAACCATTGAACAGATCGGCCAGAAATATGATCTTACAAAAGAACGTATTCGCCAGATCAAAGAAAGAGCCATTAAGCGTTTGCAAAAAGCCCGTTACAGCAATGCCCTAAAAGCATATTTAGGCTAAAAATAAATCGATGGGTTAACCTTAAACAGTCTCGCTTCTGCGGGACTGTTTTGTTTTAGTTAATTACCGGTTTCAAAACAATTCATCAGTACAGGTGTTTACCTTTGTTGTCGTTTATGAAATATGTTTTCTTTCTGTTTATCGCCTGTTTTATCCTTACATCCTGTGAAAAGGGAGTAACGTTTGATCTTGATGAATCTTCTCCAAAACTTGTTGTTGAAGCTACTATTGAAACCAATCAACCTCCGGTTGTTATTTTGACTAAAAGTCAGAACTTCTTTGATCAAATAACTCCTGATATACTTGTCGGAAGCTTTGTAAGGAATGCAGAAATATATGTTTCAAATGGAACGCTTACTCATAAGTTGAAAGAAGATTCAATTCATATTGCAAATAGTTATTATTTCTATTTTTATTCTATTGATTCTTCTAATCTTTCAACAGCATTTACCGGCCAAACCAATACACAATATTCATTGAGGATCGTTTCAGGTGGAAATGAATTTACTGCAACAACCAAAATTCCAGCTCTTACGAGAAGACTTGATTCTCTTTTTTGGAAGCAAGCTCCCGGAAGTAATGATTCAAACAAAGTAGCACTGATGGTGAGGGCAACTGACCAGGCAGGATATGGCGATTATATCCGGTACTTTACAAAAAGAAACAAAGAACCATTTTATCCGGCCCTGAATTCAGTTTACGATGACCAGATCATCGATGGAACCAGTTATGAAATTGAAGTGGAAAGAGGGGTTGATAGAAACCAGGACTTGCCTGATAATTATTCATTGTTTGATAAAGGAGATACTGTTACATTGAAACTTTGTCAAATTGATAAAGGAACTTTTGATTTCTGGCGAACGATGGAATTCAGTTATAGTAGCATTGGAAACCCGTTTGCTACCCCAACAAAAGTTATGAGTAATATCAATAACGGCGCGTTGGGTTATTTTGGAGGTTATGCTCCGCAATTCCGTACCATTATAATTCCACGTTAGAGTTATTAAAGATTAGTAACATAGTCATAGGGCTGACAACTTGATTCATCAATTACATTTACTTTTGCAACTCATACTTAATCCCTCTCCACGGAGAGGGTGTTTTGTAAACAAGATAAAAGAATGGACAATAGTACTAACGAGAAAGTGAACTGCCTTATCATTGGATCTGGACCTGCCGGTTATACTGCAGCGATATATGCTGCAAGGGCTAATTTGAAACCAGTATTATACCAGGGAATTCAACCGGGCGGCCAATTAACTATAACAACAGAAGTTGAAAATTATCCGGGTTATGCGGATGGTGTACAAGGACCTGAAATGATGGTGCATTTTGAAAAGCAGGCTCATCGTATGGGTGCGGATATTCGGTATGGCATAGCAACAAAAGTTGATTTCTCGTCTCATCCATTTAAAATAGAGGTTGATGAAGAAAAATGGATCGAAGCAAATTCTGTGATCATTTCTACAGGTGCATCTGCTAAGTGGCTAGGATTAGAAAGTGAACAACGGTTAAATGGTTTTGGTGTGAGTGCATGTGCAGTATGCGATGGATTTTTCTTTCGCAATAAAGAGGTAGCAATTGTTGGAGCTGGTGATACCGCTGCAGAAGAAGCATTATACCTCAGCAAACTTTGTACAACAGTGCATATGTTTATTCGTCGTCATGAAATGAGGGCAAGTAAAGTAATGCAGGAAAGAGTACTGAATACAAAGAATATTAAGATGTATTGGGACACTGATACCGCAGAAGTTTTAGGTGATAAACATGTAAATGGTGTAAGAGTTAAGAATAATAAAACCGGAGAAGAGCAAACTATTCCTGTTAGTGGATTTTTTGTTGCAATTGGGCATCAACCTAATTCAGAAATTTTTAAAGGATGGCTGGATATGGATGAAGCAGGTTACATCAAAACTGTTCCGGGTACTTCAAGAACAAATATCGAAGGCGTGTTTGCCAGTGGTGATGTGCAGGATAAAATTTACCGGCAGGCAGTAACTGCTGCAGGAAGTGGATGCATGGCCGCATTGGATGCGGAAAGATGGCTTGGAGCGAAAGGACATCATTAAGTTGAATGTTAAAGGTTAAACGATGGGAGAGTTCATTATAGAATTAAAAGGCTTGCAATTTTATTCTTTTCATGGGCTATATGCCGAAGAAAAGAAAGTAGGCGGTGAATTTGTTGTGGATGTTTTGGCAAAACTCGACTCAAGCCATCATGAAGTTTCTTCTATTAAAGAAACTGTAAACTATGCTGACGTATTTGCGATCATCGAAAAAGAAATGGATCAACCGAGAGAATTATTGGAAACATTAACCCGGTCGATCGCAAAAAAAATTCATGATAAGTTCTCTTCCATAATCGAAATAGAAGTTCGTGTTATAAAAAAGGTCCCCCCAATAGCTGGTTTTAATGGAACTGTAGCTGCTACTTACCGCACAACATTTTAATATCCCCCGATCAAAAATATTTTGAATTATTGTGTAGCTTAGCTAAGATATGCCAACAATAAAATTCACTTACGCATTAAAAAGATTTTTCCCGAAGCTGAAAGATACTCCGGCTGCTGGAAAAACATTGGCAGAGATTTTTAAAGAAATAGAATCAAATTATCCCGGTCTTCAGAGTTATGTGCTTGATGAAAGAGGAAGCCTTCGCAGGCATGTCAATATTTTTATTGATGGCAAAATGATAAACGATCGAAATAAATTGACTGATGCATTTACTGCAGGCAGCGAAATTTATATCATGCAGGCATTATCTGGCGGATAAAAAATATAGTTTATGAAAAAAACTCTTTTATTAGGAACCCGTAAAGGATTTATTTCTTACCAATTTAAAAACGGTAAATGGAAAAGTGAGAATCTTTCTTTTGAAGGAGTTCCTGTTTCTATTGCTTATGCAGATGAAAGAAACGGTACCTGGTGGGCCGCTCTCGATCATGGACAATGGGGGGTAAAGCTTCATCGTTCCAATGATAGAGGCAATACATGGGAAGAAGTAACTGCTCCAGCCTATCCTGAAGGATCGGAGATCAAAGATGGAGTTCCTGCCACAACACGATATATATGGGCGATGGCGCATGGCGGTAAAAAATTTCCTTCACGTATTTGGCTGGGCACTGATCCGGGTGGTTTGTTTTTAAGCGAAGACAATGGAAAAAATTTTCGATTGGTAGAATCGCTGTGGAATCACCCGACACGTAAAGATGGATGGTTTGGTGGCGGCCGTGATCAACCGGGTATTCATTCTATCGTTGTTGATCCGAGAAATGAAAACAGGATCCATATCGGTATTAGTTGTGCTGGTGTTTTTGAAACAGAAGACAGCGCCAAAACATGGCATATCCGCAATAAAGGTATGTGGGCAGATTTCTTACCGAATCCGGATGCAGAGACCGGCTATGATCCGCATATTCTTGTTGCGGCTAATTCAAATCCTGATGTACTATGGCAGCAAAATCATTGCAGTATTTTTCGTTCCGCAGATGCTGCAATGAATTGGGAAGATATTGGACAAAAAGAAGGCACCGCAAGATTTGGTTTTGCGATAGCTGTTGCAGAAGATAACCCTAACCAGGCTTGGGTGGCGCCTGCAAATAGTGACATGACCCGTACTGCAATTAAAGGTGCTCTTTGTATTTGCAGAACTGATGATGGCGGTAAGACATGGAAAGAACAAAGAAAAGGATTGCCGCAGGAAGGATGTTTTGATATAGTATATCGTCATTGCCTTGTTAACTCTGGTGATGCACTTGCATTTGGCACAACTACAGGTAATTTATTTTTCTCTCCTGATCGTGGTGAAAGCTGGCAGACGATCAATAATTATTTACCGATGATCTATTCGGCGCAGTTTGTGGATTGAGCGTTTATTATTAAACCAGTAGAATTACTACTATTGAACTTTTGTTGCGTCGCACTCTTGTACGTTTGGTAATTCTATTCAAAAAATAAATCAAAGCATCAAAGAAACAAATGGAAAACATAGCGGATAATATTGAGAAAGAATTTATTGAAAAACAGAAATCCGTTTGTAAAAGATTTAATACAGATTTTTTGACATCACCCTTTAATAAAATAATCGGAGCTGCACTTAAAAGCTTTGATGAAACCAGAATGCCAATAAATGGAATGCGGCATCCAATTGAAAACGAAGAATCAGCAAGTTGGTATATATGGCCAGGTGAGTTTTCTAATGCACATGATTTTTTTCAACCTGTTCACATTAGCCATCTACTTAAAATATGCTCTAAAGCAATAAATTATTTAGGACTTCCGCCAGAATGGAGATTTTTATTTGATAATGATTATGAAGATGTTTGGTACAATGAAGCCCTTTTAAGCATTTAATAATTACTTCAGCTGGCCATCAAATCATATTCTTACACCAACGCATTCCACAACACTTCCACCGGGTGTAATGCTTTTTTACCTGTACCATCTTTTACCTGGTGGCGGCAACTGGTGCCGGGTGCAGCAATAATTACATCGTCAACTTGCATCCGAACGATGGGAAACAAAACAAGTTCACCGATCTTCATCGACAGATCATAATGTTCTTTTTCATAACCGAAGGAGCCGGCCATGCCGCAACAACCGGAAGGGATCGTTTCCACTTTATAATTTTCGGGAAGTGATAATAATTTTACCGAAGGCGCCACGCTGGATAATGCTTTTTGCTGGCAATGTCCATGGAGTTTGATGGTTCTTTGCTCTTTGGTAAATTGTTCTTTCCTGATATTTCCTTTTTCAATTTCATTAGCGATAAACTCATCGATCAAAAAAACATTTGCTGCCAATTGTTTTGCTTTTTCAAATTGTGCATCATCTGCAAGGTCAATATATTCATCACGGAAAGTAAGGATGGCCGAAGGTTCGATGCCTATTAATGGTGTATCAGCGGTTACTAATGGATGAAGTAGTGAAATATTTTTGTTTGCTATTTCTTTTGCTTTTCTAATAAGACCTTTTGATAACCAGGCCCTGCCGCTTTCTATATGTTCTGGAATGATCACTTCATATCCAAGTTTCTCCAGCAACTGGATCGCTTTGATGCCGATCTCTGTATCGTTATAGTTAGTAAACTCATCACAGAACAAATAAACTTTGCGTCTTACTTCAGCTTTTTGACTTTTGACTTTTAACTTTTTATTTTTCTCATACCAATTTTTCAAAGTCGTTTTATACAAAGTAGGCATGCTTCTTTTAGCAGCAAACCCTGACATCTTCTTCACCATTTTGCTGATAGCACCATTCGTCATTAAAAAATTATAAATGCCCGGAGCGATAGCGCCGATCTTTGCCGAAGCGCTGAAGTTTGCAATTAATTTTGACCGGAATGGAACACCATTCGCATCATAATAATGCTGCAAAAATTCAGCTTTCAGTTTAGCCACATCCACATTGCTTGGGCATTCGGATTTACAGCCTTTACAACTCAGGCATAGATCCATCACATCATAGATCTCTTTATGATCAAACCGGTTAAGTTTATCTGAGTTGGTTAAAAACTCTCTCAGAATATTGGCTCTTGCTCTTGTTGTATCTTTTTCATTGCGTGTTGCCATGAAGGATGGGCACATCGTGCCACCTGATAGTTGAGTTTTACGGCAATCACCACTACCATTACATTGTTCAGCATGTTGCAGCACATCCTGGTTATGAAAACGGAAAACGGTTTTGAAAGCAGGTGTTTGCTGACCGGGAACATATCGCAACATTGTATCCATCGGTGGCGTATCAACGATCTTATTCGGATTGAAAATATTTTCAGGATCCCATGTTCGTTTTACTTCTTTCAGCAACCTATAATTTTTTTCACCCACCATTTGTTTAATAAACTCACCCCGTAATCTTCCATCGCCATGTTCGCCGCTAAGTGAGCCATTATATTTTTTTACCAGCGTTGCAATTTCTTCTGCGATTGTTCTAAAAAGCTTGTTACCTTCTTTTGTTTTTAAATTGATAATTGGTCTCAAATGTATCTCACCTGACCCTGCATGTGCATAATGCACTGAATACAGATTATGCTTCTTTAATATTTCATTGAAATCGCGGATATAATTGGGCAGATCGTTTACATCGACAGCAGTATCTTCAATTACAGGCACTGCCTTTTCATCGCCGGGTAAATTGCTTAGCAATCCAAGTCCTGCTTTGCGCAATGTCCATATTTTTTTTGAGTCTTCGCCAAATAATAAAGGAAAGTGATAACCCAATCCTGCGGTTCTCATGTCTGCTTCAACTTTTTTAGCAAGTTCAATTATTTCTTCGCGGTTCGTTCTTGCAAATTCAATAACCAGTATTGCACCCGGGTCGCCTTGCACAAAAAAACGATTCTTGATCTGTTCTTTATTTTCTTTGGTGCATTCAAGAATATAGTGGTCTATCAGTTCGCTGGCACTGGGTCTGTATTTTAAAGCAATAAGATTTGCCCTTAGTGATTCATCAATAGAATTGAAGTGCACACAAAGCAAGCCCACTTCTTTTGGCGGCAGTGGTACAACATTCAATTTTATTTCAGTAATAAAAGCCAGTGTGCCTTCTGATCCGGCGATCAGTTTGCAAAAATTAAAATCTTCTTTACCTGCAGTGAAAGGCGCAGATTCCAACAATGAATCGATCGCATATCCCGTGTTTCTTCTTTCTACAGATTCTTTTGGAAATTCTTTTCTTATCTCTAGCTGGTTTTCATAGTTACTCAAAATTCTGCGGATAGATTTATATATTTCTGCTTCCAATCCTGTGCCTTCACATTTTGTATGAAAATCATCAATGTTTACTGATTTGAATTCTGCTTCGTTACCATCACTCAATAAAGCTTTTACTTCCAACAAATGTTCTCTTGTGCTTCTGTACACAACAGAATTAGAACCGCAGGAATTATTACCAACCATTCCGCCGATCATGGCCCTGTTGGCAGTTGATGTTTCTGGTCCGAAAAACAAACCATGAGGTTTCAGGAACATATTTAGTTCATCACGGATAACACCGGGCTGTACTCTAATCCAGTTTTCTTCTTTATTCAGTTCTAATATCTGTGTAAAATATTTTGAAACATCTACAATGATGCCATTGCCTACCACTTGGCCTGCCAGCGAAGTGCCTGCTGTTCTTGGGATCAATGAAGTCTTTTCTTTGCGGGCAAATTCAATAAGGAGTTTAATGTCTTCGATCGTTTTTGGAATAGCCACGGCTAATGGCATTTCACGATAGGCTGATGCATCTGTAGCATACAGGGTACGCATCGTAATGTCATAAAAAAGATCTCCCTCAATTTGTCGTTGTAGCTGCTGCAGTTTCTCCTTCATTAACTGTGAAATATTGATTGGTTGTAAGTGACCAAAATTAACTCTTTTAAGTTTGTTGTTGGTAGTTTCATCAACAATCCTTAGCTAAAGAAATTTATAACCACCGTGAATTTTAGTTGTGGTTTGATGCTTTGAATTTTTTATTTCAAGGGTGCCAATTTCATATGTTGCACCATTACTGTGCTCTATTTCTTTATGGATGAAAATGATTACATAGCCATTACCGGAGAATACATCCTTGTAGGTTTTTTCGCGAAGTTCTAAACATTTTTTATGTTCTTTTCTTAAATAAATGTCTCTGCCTTTGATTTTTATTATTGCATATTCTACAAGGTCAGTTAGAAAAATGTATTTATTACTTACAAGTTTAATAGTATCGTATGTATAAAATTCTCCTGGACTTGAAATGGTTTCTGGGATTGTATCAAAAAAATCGAGCTCAATATTTGATGTGTCATTTTTGGTTAGAGAATAATTAGGTCTTAACCTGATGCTACCATTAGGTAAAGTATCTCTTTCATATAATGGGGTTGATAATGTGTCATTTTTATTTAAAGTAATTTGTTTAGGGTTTTTATTCGAATTACACGAAAGCATGCAAGATGTGAAAAGCATGATACTAAAGATTCTTGTCATAGTTAACTCTTTACTTTAATGCCTTTGTTGGTATTTTCATTAACAACCCGAAGATAGTTATCCCTGACAATTCGAGGAGACTAGTCTGGGAGGAAAGACTGAAAATTTTAATTTGTAATTGATGAATAGAATTACAGGAGGTACAAGTGAGTGACACAACAACCGATGATAGTAGCAATGAAGCTTGCTCATATCACTTTCTTTTTCCAATGATTACCTCGCAAATAAAAGAAGGCAGGAATGAACATGCAGACCCAGTAAAGCCATTCACTCATCCAACCAATTGTGAGCGAAAGTTTGAGCTTTTCAAAAACTACGTATATATAGATACAATATAAAGTGATCGTTACTGCTTCAATTATAAAAGTAACTTTTGTATTGCCAGTACCAGTAATTGCATGGAGCCATACAACAGAGAATGACATCAATATCATAGCGAGTGATACAACCCTGATTACCGGGATGCCGGCCTGTATAAATTCATCTCCCTGGCCATAGATGGAAAGGAATACTTGCGGAAAAAGATTGAGTAGAATACAAAGAACGATGGCAATGCTGGTACTCAGCTTTACTATTTTATTAATGACGAAAATGACCTGGTCTTTTTTGCCTTGTCCAATTATGTTACTTACCATGCTGTTACTGGTTGATGCAAATGCCCAACTCATGCAGCCGAACATGCCAAATACATTTCGCATAACGTTTGAAATTGCTTGCGGTATATCTGACGATTGATTTCTTTCAATAAGAATAAAGAAAAACTCCCAGCTCATTATGCTTATCGCATGTTGAAATACCAATGGGGCGGACATGGCAGTTATGAGTGATGCATTTTGTTTATCCCAACGCAGGTTTTTAAATAATGCAAAGCGCTGCGCTATTCCTTTTTGATGAATCACAATATAAATAACAAACATGCCCACAAACTCGGCAATGATAGATGCGTAGGCTGCTCCATTAAAACCCAATTCCGGTAAACCCCATTTGCCAAAGATCAATGTATAATCAAAAACAACATTTGCCACTGCTTCAGCAATTGTTCCCATCACCATATATTTGCTTTGATTGGTGCCGACAAGCAAAGCATTCCGCATTTGATAGATATATAAGAATGGTAAACCCCAGATGCGGATCTTTAAAAAGCTAATGGCCATTTCCGCTTTTTCAGGCTCATGTAATATTGCCCGAAGAAGAGTTGGTGTTATAGTATAAGAAAGAGTAATAGCGATGGCAGCAACCAGCAGCGCATTAAATATTCCCTGGTTGAAAATTTTTCCGATCTCTTCGGTTTTGTTTTCTCCTGCCCGGCGACTAATAAGGGCCAGCAAGCCATTATTCATAGCAAAACCGATAGAACCAAAAATTAAATAATAAACTCCGGTGATGCTGGCAACTGCGAGAGTTGTGGACGAATAATGACCAAGAAAAATATTATTTGTGATAAAATTCAGCTGCGGCACAAGAATAGCAATACTTACAGGCAGAGTCAGCTTTAGGATCTGCTTGTTGGTGATCTTAAATTGCAGGCTATTTTGAAGGCTATCCATTGAGTAAAGGCCTGCAAGATAAGAAAGTGCTCGATGCTGGATACTAGTTGCTTGATACTGGATGCTGAAAATAAACTAGAATCTAATATCTAGTATCTAGCATCTAGTTTTTGCCTCGGACTGATTTTTGTTCTAACATTGCACGCAATAAAATCAACTTTCTGAAACCTTCATTTCATATTAAGACAGAGAACGAGTACAACCCGGCAAATTCGATCTTGCTAATGATCGCCAGCGCAAGACATTGCAGCTTTGCCGTAATGAATTATTTGTCAAAAGAATTAGTTGAGTTTGGATATTACACTTCTACAGAAGATGAAAATGATTATAAAAGTTTTTTTGAAGGGATCGGGTCGTTGAATAACCGTTATTATCAGACGGCAATCGGTTATGATTCAAATGAATCAGTTCAGATACCTTCGGTAGTTTATAAATATGAGGACGGGCAATTGAATTTAGATGCCACTTTTGGAAAAAGTGTTCATACAACAGTTGTTTCAGAAAATGTACCGGGCTGGAATCTTTATAATGTTTATCGTCTTCCTTCAGATCTTCATTCGGCAATAAGCTGGAAATTTTTAAGTGCAAAATCCTGGAGCATTCATTCTGTATGGCTAAAAGGTCATGCTTCAAAAAATGATGAGGCAATGATCATTGATTTTAAAACAGATGAGTTTTCGGTGGTCATTTTGAAAAATAGTAAATTATTACTTGCAAAAACATTTTCATATACGTCACCTGAAGATGTCTTGTATTATTTGTTGAAATGTTGCCGGCAATTAAACCTATCACAACAAACTGTCAAGATCTCATTAGCTGGTTTGATTGAAAAAGATTCGGCTGTTTACCGGGAATTGCATAAATACTTTATCAATCTTGAGTTTGAATCTTTATCAGCAGAAGTAAAACTTGCTGAAGCATTGACGGTACATCCCGAACATTATTTTTCATCAATCAGTAAACTGGCTGCATGCGTATTATAGGTGGAGAACATGGCCGCAGAAGAATTACCCCTCCGGCAAATATGCCGCATACCAGACCGACCACTGATGTAGCTAAAGAAGGGCTCTTCAATGTAATTTCCAATAACCTTGATATTGAAGAATTAAAGACGCTGGATCTTTTTGGCGGCACAGGCAGTATTAGTTATGAATTGGCAAGTCGCGGCGCAAATGACTTGACTATAATTGAGAAGGATCCAAAGATGTATGAGTTCATAAAAAAAACTGCCGGTGAATTAAAGCTTCAGAATTTTAAAGTGCTGAAACTCGATGTATTTAAATTTATTGAGCAATGTGCCGACAAGTTTGATTTTATTTTTGCAGGACCGCCTTATGCACTTGGTAATATTGATGATCTGCCTAAACTTGTTTTTGAAAAACAATTATTGAACTCTAAAGGTTGGTTTGTGCTTGAACATACACCTAGAAATGACTACAAGAAATTTCCTTTTTACGCTACCGAAAGGAATTATGGAACTACTATTTTTTCGATCTTTATAGAAAACAGATAGAATACTCAAATGGGTATTCACAATTCACCATTGACCATTCACGAATAGTTATTATCTTGATGAATGCTTAAAGCAGAAGCAAGGGATTTATATAAGAAAAAAAGATTGGATCTTTCCGCTACCGAAAGAATTAAGTTGGACGATCTGTTGTTGATACAATTACAAACTGTACAACTACCATTTATTACATTTTTGCTTTCTTATTGGCCGATCGAGCAAAATCACGAGCCCAATACACATTTGTTTACCGATTATTTAGAATTTCAGAATCCCGAATTGATCATTTGTTATCCAAAAGCAAATTTTGAGGATCAAACCATGCGTTCTGTACAAACAAATGATGACACCCGTTTTCGCAAGAATAAATATGATCTTTATGAACCTGAAGATGGCCTGGTAGTTAATCATGGCGGTATGGATATGATCTTTGTTCCATTGCTGTCATTTGATAAGAATGGCTATCGGGTTGGCTATGGAAAAGGATTTTATGATCGCTATCTTTCCCAATGCAGAAGCGATTGTCTTAAGATCGGCTTTAGTTATTTTGAACCGTTAGATGCTATAGATGATACCAATGAATTTGATGTACCTTTAAACCTTTGTGTAACACCGACCTCTGTTTATGTATTCTAATATTTTCCTAAAAACATTCCGCATACTTCTCTTTCCACTGGCCATCATTTATTGGTTGATCATTTTTATCCGGAATAAATTTTACGACCTGAAAATTTTCGGTTCAGCAACATTTGGCATGCCATTGATCTGTGTTGGCAATCTTTCCGTCGGCGGTACAGGTAAATCACCAATGGTGGAATTTTTGGTAAGGAATTTGAAAGATGATTTTAGGGTGGCAACACTTAGCAGGGGATATAAAAGAAAAACAAAAGGCTATGCATTGGCAAATGAAAGATCTGATGCATTGGAGATCGGTGATGAACCTATGCAATTCAAATTGAAATTTCCTGATGTCCCTGTTGCAGTAGGAGAAGAACGATTAGATGCTATTTCGCAACTCTTACATGATAAGCCAGACATACAATCCATAATTCTTGATGATGCATTTCAGCATCGTGCAATAAAAGCCGGAATGAATATTTTGCTTACGGATTTTAATAATCTTTTTACCCGTGATTTTTATTTGCCGACAGGTGATCTTCGTGATCTGAAATCAAGTTATAAAAGAGCCGAGGTAATTGTAGTTACTAAATGCGAGCCCTTCTTAACTGAAAATGAAAGAAACAAAATCATTGAAGAAATTAAACCTTTAGCTACGCAACGTATTTTTTTTGCAGCTAATCTATACCCTTCACCTTATCATATAATTCGGCACCATGAAACAATAAGCCTTCTTCCGGACGCAGAGGTCCTCCTTGTAACAGGCATTGCCAATCCTCAGCCTCTGAAAGATCTTGTAATGGATCATTCTGAAACTTACTATATGTTGCATTATCCGGATCATCATATTTTTACTATTGACGACTGGAAGGATATAAAAAAGAGATTCGATAAAATAGAAGCAGAGAAAAAGATAATATTGACAACAGAAAAAGATGCTGTAAGACTGTCGAAGTTTGGCAGCCAATTAAATGATGTGCCGATTTATGTAATCCCGCTGCAACATCATTTCCTGTTCAATGAGGAAGCAAAATTTTTAGCATTGATAAAAAATTATATAAAAGATTTTACCGATAGCTATCGGGATAAGGTTAAATAAATAAAATGGGAAGAAAAAATTCAAAAAAGAGAAAAGATAAAGAAAAGGGTAAGCAGAAGGATAAGCATTCTCATGATCAGTCGGTGACTGGTGTATTGGATATAAGTCGTTCAGGAACGGGTTTTGTTGTGGTGCAAAATATGCCTGTCGATATTCTTATTCGCCCTGATGATATGGGTACTGCATTACATGGGGATACCGTGAAGGTGAAAGTAAAAGATGCCAAAGAAAAAAATAAAAGACAGAGAGGAGTTATAACACAAATTGTCAGTCGCAAGCAAATTGAATTTGTAGGCACACTACAAATGAATAAGGGCTTTGCATTTTTTGTGGCTGATGGAAATAAGAAAATGCCTGATATTTTTATTCACTCCTCAAAATTCAATAGTGCTAAAGACCGTGATAGGGTAGTTGTAAGATTGCTGGAGTGGGAGGATCAGGATAAAAGGCCAGAAGGGGAAGTATTACAGATTCTTGATAAAGAAAATGAGAATGATATTGCTATGAAAGAAATTTTATTGCAATACGGGTTCCCATTAGGATTTCCTGATGAAGCCCTGGAGGAAGCAGCAAGAATACCTGATATCATTACAGAGAAGGATATCAAAAATCGAAAGGATTTTCGTGATATTCTCACATTTACGATCGACCCTATTGATGCAAAAGATTTTGATGATGCCATTTCATTCAGAGTATTGAAAAATGGTAATTATGAGATCGGGGTTCATATTGCAGATGTCAGCCATTATCTTGAAGCAGGTACTTCATTAGATGATGCGGCATATGAGAAAGCGACTTCGGTCTATTTGCCTGATCGTGTCAATCCAATGTTACCTGAAGAAATTTCCAATGTGCTTTGCTCATTAAGGCCGCATGAGGAAAAGCTTACTTTCTCAGCAGTTTTTCAAATCACACCGGACGGAAATATAAAGCAGTATTGGTTAGGGAAAACAATTATTCATTCAGATCACCGGTTCACTTATGAGGAAGTGCAGGAAATAATTGAGACAAAGGATGGATTGTATCGTGATGAAATTCTAATCCTCAACGGTCTTGCACAGCAAATGCGTAATGATCGTTTTAAAAATGGGGCAATTAATTTTTCATCACAGGAAGTAAGATTTAAACTGGATGAAAAAAATAAGCCTATCGGGATAATGATAAAAGAAAGCAAAGAGGCTCATCAATTGATTGAAGAGTTTATGCTGCTGGCTAATCGTACGGTTGCAGAAAATCTTGGTAAAATAAAGATCAATAATAGACCGATTCCTTTTCCTTATCGTATTCATGATGATCCGGATGAAGAAAAATTATTGCCTTTCGTTGCCTTTGCAAAAAAATTCGGTCACCAATTTGATATTTCAAGTCCCGATGCGATCGCTTCATCATTTAACCACATGCTGAAAGAGGTACACGGTAAGCCTGAGCAGCATGTGCTGGAGCAATTAGGAATAAGAACTATGTCAAAGGCAAAATACACAACTGAAAATGTTGGGCATTATGGCCTGGGCTTTGAACATTATTGTCATTTTACTTCTCCTATCCGTCGTTACCCGGATGTAATGGTGCATCGAATTCTTGAGCAGGCTCTAAATAATAATTTTATCATTGATAAAAAGATTGAAGAGAAATGTAAACATTGCAGCGATAAGGAAAGGTCGGCGATGGAAGCTGAAAGAGCCTCTAATAAATACAAACAGGTTGAGTATATGCAGAATTTTTTGGGAGATGAGTTTGAAGGTGTCATCAGCGGCGTATCATCTTTTGGTTTTTGGGTTGAAACCGTTGAACATAAATGCGAGGGGCTTGTTAGCATACACAGTTTATCTGAATACGATGATTTCAAGCATATAGAAACTGATTATTGTCTTGCAGGTGTTCGTTCTGGCAGAACTTTCAGAATGGGTGATAAGGTTTGGATAAAAGTAATTGCTGCGAATCTTACAAAGAGACAATTGGATTATGAATGGGTAGTGGCGAGCGGATTGAAGGAAGGAAAGAAAAAAAAGACTAAACCGCAAAGTCGCAAAGAATAAATTAAAGTTCGCAAAGAGATGAATGAAAATGAACTTTCAAGAATTGTTGTGGACTGTATTTTTAAGGTTCATAAAAACCTTGGACCCGGCTTGCTGGAAAGTGCGTATGAAGAATGTTTGTTTTATGAGTTGTCAAAAACAAACTTGAATATTGAAAGACAAAAGCCATTGCCGCTTTTTTATGAAACAATCAAAATGGAAATTGGCTATAGATTGGATTTTTTGATCGATAATAAAGTAGTTATTGAAGTAAAAGCAGTTGAGGCATTGAATGATGTTCACAAAGCTCAAGTAATAACTTACCTTAAATTATCTGGTACCAAGTTGGCACTGTTAGTAAATTTCAATGTTGTTTTAATTAAGGATGGAATAAAAAGAATAGTTAATAACTTATAAAACTTTGCGTAATCTTTGCGCCTTTGCGGTAAAAAAAATTTATGCAGTCATTTGAAACGTTATCCAAACAATTCGCTGAGAAATTTGAGACAAGACATTTTCCGGAACAGCCAGCCTCGTTGTACGAGCCCAATGAATATTTTTTAAAACTCGGTGGCAAACGGGTTCGTCCCGTTTTATGTTTGATGGGCAATGAACTCTTTGATGACATCATTCCCGATGCATGGTATGCCGCAACGGCGATCGAGCTATTTCACAATTTTACTTTGATCCATGATGATATAATGGACAAAGCCCCTTTGAGAAGAGGCAAGCAAACTGTTCATACGAAGTACAACGAAAGCACAGCCTTACTTGCCGGCGATGTAATGCTTGTCCGGGCTTATGAGTATTTAAATAAAATTTCATCTGCATATTTAAGTAAGGTGTTGTCGTTGTTTAATAGAACTGCAATAGAAGTTTGTGAAGGGCAGCAAATGGATATGGACTATGAATCGCAGACTAATGTAAACATGAATGATTACCTGCGAATGATAGAGCTTAAAACCTCCGTGGCGCTGGCAGCGAGTTTGAAAGTAGGAGGCTTGCTTGGCGGTGGCGGCGAAAGAAATCAAAACCTTTTATACGAATTTGGAAAAAAACTCGGAATTGCTTTTCAGGTACAGGATGATTACCTCGATGCATTTGGTGATAAGAATAAAACAGGTAAACAAGTTGGCGGGGATATTTTGGCCAATAAAAAAACTTTTTTACTTATCCATGCAATGGAATCTGCGTCGCATAAAAAGGAATTGGAACAGTTAATAAAAACAAATTCCAGCGATAAAGTGGAAAAAGTGGTGGCTGTTTATAAAGATTGCAAAGCCGATGAATGGGCCATACAATTAAAAAATAAATACTTTGATGAAGCGCTAACCCATCTTGAGGATATTGCCGTTCTGTCAAAAAGAAAAGAACCGCTTCGTGAGCTGGCTCTTTTCCTCGTCCAAAGAGATTTCTAGATCATAGTACCGCTGGCATCAAAACCGATAGCGAGACAGCTTATAATTATTACAAGATCCATTAAAACACTAAAGAAGAAAACGGGTATAGTGATCTTAGTTGGCATAGCCGCAAGATTTACAACAAGTGTAATTCCCATGCCCCCAATAATGAATGGCCAGAAAATAAAATGATTTCCGGCAAGTATTACTGCAAACATTGTGAATATTGTAAGCACACAACCATGAAGAGTAAGAGCAACTGCGAGCCATCCGATGCGATATTTTTCCTGGCTAATACACCAGTCAATAAATTTTTTCCATAAAGATACTTTGGTAGTATCCATGCGATGTGCATATAAATGTTTAACTGTAGTTTCCATATCAATTATTTTACACAAATTTCTCTCGTTACAGGTCTTCCAATTATGAGGCCAGTTAACATTTCGACTGATTTTGATCAGTAACCAAAAAATGAGAAATCTTAAGATCTTATAATATTAAAAACCCCGCTTTCAAATTTTTCCCTATTTTGAACTTTCAAAACCAACACTGATGGCTAATTCATTGTTTCGCCGCAAAACAATTGATTCAATTCTTACTGATGCTGAAAAAGGTGATACAGAGGTCCATGCACATGGATTAAAAAGAGTTCTTACTGTTCGGGATCTGACCTTTTTTGGAATTGCAGCGATCATTGGCGCAGGAAGCTTCAGTTCTCTTGGCCAGGCAGTTTTCAATGGGGGTCCCGGTGTTGTACTTCTATTCGTTATTACAGGTATTGCCTGCGCATTTACAGCTCTTTGTTATTCAGAGTTTGCTAGTCGCATCCCCGTGGCAGGCAGTGCATACACTTATGCTTATGCAAGCTTTGGGGAATTATTTGCATGGATAATTGGCTGGGCATTGATCATGGAATATTCCATCGGTAATATTTATGTTGCTTTTAGCTGGAGT
>Ga0207686_10000957_pt1 | contig 17232 bp, 11 predicted proteins | sample KBSM24metaG_FD_184396 | JGI IMG/M metagenome (GOLD analysis project Ga0207686, IMG submission 184396) | Miscanthus rhizosphere microbial communities from Kellogg Biological Station, Michigan, USA - KBS M2-4 metaG (SPAdes) (version 2) | ecosystem: Host-associated > Plants > Roots > Rhizosphere >...
CCCCTTGGAAAACAGAAATCCTCATCCCGTTCTGCCCATCTTTTTGCGTTGTATATTGACGGCCTGCTTTTGAAGGAATTTTTGTGTTACGCGGTATCAATACATCCATCAATCCACCCATTGTCTCAATGCCCAATGAAAGAGGTGTAATATCCAGTAATAAAAAATCTTTATTGTTCCCCGCAAGAATATCAGCTTGCACAGCAGCGCCAAGTGCCACAACTTCATCTGGATTTAATTCATCGTGAACCCTTCTTCCAAAAAATTCACTTACTGATTCCTTTACTAGCGGCACTCTTGTTGATCCACCAACCATAATCACTTCATCAATATCATTTGAAGTAAGATTGGCATCCGCCAATGCGTTCTTACAGCATTGAATTGTTTTATCAACAAATGACCGGATCAATTTCTCAAACTCAACTATATTTAGTTCAAGAGTCTCACCTCCCGCTTCGCCCTCAAAATTTTTATTGTCGCTTAGATATTTCTTTGCTTCTTCTGCTTTTAATCTCAATTCCTGTGCAAGACTTTTATGTGTATTTAATTCTTCTTCATTTATTCCTTTCTGATCTATCCAATGTTTTACAATTACATGATCAAAATCATCGCCTCCCAAATAAGTATCACCATTTGTCGATAACACTTCAAAAATTCCATTGCTGATACGCAAAACAGAAATATCAAAAGTCCCTCCACCGAGGTCGTAAACAGCAACAGTTTTCATTTCATCAATCCTCATTCCTAACCCATAAGCAAGACTTGCCGCTGTTGGTTCATTCACTATTCTTAATACGTCAAGTCCGGCCAATTTACCTGCATCTCTTGTAGCCTGTCGTTGCGCATCATTAAAATAAGCCGGCACAGTGATCACCGCTTTTGTAACCGGTGTTTTTAAAATATGTTCTGCTCTTTTCTTTAATTCAGTAAGTATATAAGATGATAATTCCACGGGTGAATAAAATTTTTCACTCACTTGTATTTTTACAAGGCTTTCGGTGTTATCATCAATTACTTTATATGAAAAAAAAGAAGATCTCTCTTTAATGTCATTGTATGATTTACCCATCAGTCTCTTTACCGAGAAAATAGTATTCTGTGGTTCAGTGATAAGATAATTTCTTGCGTAATCGCCAACTGTTACCAATCCTGTATTATCAAAGTGTACAATAGATGGCACCAGAGCATTGCCATCATGTTCTTTAAGTACAACAGGCTTCCTGCTTTCAGGATGAATGATCGCCACTAAACTGTTTGTAGTGCCAAGATCAATTCCTACGATCATTTCCTGTTGTTGTAAGCTGCCAGTGGCTATATTGATTGCTATTTTACCCATCTGTATAAAGTCAAAATTTTAAAGTCAAAAAATCTGTAGTTGTCAAAAGTATCAAAGTATAGGGTTCATACGCTTACGAAGTACGAAACAAAAAAGTTCCCGAATAAGGCGGGAACTTTTTAATTATTAATTTTCACTTTTAGTTTTATCTCATCAAATACATTTTACCATAACCCTTATTAAAATACTTATCAGTATTATCCTCGTTATCTTTTTCTGTACTTCTGTATTTATCCAACGATCTTCCATTCAGGTTCGTTATCACACGATAGAGATAAATACCATTGGCAAGTTTCTGACCATACTGATCCGTTCCATCCCATTTAAACTCGGTAATATTTCTACCAATATGCAATGGGCCCAATTCGTCTTTGGTTATTTCTCTTACGATCTTGCCTGTGATGGTCATGATCTGTATCCTGATATTCTGTGGTACTTCGGCCCCTGTAATTGTAAATACAAATGCAGTTGAAGTGGTAAATGGATTTGGATAATTCAGCATGTTTGAGATCATTGGTTTGTTGATCACCTGGAATCCGACCTTGTATTCAATATTTCCTGCTGAGTTGCCACTCCTATCTTTACCGGTTACGGTCAATTCATAATCTCCATCAAGCGGGAAGTAAGGCAGGAAGTCGATCGTAGCTGTATTATCGGGGTTCGGTGCATTACCCGGAGGGGTAAATTTCAATGTATCACTTGTATTAAAGAAGTAAGAACGTTTAACCCCATTTGGATAGCGTACCTGTATTTGTGCGCCAGCTGTATCATTTAATAACAGCCATTTACTTTCATCTTTAAGTTTGATCGTAATATGAGGTTTAGAAGCGACGATATCTCTGTTAAGAATATGAACGCCATCAAATGTTACATCGAGTAATGGATTCACTTTATCAGGTCTAACATAGAAAGTCCGGTACATAAAGTTGTTAAAATGAAACTGCTCAGGCTGATCATTATCCGGGTTAACATCAAGAAAGAAAGTATTTAGTCCACTCAAACCTGATGTTCCTGTCGGATTTCTTACATTCAATGTATCCCCACTGATCAATGGTTTGAATTTCGAATTCGGTGTAATTACATGCTGCACATTATCCCTATCGGTCACGATCAATTTTATTTTAAGGCTATCAAAATTTGCCTCGCTTATATTTTTAAATGCAACTTTGAAATCAAGGGGCTCTCCTGCATCAAGTGTATCCTTGAACTGGAAGAATACATTTGGCGTCAATGCACCTTCCGGTACGGGTACATAGGTTAGTCGCCAATATCGTAACTGGTAAGGAGTCAAATTGATCGAATCAAGATTCCTCATTCTCAATTTTAAATATGGATATTGAGCAGCATTGATTGTTGATATATCGATATCCTGCTGACCGGTATTCAAACCACTCATTAGCGTTGTTTCTATGCCCGCATTGTCTATTCCAATAATATCTACAGTTGGTTGGTCGCCGGCAGATATATCAATAGTTGATCCACGCCATTTTAATTGCTTCCATTGTTTGGCCGCACCAAATGCCGGAGAGGTTGTATAACCCAAAGTATCTGGTGTAGGGCAAGTTACGTTTAACAGTATACGATCATATATATTTTCAGCGAATTTTATGGAAGGCGTGTATGCAGCAAGACTGTTCTTTTTGTAAACAAATGCAAAAGCATTTGTAGTATCATAGTTATCTATAGATGTAAATCCCTGGCTTTTTAAAGTATGATATAAAGAGATGCCAGATCCATAATAAGCAGTATCAGCTTCCCATACGGATGCGTATGTATTTACTCCCGGATAAGGGTATGTATTACTTCTTATGGCAACATAAGCCCCCTCAGGTACAATATTTTCAAGGAATTCCCTTGCTTTTCTTCTTGAAGCAGTGTCCCCAAGAGAAAAAAGAAAATTAAATTGCCTATTATATGAAAAACCACAAAAATTACCACTACCATATAAGGTTCCTGTAGTGTTTTGTATCGGCTCAAAAGAGATCGGATCAAAAACATTAATGATCAATTCATTATAACCACAACCGGGGCCAGCATTTGTTGTGCCATTAATATTTATATTATAGTCAGCCGCGTTTGGCGAACTTGTTGGATATACACCTGATCTTATAAACAGACTGTTAAATACCGGATGGTATTCCCATGTACGGTTAGTGGAATCTATAAATACTCTTTCTGAGAATGACTTGCTATGTTGATAAAAATGCGATTGATTAAACCCAACATCACTATTTGGTAAATAAACAAAAGAAGCCTCATCCCATTTTGATGGATTGCCGTTACCATCAAGTGGCGATACCCGCCAGAAATAGACAGTACTGTCAGTAAATGTAATTGATGGGTTAAATTCAAGTAATCCACCAACTGCCGTAACATTTACAGTACGCTTAAATGAGGAGTTGAAGAAATCAGTTGTATCAATTTCCATCCGGTATTGTTTTGATGGACTGAATGGATTTGCCGTTGAGGCATAAAACTTAATATTTTGCTTGTTTATAATTGCATAATTCAAAGGATAAACAGGTCTTGCATCATCTTCAAAAATGAATACGTCTTTTGTGATCGTGTTATTATTTTCCCAGGATTCATCAACTGCATTATCTGCATCTATTGTTACTCTAATTTGATTAAGTCCCTGGTCAGTTGTAGGATTTATATGAAGTATGACTGATACAGAGTCTTCAAACCGAATTCCAGGAATTGTATCCTTAAGAACTGTAATGAAATTGCCATTAGTAGAGGGAGTTTTACGTTCAACCAGGATTGAAATGTCTTTGTTAACGGCTCTTCCCTGGTTTAAATACTTGGCATCAACTTTAAAAATTGTATCTGCAACTGATATAAATGATGGTGAAGCTTTCACCATCGGATCTTCAATGACATAATCAGGTTTCAAATAAGTGTTAGGGCGAATTGCCGGATCACCATGAAATGTATTTTCTTCTGTATGCATGCGGGCATAAAAATCTAACTGTGATGTTTGAGCAAAAACGTCTGCCACTGTTTGTTTCAATATTTCACCATACGTTTTGCCATACATTGTTTTTGCTTCGTTGGTATATGTTTTCGTATTATAAATATCGAGATAGTGCGGGATACCAAAGTGTGAGCTAGCAATAAATGCTATGGCTCCTCTGTTAGGAGTCAGCAACCATCTTTCAGAAAGTGTTTCTTTTGTATAGAACCTTGCAGGATTATAATTAAAAAAGTTACCGGCTAAACATCCCATTGCTATAAACAAAGGATATTTACCGGGGTTATTATACTCTTCTGGATTATCAAGGTTAAAATCAAGTACTGTTGCAGACGAATGCCCAAAATACACCAACTGGTTAAGACCTTCAGCAAAAAGATCTTTCATGCGATGATCAGAAATTGCCTGGATAGTCTCTGCAGAAGATTTTGTAAACGTAGTAACCCGACCACCAAACGAAGTATCAGAAATAATTTGTTTGTATTTATTCATGTAAAAACTTAGATCTCTAACAAGTTCCGGCTCACTACCACCAATCACATGTACTACGTTTTTCGTCCATGCATTGTCCTGAACCAATGGTGATGAAATCGTTTGAGCTGCTTCGTATTCTTTCACTTTTGCTAAATAAGTTGCTACTTCACCTCCGTCGATCACTGACAAACGCCCAATTGGTGTAAGCGGAATTTGCTGTCTTACATCTGCGCTGAGTAAAATATCTGAAGCAGGCATTCCAAAAGTCGGAACAATATTTAATCTTTCGATATCGGGGTTATGTGATCGTTCATTATAGTTATACTGATCATATACCACCGCATGCCCGATCATAAATACAAATTTTGGCGCTGTGGAAAAATTGGCCCTGGCCCAACGTAAAAAATTTCTCACTGAATTCGGATGCTTCTTTATGCCAAATGCAAACTGATCAACCAGCTCATCCATTTCATAAATTTTTGCATTGTAAGCACCACCAGCTAACGAACTACGATAAGCCCTGTAATCATCCACCGGGTTTGAACCGCCGGGACCTGCATATAACCGCGGATGAGAAATGATAAGATAATCTCCCTGGTTAGCCGCAAGATTATAATTAATAAAAATTCTTTGCTTCATTGTGCCGATAGCGGCAATATTTGAAGGCTCAAAGCTGATCAAAACAAACTTTCTGTCAACCATTGAAGGTTCTAATGCAAACTTCAGCAATGCAGGATTAGAAATATCACCTATATATCTTTTACCATTTGTAATATCATATAATACAGGCGCTGTTGAACCGTAATTGAAATTGGTTATTTCAAGGTAGTTACCTGATGGATTTGCAGGCAATTCAAATTGAAAGTTCTTCTCACCCCCAAAATTAAAAACTCTTGGGTAAGTTAACTCATACTGCGCTACTACCATCCTGTCATAGGAACCGCCACTTTGATTTGTTATTTCAATTGTATTAAGACCGTTTAGTAATGTAGTTATTGCAACACTTACAGAAGATTTTGTTTGGTTCAGGTAATCCATTTGCGTTCCGAAAATGCTATCGGCGTTCAGTTTAACTGTAAATCTCCGTAGATTGATGCTGTTACCAACAGCATTGATACTGAAAGTAGCATTGGGCCCTGAAAAATAAGGATATAGTGTATGTCCCTCAGATCGAGGATAACCTGCATAAATATCACTCAAAACCCAACCTTCTCCTTTATCATAAGAAGCTGAATGAACATACTCTCCGGCATCAACATAATAGCCTGGGTTAATATAATCCCAACCATATTTTCCTTCTGTAAACATGAAATAAGGTTCCGGAGGAAGAATGTTACCAGCCACATTATTAACTGTATTCTGTAGTCTCCTGTTTCCACCAGCAGGATTTACGGTTAAGAAGTATGAAGCAGTATCACTTTGAAAACTATGTTTATTGGACAAAATAAAACTTGTATCCCGATAAAGTGTACTATCGGGAAGACCATCATTTTCCTCTCCCCAAAATTCAATAAAATCACTTCCGCTTAAAGGACCAATAGGAACTGAAGTATAAATAGGAACCTCACGTCCATTTCTCCAAAGCTGAAATTGTTCTGCAGGTATGCTTCCGATTCCATTCGATGCAAGTACTGTTTGCGAGATCCTATAAAGACCGGTATTGCGCACATAAAATTTATAATAGGTTTTACTGTAATCGATCCACTCATTATTATAAGGAAAAGTCTGCGCAGTGGCAGACAACCCGGGAATGGCAATGAGCAGTATGAGTAAAATTCTTTTCATCAAAATAATTTTATCAATGGTTCGGATTATTTTTTCTTTTTGTTTTTATCACTTACCATGTCCAACTTTAATGAAAACACATGTGTAAATAAAGGATTCGATTGATTGGCCAGGTTAGTAAATGCATAATCTATCGTGATATTGGAAATTTTAAAACCGGCACCGGCACTTGGTTGGTATATCCACACTTTTTTGAGATTCAATGTATCTCCGTCAGCCAATGCTTTCTGGAAATTATTGATACCGGCTCTTACATAAAAAATGTTGTTGATATTACATTCGAGTCCAATTTTTGGATCTACACTTACAGGGTCAGCGCTAATAATTGTATTGCGCTTACCATCAAATGTCAGATCAACGTTTGCTTCAGCAAGAAGACCCACTTTTTTGCTAATGCGAAAATCACGGGCAACACCCAAAACAAGTCTTGGAGCTGTCATCTCAGAAGATTTTACCGGTATTTCATTATTCGTTAAGTATAAAACTTCTTTTTCCTTTTCAGTAAATGTAAATGACCATGTGTTGAACGTAGTAGTGATATCTTTACCCGCAATACCAAATTTCCATTTATCCTGGAAAATCTGCACACCGGCATCTAATCCAAAGCCCCATGCCTTTGCAAACTTGCCTACACTGCGATGAATAACTTTTGCATTTACACCAAACTGGATATTTTTTTTATCGCTCTCTTTTAATTTTTGTGCCAATGAAAAAATAAAAGCATAATCAGCTGAAGAAAATGCCTGGATGTTATTGTAATTGATAGATCCATCAGGCTCCACCAGAAACAATGTATTCATGATATCATCTACTGCAAAGCGAAGACCTGTGATAGCAAATGTTCTTTTATTATTTGTTGTGGGAAAAGCAGCGCTAACAAAATCATATTTACCGATTCCGGCAAAATATTCTGCATGCATTATGTTTAACTCAGGATTATTTTTAATGCCAACAAGCCCAGCGGGATTCCAATAACCAGCTGTCCCGTCTTTTACTGATGCCACCTGAGCACTACCCATAGACAGACCTCTTGCACCTGCACCAATGTTCAAAAATTCATTGGAATATTTTCTGAATTGCGAGTAGGTTGTCAGGCTTGCAAATAGAATTAATAGGGTGAGGTAGCTGTGTGGTCGTTTCATGGTTCCAATTTTCGAATAAGCACTTTTTATTAGTTTTTCATCAGTACGGAAAGCTTGTAAAATTAGATTTTAAGAGCTGAAATACATAGAAATCAGCGAAAAATCCAGCTTTGAAAACGAATTAGTTAGAAAAATATTGCCGTTTCACCCTTGGTTTCTTTTTGCTTTACATTTGTGCCAAATCTTTTAAGGATGAAACTCTTAGATGAGCTTAAGTGGAGGGGAATGATTCAGGATATTATGCCTGGTACTGAAGAACAATTGAATAAGGAAATGACCTCGGGCTATGTTGGCTTTGATCCCACAGCTGATTCTCTTCATATTGGCAGTTTAGTGCCGATTTTGCTACTTGTGCATTTGCAAAGGTCTGGGCATAAACCGTATGCATTAGTTGGTGGCGCTACCGGCATGGTTGGGGACCCAAGTGGTAAAAGCGAAGAAAGAAATCTATTGAGCGAAGAAACACTACGCCATAACCAGGAAGGTGTAAAAAAGCAACTGATGCAGTTTTTGGATTTTGATCCTACAAAACCAAACTGCGCCGAAATGGTGAACAATTACGACTGGTTCAAAGAAATGAGCTTCCTGACTTTTATCCGTGATGTTGGTAAGCATATTACAGTGAATTATATGACGAGTAAAGACAGTGTGAAAAAAAGACTGGAAGGAGAAACAGGGATGAGCTTTACTGAATTTACTTACCAGTTAGTACAGGGCTATGATTTCTACTGGTTGAATAAAAACAAAAATGTAAAGTTGCAGATGGGTGGTAGCGACCAATGGGGCAATATTGTGACAGGAACAGAACTGATCCGAAGAAAAGATAGCGGCGAAGCTTTTGCATTTACTTGTCCATTGATCACAAAAGCAGATGGTGGTAAGTTTGGTAAAACCGAAAAAGGAAATATCTGGCTTGATCCGGCAAAAACATCTCCTTATCAATTTTACCAGTTTTGGTTAAATGCAAGTGATGATGATGCAGAAAAATGGATAAAGATCTTTACGTTTCTTGATAGGTCAACTGTTGATTCATTGATAGCAGAACATAAAAAAGATGCAGCCAAAAGAACGTTGCAAAAAAAACTTGCTGAGGAAGTTACAAAGTTAGTTCATGGTGAAGAGGAACTTAAAAAAGCCATTGAAACAACAGAAAAATTATTTTCCAATCAACATGCCCCCGTAGAAGATTTGACTATAGATGAACTTGAAGGCATGGATGGAATAATAAAAATTGATTTTGAAAAAGAGAAAATTGTTGCAGGTATTGATGTTGTTACATTTTTAGCTGAAACAAAGATTTTTCCGAGTAAAGGTGAAGCGAGAAAAACGGTACAAGGCGGCGGAGTAAGCATTAACAGGAAGAAAATTGAGAACATCCAACAAGCGATTGAAAACAATTTGTTATTGCACGATAAGTATATCCTTGTTCAAAAGGGAAAAAAGAATTACTACCTGGTAAATTGCAATTAATTTTTAACATCCTTCTTTAGCGGTGATCTTTATTTTGTTGATACTTTTGTATTACCATTAAAAAATATGAAAGTCATTGCAATCCTCATTTCCTTTTTTACTTTCTCATCTTGCTATGCAAGTGATTCAACTTATACAATTAAAATTAATTTTTTGTACGGCTCAAGGCCGGCAAAAGGTTATCATCAGCAAGAATCAAAACGATTTGGTGGTATAAAAGGTGGTCATGTCGACATCGAAGCCGGTGGTCGTGTACTTGATTTCAGACCGGGAAATAATCCACTTCTTCCAAACAATAAAAAACCAAGCGGCGGTTTCAGTATAAACGAATCTATTTATTGGAACAGTGAAACAGATAAATGGACAACAGTCATTGTCCCTGTTTCACAAGAGCAATTCATGACTTTGCAAAAACTGATCGATTCATTTGCTTCTAAAACGCCTTATGATTATGCAATTTTTGGTATGCGTTGCGCTGCCGCCAGCTATGATGTGTTAAGCAAGATCGGCCTGTTCAAAGAATATCCTACCACAAAAAATGTCGTCACTCATTTTTATCCAAAATTGTTGCGAAAGAAAGTATTGAAATGGGCGGAAGATAATAATTACAGTATCACATCTCATGATGGAAGATCATCAAGAAAATGGGAGTCGGACAAAGGTCTATTATAAACTTTTTATTACTCTCCACATTTCATCAGCCACCAATTGATTGCCATTTGCATTTAAATGCACCCTGTCAGTAGTAAGAATACCACGATCCTTATTGGCAGGATTGTTTTTAAGATCATAATCAAGAAATGCTTTTCGCAGATCAACTAAGGCCAAATTATTTTTTGCAGCAATCCTACGAATGATGTTACTGTATTCATTCATATCGCCATCCTGAGGGTTACTAAAATCTATCTTCTCTCCTATTGCTGCCGGAGTACTAAGAATAACTTTTATATTTTTTTCTTTCAATTTATCGATGATCGCCTGGTAAAATTTTTCAAATTTATCAGCGTCGGTACCTGTGCCGGAAGTAGATTTATGCCATACATCATTAACCCCAATATAAATAACAACTACATCCGGGGTTTTTGCCAGCACATCATTTTCCATTCTTAAGAACAGGTCATACACTTTATTGCCGCCAATGCCTGCACCAATAAATTCGTATTTATCTCCGGAGCCTTCCATTTTACACATACTGTCAATTCTTACAATATAACCGCCTGTTTGTACACCCGCTTGTGTTATGGAATCTCCAAAAAATATCACTCTTGTTTTCTTTTGAGAAGCAAAAGAGGTCATTAATATTACTACAATTGAAAAGAAAAATAATTTCATGGAAATATGTTTGACACAATTTAAAACAAAAAAGCATCCGTCGTTGACGAATGCTCAATAACTTTGAATCTTCAATTTCTACTCTACATCAACTTGTTTCTTAATAACAGCGCCATCACTTACTTCCATTAGAAATTTTCTTTCACTGATAACATATCCATTTCCCTTTTCACAAAAATGAACTTTTAAGTTTTCGATGGAGATGGGATTGCCATCAGGTATATCACCAATATTGTTATGCAAAATATCATGGCCATCAATGATCACTACAAGACCACTCCCTATTGCTTCCATTTTGTCTCCGCCGGTAATTAACATGCCGGTATCTTCTCCCAGTCCAATACCGATACAACTCGGATTAGTTGCAACTGCCTGCGCCAATCTTCCAAACCTCCCCCGCTTTTCAAAATGAGAATCGATGATCACTGAATCAATAAAACCAAGACCTGTTGTAATTTTTACTTCGCCTTTTAAATGAGCCCTTGTCGCATTACCTTCATAGATCATTGTTTTGCTCATTGCCATTGCGCCTGCTGAAGTTCCCGCTATCAAAAAATTTTCATTCATATATCTTCTCGCCATGATCGCTAGAAATTCTGTGCCGCCATCTGTAACACTCAACCGCAATTGATTTCCGCCGCTAAACATTACAGCATCACAGGTTTTTATTCTTTGCAGGTAATCCTTGTTCAATGTATCCTGGCGTGTACGGACATGCATTATATCAACATTCTCGCAACCAATTTTCCCAAATGCATTTCGGTAATTTTCTCCTACTTCCATGGGAATAGTCGAAGCTGTAGTGATGATCTCGATCCTTGCACTGGGACCACCAGCTTCCTGCACTACGCGACGTAAAATGCCTAACTCAAAAAAATTAAGATTACTGCGATAGACTTCCCCGGTTTCAAGGTCGGTGCCTTTATCCTCCGCACCTCCGATTGCAATAAGTTTTCCTTTAGGAATGCTCATTTAAAGGGTTTGATTAGCGACAAATATAATCAGGATGACTATAACGTATTTATCGTTGCTGGCATTTTGTTAATATGTGGAAAATTATGAGCCCAGCTGTATAACTTCAATTAGACTTTTCTTGCGTCGCACTCTTTTACTTTCTGTTCACTATTCACCACTTGGCCACGGTCATTCTTAGCCTAGGATAATTCTAACGGCACTCAATAGCCTCGTGATGATGACCCGAGCCGAGCTCGGGGCTGACAAATGGAATTCCTAAATTCATTCCGCGGAGTATCAGGAGCACAGCCATGAAGAAGAGTAAAGCCGGAACTGCTTTATGTATTTTCTGGCGTAATGATTGATTTAGATAATTCCCCATCAATACAGTTGCAAACATCATTGGAAAAGTTCCCAATCCAAAAAACAACATAAACATTCCGCCATTTACCGGGCTTGCAGAAATAATAGAGGAAGTCAAAGCAAGATATACAAGTCCGCAAGGAAGAAAACCATTTAGCACTCCAATAAATAGTAATGAGCTGAGCTTTTTTGATTGAAATAGTTTACCCAATTGTTGCCTGAGTAACATAAATGGTTTACCTAAAGTAGTAGCGGTTGAAAAATGAAAGTATTTTTTGGGAAACAGAAGATAAAGGAGAATGATAATTCCCAATGCAATTGATAAACTGCTTTGCCATTTAGCAGCAATAATAAGATTGCCAAGTGAACCAAAGATCAAACCCATGCTGGTGTAGGAAAGAATGCGGCCGCTGTTATAGATCAGTCCTCCTGAAATGCGTGAAAGATCATTGTTATGCGAAACTGGTAATGATAAGGCCAGTGGCCCGCACATACTAATGCAATGGAGGCTTCCTGCCAATCCCATAATAAAAGCCGGGCCTATTATTTCAGCGCTGATCGACATTTAAAAAAACAATTTTTTCTCAAAATAATATTTTACACCTTCTGCCTGCCATGACAATTTTAATTCATACATACCTTTCATTCCAACTGGCAAAGCCTGGACTAATTCATTTTCATTTAACTCAAATGATTTCCTGAAGTCTTTTTTTGCATCAGCAGCATAATAGAGATAAAAATCAACGAGCTTTTTTTTATTCTTCATTTCCTCTGGGAACCTGATCCTTAATTCGCCTTCGTTTCTTTCTATAGTTAAAGGCGCCGAAAGTCTGGAGCTATTTGCTGCCTGGTCTATCACCTGCTGGTATTTTAATTCCTGATCGTAGTAATCATTTGTTACGAGATCAAACTTCTGGCTGCTTGCTTTAAGAACAAGAAACCCCATACCGGCAACAAATGCGATATAGACGAACATGATTTTATAACCCCAAGAAAGTTTCATATAAAAATATTTTTAAAGCCCAGGTCCAAGAAATGTTGTGTTGATCGTTTCAATTTTTTTATCGCCCTGGTAAACCCCTAATACAATCGGTGTTTTTCTTTTTACAACTAACTGTCTTTCTATTTTGACAAAAAAGGATGTTTGAAAATATGATTCCTTAGGCACTACCATATCTTTTTGAACCACGGTGATCTCCCCTTCCATATTCTCAAGCCGCATTGTCACAAGTATTTCTTTTCTTGTTTTATTTACCAGTTTTATATTATACAAATTGCTAATTCTCCCATCAGGCATAGTTTGAAACATTTGTCCAGAGGTCCTCAATACTCTTGCGTCCACATCATCACGGGTAACCAGCATCACAACCAATGCTGACGTTAATAATATCAACACAAAAGAATAAGCAGCGATCCGCCAATTGAATTTTGTTTTTTTACTGTGTGCAATATTCTCTTCCGACTCATAACGGATCAAGCCTCTTGGCCTTCCCACCTTATCCATTATTGTATTGCAAGCATCAATACAAGCGGTGCAATTCACACATTCTAATTGTGTACCGTTCCTGATATCAATTCCCGTGGGACAGACTTTTACACATGCAAAGCAATCAACACAATCCCCCGTATCCCACTTACCTTCTTTCTCCTTTTTAATTTTTCCTCTTGGCTCACCTCTTACATAATCATAGGCGACAACAATTGATTTCTTATCAAGCAAGACGCCTTGTAATCTTCCATAAGGGCAAACAACGATACATACCTGCTCACGAAACCAGTAGTAAACAAAAAAGAAAACAGATGCAAAAACGAGCAGCGAAATGAAAGTGCCAAGATTAACGCCGATACCTTCTTTTACCATAGCCAGCACATCATCCATACCAATGACATAAGCGAGAAAGAAATTAGCAATGATGAAAGAGATAAAATAAAAAACCGCCATTTTAGTCGCCCGTTTACGGATCTTGTATGTAGTCCATGGCATTTCTTTCAGCTTCCGTTGTGCATTCATATCGCCGTCCAACCAATATTCAATTTTGCGGAAAACCATTTCCATAAAAATGGTTTGGGGGCAAGCCCACCCGCAAAAAACTCTTCCGAACACCACAGTAAAAAAAATGATGAACACTATAAACGTGAGAAGCCCAATGGCGAAAATGAAAAAATCCTGGGGCCAGAAAACCTGTCCGAAAAAAATAAACTTACGCTCCAAAACATTAAACATGAACAGCGGCTCTTCATCTACTTTAATAAAAGGGAGAGTAAAGAAAACGACAAGATAAATAATAGAAGTTAGGGTACGGAGGTTGTAGAATTTACCCTTCGGTTTTTTAGGAAAAATATAATTACGCTTACCTTGTTTACTGATTGTCGCAACTGAATCACGAAAGCTCTGATCAAGGAGTTCCTTTTTTCCCTCAACTATCTCCGAAAAATCTCTTTCTTCCATGATTCTTTTTTTTCACGATCCGAATTTTAATTATTTAACTGGCTTGGTTTGTAATGAATCTTTTTTAACGGCAGTACTGTCACTTGCTTTACCGGTTTCAAATAAATTTCCCTGTGGTGCTTTTGGATTTGCGGGATTGGTTCCCTGTAATGACAAGACAAAGCTTGCAAGGTTTCTTATATCAGTTGGCGAAAATGTTTTTCCCCAAGCTTGCATCCCTTTATCCGGGACACCGATGGTAATTGTTTTAAAAACATTACCAAGCGATCCGCCATGCAACCAGTATTTGTCAGTAAGATTTGGCCCTACTGCATTTCCTTCACCATTGGTGCCATGGCAAGGAAAACATGTACCAGTAAAAATTTTTTTACCCGCAGCGATGCCTGTTGCGTCCGCAAGTTTAACGGTGGTTTCATTAAATGCTTCTTTGCTATTCATTCTGAAATTTTCCATTTTAGCAGCAGCGATCTTCATTTCATTTTCATATTCCTGAAGCGGTGTGGGACCAGTTTTAGTAACATGAAAACGGAAAATATAAATAACAGCTACAACAATTGTAAAATAAAAACCCCATTTCCACCATGGTGGTAATGCATTGTCCAATTCTTTGATGCCATCATAGTCATGATCGAGCAAAACATCCGCCTCTTTCTCCAGTGATGCTGCCTTTGTAAAATATTTTTTATCAAGATCGCTCCACCATTTACGTAATCCTGATTGCTCATGAAGCTTGCCTGATCTTATCCTGGCTTCTTTCTGATACTTATTCTTAAGATTAAGGTAATAAATGGCTAAAGAAAGACTGCCAATTACAAAAGCTATTGCTCCATAAAGAAAATATCTCATGCCGCCGGTTGGTAAAGTCGATCCCTGTGCAAAAGATGTCATATTGAAAGCCAGGGTTGTGAAAGCCAGTATAATAATCCGGAATACAAATTTTATTCTCATGATCATGCCTGTTTAATTGTTTTGGATTAAAGTGTCAGCCAATTGTTCATTATCATCAAGAGGAATCCTGCTTATCTCGTTCACTTTCGTTTTATCCATTTTCTTTACATAATAAAGCAACACAACAAAGAATAAAAAGAAAATAACCAGGGATATCATCGGGTAAATATTTACTCCGTCAATTGTTTCCGCATATTGTTTTACAAACTTGAACATAAACTAGTTTTTATTTTCTGCTATTTTATTTTTTTCAGTATCAGTTCCCATTCTTTGCAGGTATGCAATGATGGCCAGGATCTCTGCATTGGGTTTTACCCTGATACTATCTTTCAGAAGATTGCTTTGGATCTTTGCGGCTTGGCTCACCAGGTCTTTATTAGCGATATATTCATATCCTTCATCATAAGGCACGCCCAGCGTACGCATTGCCTTGATCTTTCCAGGAGTGCTTGCAGTGTCGAGCTCATGATCTAACATGAATGAATACGCTGGCATAACTGATCCCGGTGAAACGGCCTGCGGATCATCCATATGATTGAAATGCCAAGAATCTGTTTTTTTCAAATTCAATGTCCCTTCTCTTGCAAGGTCTGGTCCAGTCCTTTTTGATCCCCATTGAAATGGATGATCATAAACAAACTCACCAGCTTTTGAATATTCTCCATATCGTTCGGTTTCAGAACGGAAGGGCCGGACCATTTGTGAATGGCAGGTGTAGCAACCTTCTCTTCGATAAATATCTCTTCCCTGTAATTCAAGCGGTGTATAAGGTTTTACACTTGAAATTGTAGGCACATTTGATTTAATAAGAAATGTTGGAACTATTTCTATGATGCCACCCATAAGAATTACTATCAAGGTTGCAATAAGAAAAGGAATTGGCCTTCTTTCGATCTTACGATGCCAATGTTCGCCTGCATGCTGGCTAAATATTTTTTGCAATGCCGGTGCTTCCGCATCTTCATTTGCTACCAGTTTTCCTTTCTTAGCAGTCATGAATAAATTATACATCATAGCTATTGCACCGACCAGGAATAAGAAACCGCCAAATGAACGGATGGCATAGAACGGTTTCATGTATGTAACAGTTTCAATAAACTGGTACTTCAATTGACCAGCATCTGTAAATTGTTTCCACATAGAAGCTTGCTGGAAACCTGCCCAATACATTGGTACTGCATAAAAAATAATTCCAAGCGTTGCGATCCAAAAATGGAAGTTGGCTAGACGTTTTGAAAATAGTTCTGTTTTGAAAATTCTTGGTATCAGCCAGTAAAGAATTCCAAACGTAAGCATACCGTTCCATCCTAATCCACCAACGTGTACGTGGGCAATCGTCCAATCAGTGAAGTGGCTGATCGCATTTACTGTTTTTAAAGAAAGCATCGGTCCTTCAAATGTTGCCATACCATAAGCAGTAACTGCTACCACCATAAATTTCAGGATCACATCTTCTCTTACTTTATCCCATGCGCCGCGGAGTGTAAGCAAACCATTGATCATACCTCCCCAGCTTGGAAAAATAAGAGTGAATGAAAAAACTATACCGAGTGACTGCGCCCAGTTAGGAAGTGAAGTATATAACAAATGGTGAGGGCCTGCCCAGATATACAGGAATATCAATGCCCAAAAGTGAATAATGGAAAGCTTGTATGAAAACACCGGCCTGTTAGCGGCTTTTGGCATATAATAATACATCAGGCCGAGATAGGGAGTAGTAAGAAAGAAGGCAACAGCATTATGCCCATACCACCATTGCACCAGTGCATCCTGTACACCTGCATACCATGAATAACTTTGAAATATACTTACAGGAAGCTCAAACGAATTTACAATGTGTAACACTGCAACTGTAACGAATGTTGCGATATAAAACCAGATAGCAACATATAAATGTCTTTCTCTTCTTTTCAGAATGGTTGCAAACATATTCCACCCAAACACTACCCAAATAATAGTAATAGCAATATCAATTGGCCATTCTAATTCGGCATATTCCTTTCCG
>Ga0207686_10000959_pt1 | contig 17204 bp, 15 predicted proteins | sample KBSM24metaG_FD_184396 | JGI IMG/M metagenome (GOLD analysis project Ga0207686, IMG submission 184396) | Miscanthus rhizosphere microbial communities from Kellogg Biological Station, Michigan, USA - KBS M2-4 metaG (SPAdes) (version 2) | ecosystem: Host-associated > Plants > Roots > Rhizosphere >...
GGTGATGATGACTATTCACCGGAGCACGGTCGCCGCCTGCCAGTTGGCCCAACAGACTGCCTTCCAATATGCGCACCCGATGAGAATGTCGATCGCGCGGCGAGCCCTGGTTATGCTTAATCGCGTTTGGTAGTTGACTGGGAATGTCCTGAATCAGAGTACCGCCGCGAGATACATTCAGCGATTGGATCCCAAAACAAATCGCGAAGATCGGCATGGCTCGACGTTCCGCTTCCCGGAGCGTCAATAAATCTGTCTCGTCTTTTTCCGGCACGACATGGCCCAACTGCGGATGCGGCTCGCAGCCATAGCGCGCGGGATCGACATCCGAGTCACTGCCGGGCAGGAGCAACCCGTCAAGGCCCGCCATTACCGAAGCGATGTACTCCGCATTCGGTATTAAAGGCAGGTGCACCGGCAATCCGCCGGCGCCTTCAACGGCTTCGCTGTAATGCCGCCCGAGATAGAACCGGTCGGTCTCCAGCTCAAGCCGCATGGTAATTCCGATGCGCGGTCTCTGATTACGTATCATTGCTTTTGAAAAAAGATCGCCAGGGAATCCTGCGTCGCAACCAACATGATAACGCACTTATTACGATTACGAGTATCGCACAGTTTCCGACGGTTGGCTTGACTATTCTTCGCGCCCCTTCCTATAGTGACCACTTGCCAATGAAGCGAAAAAATTCCCCGCAAGTTCGCAGCACGACTGTGTTGCTCGTGCGTCGCGATGAGCACGTAGCGATGGCCGGCGACGGACAGGTCACGGTCGGCGAAACTGTCATGAAGGCCACCGCGAAGAAAGTTCGCCGCCTTTATAACGACAAGATTCTTGCGGGCTTTGCCGGAGCCACGGGCGACGCCTTTTCGCTGCTGACGCGCTTCGAAGGCAAGCTCGAGCAATATCACGGCAACCTCGAGCGCGCGGCGATTGAGTTGAGCAAGGAGTGGCGCACAGACAAGATTCTCCGCCACCTGGAAGCGTTGATGGTGGTGGCCGACGAAAAGAGTTCTTTCCTGTTGTCGGGAAACGGAGACGTGATCTCGCCGGACGACGGCATCCTGGCGATCGGCTCGGGCGGATCATATGCACTCGCCGCCGCGCGCGCGCTGATGAAGAACACCGAGATGTCCGCGCGCGAAGTCGCCGTCGAAGCGATGCGCATCGCGGCCGACATCTGCATCTACAGCAACTCGAACATCGTGGTTGAGGAGTTGTGAAACACGGACGTAAGACTTCAGGCGTTGGCCGCCGACAGTTGTTGAATTAAATGGTCATCTATCTCGCAGGCGAAACCGAAGAACCAGACATCCGACTGGACGACCTGACTCCGCGTCAGATTGTCGCCGAGTTGGACAAGCACGTCGTTGGGCAAAAAGCCGCGAAGCGCGCCGTCGCGATCGCTCTGCGCAACCGCGTGCGTCGCAAGAAGCTCACGCCTGACCTCGCCGCGGACGTGATTCCGAAGAACATAATCATGATCGGCTCGACCGGGGTCGGCAAGACTGAAATTGCCCGGCGGCTGGCGCGCATGTCCAACTCCCCTTTCCTGAAAGTTGAAGCGTCAAAATTTACCGAAGTCGGCTATGTCGGCCGCGACGTCGAAAGTATGATTCGCGACCTGACCGAAATCGCGGTCGAGATGACGCGGCAGGAAAAAGTCGAAGAGATTACCGACAAGGCCGAACTGAATGTCGAAGAGCGAATTCTCGATATACTTCTGCCACCGCCGAAGTCTTCATCGTCCGGGTTCAATTTTGATTTTGATTCGGGTGAGACCACGACCCCGACCCCGACGCTCGTCCCTGAAAACGAAGCGAAGGACGAAAACTTTGCGCGGACACGCGAAAAGCTGCGCACGCAACTGCGCTCCGGCAAGCTGGATAACCGCCTGGTGGAAATGGAAGTGCGCGAAAAGAACTTTCCGACGATCGAGCTGGCCGGCCCGATGGGCGTCGAAGAGATGGGCATCAACATGAAAGACATGTTGGGAAATCTTTTCCAGGGCCGGTCCAAGCGACGCAAGATGCGCGTCGACGAAGCGATGGAGTACCTGATGCAGGAGGAAGAAGAGCGCCTCATCGACATGGACGCCGTCGCGCGCGCTTCACTTGAGCGCGTCGAATCTTCAGGCATCATCTTCCTCGACGAAATCGATAAAATTGCCGGCCGCGAGTCCGGCCACGGCCCCGATGTTTCGCGTGAAGGAGTGCAGCGCGACATCCTGCCGATTGTTGAGGGAACAACGGTCAACACGCGCTACGGCATGGTGAGGACTGATCATATTCTCTTCATCGCCGCCGGCGCATTTCATGTTTCCAAGCCTTCCGACATGATTCCTGAATTGCAGGGTCGCTTTCCGATTCGCGTCGAGCTGGAATCGCTGACGATCGACGACTTCAAACGAATTCTCATCGAGCCCAAGAATTCACTGGTAACGCAATACAAGGCCTTGATGGAGACCGAAGGCGTTAAGCTCGACTTCGTGCCGGATGCCATCGATGCGATCGCCAACTTTGCCGCGCAAGTGAATCAGCAGACGGAAGACATCGGCGCGCGGCGCCTGCATACGATCATGGAGCGACTGCTGGATGAAATCAGCTTCGAAGGACCCGACCTGCAGCCGAAGGACAAAACGATCGACTCTGCCTATGTTCATGAAATGCTCGCCGAGACTGTTAAGGACCAGGATCTGAGTCGCTACATACTTTAAGTCGAATCCTCCAACACCCGTGCCCGCGCCCACTGAAACTTCAAGAACCCCGCGCAAGTCGGCCGCCCGTCATTTAATGTTATTGCTTGGCGTGTGCGCGCTCACGTTGGCGCCCACGTGCGGCAAGCGCAAGCCTCCACTGCCTCCGGTTGAGCGCGTACCGCAGCGCACCGAAGCATTGACCGGCATTCAAAGAGGCAACCAGGTGATCCTGATGTGGCCCGCGCCGCTGCGTAATGCCGGCGAAGGCAGCGTGCAGAGCATTCGGCGCGCCGATGTCTATCGCGTGGCGCAGAAACCGACAGCGCCTTTGCCGCTCACGGAAGATCAATTCGCTGCGCGCGCCATTCTCGTGGGCTCAGTCTCATACGACGAAATGAAAAAGGCCGGTCCGACGTTGACGTATGCCGACACGCTCGAGCTCGCGGGCGAACCGGCGCGCCTTCGTTATGCGATTCGCTATGTGAATGCGGCCGGGCAGCGCGCGGCTTTTTCAAATTTCTTTTTGATGGAGCCGGCGGCGCGGGTCGCCGAACCGCCCACCCTCATCCAGACCGGTAATGAATATTCCGAGACGGCGATTACCATCAACTGGACGCCGCCCGCAAAGAATATCGATCAATCGACTCCGCCGAATCTTCTCGGCTACAACGTGTATCGGGTGCTCGAATCAAAACCCGAGGTTGATCCGAAACCTTTGAATCGCGAGCCGGTGACCGGGACGCAGTTCGCTGATAAGACCTTCAAGTTCGACGAGCACTATACTTATTTCGTCCGTGCGGTTTCACTCGGCACCGAGGGCAAGCCCGTGGAAAGTTTCGATTCCAATTCCCTGCCGTTTGGCCAGCGGGACACGTACCCGCCGGCGGTTCCCGATATGACAGAGCCCGGAGTCGCGTCCGGCCGAATATCATTGTTCTGGTCAGCGAATTCGGAGCCCGACCTGGCTGGATACATTCTGTATCGGTCCCTTGACCCGAATGTTTCTAAAGACTGGACTGTAATAACGCCCGCCGGGTTCACGAAGACTGTGTTTACCGACACGAACGTCGAGACCGGCAAGACTTACTACTATTACGTCAGAGCGATTGACGCGGCCGGTAATCGGAGCGAGCCCTCGCGGGTTGTTTCGGCGGCCGCTCCGTAAGTCGTTTCAGACGCCCGACCGTTAGGGAGGCCGCGCTGAAAATCAGGAAGTCGATTATTAAGGTGCTCTCCCTCACGGTCGGGCATCTGACACAAAAGCGCTCGGCTCCGATATCTGATCGAAGCCGAGCGCTTTGCTTTTGAGTTACGACCGATTAGTACCGCACGATATCCAGGATCACTCTTAACACATCACCCAGAATCGCGTACTTGCCGTTCGAGTAACTTCCATACTGACTGCGGCCATAGTAGCCGTCCTCGTATCCGCGGCGAAAACCTTCGCGGAAGTAGTACTGGTACTCATTGACGTCGACGTAATAGCCGTCGTAGCCATAAGTCGCATCCTGAAACGCGTCGCTGTTTTCAGGATCGAATTGCCAACCGTCCTGGCGATCAGCTTGCCCGGCGCGGAAGCCTTCTTCGTAGCCGTCGTTAATCGCCCGCTGCAGGAGATTGGCGCCGTACTGATTCAGGTTGTAATAGGTCCCGTTGCGAGAATAGCGATAAATCGGATCGCCATAATCGGAGTAGCTGAAGGACTGCAGACGTAACTGGTCCTGTCGCAGCCGCTCCCAGTAGGCCTGTTGAAAGCGCCACTGGTTCAGGCGGCGCTGCTGTTGCAGATATTGCTGCCGCTGTTGCCACAGTCGCTGGCGTTCATCTTCGCGGCGGCGAAAGTCATTCTGACGCTGACGCCATGACTGCTCTTCGCGTTGACGCCAGGCCGCGCGTTGCTGGTCGGACAGCCGGCTGCCGTTGTCGCGACGCCAGTTGTTATTACGCTGATTATCGTTATCGCGCTGCCAATCACGCGTCTGCTGGGCGCGCAGCCGTTCTTCTTCCTGGCGACGTTGCTGATCGCGCAGTTGTTGGTTGCGTCTCTGCTCATCGTCGCGCTGGCGTCCTATATCTCTGGCGCGCTGGTCTGCCTGGCGACGCTGTTCTTCGGCCTGTCGGCGTTGCAGCTCAAGTGCCCGCTGCTGGTCCTGTTGCCGCTCTGAATCGCGCAGGCGTTGCTGCTGGGCCTGGCGTTCCTGGTCGAATTGACGGCCGTCTTCCTGCTTGCGTCGTTCCATTTCGGCGCGGCGCTGCTGGTCTTGTTGCTGCCGTCGCTGTTCGAACTCCCGCTGCTGATCGGCCCGCTGCTGATCCAGGCGCTGGCGTGCGGCCTGCCGTTGTTGTTCCGAGTCTTGCCGGCGTTGCTGTTCCTGCGCCTGCCGCTCGCTATTTCGCCGCTGCTCTTCCGCTTGACGGCGCTGCTGATTGTCGTTGTTGCTTTGGGGCTGGTTCTGAGTCTGTTGCTGGTTATTGTCGTTGTTGTTTCGTTCGCGACGACCCCGCCGGTCATCTTGAGCGCTCACGAGGACGGCCGCGCCCAGGCCGAGCGACACAACCAATAAGAGGCGACCTATCGAAAGATTCTTCATGGCTGATTCTCCTTATCTCTGGGGAAAGCTGAGGAGATATACGGCCGAATTTAAGCGCAAACCGCGTTCCATCCAAATCAGTTCAGTCAACTTATGTAGAGTGATTGCTCTTTCGAGAACCGAGTAAACGATATGGGGACTGGATAACCCCTATCGGGCACTGGTTTTTCGTCACTCGGGATAAAGTGGTCTTCGCCGTCACGCGGTGGAGCGTCTAACGAATAGTTGACGACCATCCAAAAAACTACTGTTCATTACGTCCCAATTGCCCTATATTTATCCGCATCCCGGCATACTAGGTCAAACCAGAAGTCGACGATGAGCACACCCTCAGCCGAACCGACAGTACCGCCTGAAGAAAATAGCCGGACCCTGCTCTTCTTGAAGGGTCTGAGTCAGGTAATGATTCCGGGCTCTGTGGTTGCCCTGATATCTCAGCTACTGTCGCTGAGTGTTCGCACCACCGCAGTCATTTCGGTTTACGCGATATTGGTTCTCACTACTTGGATTCATAGAAGCTGGATAAGCGCCACTATTCCAACGCCCATAGTCATTTTTGTGATGATAACGTCTGGGCTGGTCAGCGCGATCATTCCGAGACCGGCCGCCACTGTGCAGAACAATCTTTCCCACAGCGGCATAGTTGACTTTGGTGAGAAAGCTAACGATTGGGCAATTCCAAAGGTGCCCTTATTTGCGGCCGATTCAAAACACGACGTTTGGTATGTGGCAGTGGACTTTCATATCAGTTCTTCTCAGCATCAGGACCTGGTATTGAAGTTGTTGGGCGCCGGCGTAAACGTTCGATTCCTGTTTTATGACTTCCTTGGCGAGCGTCCGCAAGACGTCAATCCGAATTTTCAGGATTTGGTTAAGCGGTTTGATTATCAGTCCCCACAACTCATAGCAGATCTAACGAGTACCGCTGAGAATCTCCGGAAACTTCAATCACGGTGGACCAACACGCCAAGCGGCGCGAAGCTAGAAATTCGTCTTTATCGCGCACTACCTTGGGCACGCGCGTATCTCTTCGACCCATCGCAGGAAAATGGCAAGGCTCTTATCGTCAATTACATTTACGGCAAGGACACATCGAATCTCCCAGCTCTACTCCTAAAGAACGAGCCGGGCGGTATGCTTCAAAACTACTACATCGGTGTTCAGGCACTGTGGCAGGACGCAACTGACTTTCACGAGTGGTTGATAAAGTACGACGCCTACAAGGCCCACAACTCAAAGACCTCAAGTGAGGACATTAAACCCTAATGGCACTTAGAGTTGCGTTTGTACAAACGCCGATGGCAACTGCTGTCGTGCCGGAACGGCAAATCTTCTGGCGAAATTTTGATATTCGGTATCACGCCGCGCATCCAGGCTTACGTCACATGAAAAAGCCACTTTGGGAACTGCCGCACTGGATCCCTTGGCTGGCGGGTTCATTGGTCGAGGAGGATTTCGAATCAATCGAGGCGATCGATTTGACGTGGTGTGCTAGCGGTTTGGCCACTCTGGACTCAGCCTCAGTTTTGAAACATCTTGCTCGCCAGCCGGCGGACGTCTACCTCTTTTCCCCGATGACGCCGAATCTTCCCCTCGCGTTAGGTATCGCGGATTTGGTGAAACAATTTAACGGTGAGTCAATTATCGTATTTGGCGGGGTGGTTGCGACCCCTCTCTACGGTCATCTCGCCGCGGATCCGCGAGTTGACTATGTGGTTTTGGGCCGGGGCGAAATTGCGCTGCCCTCTCTTCTGAACGCTCTTAAGACGAACGGTGATGTTTCGACCGTGGGGAATCTCGTATTTAAGGACCCGAATGGTCAGGTACGCGAAACCGGCTGGAAGTACCAGCAGCTTGCCTCGTGTGACATTCCGGAACCCAAGATTGATATATTCCCTCCTGAGACTGGTGAATGCATCCGATATCTACGACAGGTTCACGGTCTCGGCTGTCCATACAATTGCCCGTTTTGCACTATCCAAACCATTCGTCAGAAGCAGAGTTTCTTTCCGGTTGAGCGGGTGCTCAAGGAGATTCACGAGTATCGATCATATTATGGTCAGCATCACTATATCTATTTCGGTGATGAGACATTCGGTCTTGATAAGGAGCGAACTTTGGAACTCTGCCGTGCACTGCGGGCAGATGGGACTATTTCGTATGATTGTCAAACGCGATTGAAATGTTTGGCCGATGCGGACATTCGTAAGGGGTTGAGCGCCAGCGGTTGCCGATGGGTCGAGGTCGGAATTGAGACGAAGAGCCAGTCAACTCAAAATATTTTCAAGCAAAGACAGAATGTAGCCACCACTGAGGATATTCTTCGCCGGACGCGCGACGATGGTCTAGCAACGTGCTCATTCATGGTCAATGGTTTTCCCGATCAGAGTTTGGATGACATGAAGGCGTCCGTGGACTGGGTTTGTGATCTGATTCAGCGCGATCTCCTTAGTGCCTCCTATTTCGCGACGCTTGTGCCATATCCTGGTAGCGGGTTGTATAACCATCCCGAAAAGTACGGCATAACAATCCATCATCATGAATACGAACTTTACAATGAAGACCTTCCGCCAGTTTTTGATTCGCAGTTCGCCAGCAGCGAGGAAACATTCCACGTGTTTCAGTCTGGCCTCACCATGATTGGTCAAGCTATGGCGGGCTGTGCCTCAGACTCCATCACCCCAGCTGACACGGAGATGGCCTACGGTCAGTTCTGGAGCACCCTACACATTTAAGAAAGATAGTGACGAAAAGACCATCGCCATTTCCTCTTCACCTTCCAAACAATGAAAATCTTAAGAATGGACTGTCAGGAATAATTGATAGTCCAGGATCGCTGCGAAATCTTCGTTCACTCGGATTTAGCCCGAATTATCACGACTCGATGTCCGTAAGACCCGAACAATAGCGAAAATGAACCAGTGCCCGCTACAGACGCCTCTGGCCTTTCCGAATTCAATTCGCTTATAGTTGAATTACACAACAACACAGGAGGCGTTCATGAAGTTCTTTCTCGATACGGCGAATCTCGACGAGATTCGTCAGGCAGCGGCGCTCGGTCTTTGCGATGGCGTCACGACCAACCCAACCCTCGTCTCGAAAGAAGGCGGGGTTGATTTCAAATCGCATATCGCCGAGATATGTAAAATCGTTTCTGGTCCGGTATCCGCAGAAGTCACCACGACCGAGCGCGACGAAATGCTCAAGCAGGGCCGCGAGTTCGTGAAGATTGCTCCGAACGTCGTCGTCAAATGCCCGCTCACACTCGAAGGACTGGAAGCGACTCGGATCCTCAACGATGAAGGAATCAAAGTAAACGTGACGCTTTGCTTCTCTGCGGCGCAGGCAGTATGTGCCGCCAAGGCGGGCGCCTCGTTCATCAGTCCGTTCCTGGGTCGGCTCGACGACATTGGTGACAATGGCTTACGTCTGCTTGAAGAGATTATCGAGATTTACGACAACTACGAATGGAAGACTGAAGTGCTGGCGGCGAGTCTCCGGCATCCGATTCACATCATCGAGGCCGCGCGCCTGGGAGCCGACATCGCCACCATGCCCTACAAGGTTTTCCAGCAACTGCTCAAGCATCCCCTGACCGATAAGGGACAGGACCAGTTCCTCGCAGATTGGAAAAAGACGGCCGCAGCCAAAGCATGAGCGGTCCCAGCCAATCGCCAACGGCTGAGCGAAAAAGCGGCTCCGCCGCAGCACATAGCGGAAAGGCTTTGCCTTTCCGTATCAACCTTCACCAGCAAGTACGAGGCTGCGCCTCGGAAACTGAGGCATAGCCTCAAAGGCTTACCGCCATGTGAGGCGGCCAAGCCGCGACTTTTTGGTTTCGAATGACTTTTGCAGCAAAGCCGCCAGCAGTCGAACCGCATGAACTAGTTGTTCGCGTGCTAAAGCATGATGGCAGTGAACATCGCCGTTGGCGTGGGCGCATTGCCAGGCTGGAAGCAAGTCTGATAGTTCTCGAAGCCAAATTCGACGCTGATGTCTCTCATCATCTACTCGGCGAAATCAAACGTGGGACTCGGCTCATCGAATACTACTGGCTCGACCGTTGGTACAACGTCTTTCGCTTCCTGCACGACGACGACGCGACTCGTCTTTATTACTGCAACATCAATAAGCCACCGGTCTTCGACGGGCGATCGTTGACCTACATTGACCTGGATATCGATGTGATGGTGCGGCCTGATTATTCTTACGAGATACTCGACCTTGATGAATTCGAGGCGAATTCTGAGCGCTACGGCTACAGTGCGGAAGAAAAGGCAAAGGCAGAAGCTGCGCTGGAAGAACTTCTTGGCCGGGTGCAATCTCGCGAATTCCCGTTTCAGCAGCTCAAAGCGGACACAACCGTCTGAGAGCGCTTGCAGCGAGGGCCGATGAAAGAAGGTGTGGCCGAAGTTAGCTCTCAGGTTGGGAAGGGTGGCTTGCCCCCGCTCCTCGCCGCCGAATATTGAGGGCGGAGGTAAACCACCCTTCCTAACCTGAGAGATTATTCAGATGCTCGATTCCAACGGCGCTCTTGACCACGGCATTTCTGGTATCATCCCGACGCGTCAGTCACTCAATCTATGTCGTCGCAAAAACAACAACCCGCGAAAATCTCAAAACTGGATCAATTACGCGAACGCCAGAAGCAGGCCGAGCAGGGCGGCGGCCCAACCCGCGTCGAAAAACAACATGCCGCCGGCAAGATGACCGCGAGAGAAAGAGTCGAGTTCCTGCTCGACGAAGGCACGTTTCAGGAATTCGACAAGCTGGTCGAGCATCGCTCGCGCGACTTCGGCATGGACAAACAAATCTATCCCGGTGACGGCGTGATCACTGGTCACGGTTTGATCGACGGCCGCAAGGTGTTTGTCTTTGCTCAGGACTTCACGGTTTTCGGCGGTTCCCTTTCCGAAACGCACGCGGAAAAAATCTGTAAGGTGATGGACCTGGCCATGAAGGTCGGCGCGCCCATCATCGGCTTGAATGATTCTGGCGGCGCGCGAATTCAGGAAGGTGTAGTCAGCCTCGGCGGCTATGCCGACATCTTTCTGCGCAACACGCTCGCCAGCGGCGTCGTGCCGCAAATCAGTTGCATCATGGGCCCGTGCGCGGGCGGCGCCGTCTACAGCCCGGCGATCACCGACTTCAACATCATGGTGAAGGACACGTCCTACATGTTCATCACCGGCCCCGACGTCATTAAGACCGTGACGCACGAGGACGTAACCAAGGAAGAACTCGGCGGAGCTGAAACGCACAATCGCAAATCAGGTGTGGCGCACTTCGCGGCTGATTCGGACGAGCACGCGCTGCGCATGGTGCGCGAGCTGATGTCGTTTATTCCGTCGAACAATCTCGATGATCCGCCGCGACTGGCGCCAACAGATTCACCCGATCGAACGGAAACGAAGTTGAATGCAATTGTGCCCGAGGCTTCGAATCAGCCGTATGACATTCGCGAAGTGATCGACTTGATCGTCGACGATGGTTACTTCTTCGAAGTACACCGCGACTACGCACCGAACATTGTCGTGGGATTTGCACGGCTTGACGGGCGTCCGGTAGGCATCGTCGCCAACCAACCCGCATTTCTGGCGGGAGTCCTCGACATCGACAGCTCGATCAAAGGCGCGCGCTTCGTGCGCTTCTGCGATTGCTTCAACATTCCAATTGTGACCTTCGAAGACGTCCCCGGTTTTCTGCCCGGCATTTCCCAGGAGCATCACGGCATCATCAAGCACGGCGCGAAACTGCTGTACGCCTACGCCGAAGCCACGGTACCGAAAGTCACCGTAATCACCCGCAAAGCCTACGGCGGCGCCTACTGCGTGATGGGTTCGAAGCACATCCGCACCGACATCAACTTCGCCTGGCCTTCAGCCGAGATCGCCGTCATGGGCGCTGAGGGAGCAGTTGATATTCTGTATCGCCGCGAAATCGGTGAAGCAACAGATAAAACGTCGGCCCGCCGATCCCGCGTAAACGAGTTAGAAGAAAAATTCGCCAGTCCATACGTGGCAGCTGAACGTGGATTTGTTGATGAAGTAATTGAACCTGCGCAGACGCGCCCCAAACTGATCCGCGCGCTCGCGTTGTTGGAGAACAAGCGCGATCAGAACCCACCGAAGAAGCACGGGAATATTCCTTTGTAAGATTTGCTTGAGGTCACACACAAATCGAAGTAACCTACGGTTATGTCAACCACTTTAGAGCAATTGGCTCAGGAAGCGATGAAACTCCCCGGTGAATCGAGAGCGCGTCTTGCCGACCTTCTGGTTGAAAGTCTCGAATCTGGCGACCTAACCGATATTGATCGGTTGTGGCTTTCTGAAGCGAAGCGGCGACGCGACGAAGTTCGGGCCGGTACCATCAAGACGATTCCTGGCGACGAAGCACTTCGCAGTGTCCGCGACTCCCTACGCCGATGAGGTGTGAATTTCATCCGGAGGCACTCGCAGAATATCGCGAAGCCGCAAACTGGTATGAAAACAGACAGCCGGGAGTGGGCTTGAGATTTGCAGGCGAAGTTGAGGAGGCGATTGCAAGAATCGAAGGGGGTCCTGAACGCTGGCGAATAATCGACGATGATATTCGTCGTTGTCTCACGCGCGTCTTTCCGTATTCAATTCTTTACACAATCGAACCTGCGTTCATACATATCGTGGCTATCGCACATTCTGCACGCGAGCCGGGATACTGGAAAGAGCGGCTCAGCAAACAATAGAATCTGATTGCCACTATGCCGATGCACAACCCACCACACTCGGGTCGGAGGACCCTTCAGAAGACCCAGCGGAACTTCTTGATCCGGTAGGCTACGCTCGCGGTTCTGACACAGATTGATGCCTCTTCGAAGCTCGCGCACTTCGCGTCGGTCGTGGAGTCAACTCAAATTGCGGGTGTCGCGCGAGGAATTGCTTGTAGCGATCGTAGCGTTCCAGAATGTGGCTCACATAATTGACCGGCTCAAGGCCGCGGCAGAAGCCGAACTTCACTACCGGATCGGTTGAATATTCCTGCGTCGACTTTTGCAGTAACCAGTACGATACGTCTTCCCATGATTGCGGATTGCCGCCATATTTTTCCGCAAGCCGCTGCGCGTCCTGCACGTGTCCCGCTCCAGTGTTATATGAAGCGAGCACGAACTTCAGCCGCTCGTTATCGTCTGTGATTCGCTCTCCCCAAAAACCATTGAGCCATTTTAGGAATTTGACTGCGCCTTGAACATTGTCCTCCGGATCGAGCGCGTTCTTCACTCCGTACTGCTTCGCGGTCGCCGGCATTAATTGCAAAAGCCCGGCTGCGCCGGCCCATGAATGCGCATCGGGCTTGAACCTGGATTCCTGAAATGCCTGCGCAGCCAGCAGGCGCCAGTCCCACGGAAGTTCGCCGGCATGCTGTTTCAGCAGATCATCGTAAGCACAAAGTTTTCCGGTCTTTGAAGTGAGAAAGCCGCTTTCGACGCGCTCGAGATAGTTGCGGCGATCGATGAAGTACTTTTGATAGAGCTTGTCGAAAAATGAGCCGTTCTGTTTTTCGTCGATCCATTTATTCAAGGCATTCAGCAGGTCCGGCGAATTCTTTCTCACGGCCCAGGCGACGCTGTGCGATTTGCTAAGGATGGGACGAACCTTGAGGTTCTTGAACTCGGCCTCTTTCAGGTCGGCCAGGTTTTTCTGCATCACCGTGAACTGGACTTCACCTTTGGCGACCTTTTCGGCCAGCGCCTCGTCCTGAATCTGCCCGCCGATCTCAACGACGTGAATTTCACCTGAGATTTCGTCGCTGACTTCGACCAGCGTCCGACCGTACGGCGATTGCTCGGGCAAGGTAACGGTCCGTCCGGATAATTGTGCCGGCCTCGTAATCAGACGGGCCTGTATGTCCACCGCGGGCAACTGGTCAGCGGGGCCGGGGTTAAGCTTTTTCTCAGTTCCCTTGCCTGCTTTTTCCGGCGGAGCATCTTGTTGCACCAGGACCGGCTCAGTGCGGTAGAGAGCGTTGGTGAACGACACGTCGGTTTGACTGTCGGCGGTCGGCACCAGACGATCAGCCGCGATGTCTCCCTCGCCGCTGTTCAGAATCGCGAACAGGCTTTTGGGATCGGCGACTACGACCATCTTCAATTCCAGCCCTTCGGATTTCGCGAACGATTGAAGTAGTTCGTACTCGTAACCGAGCGGCTCGCCACGATAGACAAAATAGGTAGTCGAGTTGTAAGGGGCCAGCACCGTGAGCGTGCCGCCTTTCTTTATGTCTCCCAAATCGCGACTAATGGGGCCGACCATCGGCAGGTTGGATCGTCGATCGATTGGATCAATCTCCCGGAGTTCGGCATACACCTTTCGATGACAGGCTGTGGCTGTCGACGCGATCAATGCCAGCAGCACTACCAGCCAGACGCGAGCCGATTGTGCGGTCATGCGAGTTACCGTTTTGTGCGGACGCTTTAGGCTTTGCTGCAAAAGGATTTTTCTTCGTCCGCGAAGCGGACCGAATGACAATAGCCCAGCGCTTTAGCGCTGGGATAAGCCGTAAGGCCGTTGAGAGTCCGTGAAGCGGACGACTGAACAAACCTGTGAACTACAACATTGGCCTCAGCCGTCCGTTGCACGGACTACGTCTTTGCCTGTATCCCAAACCCACCGATGAATCGGTGGGCTATTATCATTCGTCGGCTTCGCCGACTTTTGCAGCAAAGCGGACGCTCTATAAGAATTTTGAGCCGGGCCTTGGGGGCCAACTGACGAGGGACAAAGCTTATAAGGCTTTTATGCCAAAAGCCTCTGACCTAATTCACATTTGTATGTGCTTAGCGTGACCTCTTGACTTAATTCCCTGCTTCGCATAGAAGCATTCCGCTCGATCAACCCTGCGCGGAGTAACTCACATGAAACGACTATTAACTGTAGCTTCGATCGTCGCTGTGTTCTGTTTGCCCGTGGCTGCGCAGAAGCAGGCCGGACCTGACTTCAAAAGTTTGATTAAGGAATACTACGCGGCGTGGAGCACGCTGAATCCTGATAATCCGGCGCCGGCTTACGCGAAGGATGCTGACCTGGTTTTCTTTGATATCGATCCTCTCAAGTACACAAGCTGGCAGCAGTATCACGACACCTTCAAGAACAGTGTGGCGACGGGCTTTACCAGTCTCACCATCACACCCAACGACGACGTTAAGATTACGCGGAGCGGAAATCTGGCGATCGCCACGCTGACTTTCAAGTTGTCGGCAAAACCGAAGGACGGATCGACGCTGGAGTTCACCGGACGGCACACCATCGTCTGGCAAAAACGCGGCGCCAAATGGCTAATCATTCACGAACACGTTTCCAAGCCTTTGTCTTAACAATCCACCTCAGGAGGTCTCTGTCATGTCGCAAATCAGAGTCTTTCAATGTCCCAACTGCAAGGAGTTCATCGCCACCGACGCGAAGACTTGCCGTTTCTGCTCAACACCAATCACGGCCGAGGTCGCGCAGGCGGCGGCCAACGCTCAAGCGGACGAAAATCGAAAGTATCGAAAGAAGAAATACGCGACTCACATGCTGTCCGGCGGCGGCGTGTTTCTCCTGGGACTCGGCATAACTGTGGCAACCTACATCGCCGCCACGCTGTCGGAAGGCGGCGGCCATTTCTTCATCACCTACGGGCTCATGCTGGTGGGTGGCGGGAATTTTCTCTACGGCCTGGTTGGCTGGCTCGGGGAATTGCGTCAGCAGCAAGCGTGATCGTTTTTCCACCACATGCCTAATTTCATCGACCTCAGTCACACGATCGAGCACGGGCTCATCACATACAAAGGTCTGCCGGCGCCGATCATCTGCGATTTTCTAAGCCGGGAACAATCGCGGCAACATTACACAGAAGGCACCGAATTCCAGATTGGCAAGATCGAGATGGTCGCGAATACCGGCACGTATCTCGACACGCCGTTTCACCGTTACCCGGATGGACAGGATTTGTCGCAGCTTAGTCTGACGTCGATGGCGAACCTGGACGCGGTGGTTGTAAGAGTGGAGGGTCAGGCGCAGAGAGGAATCGACGCGACGCGCTTCGAAGGTCTGAAAGTAAAGGAGCGGGCCGTCTTGATTCACACCGGCTGGGACCATCATTGGCGCACGGACCGATATTTCGAGGGACATCCCTTCCTCACCAGCGACGCGGCGCAGTTTCTTTCGGATGGAGGCGCCGTCCTCGTGGGCATCGACTCTTATAATATTGACGACACGGCTGACTTGACGCGACCGGCCCACAGCATTTTGCTCGGAGCTGGCATTCCCATCGTCGAACACATGTGTCGCCTCGACCTATTACCCCAGACCGATTTCAAATTCTTCGCTATTCCGCCACAAATTAAGGGGATGGGCACATTTCCCGTGCGCGCGTTTGCGATTGTCGACGTGTAATCTCAGATCGTGTCAGAACCGCGAGCGGTAGCGACCGGATCAAGAGGAGCCTTCAGAAACTGTTGGGACTTCTTGATCCGGTCGCTACCGCTCGCGGTTCTGACACGCTACACCCTGAATCCAATCCCCCGGCTGTTATTCATGCAGTCTCTTTGACGGCAACGGCTGTCCAACCTCGCTGCAACCGTAACGCAACGGCGGACATCTCAAAATTTCCCCGGCAACAATCTCCGGCAATCCTGTAAGGCAATAGTCGAACACAATGAGAAAAGGACTTCTAATCCTCATCGCTATCGGTGTGTGCGCTCTGATCGAAGTTGGCGCGCAGGCACAATCGTTCAATTCCCTCCCTGAAACTGCAGTTAGTTCTACAACGGCTGTAGCGTCGATTCCCGCAAACGCTCAACCGCTCACCACAACTGACTTGCGCGCCAAACTCGACGAAGCAAAAGCGCAGCTCAAATCACAGGCGAATCTGGGTGGAGCAAACACGGTAATACTCGCGGTGCTCAATCGCCAGACTTCGCAGATCGATTTGCTATCGATTCCCAAAGACTCCTTCCTCACCAAAGGCCTTACGTTTTCTTCCACATCGCAAAGCGGACGGGCCCTGAACGTTACGGTGGTGCGGGCCAACGGCGTCAACACGGCTGTGCGCGTGAGTGATCCGGCAAACGGAACTGAATGGACACCGCTGACTGTCGCCTTTCCGATCGTCAAAGGCGGTTCGATTACCGAGGTCGCTTATTACTCATCCGTCCATCCGGCGGTGTTAACGAATGAAGTGGCCGCGGCGGGTGAGACTTACATCAGCACGATGTTGGATCGCGCGACCAGCGAGTTGGAGGCGAAAGGCGTCCACGTTTCCCCGGACATTGTTGATATCGCCGAGCACCTCTGTGTCGTCGAGCACACCGACCACCGCCGCTTCATGAACGAAAAGCATGCCGATCTGCTTCCCGAGATCGTTTCGCTCTACGCGCTCAACCAGGGCAACACGTTTCGCTATTCCGTCAGCACTGCCGGAGCCGGCGGCATGATTCAGATGATCCCGCGGACCTATGACAGCGTTCGCCAACAGCATCCCGCGGTTCCCTTGCAGGCCGACTTTGTTACCGGCATGCGCGATCACGCGAACGCCTTAAAGGCGATGCTGCTTTACATGAATGATACGTGGGCCAAGCTGGCGGAGAGTTCTGAGGTGCAGGACGCGTTACGCAACGGCGTCGCAACCAAGCCCGAACTGCTGGCCGCCGGTTACAATTCGAACCCGGTTCGCCTGCCGATGTACCTGAAGAATGGCGGCGCCAGTTGGAAGACTTTGATTCCTGCCGAAACGCAGATGTATCTCGCCATCTACAGCGAAGTTGATCGAAACCTTGCTTTTCCGAAACGTGCGGAAACCGAAACAATCGCGGCTGTGAATCAGCAGGCCTCTGCCGCTCCTGCGCACAGCGCAAGGTTCGGGTCGCTGCTCGCCTGGGTCAATGGATTTTTCGCGCGGG
>Ga0207686_10000960_pt1 | contig 17164 bp, 18 predicted proteins | sample KBSM24metaG_FD_184396 | JGI IMG/M metagenome (GOLD analysis project Ga0207686, IMG submission 184396) | Miscanthus rhizosphere microbial communities from Kellogg Biological Station, Michigan, USA - KBS M2-4 metaG (SPAdes) (version 2) | ecosystem: Host-associated > Plants > Roots > Rhizosphere >...
GCCCTCGGCCACCATGGCCTCGTTGTTCTTCGGGTCGCAATAGCGCATGAAGTACCAGGACGAGTCCACGAAGGTGTCCATGGTGTCGGTCTCGCGGCGGGCGGGCTTGCCGCACACCGGGCAGGTCACGCCGGCGTGGAAGCCTTCGTGCTTGTGCAGCGGGTTGCCCGAGCCGTCCGGGATGCAGTCCTGCGGCAGCACCACGGGCAGATCCTTCTCGGGCACGGGCACGGCGCCGTGCTCGTCGCAGTGGATGATGGGGATGGGCGTGCCCCAGTAGCGCTGGCGGCTCACGCCCCAGTCGCGCAGGCGCCAGGTGGTCTTGAGGTCGCCCAGGCCCTTCTCGTTGAGCGCGTGGGCCACGGCGGCCACGGCTTCCTTGTGGGAGAGGCCGCTGAAGCTGTCGGAGTTGACGGTGACGCCGCGCTGCTTGTCGCCGTACCAGTCCTGCCAGCGGTGGTAGTCGTAGGTCTCGCCATCGACCAGCACGACCTGCTTGATCTCGATGCCGTACTTCAGCGCGAAGGCGAAGTCGCGCTCGTCGTGCGCGGGCACGCCCATCACGGCGCCGTCGCCGTAGCTCATCAGCACGTAGTTGCCGACCCAGACCTCCACCGGCTCGCCGGTCAGCGGGTGGGTGACGGTCAGGCCCGTGCGCACGCCCTTCTTCTCCTGCGTGGCGAGTTCGGCCTCGGTCGTGCCGCCGCTCTTGCACTCTTCGATGAAGGCGGCGATCTCGGCGTTGCCGCGCGCGGCGTGCGCGGCCAGCGGGTGCTCCGGCGCCACGGCGCAGAAGGTGACGCCCATGATGGTGTCGGCCCGCGTGGTGAAGACGTACATGCGGCCGTCGCCGATCAGCGCGCCGTCATCGCCGCGGATGTCGTGCGTGAAGGCGAAGCGCACGCCCTCGCTCTTGCCGATCCAGTTCTCCTGCATCAGCTTCACGCGCTCGGGCCAGCCGGGCAGCTGGTCGCCGGTGACGGAGCCCAGCAGCTCTTCGGCGTAATCGGTGATCTTCAGGTAGTAGCCCGGGATCTCGCGCTTTTCCACCAGCGCTCCGGTGCGCCAGCCGCGGCCGTCGATCACCTGCTCGTTGGCCAGCACGGTCTGGTCCACCGGGTCCCAGTTCACGACCTGGGTCTTGCGGTAGGCGATGCCCTTTTCCAGCATCTTGAGGAACAGCCACTGGTTCCAGCGGTAGTAGTCCGGATCGCAGGTGGCGATCTCGCGCGACCAGTCGATGGCCAGGCCCATCGACTGCATCTGCTTCTTCATGTACGCGATGTTCTCGTAGGTCCACTGGGCCGGCGGCACGCCGTTCTTCAGCGCGGCGTTCTCGGCCGGCAGGCCGAAGGCGTCCCAACCCATGGGCATGAGCACGTTCATGCCCTTCATGCGCAGCTGGCGCGTGAGCATGTCGTTGATCGTGTAGTTGCGCACGTGGCCCATATGCAGCTTGCCGCTGGGGTAAGGCAGCATGGAGCAGGCGTAGAACTTAGGCTTGCTCTCGTCCTCCGTCACGCGGTAGGCATCGCAAGCCTCCCAGTGGCTGTGCGCGTCGCGCTCGACATCGGTGTGTTGGTACTTGTCTTGCATGGATAGGCGAGGCCGGTGGGGCACGGCCGCTGAAGAAGAAGGGAGGGGAAAGCGGAAATCAGCGGGCGATTTTAGGCGCGATGGCCATGCTGCCCCGCCCGCCCCTGCCCGCGGCCCGCCCATGCATCCATGCGGCACGGGCGGGCCGGCGCATCGGCACCGCGATCAGTGCTGATGCATGTGCTCGTGGCCGCCTTCGCCGCCACTGGCGCCGGCGGCCTTGGGCGGCTGCACGTTGACCTTCACGGTGGTCTCGCCCGCCTTCTCGAACTTCAGCGTCAGGTCGAACCGGTCGCCCGCCTTGAGCGGCTGGCGCAGGCCCAGCAGCATCAGGTGGTAGCGCTGGCCCTGGCGCAACTGCACTTCCTGGCCGGCGGGCAGGTCGATGCCGGAGACGGCGCGCATGCGCATGATGTCGCCCTCATGGCTCATCTCGTGCAGCTCCACCCGCTCGGCCACGGGCGTGCTGGCGGACACCAGCCGGTCGGGCGCATCGCCCTGGTTGCGGATGCCCTTGAGATAGGCCGCACCGTTGGTCGTGCCCGCGAGCGAGGGCGGCGCATAGGGGTGGTCGATGATGAGACGGCCCAGACGGAAGTCATGGGCCTGGGCGGCACCGGCCGCGCCCAGCGCGAGGGCGGTGGCGGCGACCGCGTTCAGCACGGTGCGGCGCGAGAGGCTGCGGGCGATGGCACTGCGCAAGGAGGGGATGGTTGTCATGGTCTGAATCTCCTGGTGGGAGGGTTGAGGGCAAGGAAAAAAGCAACAGGGCAGTGGACGAAGCAGCGGTCCAAGGACGTCCTGCCTCAAGACACGGCAGCAGACGGAGGACCGGGGCAGTCGCTGCAGCCCGCGAGACAGGCCGTTCCGATGCCTGATGAGTCCGTGGAAACACGGCGTCCGGACCCGCCTGGGAGCGACCGCATTGCGCGCCGCATGCAATGGCGTGCGGGGCTCAGACGGAGCGGGATGCCGGAAGGCGCGTGGGACAGGCGCTCCGCCCAGCCTCGGCGCAGCGCGCAGGTTGCTGTGGCGGCACCAGGCTGCGAGGAACAGGCTCAGGCAACGAACGCCGGCGGTCCGCGCGGAGGCAGCGGCGCGCCCGCGAGAGCCGCCAGGGCGGGCGCCATGATCGGCCGCAGGGCATGGGCCAGGGGCTGCGGGTGCACGACCGCCAGAGGCTGCGCCTGGCGCGGCGGCGCGCCGAGATGCAGGCAGAGAGGGCAGTCCAGCGCGTGATGGGCGGACGGGGTGCCTGCGGGGCCCACGTCGCCCACGTCGCCCACGTCGACCAGCTTCGCAGTGCTGCCGGTGGTGCAGACCAGTTCCATGGCCTGCGGGTGCACCAGGGGCGAAGCGATGGCCGCGCCCATGGTCAGCACGAACCACGCCAGGATCAGGCGGGCCAGCATCGATGAGGTGCGCAGCAGGTGCATGCGCGGCATTATGGCCGTGGAACCATGTGGTGCGGGGGGGCATTTTGTCCAGCCGCGCACCGGGCCGCCCGGCCCTGCCGGCCCTATCGGCCCTATCGGCCGGGGCCCGGCGCGCTGGCCTGCGAGGCTGCAGCGCCTGCGCCAGGCGATGCCGGCTCGGCCACGAAGGCGATGCGCGAGAGGCCCGCAGCCTGGGCCGCGCCCATCACCTCCACCACGCGGCCATAGGGCACGGCCGTGTCGGCGCGCAGCTGCACCTCCGCGCCCGGGCCGGCCTGCGCGGCGGCCTGGGCCAGCCGGGCGCCGAGCGCCTCGGCCGGCACCGCCGCGTCGTCGAGGAAGACTTGGCCCGTGCGGTCGAGCGACAGCGTGATCGCCCGGGGCGGCGTGCCCGCCGGCGCCACGCCCTCGGCACGCGGCAGGTCGAGCCGGATGGAGCTGGCCAGCAGCGGCGCCGTGAGGATGAAGATGACCACCAGCACCAGCATCACATCCACCAGCGGCGTGACGTTGATGTCGCTGAAGGGCCGGGGCCCGGGGATGCGCTCGAATCGACCGAATGCCATGGCGGTGGCGCGGGCGTGGGCCGTTAGTGGCCCGCGCCGGGCGCTGCATCCAGCAGCAGCTCGCGCAGGTCGTGGGCGAAGCCTTCGAGCTCGGCCTCGACCGCGCCGAGGATGCGGCCGAACACGTTGTAGGCCAGCACGGCCGGCAGGGCGACGGCCAGACCTGCGGCCGTCATCACCAGCGCCTCGCCCACCGGGCCGGCCACGCGCTCGATGGTGATCTGCCCTGCACCCGCGATGGCGGTGAGCGCATGGAAGATGCCCCACACCGTGCCCAGCAACCCCACGAAAGGCGCCGTGGCGCCCACGGTGGCCAGCAGCACCTGACCGAACTGCAGCCGGGCCACCACGCCCTGCAGCGCGCCGCGTAGCAGGCGGGTGAGCTGCTGCGAGCGGCTGCCGCGCGTGGCCAGCGTGGCGCCTCGGGCCGCGGCCTGGGTATCGCCGTTTGCTACACTTTCAACAGCAACCACCAGCGGCAGGACCAGGGCGTTCGGATCGAAGGGCTGCAGGCGCCGGGGCGCCTCGGCGAGCGAGGGCGCCTGCCAGAACGCAGCGGCGCTGCGCTGTACGTCACGCCGGGCATGGCGCAGCAGCCAGGCCTTCCAGCAGATCACGACCCAGCTGGAAACGGACATGGCCAGCAGCACCAGGGCGACCCCTTGCGTCACCGCATCGCCCTGACGCCACCAGTGCAGCAGGTCCATGCGCGGCTTTCGGCGGGTGGGTGGCGCTGCGCCGTGCTCAGCGCAGGCCGAGCACGTCGAACATGTCGAACAGGCCCGTGCGGTGCGCCTGCAGGAATTGCACGGCCCGCAGGCTGCCCTGGGCATAGCCGGCGCGGCTGGAGGACTTGTGCGAGATCTCGATGCGCTCGCCCGTGCCGGCGAAGAGCACCGTGTGGTCGCCCACGATGTCGCCGCCGCGGATGGCGGAGAAACCGATGGTGGACGGGTCGCGCTCGCCGGTCACGCCTTCGCGCGCATAGACGGCGCAGTCCTTCAGATCGCGGCCCAGCGCCTCGGCGATGACCTCGCCCATCTTGAGCGCGGTGCCGGAGGGCGCATCCACCTTGTGGCGGTGGTGGGCTTCGATGATTTCGATGTCGTAGCCGGTGGACAGCGCCTTGGCGGCCATCTCCAGCAGCTTCAGCGTGACGTTCACGCCCACGCTCATGTTGGGCGCGAAGACCACGGCGGTCTTCTGCGCGAAGGCAGCGATCTCGGCCTTCTGCGCCTCGGTGAAGCCCGTGGTACCGATGACGGCCTTCACGCCCAGCTCGGCGCACAGCGCCAGATGCGCCAGCGTGCCTTCGGGACGGGTGAAGTCGATCAGCACATCGACGTTCTGCAGGCCTTCGCGCAGGTCGGCCGTGATGGCGACGCCGCTGGCCTGGCCCAGGAAAGCCGTGGCGTCGGAGCCGATGGCAGGGCTGGAGGGCACGTCGAGCGCGCCGGCCAGCACCAGGCCTTCGGTGGCGCGCAGGGCTTCGATGAGCATGCGGCCCATGCGGCCGGAGGCGCCAGCGATGGCGACGCGGCAGGGAGCGGAAGAGGTTGCGGTCATGGCAGGAAAGAAATAAGCGGTGCCTGCGCCGGCCCGCCCGTGCAGGCCGGCATGCCTGCGGCCCGGGTGGGCGCGGCGATCAGCGGGCGGAGGATTCGAGCGGCGGGTAGCTCGAGGGCGGCGGCGGCACGGGGGCCGCGGCCGGCTCGGGCTGGGGCGGCGCCTTGGGGAAGCGGGCCAGCTGGGCCTCGGTGGCTTCGAGCTCGGGCACCTTGGCCTTGGCGCGCTTGGAGCCCAGCGAGGCGACGAACTCGGCCTCGGTCGGCATCTCGTCGCCTTCGACGTGATCGAAGGCATCGCCCTTGAAGAACACGGCGAGCTTGCGCTCCTGCACATCGACGCCCGGGCGTTTCAGCGTGAAGACGTAATCCCAGCGATCGGCCCGGAACAGGCTGGTGACCAGAGGCGTGCCCAGGATTTCCTTGACCTGCTGGCGAGTCATGCCGGGCTGCAGGGCCTGCACCTGCTCGCGTGACACGAAGTTGCCCTGCACCACATCTACTTTATAGGGAGTGACCACGCTGGACACGCGGTTGCTGACACTGTCGAAGCTGCTGCAGGCTGCAAGGCCGGCGCCGATCAACAGGATGGCAGCCCAACGGGCGCTGCAATGGACGAGAGCGGACATGGAAAAGACCATAGCGATATGATCGGATCATTGTAGCGGCAGGCTTTCCGAGCCCACCCTGCCCTCTTGCGAAGGCCGCGCACCGGGCGCAGGAACGCCTGGCGCACCTCCCCCGAAAGATCCCCTGTCATGACGAATATCGACGAACTCAAGAGCACCGGTCTGAAGGCCACCCTGCCCCGCCTGAAGATCCTTGAGATCTTCCAGAAAGGCGCCCAGCGCCACATGACGGCGGAAGACGTGTTCCGCGTCCTGCTGGAGGAGCGCTCCGACATCGGTCTGGCCACGGTCTACCGCGTGCTCACCCAATTCGAGCAGGCCGGCATCCTGAACCGGAGCAACTTCGAGAGCGGCAAGGCCGTCTACGAGCTGAACGAAGGCCAGCACCACGATCACTTCATCTGCACCGTGTGCGGCAAGGTCGAGGAGTTCTACGACGCCGAGATCGAGAAGCGCCAGCAGATCGTGGCCAAGGCCAAGGGCTGGGTGGTGCACGACCATTCCATGGCGCTCTACGGCCAGTGCGCCGACTGCGCCAAGCTGCCTTCGCGCCAGTGATCAAGAATCGAGGACGAGTTCGATAGAGCGGCAGGCCTCTGCGCAGGGCCGCCGCAGTCGCTCGGATCAGGAGCCGTCGCGCTCCATGGCACGCCGGTGGCGCTCCACGAACTCCTGGTAGGTATCGATGCCACGCAGGTTGAGGATGGTGTTGCGCACGGCCGCCTCCACCAGCACGGCGATGTTGCGGCCCGCCACCACCTGGATCACCACCTTGAGCACCGGCACGCCCAGCACGTCCTGGGTCAGCGGCTCGTAGGGCAGGCGTTCGTACTCGCGCTCCAGCGTTTCCTTGCGCACCAGATGCACGATGAGCTTCAGGCGCATCTTGCGGCGCACCGCGGTCTCGCCAAAGATGGCGCGGATGTCCAGCAAGCCGATGCCGCGCACTTCCAGCAGGTTCTGCAGCAGCTCGGGGCACTTGCCTTCGATGGTGGTCTGGTTGATGCGGAAGAGATCGACCGCGTCGTCCGCCACCAGGCCGTTGCCGCGCGAGATGAGTTCCAGCCCCAGTTCGCTCTTGCCCAGGCCCGACTCGCCGGTGATGAGCACGCCCAGGCCCAGGATGTCCATGAACACGCCGTGCATGGTGATGCGGTCGGCGAAGTGCTTGGACAGATAGGCGCGCAGCACGTCGATCACGAAGGCCGACGACTCGTGCGTGGAGAACATCGGGATCTGCGCCCGCTCGCACATGGACAGCAGCGCATCGGGCGCGGTCTGCCCGTCGGCCAGCACCAGTACGGGCGGCTCCAGGGTCACGATGCGTGCGATGCGGCGCTTGCAGTCTTCGGGCGTGGGAGCGTTGACCAGGTAGGAGATCTCGCGCTCGCCGAGGATCTGCACCCGGTAGGGATGGATGTAGTTCAGGTAGCCGACCAGATCGGCGCCCGAACGGGCCGACCGCACGGCGACCTCGTCAAAGCGCCGCTCCGACGCGCCGAGCCCGGCCAGCCACTCCCACTTCAGCGGCCCGCGGAATTCCTCGAAAAGGACATCGGCGCTGACGACATTGGGCTTCACGACGCGGGGGAGGGGAAGAGGTCCGGCCCGGCGCTCAGGCAGCCTGGGCGGACTGCCAGTTGGCGATCAGCGCATGCAACTCGACGGCGTCGGTGCTGGACTTGATGCGTTCGCGCAGGGCACTGTCGCTCAGCAATTCGGCGATCTCGGAGAGGATCTCCAAGTGCTTTTGCGTCGCGGCCTCGGGCACCAGCAGGAAGATCAGCAGGCCCACCGGCTGCTCGTCGGGGGCATCGAAGCCGATGGGGTTCTCGAGTTGGAACACTGCGGCCATGGGCGCCTTCAGGCCCTTGATACGGCCATGGGGAATGGCCACCCCGTGGCCCAGACCCGTAGAGCCCAGCCGTTCGCGGGCGAACAGGCTGTCGGTGATCAGGGCACGCGACAGGCCGTGCTGACTCTCGAACAGCAGGCCCGCCTCTTCGAAAGCACGCTTTTTGCTGGTGGCATCGACGCTCACCAGCACTTGGGCGGGCGGCAGTATGGAAGCGAGACGGTTCATGGTGTGTAAACGATTATGCACGTCCCGCGGAGGACCCTATCGAAAACCCTCGCAGTGTAACGACGAGCAACAGGCAAGGCCAGACAACGAAAAGCCGCCCTTGAGAGGGCGGCTGTGTCGCCGGACCGGCCGGCGCGGGAGTCACGGGCGAAGGCCGCCGTGACGCATCGGATGGTGGGGGATAAACGTCCCGGTGAGATCAGGCTGCCGCTGCGGCAGCGGTTTGCATGGTGGCGCGCTTCAGGGGAGCGTGGCTGTGGTCCTGCAGGCGGTCCTTGTGGCGCACGACCTGCCGGTCGAGCTTGTCGACCAGTTCATCCACGGCTGCGTAGAGGTCGGCATGGCAGCTTTCGGCGAACAGGTCGCAGCCCTTCACATGAACATTGCATTCGGCGCGTTGGCGCTTGTCCTTTTCCTTCTGGTTTTCCACGCTGAGCAGCACCTTCACATCGACCACCTGGTCGAAATGGCGGGTGATGCGTTCGAGCTTGGAGGTCACGTAGCTGCGCAAGGCGGGAGTCACTTCCAGATGATGACCGCTGATCGTCAGGTTCATAGACGAATCTCCTATGTTTACCGTTGAAAACATGGCTGCCCGTGCCGGTCAGGGGCAGGCCGCGGAACTGAATGCATGCATCGCTCGCTTGGGTTCACTATGCGCCCGCACCCCGCCAAACGCAAACCCGATCCCTGTGCCCGGTTGCGGGTTAATGGCCGAAAGTGCCGAACTGCCAAAAAAGCTTCACAATCTTCAGGTTGGCCGGAACGCAGTCCCCCGGCATGGCGCCCTGGCCCCTGCTCCGTAGCCCCTCCGGCGGGCGCCATGGGGCCGACCGCTAGAATCCGTTCGCCCGGCCCGAAGCCTCTGGCCGGGCGTTTTTTCGCTTGCTTTCCGCCTCCATTTCCCGCAGCCATGACCTCAACCAGCGCTTCCGCCGCCCTGCATACCTCCGCCCTCACCTCGCTGCCGCTGCTGGCTCGCGGCAAGGTGCGCGACAACTACGCCGTGGGCGACGACCGCATCCTGATGGTGGCGAGCGACCGGCTCTCGGCCTTCGACGTGATCATGGGCGAGCCCATTCCGGGCAAGGGCGAGCTGCTGACGCAGATGGCGCTTTTCTGGTTCGACAAGCTGGGCCACATCGTGCCCAACCACCTGACGGGCGACGACCCCGAAAGCGTGGTCACGCCGGCCGAAGCGCCCCAGGTGCGCGGCCGCTCGATGCTGGTGCAGCGCCTGCAGCCGATCCCGGTCGAGGCCGTGGTGCGCGGCTATCTTGCCGGCAGCGGCTGGAAGGAGTACCAGGCATCGCGCTCGGTCTGCGGCGTGCCGCTGCCCGAGGGCCTGACCAACGCCTCGCGCCTGCCCCAGCCCATCTACACGCCAGCCGCCAAGGCTGCCGTGGGCGAGCACGACGAGAACATCACCTTCGAGCGCACCGTGGAGATGGTCGGCATCGATCTGGCCACGCGCATCCGCGACATCAGCATCGCGCTGTACGAAGCGGCCGCAGCCATCGCGCTCGAGAAGGGCATGATCATCGCGGACACCAAGTTCGAGTTCGGCCTCACCCCAGGCGGCGAGCTGGTGTTGATGGACGAGGTGCTCACGCCCGACAGCTCGCGCTACTGGCCGGTGGAGGGCTACGAGTCCGCGCTGGCTGCCGGCGAGAACCCGCCCAGCTACGACAAGCAGTTCGTGCGCGACTGGCTGGAGCAGGCCCAGGTGGGCGGCAAGCCCTGGGACAAGACCGCTCCGGCGCCGCGCCTGCCGCGCGAGGTGGTGGAGAAGACCGCCGCCAAGTACCGCGAGGCGCTGGAACGCCTGACGGCGGCCTGATACGGCCCGCGCCAGCCCCCAAGAAAAACGGCCCGCGAGGGCCGTTTTTTCATGGCGCCGGGGGCTGCAAGGCCCCGGACCGACCCGCCGATGCGCTCAGCTCAGCACCACGCTGGACAGGCGCCGGCGGTAGGTGGCGAGCACCGGGTCTTCGGGCGGGATCTGGCCTTCGGCAACCTTGACCTTGGGCTGCTCGATGATCTCCAGGATGGCCACATAGGTCTTGCGCGCCGCCTCGTCGTTCCAGGCCTTGTCGCGCATGAGGATCTCCAGCAGCTCGTCCATGGCGTCGGTCCAGCGCTGCTGGGCCATCAGCCACTGCGCGCGGCCGAAGCGGGCGTCGAAGTCGCGCTTGTTGGCGACGATCCTGGCATCGAATCCCGCACCAGCGCCCTCGATGTCAGCGCCGATAGCTACTGAATCGATAGCATCCATCCAGGCCTTGAGCGCGCCGATCTTGCGCGACACGCCGGCCTTGGCGATGACCGGGGCGAAGGCCACCTTGGCGTCGTCCTCGCGGCCCATCTGCAGCAGGAGCTTGACGTAGTCGAAGCGCACATCGTCGTTGGCCGGATCGGTGGCGACGGCGTGCTGCAGCTTTTCCAGCGCGGCGGCGGGGTCTTCGGCGCCCGGGGCGGCCGGCGCCTCTTCGGGCTCGGCAGGGGCCTCTTCGCCGGCAGGCGGCACGTGCTTGTCGAGGAAGGCCCGCACCTGGCCCTCGGGCAGCGCGCCCATGAAGCCATCGACCGGCTGGCCGTTCATCAGCAGCACGCAGGTGGGGATGCTGCGGATGCCGAACATGCCGGCGATCTGCTGCTCCTGGTCGGAGTCGATCTTCACCAGCTTGAAACGGCCGGCGTATTCGGTCTCCAGCTTTTCCAGCACGGGTCCCAGGGACTTGCAGGGGCCGCACCAGGGCGCCCAGAAGTCCACCAGCACGGGCACTTGCATCGAGGCGGCGATGACCTCGGCTTCGAAATTCTCTACGGTGACATCGATCATTGGTTCAGGCCCGTTGGTAGCGCAGCCCCCAGGGGGCGCGCACAAAAGTAAAATCGCGGGTTCCACTTCAGCGCGCCAGAGCAAGACCGGCGCGCGCACTCCACATGAAACCCTTCCAGATCGGTGTGGTCATGGGCTCTTCCAGCGACTGGGAGACCATGCAGCACGCAGTGCAGATTCTCCAGCAATTCGGTGTCGCTCACGAAGCGCGCGTGGTCTCGGCCCACCGCATGCCCGACGACATGTTCGCCTACGCCGAGGCCGCTGCCGGCCTGGGGCTGAAGGCCATCATCGCAGGCGCGGGCGGTGCCGCCCACCTACCCGGCATGATCGCCGCCAAGACCACCGTGCCGGTGCTGGGCGTGCCGGTCGCCAGCCGGCACCTGTCGGGCGTCGATTCGCTGCACAGCATCGTGCAGATGCCCAAGGGCGTGCCGGTGGCCACCTTCGCCATCGGCGCGGCGGGCGCAGCCAATGCGGCGCTCTTCGCCGTGGCCCTGCTGGCGAACGAAGACCCGGCCCTGCGCGCCCGGCTCGAAGCCTTCCGCGCCGAGCAGACCGCCGCAGCCCGCGCCATGACCCTGCCCCCGGTGGCGGCATGAGCGGCGCCCAGCCTTTGCTTCCAGGTGCCACGCTGGGCGTGCTGGGCGGCGGCCAGCTGGGCCGCATGTTCGTGCATGCCGCGCAGGCCATGGGCTACTTCACCACCGTGCTGGACGCCGACCCGAGCAGCCCCGCCGGCCTGGTGAGCCACCACCACATCCGCACCGCCTACGAAGACCCGGACGGTCTGGCGCAGCTGGCCGGCCTGAGCGATGCCGTCACCACCGAATTCGAGAACGTGCCGGCCCAGGCCCTGCGCACGCTGGGCGCCGAGCGCCCAGTGGCGCCCGCGGCCGACGCCGTCGCCATCGCGCAGGACCGTGCCGCCGAGAAGGCCCACTTCGGCCGCTGCGGCGTGCCCTGCGCGCCCTATGCGGTGATCGCCTCGGCCGCGGAGCTGGCCGCCGTCGATGCGGCCCTGCTGCCCGGCATCCTCAAGACCGCCCGCATGGGCTACGACGGCAAGGGCCAGGCCCGCGTGAAGACGCGCGAAGAGCTGGCCGATGCCTGGCAGGCCATGGGCGAAGTGCCCTGCGTGCTCGAGAAGATGCTGCCGCTGGCGCTGGAATGCTCGGTGATCGTCGCGCGCGGCGCGGATGGCGCCTGCGTGCACCTGCCGGTGCAGCGCAACCTGCACCGCGCCGGCATCCTGGCCGTGACAGAGGTGCACGAGGGCAACGTGCCCGCAGCGCTCGCGGAACAAGCGGTGGCCGCTGCGAAATCGATAGCGGAAGGCCTGCGCTACGTGGGCGTTCTGTGCGTGGAGTTCTTCGTGCTGCAGGACGGCTCGCTGGTGGTCAACGAGATCGCCCCGCGCCCGCACAACAGCGGCCACTACAGCCAGAACGCCTGCGACGTGTCGCAGTTCGAGCTGCAGGTGCGCACCATGGCCGGCCTGCCGCTCACGCAGCCGCGCCAGCACAGCCCCGCCGTCATGCTCAACCTGCTGGGCGACCTGTGGTTCCCACAGGGCGCGCACTCCCATCCGCAGACCCCGGCCTGGGCTGCGGTGCTGGCCCTGCCCGGCACGCACCTGCACCTCTACGGCAAGGCCGATGCCAAGCCAGGCCGCAAGATGGGCCACCTGAACGTGACCGCGGCCACGGCCGAGGCCGCCCGCGCCACGGCCCTGCAGGCCGCAGCGCTGCTGGGCATCGAAGCCTTCTGACATGGAAAACACCCCCCTGAGGCGCCTTGCGCCTTCCCCCTTCTCTCGCCTCGCAGCGCGACGCGGGAAGAGGGGCGCCGCCAGCGCGGCGGTGCGGCTCTTGCGCGGCGGTCGCTGGCTGGGGCAGCGGGGAGTTTGTGGAATGCCAGCCCAGCGAAACAGCGCGAATGCGCAGGTCTCTCCATGATCCTCGACGGCCAGCTCCCCGAATCCATCGCCGCCGCCGCCAGCGCCCTGCGCACCGGCGCGCTGCTGGGCCTGCCGACCGAGACGGTCTATGGCCTGGCCGCCGATGCCGCCAGCGACGCGGCGGTGGCGCAGATCTTTGCCGCCAAGGGCCGGCCCAGCGACCATCCGCTGATCGTCCACGTGGCGGGCGCGGCCGGCATCGCGCATTTCGCGAGCGAGGTGCCGCCCTTCGCCCAGGCGCTGGTCGATGCGTTCTGGCCCGGGCCGCTCACCCTCATCCTGCCGCGCCGCCCCGGCATGGCCACGGCCGCCACGGGCGGGCAGGACAGCGTGGGCCTGCGCTGCCCCGACCATCCTGTGGCGCTGGCCGTGCTGCATGCCTGCGCCTCGGCAGACGGCACGCTGCCGGGCCCGCCCGTGCTGGGCGTGGCCGCGCCCAGCGCCAACCGCTTCGGCCGCGTGAGCCCGACCACAGCCCGCCACGTGCAGGACGAATTCGGCGATGCACTGCTGGTGCTCGACGGCGGGCCCTGCGGCGTGGGCATCGAATCGACCATCATCGACTGCACGCGCGGCGTGCCCGTGCTGCTGCGCCCCGGCGCCATCACGCGCGAGCAGGTGGCCGCCGCATGCGGCATAGCTCCGCTCTCGAAAGAAGAGCTGCCTACCCACACGCCGCGCGCGTCCGGCACGCTCGACGCCCATTACGCCCCCGCTGCCCGCGTGCGCCTGATGGATGCCCGCGCCCTCCAGGCCGGGCTGGATGTGCTGGGCGCCGACGCCGCGCACCTGGCCGTCTATGCCCGAACGCCCCTGCGCACGGCCTCGTCGCGGGTCGTGCAGCGCCGCATGCCGGACGACGCCGCCGCCACCGCCCAGCAGCTGTTCGCCGCCCTGCGCGGATTCGACGATGCCGGCGTGAAGCTGATCTGGATCGAGACCCCGCCCGACACGCCCGACTGGGAAGGCGTGCGCGACCGCCTGCAGCGCGCCTCGGCCGCCGGCTGAGCGCCCGCCGAGGGCACTGCGCGATCGGATGCGGATGCCCCGCCGCACCGGGACCGTCTTTGCACCCGCTTTGCATCTCTTTACCTGACGGATGCCCCGGGCCGCGCGCCGAAAGCCGGTCATCGCCAGCGTAATGATTAAACTCACGCCACCTTTCTGGAGAAAAAACACCATGGCAGCAAACTGGATGCGCCGCACCCTCGTGGTCGCCGCTTGCGCGTCGGCCGCGTTGATCGCGGCCTGCGGATCGAGCACCGTTGAATCGGCCTTCACGCCGACGCGGCTCATCGCCTTCGGCGACGGCCTAGCCGATGTCGGCCAAAACGGCGCCAAGTACACCGTGAACGACGGCTCGATCAACAACTGGACGGTGCAGCTGGCCTCGCGCTACGGCGTGACCATCGCCCCGCTGTCGGCCGGCGGCCTGAGCTATGCGCGCGGCAACGCCCGCGTGACGGCCACGCCGGACGCCGCGGGCAATGCCTCCACGCTGACCGTCAAGCAGCAGGTGGATGCCTTCCTGGCCGGCGGCAGCTTCGCCGACGGCGACCTGGTCCTGATCGACGGCGGCGTGAGCGACGTGATCGTCGGCATGCGGGCCGTGCAGGCAGGGCAGCAGACCTCCGACCAATACCTGGCCGCCGCCCGCCAGGCCGGCAAGGATCTGGCCACCCAGGTGCGCCGCCTGTCCAACGCCGGTGCCAAGCACATCGTGGTCACCGGCACCTACGACCTGAGCCGCTCGCCCTGGGCAGCGGCCATCAACAACACCGACCTGCTCGGCAACGCCAGCAGCGCCTTCAACCAGGGCCTGCTGGTGGACATCGTGGACCTGGGCAACACCGTGCTCTACGTGGACTCGGCCTACTACGTGAACGTGTTCCAGGGCTCGCCGTCCAGCTACGGCTTCGACAACGCCACCACGCCGGTCTGCACGTCGGTGGACCCGGGCCCCGGCATCGGCATCGGCGCGGGCGAGGTCAACTCCGCCCTCTGCACCACGTCCACGCTGCTGCCCGGCGCGAACCAGGACAAGTACCTGTTCGCCGACAAGGTCTACATCACGCCGTCGGCCCAGCGCCAGTTCGGCAACTACGCCTACGACCGCCTGCGCGCCCGCTGGTAAGCGAGAGAATATCCAGGCGCGGGGCGGCTGGCCAACGGCCCACTCCTCGCGCGCCGGATGACCCGCCAGCCGGGCGAATCCCCATGAAAAAAGCCGACCTCTGCGAGGTCGGCTTTTTCTTTGGGGGCGGCTGTGCCGTCAGAACCGGTAGCCGATGCCCACCGCGAACACGTTGGGGTTCAGGCGGATATCGACGGTCTGGCCGGTGGACAGGGTCGTTTTGGTCTTCAGGAAGCTCTTGTAGTAGGCCGCATCGACGAACCAGCGTTCGTTGAAGTTCCACACGAAGCCGACCTGCGGCGTCAGGCCCCAGCGGTCTTCGATGCTGGCCGTGGTGGGATTGGCGGGGGTGCCGCCGCTCAGCGCGCTCAGCGTGGCCGTGGTGCGCTCCTTGAAGAACTTGGCATAGGTCACGCCCAGGCCCAGATAGGGACGGAACTTGGCATTGGCCTCGCCGAAGCGGTACTGCGCGAACACCGTGGCGGGAATCACCTTGGTCTCGCCGACCTGGCCCACGCCGGCGATGGCGCCGTCACCGTAGAACTTGTGCTTGAAGGGCAGGCCCAGGGGCACGTCCACCGCCCAGTTGTCGGTCACCATGTAGTTGATGCCGCCGGTCAGCGCGCTGGCGGACCCGACATCGACCTTGGTGCCCGGAAAGCTCGGCGCGCTCAGGTCGCCGCTTTTCACCTGCGGCGAGATGTGGGTGGCGCCGAGGCGCACGCTCCAGGTGCCGGCGACCTGCGCCTGGGCAGCGCCGGCGAGCGCGAGGGTGGCGAGGGCCGCACCGGCCCAGACGATTTTTTTCTGTTGCTTCATGGCAGACAACTCCTGATGGGTATCGCTCGGTAACGGTCAGAGGGTCAGAGCCAGCCGGCGGAGGCCAGGGTGCGCGAGACCAGCTGGCCGACCAGCTGATGGCCGTAGGGCGTGGGGTGGAAGCCATCGGCGAAGCCGTAGGACTGCCACCAGGCCGAGCCCCCCGTGGCACCGGCCGGCGGAGTCGCCGCCGACAGGGCCGCCGCGGTGCAGGTCGGGAAGTTGTAGGTGGGCAGACCGTCGCTGCCGATGCCGGTGGCCGGGCAGGCCGGTGTCGTCACGTTGGTCAGCTGGTACTGGGCCGGGTTGTTGGCCTGGTCCTTGAACGAGCTGTAGAGGTCGGCCACCGCCAGTCGGCTGTCGCCGGCCAGGCCCGCCGCCAGCTTGGCGTTGAAGGCCTGCACCCAGCCGTCGAACAGGGCACCGGCCTGCGCGGCAGCGGCAGCGCCGCTGTTGGCAGCCACCGACTGCAGCACCAGGCGGAAGCGCGGCGTGAGCGTGACGCCGGGCATGTTCACGACGGCCACGCGCGTGGCGCCCTTGGCCACGGTCTGCGCCTTGATGTTGGCGGCGAACTGGGTGCCCAGGGTCTGCATATAGAGACCGCCGGCCTGCGCCAGGCCCGTGGCGCCGGCCGCGAAGGCCGCGTTGACCGTGGCGGAATCGAGCAGCGTGCCGAGGACGGCGCGGTAGGTGGCGCCGTTGTCGCGCTGGATGCTCAGATAGGCGCCGATGAGGTCGGCCGCGTCATTGCCGCCGCCGTCGATCAGCACCAGCTCGGAGCCGTTGTAGCCGGCAGCGCCGGCGTCCTGCAGCTGACGGGTGATCGAGACCGGCGAGGTGGGCGCGGTGAAGTTGTTGATGCGGCCGCCGCCGACCGCGTAGTTGGAGCAGGTGGCGTTGACGGTGAAGGACGTTCCCGTGAAGACGTAGTGCGGGCACAGCGTCTGGCTGAACGTGGCGGCCACGCGCTCGGGCCAGATGGCGGTGGAGCCGGCGCCGGTGGCCGCCGTGCCCTGCACGGTGAACTTGTAGCCGAAGGTGCCGCTGTCGGCCAGGCTGTCGCCCATGACGCGGACGGAGGTGACGCTGGTGGCGGTACCGGTGTCAGATCCACCGCCGCCGCAGGCGGACAGCAAGGCGGCGACAGCGGAGGCCACGGCCGCGCGGGCCACCCATTGCATGCGAGGTTTCATCTAAAGCTCCTGTTATCAAATAGAACGATCGTTCTTTTTTTCCAGAGCACATCGTATGCGCAGCACCTGTGCCCGGCTGCCCGGGTAAACACTGACGCGCAAAAAAGCCACTGACAGCGCCGCCGTGAGGGGTTTTCACCGCGGCGCAGCCGTTTCCTCTGCCTGCCATGCGGCCCGCCTCAATCGGCACGCTGCCCGTCGGCCGCGGCCCAGTCGGCCAGCGCCTCGATGGCTGGCCGTGCAGCGGGCGCATGAGCATGGTTGACGATGGCCACCAGCACGTAGCGCCGGCCGCTGGCCCCCAGCACGTAGCCAGCCATGGCCGCGACGTCGCGCAG
>Ga0207686_10000968_pt1 | contig 17096 bp, 42 predicted proteins | sample KBSM24metaG_FD_184396 | JGI IMG/M metagenome (GOLD analysis project Ga0207686, IMG submission 184396) | Miscanthus rhizosphere microbial communities from Kellogg Biological Station, Michigan, USA - KBS M2-4 metaG (SPAdes) (version 2) | ecosystem: Host-associated > Plants > Roots > Rhizosphere >...
GACAGCGAACCAGAAGACGACGAAGAGCAGCCCGACGACGACGAGGACGAGGAAGACCTCACGATGCCACTCGATGATGAGCGCGGGTGGGAATGATGCCGTATCGTTCCGCTGTCACGGGGGAATATGTGACCACCGAGTTCGCTGCCGCCAATCCTGACACAACGGTGTGGGAGGACGACGTTGAGCGAGACGTGGAAGCAGTACATGGAGCGGATGGAGCGGACGTACGGCCATCTGCCGAACTACATCACGAACGTGGGGAGCAGCATGAGTAGTGAGGATGTTGTCGGTTCCGAGCCGCTCGATCCGAAAGACAAGATTGCTAACGAGCGGCCGGACGACGAAATCATCGATGAGGAGGACTTTCCTGACTTTCCGGATGAGGTAGAGGAAGAGGATCGGGGCGACTCGGGCACCGCTGAGGAGCCTTCGGGGGAGACGTGATGGCGAGCTATAGCGGCCTCAACAAGCAGCAGCGCATCCGCTGTCGTGATCGCGTGGTGCAGGCAGCACTGCTGGCATACAACCGCAAGGGCAACTGTCACTACACTCGCGGTGGGCGACGCTGGGACGGTATCGCCAATCATCGCAACGCGCGGCGCGGCCAGTATCCGTACTACACGGACTGCTCGGCATTTGTGACATGGTGTCTGTGGAACGGCCTCAAGCTCAGCTTCAACAAGGACGATATCGTCAACAAGTGTGCGTGGAAGGCGGGTTTCACCGGCACGCTCATCAAGAACGGCAAGCGTGTTACCAAGATCGGTAGCGTTCAGCGCGGCGATGTCATGATCTACGGGCAGCGAGGGACCAACGGCAGTCATGCGGCGATTGTCGTGAAGGTTGTCAAGGGTGTTCCGTACGTTATCTCGATGGGCAGCGAGAGCGGCCCTCACTACGTGCGCTACAACTACCGTCGTGATCTGATGCAGATCCGGCGCTACATTTAGAAAGGAGGTGTAAATAGTGTCAACGGAAGTCATGCCCGAGGTGACCAGACCACAGATCATCGCGATCGCAATCGCTGGCGTCCCGATTCTCGCAACACTAGCGCGAGCGTTTGGGATCTATGATCTGTCGATCGAGCAGGAGAAGGCGCTTTCCGATGCGTTGACGTGGGCCGGTGTGCTCGCGGGTTCGCTGATCGGAGGCGATGCAATCCTGCGCACCGGGCGCAATATCCGGAAGGGTCAGGTCGAGGCCGCACTCGTCTCCGACCCGTCGCAGACCCCTGGCAACGTGGCTGTCGAGAACTCGATTCTCATTCCTGCTGCTGGCAGTAGTGGCACCGTGTATCAGCCGCCGTCCAAGACCGCTACCGTCCCGCCCTCGCCTCAGTAAGGACTGTTTCCAATGAGTGTTCTGCCCGGCCACGAAGATCTCAAGCCGAAGACGATCCTTGGCTTTGACAGCATGGGTTACGCGCTGGTGCAGCATGGCGCTGAGGTCAAGCGCTACCAGATGTTCGTCGGTCCGGGCGGAACACTTTCGGCTGTTCCGTACAACGAACCCTTCCCCGATCTCCCCGATCAGCTACAGCCCGTCAAAATCACGCCGTTGCGGCATCGCGGCGTTGACCAAATGTGAGCACTAATGTCCGACAATCACCCTAGACTGGTAAAGAACTCGAAGAACCGCCGCTGCGAGCGCTGCACCGGCATCCATGACTACATCACCCGACTCAGCGACGACACCTTCTGCGACGCCCCACTTGCGTTCAGTCACGCCAAGGCGCTCAAGATCGCGAACCTGCTCGCCAATGGGCCTCAAGATGTGGTTCGTATTCCTGATGATACTGTTGTCATCATGGATGACTCTGCTCGGCGACTCCCGCACGGAGCCAAGGCAGCCCCTCTCGCCCAGTTCACATCGGTCGAGCGCCTGGCCTAGTACGCTGGCGGCATGTCAACCACCGATTGCCTCGTCCTCTTGGTCTGCATCGTCGTCCTCAGCGGCGCTGCGCTGGCCGTGGAAGTCTCTGCGCTCCCGTTCTGGTAGCCCTTGACCAGAATCCGGTATGATCCCAGGCCATGACCTTTCTCCCCGATCACAAGCTCATCCAGTACGCCGAGGGCTTGATCCAGCCGTTCCGCCGTGAGTGCGTCGAACCGGCGAGTATCGACCTGCATCTCAGCGACGAATTTCTTGTTCCTGACATCAGTAATGTCAGGTGCATTGACTTGAACGATCCGATCGATTTCATGAAGCATGTTGTCGTCGGCATCGAAGGGTATGTGTTGCACCCCGGCGAGTTCATCCTCGGCGTGACCGAGGAGCGGGTGTCGCTTCCCGCCAATATTGTTGGCAAGATAGAAGGCAAGAGCAGTCTTGGCCGATTGGGCTTGATGGTCCACGTCACAGCGGGGTTTATCGACCCTGGATTCCGGGGACCCGTCACCCTGGAGATGAAGAACCTCTTGCAGGTTCCTATTGTCCTGCGTCCGGGTAAGAAGATCTGCCAGATCGCATTTGCGAAGATGGAGACTCCTGCGCTCAACCCCTATCAAGGCCGCTATCAGGACTCCGAGGGCGTCGTTGCCTCGCGTTACGGAAAGTGACAACAATCATGGCGATCTACTGTCGCAAATGTGGTGAGCAGCGCGATTTCCCGTTCTCCTCGATGCGTACCAGTCGCGGCCCATGTGACTTCTGCGGCGGCTATGACACCTACGAGGGCCGCAACCGGCGCACGCTCAAGATCGAGACGATGCGCCAGAACAACTACAGCTACCCGGACAACCTGCTCCCCGGTCCTAGTGATGTCAACACCACTGCGGAGAAGGAATACGAGTCTGCACCATGACTGGCGGCGACAATTTCCTGCGCGGCTCTGCTCCGTACGGAAAGGGTTGGGCCGTCATTGCTGTTGACTGGGTGACGAAGAACGTCATCGAGTGGTGCGAGCGCGAAGAGGACGCCAAGCGCGTTGCCGATGCGTACGACCGGCTCGCCGTACGCGCGACCGCTGTTCCATTTGGCGACCCGATGATTCGAGAGTGATGATGGACCGTGATGTCCTTTCCGAATGGTTCGCAGGATTCCTCGTCATCATCCTTGCCATCGCAACCATCTACGTCGTCTATAAGGTTGTCCGGTGAGGCATGCCGTCGAATAAGAGAACATCTAACGAAATTGGTGACCGCGCTGAGGAAGATGCTGCGTTCATTCTCCAAGGCGCTCGCATCGTGCAGAGCGGCGGTGGCAAGTTTCTCAAACTTGATGTCAAGGATGGCGGCACATTCATCTACTCCGTCAAAGCCGCAACTTCCCTGGCACAGACATCCGTCCGAGCAATATGGAAGCTCTGGATGGAGGCCCGCAAAGGAGCGCGCGGTCCGGCCGGGCATGGCACGGATGCTAAACCGGCGATGATCTTCGAGATCAACGGCGAGACACTAGTATTGATGAGATTGTCCGATCACGCTGCGCTGGCGACCGGCGAGATCGCTCCGTATATCACCCCGAGCAAGGCGCAGGAACGGCGAGCACGCGCCCTACGCAGTCCCTTGGACAAGTAGGAGGTAGCAGTAATGGCAGCGAAGCGCCGTCGCCGCAAGCGTGGAACCCCACGACCCAAGCGCAAGTCAACCGCTAAGGGGACCAAGCGTCTCAAGAGTAGTGACTTCGTGTACCCGAAGACGCGCAAGTATCCCATCAATACCAAGAAGCGTGCTCGCGCGGCCCTCAGCTATGCCGCTCGTAGTGATACCGCTGGCAGCTATTCGACTGTCGCCAAGAAGGTCAGGCGAAAGTACCCCGGCATCAAGATTGGCGGCAAAAGGAGGAAGAAGTAGTGGGTCTTGCACTAATCTTGATCGGCCTGATCGTAATGCTGCTGTTTAGTTTTACGGTCGGCTTGATCCTCGTCTTCATCGGGATCATCTTGTTCTTTGTCCCGGCCGTACCATACGGTTACAGCCGGTATCACAGGAGGCCGTAGTGCCGAACTACACAAAGGGCGCAAAGAAGGCTGCGGCGGCGCGCAAGGGTCACCGCAGGACTACTGCGCGCAAGAGCCACCGAGGCGTTCGTGTCGCCGCCTGGAAACGGTGGGGCAAGAGAAGGAAGAAGAAGTAATGCTTCCGGATGAACGCTTGCAGCAGATCATCCAGTCGAAGGATGTTGACAACGCCGTCTATGAGGAATCATGGGCGATTATCGACAACGCTCTTGTCATTTATGACGGAGCAGACCCGCCGCATTGGCTCCCCACGGAGCGCGATGAAGACGGGAACACAAGACAATTCACGGAAGGGAGCAGTGTTGGCAACCAAGAGGAAGCTGCCGGACGCCTTGCGCGAGAACGCTGACCGGCTCAAGCGCCGGGAGCCGCTGCACAAAGCCAAGCCGCGTACGCCGCAGAAGCCGAAGATCAGGACGGCTAAGTCGCGCAAGGGAGGCTAATGGCCGAAGACGTTGACATCACCGATGACGACACCGATCTCTTGCGGATCATCAAGATCTGTCAGAATGGTCTGAAAAACGAGCGAGAGGGGGTCAATCCCGACGACAACAATTTCCGTCTCGACACGTTCGCCGTAGTCTGTGTCTGGGCGTGGGTAGATGAGGACGGCGATGAATGCGAAGGCTATAGTGTGTGGTCAGAAACTCGCCGCACCCACGTCAAGCTCGGTGTCCTCAGTGCTGGCATTGAACGACTAATCGAAAGGGAGTAAACATGGGTGAAGAGAAGGAACAGAAGGATCTGACCGAGAAGCAGCAGCAGGAATCCGATCAGCAGGAGAACGATCCGCGCGGTGAGGGCATCGAAGGCGGCAGCGCTCCGGTCGGCCCTTCCGAACAGCAGGGACCGTCCGCCGACGACGTGCCTGCCGAGGGCGCGGGCGATTCGTCTCGCACGTCCGAGGAGGACAGGCCGCAGCAGTAGTGACAGTCACGACGAGGGGAGGCATCCAGAATTCGGTGTAAGCCCTCCCCTTTAGAACACATTTAGGGAGGTGGCATAACATACCCTTGTCAACACTAACACAATACGTCCATCAACTACTCGCCCATCGCTGTCCTGTCTGTCGCGGCGAGATCGGCAGAGAGCACCGCGTTGTCCTTCTCCGTGGCCGCGTAGCACATCGTCGCTGTGTCATCAAACGACCAGCTTGACTTTTGGGGTAGATCCAGTCAGGATTACCCCGAAATCGAGGAGAATCAGATGGCTGGACTCACACCCAAGAAGACGCCACTGTTGGCACCGACTCCCGGTGGGTACGCGATCACGACGCCGACGCGGCCCGCGCATCCGACGTTCACAGCAGCGCAGGATGCCGGTGACGGCAAGGGTCCGAAGACAGGACGCATGACAGTCGGAGCCGACCCGATCGGCCCCGCCAAGCTCGGGCAGTACAGGGGCAAGCGTGTCTCCCCATCACAGCCGTCCACCCTGCGGTTGACTCAGCGCACGGTTGGTCCCTGACGTACCCCCGCTGTCTGAGGACGAGACATAAGGCCGCTGCGAGCTTCCTCCCCCTTAGCCGCAGCGGCCTTTGTCGTTCTAGTTCTCGTCGTAGGGCAGCACCGTGAGGTTCTTGCCGTCGTCCGCGACGATGCCGACCTTGATGAAAGCGTCAACAATCTTGTTGATGTGCTCGGGCGGCTCCTCGCTGAACGTGAACGCGAGCAGGCCGCGAGTGATGCCCTCGTCGTCCACCGGGTCGCCGATGATGCGGTAGACCATCGCAGGCAGCCACAGATCCTTGCTTGCCTGGATCTCGGCGGCAGGCATGCTCGTCTTTACTCGGTCCATCCCTGCTCCTCAGCCTCCTCGGCGCTGACCTCTTCGTAGTGGTCAACATTGGTTTCGACGACCTCGTGCGGAAAGCCGTTGGTCCGCATAACATGGTCGAGCGATTCGAGCGTCATGCACGCCTGCTCGGCCTCGCTCTTGTCCTTGACATCAATGATGATGTCGGTCTTCACTTTGACTAGCATCAGTGCTTACTCCTGTTCGATTCGTAGTGGCTCGACCACACAGCTACGATCTGATCGCGCGGGGTAGTCGCCTTCTTGTACGCCTTCCAGCGTGCGGTGTGGGTCTTGCAAGTGCGCCCCCTGTGCCTGCCCTTGACCTCTACGCATGGCTTGCCGGGATGCGCGTGGCAGAACGGACAGGTGAACTTGAACGGCATTCGGTGAGTACCTGTCGTGGGGTCAATCATAATGTCAGATCTGCTTCGCCAGCCCCGGATCGGTGTAGACATTGCGGCCCTTGGCAAGCCCGCTGTTATCGGCGACCTCAAAGATGCTTTCGAGATGGCCGATAACGCTGTCGTCTTCCTGCAACGAATGAGCATACTTGACGGCAGCGTCGAGTGCGCTGGAATCGTCGGCGGCAAAGACGGGCACCGAGATCAGCGCCCTGTAGTACTTCTTGTCCTCACTCATTACTACAGACCTCCCATGTAGTATGTTGTCAACGTGCGGAGAGCGGGCCTCCCGACTCCACCGGCTCGAATGAACAGGGCCGTATCCTTTCTCGGATCGTGGTCGTCGTTCCCGCTCCCCGCGCTGCGATCATACCAAAGTTAGCGGGGAGGCTGCACGGCCTCCCGATCATGTGCTAGCTTGCCCGCCGTCCGGCTCGGGAGCGTTGATCCGGGGGGGTTCGCGTTCCCGAGAGCGGGGGCGGGTGACCGCTGTCCGTCGTCCTCACACGACACCATCCGACAGCGGCCCCGCCCCCTGGTCCCTGGTTCCGTGGTGCCGTTCCGGTGCCCTCCTCGCCGGGAAGCACCCCCGGAGAGCGGAACCACGGCACCACTTGTCGCTACTGCTTACTCCACAACCTTGATCGTGGTGTTGGCGTTTGCTTCGATAGTTTTGTCGAGGAAATCAATCCATTCGGCAAGGCCATCGACTTGTTCCTGCACGCGCTCGACAGTTGTGACCATCGCCTTCGATCGCTGTGAGATTGTTGCGAGCGTACGCTTGATTTCGGCGTGGTCATCGCGCAAGAAGTCGCGGATTGTTTCCAGCGTGGGGGCCGTAGCCCCCAGCTTGTATGTCGTCACTTCGTCACTCATGTTGTCCTTTCTTGCTACTCGCCCTCTGCGAGCAGCCTCTTGTTCCTAAGCCGCTCAAGCGCACGCTCGCACGCCCTGCGCTCGTTCTCATCGGTGTTCGGGTGGTCACGCCGCGCCTCGATGTTTTTGATGGTGCGCTGGCGCGACATTTCATCCATGTGCGAGGCCGTGATCGCCTGAGCAGTGATGACCCACTTGTCAAGCTCGGTCAGATCCTCGTAGACGAAGCCAAAGCGTTCGCCGTTCATGCCCTCATCCCAGTCGAGATCGGGGATGTCGAACGTCTCAAGCGCCTGGACAGCCATAGCGATTTCCCTTTGCAGCTTGTTGAAATCGCTAGTGTCACCATTGCGCTTGTCGGCGTGAAGCTCACGCAGGCGCTTGCCCGACCAGCGCGGCTGCCTCTTCTTGGTCTTTTCCGCAGCAACCTTGTCTTGCTTCTTGTCGGCACTGATGATGCCGTCGGCGGCACTGACCGACATCTTGCCGGTCTTGATCTCTGCGGCCAAGTCAGGACGCTTGTGCTTGATGCGCTTAGCGCGAGCGATGCTGCGCCTGCTTGTGCCAACAACCTCGGCCGCGTCGTCCTGTGCTCGATTTCTCCGTGTGGGCCGATTGGCCCGAACGGGAGATTTGTTGCCGCGCTTTAGTCCTGCTGTTTGACGCCTCCTAGCTGCTTTGGCGAAGTGTTCCTCAAGCTCTGCGCCGACCATCGCAAGCTGGCTGTTGCTCAGATGACGGCGGCTGAGATTCTTTGAGAAGACGAAGCGCGCCGGATCGTCGCCGATGAAGTCTTCGTAGCGTGCCTTGATGCCAAGCTCCTCACAGACGGCCTGGCGGTGAACACCGTCAAGAATCTTGCCTTCATACATCGTGATCGGATCGATCAATCCGTCTTTGGCGATGTCATCCTTCAAGCGCTTGTAGTCACTATCGCGCATCGGTGGCAGCATTTCTGCCAATTTGTGTGTATGCATGTCGTATCTCCAGTGTTGTCAACAACAGAGAGGGCGACCGAAGCCGCCCCCTCCATTCCTACGTGGTCCTACTCCTCGCCGTCGCCGCTCTCGATGTCGTCATCGATAGCGTCGTCCTTGGGAGCGCTCTTGGACATCTCCAGCGCAGCCTTGACAACGGTCATGCCGTTGCTGAGCGCCTTGCTGGTGTCGCTGTGCTCGCGCACGAACGAGGCCGCATGCTCAGGGATGCGATCGATCGCCTGCGCCATGAGAGCCGCATGCTTGTTGACAGCCCGCTCGATCTCCATCCGCGCCTTGAACGAGTAGTCCTCGTCAAGGCACTTGCGGTTCCGCGTGACGTAGGCGTGCGCCTCCTTGAGACGCGAGCCGTCCACGCGGCACAGGAGCAGGCTGTGCTCGCCGTTGAGCATCGACTGGATCGGCCCCGTGGGGCTGACATCGAGCAGACGCCAGATGTCAGTGTTGAGCTTGCCATAGACCTTCTCGGCAAGCTCGGGGTCGTCCTCGCTGGACCACGCCTCCCTACCGGGGACCTTCGGGAAGATCTGATCCATGAAGTCCGTCCGCGTGACAACCTTCGTCTTGCGTTCGGTGGGCCTTTCGACAACTGCCTTGACAACGATGTCGAAAGTCCGCTGGATCAGCGCTTCCGTGTCCGGCTCACCGTCCTCGGTGACCAGACTGTGCTGCCCGTAGGCAACATACCTGCCGTTCTCCACCCGCTCTTCCAACGTGGGCGGATGCTCCTCCTGCTCGTCCCCGTCCGGGGGAGTCTTGTCCTTCGAGGCCATGTTGGGCCTCCTTTCTGTTCCGGGGGGAGGGGGTTTGAAGCCTCCCATCGGCGACAGCAAGGTACTACCCTCAGATAAAATCCGTCAAGGGGTTGATCCCAGCAACTCCCTCGCCGCCAGTTACCCCCGCGCGTATTGAGGGACCGATTTTTGCACCGGTCCGAAGTTGGCACGTTGCCGCTCTATCGTGGTTCCGTGGTTCCGTGCTGCCCGACCCTAGCGAGCGGAACCACGGCACCACCGAACGTAAGTAATAATGTCACACGGTTGCTGGTCACTTCCCGCATGACGGTGCCCGCTACTGGGTAACCAACCGGACCCTGACCAGAGGCACGTCAAGTATAACAGGCACTCACTGTCAATAATATTGACGAGTGATGCCATAGAAGGGGCGCACCTCTCGATGCGCCCCGGAACTACGCGCCTACGTTCTCGTTCTAGTACGGAACGGGAGTCGTCGGCGGGCTGTTCGTGTTGCGGACCCGCACGCAGTCACGCGCGAGGACTTGCAGGAACGGACGGCCACGGGTCGCGTCGATGCGCAGCGCGGCCACGCAGGAGAAGCGAGCGATCTCGCGGTCCTGCTGCACCGGGCGCGGTGGGTGATGGTCGTCGTGCTTGATGCGCGCACGCGCAGAGTGGACGCGATCGCGATCGAAGCCGCTGCGCGTACGCAGGCTGATGTCAAGCCTGGTGACGCAGAGGAAGCGCGCCACGTTGTCGGGATGGCGACAGACGACATCGATGTTCTCCGCGCGGCCACGGCGGTTGTTCAGGAGAAGCTGCCCGCCACGGAAGCGGAGGACGAGGGCCGCGAAGTTCTGCGCAGCCGTGTCGCTAACCGCGACGGGAGCCGGGTTGATGAGCGTGGGCGGGTCCGGGTCGTCGGCGAAGGCGGACCCGGCAGGGATGGCGAGGGCCGCGAGGACCAGCACCGGAATGAACTTGCGCACAATACCTCCTAGGTATGTGTAGTTACTGTTGCCCTGCTGCTACCGCCGGGGAGGCGGCACGTTGAAGTTCCCGACACCACGCTCAGAGCACAGCGTATAGATGCGGGTGAGATGCGGACGGCGACCGTTGATACGGCGTCCCCAGATCGCAATGGCGACGCCACGACCGGCCGTTGAAGACACGCCTCGGAAAGAGACGCGGACAGCACGTCCAGCGCGCACGCGCAGAAGAGCGCGCTTGCTGCCGACGAAGACAGCAACGGTGCGCTGTCCGCCGAAGCTGGGCGGTAGGTGAATAGTGATGACACGACGGCTGGTGCAACTACGTGGGCGACCACTGGGACCACGCGGGCCACGGTCGCCTTGAGGACCCGGCTGACCATCCTGTCCGGGCGCACCATCCTGGCCGGGCAAACCGTCTTGACCTGGCGCACCGTCTTGCCCGTCTTGACCGGGAGGACCGGCTGGACCGGGCTGACCATCTTGCCCCGGAGGACCGGGGGGACCGGGCGGTCCGGGAGGACCCGGAATCACGACCGGCGGCGGCTTCGGCTTCGGCTCGGGCTTTGGCTCGGGCTTCGGCTTCGGCTTCGGTTCTGGCTTCGGCGTCACCACTACTGGTGGCGTGCAGATGCGGAGAACTTGACAGCGATGCTTCTGACGCTCGCACTGTCTCTGCTGCTGATAATTCAGCGCAGGATCGGTGCAGTCTTGCTGCGTCGGCTCGGGCGGCGGCGGGACTCCTGCCTGGGCCACCCCAGTACCGGCGAATGCCAGAGTCGCCGCTGCTATCACACCTGTGACAAGCGGCTTCATGAACCCCCTTCCTCTTTGTAGAGGATCGCTATAACACCCATCATTGGGTGAAGTTGCGGTAGGGAGTGTAGGGAATCTGACGGCTTTGTGGGGACTTTCTGAGAAACGCCGTGTCAGATGCCAACGTCAGACCCGTGGCGCGGAACCACGGCACCACTCTCGTCAAGACTGCTTACGGATCTCCATGACCTTATCCCAGATCTTCCGGCGATCCTCATGCTTGGCTGTCAACAGTGAGTGCATATCCTCGGAAGGGATGTCTCGAAGCGCGGGATGAAGCGCTGCCAACAATGCCATCCCACCTGTGTCAACAGCCTGCGGAGCAAACTTTCTTGACAACTGTATTTCCATGCCGACCGGCGTGGAGAAGTCGGGTTCGTGCTCAACGCCGAGCGCAAACAGCGACCGCAGAACCGCTCAGCCGGGCGCGGTCCAGATGTCCTTGCGGATCGTCTCCAGCCGTGCGATCAGTTCCAGCCGTCGCCACGGGTTCATTGCTCATCCTCCGGTAGTGCCTCGATCTGTTCAAGTGTGCGCATCATAGCATCGAAGCGGACGAGGTTCTTGTAAGGAATGATGACTTCACGACCGTCATCGGTGAGCACGCGCCACGCCCTGCACTTGCGACACCATTGCTGCGTGCCGCGCGGCAGTCGCGTGGGCATGCTCCACCGATGCTGGCACTCACTTTGTGTAGCGCGACCAGGCATCCCCGAACTGGCTCCGCTTGTATGCTGCCTTGAGCGGCTTGCCGGACTTGCGCCCGCCGACCCGCGTCTTGCTCGACTTGATGCGCGGTCCACCGGGATACTCAGTGAACTCATGCAGCATTCTTGCCAGCCGGTGCTGATTGAGGCCCATCGTGCGCCACGGCGACTCCTCTTGCTTGAGCAGGCCGTTGACGAGATCTTCGCTATACATCACAGCCTTGCCGCGAAAGACATGCTTGATGTCATGGAGCAGAAGTTCCGGATTGCTCAGCGACTCGACCTTCTTCATGTTGTTGCGGAGCTTGACGAGCGCCTTGCGCGCCTTTTCGGGCCAGTCGCCACCGATGACATCGGCAATCGCCAGCAGCGGCTCGGCGATGTCCATACCGCGATCGTCCAGCGCTTCCGGCAGGTCCGGCTCGCAGTTCATCAGTGTTTCCATGTTGCGCTCGGCAAACGCGATCAGGCGCATCTGGAACAGCATGCACTCGCGCTCAAGCTGACGGCGATCCTTCGGCGTCAGGCGCAGCGGCTTCTCGTTCTGCTTCGCCCGGCTCATGTCGATGCGGAACGAACGGTCGGCCACGGTCGCCGGAAGCTCGGTCAGCCCCGCCATCACACGCGGCGCGAACGTCAGCTTGGTAACGCCCTTGCCACGCTTGATCGGGTTGCCACGCTGGAACCCATTGTTGACATACTCACGCAGCACCGGCCAGCGCTCGTAGGCCGAGTCGATCTCGTCCCACAGGAACGTCGGCGGCTCCATGCCAAACGTGTCGGCGATCGTGATCGCGTCAGCAATGGCGGCAGGCGTCGGGTCGCTCATCCGCATCGGGCGGGCGACGAGGAAGCCGACGATATCGAGCACGCGGCTCTTGCCCTCACGCGGCAGCGCAGAGCGCAGATGCAGGTACGGAGTGAATTCCGCCGCCCGCAGGCACCACGTATGGGCGATCCACAGGGCCAGCACGATCGCCTCTTCGCGCCCGATGAACACGTACTTGCGAATCACGTCGTCAATGATCTTGTCGAGCATTGCGGCGTCGTCGGTGTCCGGGTTGTGCGTCAGTGCGGCCACACCGAGGAACTGCGTGATCTCCTCGATCAGCATTGATGCGCCCTCGTCGTACTCCTTGGCGCGCTTGGCTCGGCGCTTGTTCTCCTCGTCACTCACCTCAGTAGTGATGACTTCATGCTCGCCGTGAAACTCGCAATCCTTCGTGCCGCAGTGGCGAACCCAACGATCCTGATCGGAATCGCGCACACAACGGCAAAGCGCCTGACGATTGCAGGCGCAGGTGAAGAAGAAAATGTCCGGCTTGGTCTGACTCCATGAGCCATCACGCTCATAGAGCGCCGCCACCTCGGGCGGCAGGTCGTCTGGAAATGTCAACGTTACTTCCCTTCTGTCGTCGCTGCTGTCGTCAATACTACGGAGGAAGCGCCCCTACTTATTCAGCAAGGGCGCTTCCTATTGTGCTACTTGGCGGCACGGATGCGCGGGCGGGTCGCGCCTGCGCTCCGGCTCTGCGTGCGCTTCGTGCTGCTGGCCGCTCGCGTGGAAGGCTTGCGGGTGCGCGTGGCCGGGGCGGGCGCAGCGCTCGCGCCGTTGCCCGTGGCGTTGAAGCCCGCGCCACCGCGCTCCTTGGCCTCGCCCATCTTGTAGAGCCACTGACGGGAGATGCCCGACACGTCGCTCACGCGGGCCATCGGAACGCCGCCGTCGAGCGCAGCCTTCGCCGCGTCGTGAAGGGCGTTGACAGCGGCCTTGTGCGCGGCCTCGGCCTTCTTGCGCAGCGTGCCCGCCTTCTGCACGTCGGCGAGCAGGCGCTTCATCGCGCGGTCGTCGGTCTGCGGGACGGCCGAACGCCGAGTGCTCGCCGCCTTGGCGGTCGCAGCCGACGCCTTCGGCTCGCTACGCTTGCGGGTGCTGGCGGCGCGAGAACCGGTCGTGCGCTTCGTGCCGGTGGCTCGCGCGGCGGGCTTGGCCGTGGACTTGCGGGTGCTGCGCTTCGGGGCGTCCTCGCTCTTGGCGGTGGACCGGCCTCGGGCGTTGATCTTGACTGCCATGTGATTTGACCTCCTGGGTCGGTTTGGTTGGGTCCTGCTCGGTACTACTGCCGACAGTCTACAGCCTTGTCGGCGGATGTCAAGGATCTTTCTCTAGCTTGCGGCGAGAACGATCAGGATGAAGACGATGGCGAAGGGCAGCATCGCTATCCCCTCGGCCAGCGCTTCGTGCTGCTCGCGCCGCTGCCTACGCTGTCGCTGCGATGCGGCCAGGAAGCGCACCTGCTCCTCGGGCGTCATCGAGCCTGCGTCCTGACGGCGCGGTAGGCGTCCTCGATCTCGTCGCACATCTCGACCGCGATCGGGAGCGCTCCAAAGTCGCGCTTCGTCGTGATGTAGTCGTACTTGAGGGCGGTGAGAATCGTCTCCACCTGCCGCTCGGTAAGGCTGACACTATGCTTGCCGGTGGGAGGCATGGGCGTGACGCCTGTCTGTCCGCTCATTTCACTCACTCCTAGTCGTTGTCAACGTTCTTGCGTCCGCCACGGCGCGTCTTGCGTCCCTCTTCCTCACGCTGGCGAATGCGCTCCTCGGGCGTTTGGATGCCCTCGGCCTTCAACTGCTTGTAGTAGCGCTCGGTGAGCGCCTGACAGACCTCAAGCTGAGACGCGCTCGTTCCCATCGCGCGAGCCACCGCCGCAGGCTCGGCCATCCGGCCGTCCTGATTGACGTTGTGCATCCACGAACCGAACCGATTGTGGAACTCGAAAGTGGTGTCGCCAGTGCTGATCTTCACCGTGCCCCACGGACGCCCCTCGGGATTGTGAATGCGGGCATCGTGGTAGCTGATGCCATCCACACTGAAGTCAAGCTTGCTGTTGAGTTTCATACGCTGTGCGCGCTGCTTGCGCAGTGCTGCCAGCCCTCCGTGACCGGCGTTCTGCTCTGCCGTTCGCGCCGCACGGAGTGCAGCGATGCCACTCTTCTTCTCGCCACCGTTCTGCCGCTTGGCGGCGACGCGGGCACGAAGGCTCATGTCAAGACTCCTTCGGCTTCTTCGGCTGCTTGGCGCGGATTCGGTAGCGTCTCGTGGGATCGCTGTAGCCGTACTCTCGCTGATGGCGCTTGGCCTTCTCGTACTTCCGCTTGCGCTGCTTCCTGTTCATCGTGTCCTTCCGTGGTTGGTTGCTGGGATCATACGCTCAATCGAATACTCTTGTCAAGCGGTCCGGATCTACGCCGAGGTAGTGCGCGATGGCGAGCGATTCGCGGAACTTGAGGCTCCGCTCGCCGTTCTCGACGCGGCTCAACTGCGTCGGGTCCATGTCCGCAAGTTGCGCCAGATCGGCCTGTGTGAGGCCGAGGTTGGTGCGCAGGAAGTGGATGTTCGTGCCGACGACCCAATCGAATTGCCGGTGTCGGCGCAGGCGGGTGTCATCAAGCGCGGGCACGCGGACCCTCCCAGTACAGATCGTTGAACGCGCCTCCCCGCGTCATCTGCGAGCGCCATCGCTCAACGATCTCGGATACTTTCGGATCGTAGCTGCGCATCCGCGTTCCGCTGCCGCCGCATCTACTGCACCAGTATTCACGTCGGCCGGTGGCGGCGTAGTTGCCCTTCCCGCTGCCCTGGCAGGAGTTGCAGCGGATCTCCTCGATGATGGCAACCAGTCGGTAGTTGTCATCATAATCGACATCGAGCAGCGGCAGATCGTACTGCTCGGCCAGCCGCTCGTAGTCCACGTCGCCGCTGAGGCTCTTGTACTCGTAGACGACGTTATCATTCTTGTCGAAAACCTGTCGGATATTGCTCACCGCTCGTCCTCCACGATCCTGCGCTCGTAAGCCTTGTTGCCGGGGCGGATGATGCCCGCGATCTGTGCGAGCTTCGTGCGATTTGGCTCGGGCACCTCATCGATCGTGGCCCAGGTGCCGTCAGCGCGCTTGTAGATCACGTTGCCGGGAGCCTTGTCTTCGCGGGCGCGCTCGATCTCCTCACGGACGAAGTACGACCTTGATCCCTGGAAGCTGCCCCAGGCGCGGATGTAGATGTAGTCAGTCATTACTCCTCCTCGAACATCGAATCGAAACACGGCTCGCACAGCGCGGAGTTGAGCATGTACTCGCGCCGTCCGGCCTCCGAGTAGAACACAGGCGGCTTCTTGCACTGCACGCAGACGCCCTTCTCGCGCGCCTCGTCAATCGTCATGCCGAACGCATCCTTGAAGCCAGCCTCAAGGAACTCATTCAGCGGGATGACCTTCGGTTCGTCAGGCATGCTTTTCCTCGTAGTAGAGACTGTAGTCAATGGCGATGACCCAGGACAGGTCGGTCAGTTCGTTGCGCTGGATGTTGTCAATGAGGATGTCAGCGATATCATCACGACCGGCGTCGTGTGTGATTCCATCATTCTTTACTTCGATATCGCAGACGATGCGGAACTTCATTTGACGGCCTTGTAGGTCGCGCCGCGCGCAATGTTCGTGTGCGGTTCGGGAAGCTTGCTCTGTCCCGTTATGCGGTAGCGCTGGACTGCGCCCTCGCTGATCGTTTTCGCTTGATTCTCGTACTCAGGAGTAGTGACAGCGACCTTGCCCTGATAGGTGAAGGCCACCACCTCTTCGGGCGGGGGCCAATCCATCGGGTAGACGTTTGCCCAGCCCGCATACGGGCCGTCAGTGAACTTGATGCCGATGTTCTCTTGCGGTGTCATGCTGTTGCCCAGATGTAGAGAATCACAGCACTGCTGACGAACAGGATGAGTAGGATCACGGCCAGCGCCCGCCGTCGAATGCGCCGGTAGTAGGCCCGACGACGCGCAGTGTTGGCCCATAGCTGCGATTGCTCACACGCCTCCTCCCAAGTCTGGATGGACGTTGCCACGTCGTGCCCGTCGTTGGCGGGATCGACTTCCTCTGTCACCCTAGTTGTCACCCCTTCATCCTCTTTCCCGTGCCGTAGTCGCGGCCCTTGACGGTGAGGCCGATCGCGATTCCATCGAGCACCGCCGCCTGCAAGATTGGCAACCAGTGATCGGCTTCGTCGGACAGACTAACCTGCGCCAGGCCGGTCTGTGGCATCGTGGCGAAATCGATGCCATCGTACGCCATCGCGGCGCGTAAGGCACGTTGCTGGACGGCCCACAAGAGCGCGCTCTCATCGATGTCGTGCCGCCGTAGCCACTCATCGAGGCCATACTCACCGGCGAATGCGTCGGCGTCCTGAGCAGCCTCAGAGAACGCCTTCTTGTCAATCATGCTTCCTCCCGAGCGGAAAGCTCGACCCTGACGCGATTCAGGATCATGTCCTGATAGCGCTCTCGCGTCTCGCGCTTCCACTTGTCCATCTCGGTGCTTTCAAGGATGAGATCGGCGATCTCATCGACAAGATTGCTGATCTGCAAGTCTACGTTTGTCATGATTCCTCTCCGGCCATGATGGCAAAGAACTGATTGCGGTTGTCGTTGCGCGCCTGGCGCAGCTTGTAGTGCCACAGGTTGTAGGAGTACTCACCCTCGACGCCGTGGTAGTAGGGCGAGGTGTAGTGTCCGGGCTTCTCGTCAAGCTCGCGGAACAGGTTGATGTCGCCCTCGAACAGGCGGGCGATGTCATTGCCCTGCTCGGGGGTGATGCGCTTGTAAGTGCTGCTGTCATCACCAGGCTCAAGCTCAGCCAGATAGCGGATGATAAGAACCTTCTTGTCGTCAGTCATTCAGTAATCCTAGTCGTCGATGTTGTCGAGAGAACCGGCCAGAAACAGCTTGTTGCCCTTCTTGGCCCGCTCGATGATCTGCGGGTCG
>Ga0207686_10000970_pt1 | contig 17082 bp, 14 predicted proteins | sample KBSM24metaG_FD_184396 | JGI IMG/M metagenome (GOLD analysis project Ga0207686, IMG submission 184396) | Miscanthus rhizosphere microbial communities from Kellogg Biological Station, Michigan, USA - KBS M2-4 metaG (SPAdes) (version 2) | ecosystem: Host-associated > Plants > Roots > Rhizosphere >...
AAATCCATCGACGAGAAAACGCCGAGCACCATCGTCTGCAGCAACAGCAGGAGAACGTAATATTCCTTTTCGCGTTTCGCGATGTACTTCCAGGACGACATCGCCGCCAGCACGCCGAGGAACGTGGTCAGCACAATCAAGAGCACCGCGACGCCGTCAGCGCCCATCTGATAGCGCGCGCCGATCACCGGAATCCATTGATGGTCTTCGAGGAATTGAAAACCGCCGCCACTGGCGCCGCGATCATAACCGAACAGCCGCAGCGAAATGATGAAGTCCAGCAAGAGCCATCCAGTCGCGAACTTCTTGATGAAGCCAGTCTGGTCCTTTTTGAGACCAAACAGGATCAGAATCGCGCCGACCGCCGGCAGCCAGGTAATGATCGAGAGAATATTGTTTGTGAACACGTCAGTCCTCTTGAAGCCTCTCCGGTTTCTCCGTGTCCTCTGTGGTTAACTCGATCTAACCACAGAGGACACGGAGAAGACTTAAGAACTCTTGAAGAAATAAAACGCCACGGCAATCAGCAAGCCGATCACCATCACCAGCGCATAGTTCTGCGTCAGTCCCGTCTGTGCCGCGCGCACGATCGGCGACATCAAGGTGATGACAAAATTGGCGATCGTATTGACCAGGCCATCGACCAGATACTTGTCAGTCGCACCCGTAATTTTGCTGATTAGACGCGTGAGCCACGCCGTACCGTTGACGCCGCCGTCGACGACCTTCGAATCGAAGGCAAAGACTCCGCGCGCCAAATCCATCGTCCGTCGCGTGACGGCCAGTCCGTAGAATTCGTCGATCCAATATTTGTTGTAGCTGGCCTTATATAAAGGCGCGAGCCGTGTGGCCCAGATATCGGCAAGCTGCGGACTCTTGATGTAGAAAAGAAAGCCAAGCCCTATGCCGCAACCGGCGACGATCAACGAAAGGATTATGAAAAACCATTCGGTCGCAGTTTCGCTGTGGACCGTGGATTCGATCGAGTGCGCCAGATTGAATCCGGTTGATTCCTCCGCGTGTCGTTCAGATTCGGCGGCTTTTGGTGTCTCCGCATTCGCATGGGACTCTGCTTCGCTGCCGAACCCCTTCGTCTGCGCATTCCAAATCACCGGATTCAGCCAGGTGACGATATTCATCTTGCCGCCAACGTGCTTACCGCCGGTAAACGCAGTGCTGATGCCCACGAAGCCGCCAATGGTCGCGAGGATGGCCAGCACGACCAGAGGTATTACCATCGACTTTGGTGACTCATGCGGCACGTGCGCCTCGTGATGCGAAGTGCCGTGCTCTTTCTTCTGCGCATGACCTTCGTGCTCCATGCCGTGCGCGTGGTCGCGAAACCTCTCTTTGCCCCAGAAGGTCATCGCCATCAGACGCGTCATGTAGAACGCCGTGCACATCGCGGCGATGGTGCCGATCAGCCAGACCAGCCAGCCGAATGGAATGATGGTGGTCGACGCCGCATTCCAAAGAATCTCATCCTTGGACCAGAAGCCGCTGAACGGAATGATGCCGCAGATCGCCAGCCAACCAGCGAAGAAGGTCATGTAAGTGATCGGCATGTACTTCTTCAAGCCGCCCATCTTGCGCATGTCCTGCTCGTGGTGCATCCCGTGAATTACCGAACCCGAACCGAGGAACATGAGGGCCTTGAAAAACGCATGCGTCATCACATGAAAGATGCCGATAGTGAACGCGCCGACGCCGCAGGCCAGGAACATGAAACCGAGTTGCGAGACCGTCGAGTACGCGAGGACCTTCTTGATGTCGTTTTGGGTGATGCCGATGGTCGCGGCGAAGATCGCCGTGAAGGCTCCAATCAAAGCGACGACCAGCATCATGGTCTGCGAATGCTGAAAGATGACATTGGTCCTGGTCAGCATGTAAAGGCCCGCCGTAACCATCGTCGCGGCGTGAATCAGCGCCGACACCGGGGTTGGTCCCGCCATCGCGTCGGGCAACCAAACGTGCAAAGGAAACTGTGCCGACTTGCCGCACGCGCCGATCATCAGACCCAGCGCAATCCAGGACATCAATCCCCAGTGACCGAGCGGCTCGACCGGATAGCCGGCGGCGTGTGACACCACTTCGGTGTATTGGGCGCTGCCGAACGTCGCGATCACAGCGAAGATCGCCAGCATGAATCCGAAGTCGCCGACGCGATTGGTGATGAAGGCCTTGCGCGACGCATTCGCCGCTTCCGGTTTATTGAAGTAGTAGCCAATCAACAGATACGAGCAGAGACCCACGCCTTCCCAGCCGACGAACATCATCACGAAGTTCGAGCCCATGACCAGCACGAGCATCGAAAACATGAACAGGCCCATGTAGGCGAAGAAGCGGTAGAAGCCGGTTTCGCCGTGCATGTAACCGGTGGCGAAGACGAAGATGCACAACCCGACTCCCGTGACAATCAGCATGAAGATGCATGACAACGGGTCGAGTTGATAGCTCCACTGAATATTGAGCAGTGACGCTTTGCCTCTGAGGAGGGTGACCGGCTGGTTGGCGACGGAAACGGTTTGCGAACCTTCTGCCTGGCCCAGGGTCTGTTCTACCGGCCCGGCCGGGATCCAATTGAACGCCGTCTGCGTGGTCACATAAGGCTGTGGCCACTGCGCCTCACCACCACCGATACCATACGAGATGACCGCACTAAGACTGATGAGAAACGAAAGCGCAACCGTGCCGACCGCGATGCCTCCAATCAGGCTTTCGGAAAAGCGAAGGCGGCGGCCCAGGATGCCGTTAAGCGCGGCGCCCGCAAGCGGTAGCAGGGGAACTAACCAGATGTAACGATACATAGATCGAACGTTGCACGCCGTATTGCCGGGTCTTTAATTCGGCGGCGATGGTCGTTTAGTGCTGCGTTGTCAGTTGAACTCTATTCTTCTGCCTGGTCGCTTTCCGATTCATCGGACCGGCTGCGGGCCGACTCCATGTCCTCGTCCGCACCACACTGACAAGGGTCGAGCTTACATTTGAGACATATTCCCATGACGGTTAGCTCCTTTTATCAGGTTCAAAATCAGGACCACGCTTACCACTTCATCAAATCAATTTCATCAACCCAGATCGTTTCACGATTGCGATAGAGAGCGATGACGATGCCGAGGCCAATCGCCGCCTCTGCTGCGGCGACCACGATTACGAAGACAGTGAACAGTTGCCCCGAAAGCGGATCGCCGCGGCCGGTGTCCTGTAAGTAACGCGAGAACGCGATGAAGTTCAGGTTGGCCGCATTCAAAATCAATTCGATCGACATGAAGATCACCAGCAGATTGCGACGAGTAAGCACGCCGGCCACGCCGATAATGAAAAGAATCGCGGCAATCACCAGGAACTTCGAAAGGTCCGGGTGCTTGATGCTTTCCAGCGCGGTCGTCGCGCGACTCGTCTCCTGAAATAGCAAAGCCAGACTGGGGAATAGGTGATGCATCGTCAAACTGATTTCGATTTAATCTCGCTCAACACGTCCGGATCGACATCGTCGGCAGCGACTTCCTGCTTCAAGGTGCGCGCCAACATGACCGAACCGATGATCGCCACCAGCAACAGGACACTGGCAATTTCAAAAGGCAGTGATGCGTAGGTATAGAGACTCGTGCCGACGCGCTCGGTCTCTTTGGTCAGACGGCTGACGCCCGTGGCGGCCGTGTCCATATTGTTCTCGGCGGCAGCGCGCTTAGCATTCGATTGCTGCAGCGCGGCCTCGTCGCGTTTCTGCATGGCCTGATAGCCACGCGGAATCGCATAAATAACCAGGACGCCCGCCAGCAATCCGAGAAACACGAGCGCGGCCGTGACCTGCGCCGGCCGATTAAAGATGGCGGCGCGTCCTTCCTCTTCCGCGCCGACGTTGACCAGCATGATCACAAACAGGAAGAGGACCATGACGCCGCCGACGTAGACCAGGATTTGCACGCCGGCGATGAACTCTGCTCCCAACAAAATGAATAAAGCCGCGACCGACACCAGCGACGAAATCAGAAACAACGCAGAGTGCACCGCGTTGCGCGCCATGACGGTCAAAAGACCCGCCAGGATCGCGGCGATTGAGAAGATCCAGAAGAAGACGCTTTCCCAGCCAGATAAGATCATTCGTCGATTAAAAACTATTTGAGATTTGATATTTGATATTTACCATTTGTGATTTTGTCATTCCGCGAGTTTCAATCGCTCGTCTAATACGCTCGCTCTCGCCAAATGACAAATAACAGATCTCAAATATCAAATATCAAATAAATCTTGTGGCCTAGCTCTCGTACTTCACAGTCTCTCTACCCTGCTCGAGCATCTCGCGGTTCCAGACAAAACCGGCGCGCGAGTAGGTGGCCAACTCAAAATCCTGCGTCAACTCCAAACAATATGTCGGACAGGCTTCCTGGCAGAGCGCGCAGAACATGCAGCGCGAAGTATCGAAGATGAATTCATCGAGCACTTTTTTGCGGCGCGGCTTGCCGGCCACCACGACCTCGACGTCCATCGGGATCACATCGATGCAGTCTTCGGGACAGGCGAGCGCGCAGAGATTACAAGCAATGCAGAGCGTATCGTGGGTCTCCGGATCCATGTTCAATCGCGGCGCGCCGTGAAAGCGCGGCGCCACCTCCGGCCGGACCTTCGGATATTGCTCCGTGTAAATCCCCTTCCCGGCCACGGCGTCTTTGTCAGTCAGCGCGCCAATGTTGAAGCCCAGGGTCACGGCCATGCCTTGTAATAGATCGACCATGAAGAAGCGTTTCAGCTTCTGCGCGAAAGTCGGTTTGGGAACAGGAACTAATGGCATAAAAAGTTTTCAGTTTTCAGTTTTCAGTTTTCGAATTCCTCTGTGTTCTCTGTGGTGAACTTAACTTGGCGACTCAGAACTCACCGGCATGACTGCTGGTCGGCCCTTCGGCGGATCAACCAGACGAATCTGCCGCCGTTGTTTCTTCAAATTGAAATCGCGCGATCGCCAATTAATCAATGACAGGATACCCGCCGTCACGAGCAGGTTTCCAAAACCAAAAACGATCGCCATCGCTTTGCCACTGAGCGTCAAACCCAAACCGGTTTCCAGCGACTTGATCGTGCGCAGTCCCGCCGGGTTATTAAGGCCTTGAATCACAGTCACGCCGATGGCGGTGACCACGATGTTGATAAGCGCGGCCGGCAACATCCATTTCCAACCGAGATCCATGAGCTGATCATAACGGAACCGCGGCAGCGTCCAACGCAACCAGAAGTATAAATAAAGGAGCAGGCCCGCCTTCGCGAGAAACACAAACACGCTGACAGCTACATAAAGACTGTGAAATCCGGCCAGTTCAAGCTTATAAACCCACGGAAAATACCAGCCGCCGAGATAAAGCGTCGTCGCCACGGCCGTCACCACGACCATCGCCGCGTACTCGGCCATGAAGAAAAGCGACCAGCGAAACCCTGAATACTCGGTATGAAATCCGGCGACCAACTCGGATTCAGCTTCGGGCAGATCGAACGGGGCGCGATTGTTCTCGGCAATTCCGCTGACGAGAAAAATCATGAAGCCGATTGGTTGATAGAACACAAACCAGATCGAGTTGGAAGCCTGGGCGTTGACGATTCCCGAAAGCGACAAGGTGCGCGCAAACATCAGCGCGCCGATGATCGCCATCCCCATTGAGACTTCGTACGAAACCATCTGCGCGCTGGAACGCAAGGCGCCCATCAAAGCGTACTTGGAATTTGACGACCAGCCGGCGAGAATCAACGCCAAAACGCCCACACTCGAGACCGCCAAAACGAACAGCACGCCGATATTTACGTCGGTTATGACGGCCCAATCAGGCCCGAAGGGGACCACCGCCATCACAATGAAGGCAGCCACCACGGCGATATACGGCGCGACGAAAAAGATCCAGCGGTCCGCGTCCTCCGGAATGAAGTCTTCTTTCGTCAACAGCTTGATGCCGTCGGCAATCGGTTGCAGCAAACCCCACGGCCCGACGCGCATCGGCCCGAGCCGCGCCTGCATGAACGCCGAAATTTTTCGTTCCAGATAAGTTGCGTAAGCCACCCAGCCCGTAGTGATGACTATGACCAGTCCGATCTGAATGAAAGGCCAGACGACATAGTTCACCGTCGGCTCGCTGAAAAATTTCAGCAGCAGGCTGTCAATGAAAGTGGGTGCTGCAAAAAGAAACATCTAGCGATCAATTTCTCCCAACACAATGTCCAATGTCCCGATAATCGCGACGACATCGGCTACCAGGTGTCCGATGCTCATCTGCCGCAAGGCCTGCAGATTAATAAAGGACGGCGGACGGACGCGCATGCGCCACGGTTGCTGCGTTCCGTCTGAAACCAGGTAGCAACCAATCTCGCCCTTGGGTCCTTCAATCGAGTGATAGTAGTCACCGGCCGGCGGCTTGATGAGCTTCGGCACTTTCGCGTTCACCGGTCCGTCAGGCAGATTCTCGACCGCTTGCTTGATGATGCGACGAGACTGTCGCATCTCTTCCATGCGGACCAGGTAGCGATCGAAGGTGTCGCCGTTTTCGCCGAGCGGCACTTCGAAATCCATTTCGGCATAAGCCGCGTACGGACGCGATTTGCGAATGTCCCAAGCCACGCCGGAGCCACGTAACGCCGGACCAGATAAACCAATCGCCACCGCATCTTCAGCAGAGATCACGCCGATGCCGACCGTGCGACCCAGCCAGATCCGATTCTCGGAAAGGACGGTCTCATATTCGTCGAGCCGGTTCGGAAAGTAATCCACGAACCGCTTACAGTCTTCGACGAAGCCGTCGTAGGCATCATTCGGCATCCCGCCCACGCGCCAGGCGTGACAGGTGAGCCGCGCCCCAAACTGTCGCTCGAAAATTTTGAGAATCTCTTCACGCTCGCGAAACGCCCACAGCAGAATCGTCACAGCGCCGATGTCCATCGCGTGCGTACCGAGCCACAGCAGGTGCGAAGCTATGCGGTTCAGTTCGGTAAGGATCGTCCTTATATAATGAGCGCGCCGCGGGACATCGAGTCCCATAATCTGCTCGACTGTTTCGACCCAGACCAGGCCGTTCGAAACCGCCGCGATGTAATCGAGCCGATCCCAGTACGGCGCGATCATCGTGTACATGCGATTCTCGGCAATCTTCTCCATGCCGCGATGGAGGTAGCCGATGTCGCAATCGAGATCGATAACGGTCTCGCCGTCCAGCTTAAGAACCACGCGCAGCACGCCGTGCGTCGACGGATGCTGCGGGCCCATGTTGAGCGTCATCTCTGGCGCATCCAAAAGGGCTTCTCGAGTGGTGGCTATTTCGACTTGATGCATCTCAAAAACCAGGAGTCGGGGATCAGGAGCCGGGAGCCGGGGTTGCGACTCCGCCGTTTGCCTCATTCGGCAGATAACACCCGGTCACGGCGTACGGCTCATTCACTAATCCGACCTCTTTGATCTCACCTTTTTCTTTTCGCTCGCGCAGTCCGAGTATCAACGATTGAGCTGCGCTCATTTTATTCCAAACGTTTCGCGGAGCATGGCGCTCAGTCAGGACAAAGCCGGCGGACGTCGCGGCTTCGGCCGTGTCGAAGAGTTTTGCTCCGTAATGTGTCGCAATTTCTTTTGGTGACATTTGACGTCCCGAGATCATCCGCCGCTACCGCGGTCGGTTCTGACTGCTTACTGCTTACCGCTCACTGCTCACTTATCTTTCGGCATCACTTCCTTGCCGCTGCGAAACAATTGGCGCACCTCGCGCTCCTGCGGCACCGAAAGTATTTCCAATCCATAGTTGCGCCGCTGCTCGACTTGTTCGCGCTGCACGTCGTCAAACTCCGGCAGATGATCTTCCGTCCAACGATTCTCAATGAATTCGAGCGGGTAATCCTTGCGCAGCGGATGTCCGTCCCAATCCGGAGGCAACAGAATGCGCCGCAGGTCCGGATGATTGTGAAAGCTAACGCCAAACAGATCGTAGACTTCCCGTTCCATCCAATCAGCCGAAGGCCAGATGCTCGTCACACTCTCAACGCCTGCGCCATTTGTATCGACGTTCAAGCGCACGCGTTCATTTTTCGAAATCGAGTAAAGGTTATAGACGACCTGAAAAGGCGCGCTGCGATTGTCGGGATAATGAACGCATGTCAGATCCGACAAGTAATTGAACGGCGTTTCCTCGTCATCGCGAAGAACCCTACACGCTTCGACGACTCGTTCAGGCGCGATGGCAATCGAGAGTTGGCCGAGAAACTCCGACGCTTCGAGCACCGCATCACCCAGCCGCTCTTTCAACTTTTTAACCAGCGGATGATTTGCCGCATCGACCGGCTTCGGCCCTTCGTCTTTTTTCTTTACGGGTGGTTTCGGAGCGGCGGGCGCGCCGGCTCCGGCTTTCTGCGCGGCAGCTTCTTTGGCGGCTGCGACTTTAGCTTTCGCGGCTTCTACTTGCGCGTCTTTTTCGGCGTCGGCTGAAAGTGAAGTGGGCGTGTCAGCGCGCGCTTCGGGCGGGCGCTGTTCGGCTGATGCGTCAGTTGGTGATCCCGTCTCCGGGGGTTTCCCTGCCTGTGCCATAGAACTCAGTTAGTACACTTCTGAGTCAGCAACGCTTCGGGCTTAACGGCCACGGGCGCGCGGGGCTAATAACGCAACGCTCACGTGTGAATGCAATTTAAAACAGGTCGGACGAAGCTGACTTTTAGCACGCGATTTGTTGCGTTGTCAATTACACGATCATCAAACGTTGACGTGTAAATCGCCGCCTTGCCATCTGTGTGCGCAGTCCGTATCATAGTCGTTTGGTTAAGAGGAAGATTTGACGACTATCTAAGGTGAGAAAGAAATGAAACCCGGAATTCATCCTGAGTATAAGGAAATCACAGTGACCTGCGCGTGCGGTGAAACGTTTAAGACGCGCTCAACCCGTAAGGAAGATCTGCACGTGGAAATTTGTTCGGCCTGCCACCCGTTCTTTACCGGCAAGCAAAAATTGATTGATACGGCTGGCCGCGTCGATAGATTCAACCGACGTTACGGCAAGAAAGAGCCTGAAGCTGCGGCCGCCAAGTAAGCTGATGACGATCAAGCATTAGCCAGTTAAGTCTATAATGATGCCGGCGTGATGACGCCGGTCGCTGGAATAGCTTTCCAAGCACGCGACCGGCAATACCATCGCCGGCATTGTTGTAATTGGTGGGGTTACCTCTCCGCTGAGGGAATTAAGCAAACGAAATATCATGAGCACGAACGAAAGAGATCTAATCGTCGGCGGCCAGGCCGTTATCGAAGGTGTAATGATGCGCACGCCGAACGCTTATGCCATCGCCGTGCGCAAACCTGACGGCACTATCGTCAACACGGCGGCCAAGCTGCCCAAGTGGAGCGATAAGTTTCCGCTTTTCAAGCTGCCCATCCTCCGCGGTGGCGCGGTGTTGCTCCAATCAATGGGGCTCGGCATCAAAGCGCTGAACTATTCGGCGAGCGAAGCATTCGTCGAAGCCGAAACTTCCGAGGAAGTCGAAGTCGCGTTAACACCCGCAGTGATCGAAGGCGAGGGAGACTTTGCCGGCATTACCGGAGGCGTGCCGGGTCTTTTCCCGATCCCCAAACAGAAGCGGCCAAAGGACGAACTGAAACGAGGCGCCACCGCCGCTGCCGCCAGCTCGATTGTCTTCGCGTTAATTTTCAACATCCTGTTGTTCGTGGCTGCGCCATTGCTGTTGACGAATGCGATCTTCATCGCGGTCGGCTGGTCGAACGCCCCCGCGGCAACCTCTTCGCAAACGGCAGGAAAGCCTGGCACGGCCGTCACCCCGAGTGATAACTCAGAGTCGTGGCTCGGTCGCCAATGGAAATCGGTTCGGGGCTACCTGCACCCGGTGCGGCCCACTGTCGGATTCAATTTGATCGACGGGATGATCAGAATGGCGTTCTTTCTGATCATGATCGTGAGCTTCTCTCTGCTGAAGGACATTCGCCGCGTCTTTGAATACCACGGCGCGGAACACAAGACCGTGTTCACGTGGGAAAAAGGTTTGGATCTAACGGTCGCCAACGCACGCGTTCAACCGCGGCAGCATCCGCGCTGCGGCACCAGTTTCCTGATGGTGGTGATGCTGGTCTCGATTGTGCTCTTCTCGATCGTCAGGTTCGATTCCCTGCTCCTGAATTTTTTGGTGCGCATCGTTTTGATTCCCGTGGTCGCGGGACTCTCGTACGAAATCATTCGCCTGTCGGCCAGGAAAGAGAGCGGCGCGTTCTTCAAAATAATTACGCGCCCCGGCGTGTGGCTGCAGAATGTGACCACCAAAGAGCCGGACGATTCGCAACTGGAAGTGGCGCTCGAAGCCTTGAAAGAAAGTTTGAAGTTGGAACCGCAGACCGGCGAGCCGGAACCTGCGTTGCTGTCTTAAAGACAAAGTCGCGTTTAGAGGCGGGCTACTACCCGCCTTACGTTTAGACTTTTTGACGAGATGGCGGGCAGTAGCCCACCTCTAAACAGAACAGATTTATTTCGATGCTCGACAAACTTGCACAAATTGAATCGCGTTACGAAGAACTGGCCAACGAACTCTCTTCGCAGGAGTTGTTGTCAAATCCTTCCGCGTACGCCAAAGCCGCCAAGCAGCATCGCAGCCTCGGCGAGATCGTCGAGAAGTATCGTTCGTACAAATCTCTGACCGAGCAACTCAATGGCGCGCGCGAACTGGCGGCCGGCTCTGACGATGCAGACATGCGCGAGTTGGCTCAGATCGAAATTGAATCGCTAACCGCACAACTTGAACAGACCGAAGACGATCTGAAGGTCCTGTTGATTCCCCAGGATCCAAATGACGAAAAGAACGTCATCCTCGAAATTCGTGCGGGCACCGGCGGCGACGAAGCAACCTTGTTCGCTGCCGAGATGCTGCGCATGTACGCGCGTTATGCCGAACGCCAGGGTTGGCGCATGGAAATCATGGACGCATCCGAATCGGGCATCGGCGGCATCAAGGAAGGCGTCGCGCTGATCGAGGGCGATAAGGTTTATTCAAAACTCAAACACGAATCAGGCGTGCATCGCGTTCAGCGCGTGCCGCAGACCGAAGCCAGCGGACGCATTCACACTTCAGCAATCACCGTCGCAGTTTTGCCCGAGGCCGAAGAAGTCGACGTCAAGATCGATCCTAAGGATTTGCGCATCGATACGTTCTGTTCATCGGGTCCCGGCGGTCAATCAGTCAACACGACTTACTCCGCGGTCCGCATTACGCACCTGCCGACCAACACGGTCGTGTCGATGCAGGATGAGAAGTCGCAGATCAAGAATCGTGAAAAAGCGATGCGCGTCCTCCGCGCTCGCTTGCAGGAACTCGAAGAGCAGAAGCAACACGACGCCATCGCCGGCGAACGCCGTTCGATGGTCGGCAGCGGCGATCGCTCAGAAAAGATCCGCACTTATAACTTCAAGGAAAACCGTGTTACCGATCACCGCATCGGCCTGACTATTCATCAACTCGATCAGGTAATGGATGGTGCTCTCGACGCTTTCATCAGCGCGCTGACAACTCACTATCAGGCTGAAAAGCTGAAGGATGAGTCGCTCACGCCGGTTTAAGCCTGAGCCGGCTGCAAAACTCCGCAAATCAGTCACAGAGTCTTCGCGATTCGCACAAAATTTGGTGAGACGCGGGTCCGCGATTGATTTCGTCGCGCTTCGTGTCTTACTCTGTCTTTACCCCCTTGCGTCCGCTTCGCCGCCATCCCCTGACGGGCAGCCAACGTAATCGTCGGCCGCCTCAAACGCAGCGAACACATTAAAAGGCTAAATTATTTGCCGACTGTCGCGATCGCGGCGGGGCTTGGTGATCCGTTTGCTCTCGCGGGCGACGACGCCTGGCGGCAACATCGATCGAATATGACTAAACCGAAGACTGCAAAGCGCAACGTGGCCGCAAAGGCCGCACTCCCGCGATTACCCACCGGCATCGAAGGGCTTGACGACATTCTCGAGGGCGGCTTTCCGGCTCATCGCATTTATCTGATTGAAGGCGAACCCGGCACGGGCAAAACGACGCTCGCTTTGCAGTACCTGATGGAAGGCGTGCGCCGTGGCGAAGCCGGTCTATACATCACGCTCTCGGAAACGAACAACGAGTTGCAGGCAGTCGCGCGTTCGCACGGATGGAGTCTCGACGGGTTTGAGATCTACGAAGCCGTGCCCCCGCCCGATAGTCTCAAGCCTGAAACGCAATACACCATCTTTCATCCGGCGGAAATCGAGCTCGGCGAAACTACCAACGCAATTCTCAAACAGGTCGAACGCATCCAGCCTCAGCGCGTGGTGATCGACTCACTCTCGGAAATGCGTCTGCTGGCCCGCGAACCTTTACGCTTTCGACGTCAGATACTCGCGCTGAAACAATACCTGGCCGGCAATCGCGGCACCGTGCTGTTGCTGGACGACAAAGTCGCCGGCCGTGACCTGGAGATTCACTCGATCGTTCACGGCGTCGTCTCGCTTGAGCACCTGGCCGTCGAATACGGCGCCGAGCGCCGTCGTCTGCGCGTCACGAAACTTCGGGCTTCGAAATTTCGCGGCGGCTATCACGATTTCACGATCGCCACCGGCGGCTTGAAAGTTTTCCCGCGCCTGGTCGCGGCTGAACACCATCCCGAATTCGCCCGCGGTCATATCAGCAGCAACATCGCGGCGTTGGATCGTTTGCTGGGCGGCGGTCTCGACCGGGGCACCAGCACGCTTTTGCTCGGGCCGGCCGGTTCAGGCAAATCAACTCTGGCGAGTCAATTCGCAGCGGCCGCCGCGGCCCGCGGTGAACGCTCCGCAGCCTTCGTCTTCGATGAATTGCGCGAAACCTTCATCGGCCGCGCCACGGGTGTGGGCACGAACATGGAAAAGTTCGTGAAGAAAGGCGTGATCACGATCCAACAGGTCGATCCCGCCGAACTCTCGCCCGGCGAATTCGCCACCACCGTGCGCGAGGCAGTCGATCTTCACGGCGCGCGAATCGTCATCATCGACAGTCTCAATGGATATCTCAATGCCATGCCGGAAGAACGATTCCTCAGTGTGCAGATGCATGAGCTGCTCACCTATCTGAATCAACAGGGAGTCGTCACTATTCTGGTAATGGCCCAGCACGGATTTCTCGGCAGCTCGATGGTCACGCCCGTGGATGTCAGCTATCTGGCCGACACAGTTCTGATGCTGCGGTATTTCGAAGCTCACGGCGCCATTCATCGCGCGCTTTCGGTGGTAAAGAAACGCACCGGGCGTCACGAACCCACGATTCGCGAGTTGGAGATTCGGGCCGAGGGCCTGCGCGTGGGCGAGCCGCTCGCGCAATTTCGAGGCGTGCTCACCGGCGTGCCCGTTTTTGATGGATTGGACGAACGCCCCATTTGAATAAACGCTGAGAACCATGGAATCAAAGAGGCCGCGCGACCAGACGATCCTGATACTTGCCCCAACGGGCCGAGACGCCGAATTAACGGCGCGCTTTCTCGCCGAAGCGTCGCTGCGCGCGCGTGCGTGTGTGACGATCGACGACATCTGCGATCAGATGAAGCAGGGCGCCGGCGTAGTAGTGCTCACTGAAGAGTCGCTGACTCTTCGTTCGCTCGCGTTGCTTGCCAGGGCCCTCATGGCCCAACCGGCATGGTCTGATATTCCGATCATCCTGCTTACCAGTGGCGGCTGTGAGTCGCCGGTAAATACCGAAGGTCTGGCGTCGCTCGGCGCGATCGGCAACGTAAACCTGATCGAACGGCCGGTGCGCATGATGACTTTATTAAGCACCATCAAGACCGCGCTGCGCGCCCGCAATCGCCAATACGATGTGCGCGAACACCTCGAGACCGAGCGGCACAACAAGCAACAGCTTGAGAAAGCCTTCATCCAGGTCGAAGAGGCCAGCCGCTTGAAGGACGAGTTTCTGGCGACCGTGTCACACGAATTGCGAACGCCGCTGAACGCAGTCCTGGGCTGGACCACGCTGTTACGTTCGAGCCAGCTGGACCCGGCTGGACGAAAACGCGCGCTTGAGACGATCGAGCGCAACGCGCGCTCGCAGCAACAACTGGTCGAAGATTTGCTCGATGTCTCGCGGGCCATCAGCGGCAAATTGCGTCTCGACGCGCGCCCGGTCCATCCGCGTACATTCATTGATGAGGCGGTTGAAGCTCTGCGACCTACGGCGCAAGCTCGCCAGATTCGCGTCACGCAGGCAATTGAATCCGGCCTGAACGACGTCTATGGCGATCCGGCGCGTTTGCGCCAGATCGTCTGGAACCTTCTGTCGAACGCCATCAAATTCAGCCCGACCGGAGGGCGCGTTCGAATCAATGCGCGACGGGTTGGCTCGAGTCTGGAGTTATCGGTGAAAGACAATGGCCAGGGGATCGCCGCCGAATTCGTGCCTTACGTTTTCGATCGCTTCCGTCAGGCCGATATGACAACTACCCGCACACATGGTGGTTTGGGACTTGGTCTGGCCATCGCGCGTCAGTTAGTCGAACTGCACAGCGGCACAGTTCGGGTTACCAGCGCCGGCGTCGGGCGCGGCGCCACCTTCACCGTGACGTTGCCGCTGATTACCCATCATAAACCAGCGAAGGCGAACGGTAAGGTCGCTAACGAAACGAAGATCTCGCAGAGTTTGAAAGGTGTGAGGGTGCTGGTCGTTGATGACGAGATCGATACACTGGACTTGTTGAAGACTGTTCTGTCAAAGCAGGGGGCCCGGGTCACCACCGCCGCTTCCGCTACCGCCGCCCTGAGCCTGCTTTCAAGAGTGAAGCCGCACGTTCTGATTTCCGACGTAGGCATGCCCGGCACCGACGGTTATGCACTCATGCGCAGCGTCCGCGCGCTGCCGGTTGAACACGGCGGGAACATTCCGGCGGTCGCGCTCACCGCCTACGCACGCGAACAGGATCGTAAGCGCGCGATTGATGCGGGCTACCAAATCCATCTCACCAAGCCGATCGAGATCACCCAACTGTCTGCCAGCGTTGCGCACCTCATCAAAGATGGCCACGGGTCGGCTCAATAGCACGCGCGGACCCGACGCAGTTCGCCGGTCTTCAATGACTTGATGAACCAACCGGTGATAACCTCTCGCAGGTTTAGTTGAGGGCGCATGAAGCACGAATCAGCCGGTTCCATCCATTACCGCAATTGCAGCATTTGCGAAGCGATCTGTGGCCTCGAAATAAGGACGCGCGCCGACTCGACCCTGGACATTCGCGGCGACAGAGACGATCCGTTCAGCCGCGGGTACATTTGCCCCAAGGCCACCGCCTTACAAGATATCCATTTCGATCAAGACCGCCTGCAGCATCCGGTGCGGCGGACTTCGCAGGGTTGGGAACGGATCGGCTGGGACGAAGCCTTCGAGGTCGTGGCCGACAATCTCAAGCGCATTCAAAAACTTCATGGCCGAAATGCGGTCGCGACTTATCTCGGCAATCCTACGGTGCACAGTTATGGAGCGATGCTATTCGCGCCCGGATTCATCCGCAGCCTGCACACGCGCAACCGTTTCTCAGCAACTTCGGTAGACCAACTGGCCCATCATCTGGCCGCCTACTTCATGTTTGGTCATCAACTGCTGCTGCCGATCCCGGACATCGATCGTACGAAGTATCTTTTGATACTCGGCGCGAATCCGGCGGTCTCGAACGGCAGCATGATGACAGCGCCCGGCCTGCCACAAAGGTTGAAAGATATTCGCGCGCGCGGCGGCAAAGTCATCCTTGTCGATCCACGTCGCAACGAAACAGCCGCGCTCGTCGACCAGCATCTTTTCATTCGTCCCGGCGCTGACGCACTGTTGCTCTTGTCTTTATTGCATGTGATTTTCGCCGAGCAGCTCATTCGGCCGGGATCGCTGGAATCGATAACCGATGGCGTCGAAACAGTCGCCGCTGCCGTGGCCGGATTCTCTCCGGAGCAGGTCGCCTCGCTCACCGGAATTGGCGCCGATCAAATTCGGCAACTCGCGCGTGACTTCGCTAACGCTGAGTCTGCTGTCTGTTACGGCCGTGTGGGCGTCAGCATGCAGAAGTTCGGCGGCTTGTGCCAATGGCTGATCAATGTCCTGAACTTTGTGACGGGCAATCTCGACGAGCCGGGTGGCGCGATGTTTACTCTGCCGGCTTTCGATCCCATATCCGCTCCCGAGGCCCTCGCTCCGCGCGGCAGTTTTGCTCGCTGGCATAGTCGCGTGCGCCAGCTGCCGGAATTCGCGGGCGAGTTACCCGTCGCCGCGTTGGCCGAAGAGATTCTCACCGAGGGTCCGGGCCAGATTAGGGCGCTCGTCACCCACGGCGGCAACCCGGTGCTTTCGACGCCGAATGGCCGCGAACTGGATCGCGCCCTCGCCAGTCTCGACTTCATGGCCGCGATCGATATTTACATCAACGAGACCACGCGGCATGCGCACATCATCCTGCCGCCGACGGGGCCGCTCGAACGTGGACATTACGATCTCGCTTTTCATCTGCTCGGGGTTCGCAACGTCGCCAAGTTTTCGCCACCACTGTTTGCAACCAACGGCGAGACGCGTCACGACTGGGAAATCCTGCTGGCGTTGCAAACGCGTATGGAGTCGCGCGGAACACTGGGAAGCTTGAAGCATCGGACCATCAAGCGATTTCTCGGTCCGGAACGAATGCTTGATCTCGGTCTGCGATTTGGGCCGTACGGCGACAAGCTCAATCCATTTTCGCCGGGGCTGAATCTTAAGAAGCTAAAAGCGTCGGTGCACGGAATCGATTTCGGTCCGATGCATACTTGTTTAGCCGGGCGGTTGCGAACCGCCGACAAACGAATTCACCTGGCGCCGGAAATCTTCGTCAAAGACATTGAGCGACTGAGAGAGCCCGCCGGCGTCGAATCGAACGGTCATCTTTTGCTGATCGGCCGCCGCCAGCTCCGCAGTAACAATTCGTGGCTGCACAACAGCGCGCGCATGGTCAGCGGCAAACCGCGATGCACCATGCTCATGCATCCACACGATGCTGCTTATCGCGAATTGACGTCCGGTCAAAAGGTTCTGGTGCAATCAAGAGCAGGGTCGATCGAGATCGCCCTTGAGATTTCTGACGAA
>Ga0207686_10000974_pt1 | contig 17044 bp, 16 predicted proteins | sample KBSM24metaG_FD_184396 | JGI IMG/M metagenome (GOLD analysis project Ga0207686, IMG submission 184396) | Miscanthus rhizosphere microbial communities from Kellogg Biological Station, Michigan, USA - KBS M2-4 metaG (SPAdes) (version 2) | ecosystem: Host-associated > Plants > Roots > Rhizosphere >...
AGATCACCGGATCAATCTTACATCCTACAATTTGCCTGCAGTAATGAATGGTGATATAAACGAGTTTATCGATGCATTGCAATTTGCTGAAAACTCTGAGAAGCTTGCAAAGCAGAATTGATCTGAGATTCCTGATAAAATAAAAACTCTTTGGCGTTTCTTTAACAGAAACGCCTTTCTTTTGTCGTCATATAAATGTGAGTGTTTTACAGAAAATAATTAGAATGGTTTTTGTCAGCTTACCGTCAGATTTATTATCTAAAAGGTTACAATTTGCCTTAGTTAGAATAAAATAAATGATGGGTTTAGGCGTTTAAAAACCTCAGGTTCTTTGATTTGAAAATGGCTGGAAATTGAAGTTATTCTTCGCAGATTTCCCCATTTGAAAAGTGTTAATACGAGGAAAAGACCTTTAATAGTTCATTAACAACAGACATCAAAATATTGGCAGTAAATTTGCGTTATAGATAAAAGTTATTCACAAATAAAGCAGTCAATTTTCTCATAAGCAGTTAGTTTTGGTTGCGACCCCTGTTTCTACAGGGGTCTATTTTTTTATATACCTACCCGTTTTTTAGTCGTATTAAAGCAGCCACTTTTTGACTCTTATTATTTCTATTCTCCTTAAAACTTGGCACTAATTCCAACCGTTAAAAATCGAGGCGCATCAGTTTTATAATGGATCTCTGAATCAGTCGACGGGTTCAAACTGAAGTCTTGTTTCTGTGTCAAATTTTGCCTCTCTCCTTGTCATGCATAAATCCAATTTTTATCTACTGCCGTAAATCATAAAGTATTTCTTCAACATTTTCTTTTGTGGTTGCTTCTTCTTAATTATTAAATTATCTCATCGGTGTCTAACACTTCAAAACAAAGAATTGGTTTATTGTTATTGATGTTTTGTATTTCCCATACACTTTTTGCGCATGCTGTGGTCAGGGACCTCGAAAGCATGCCTAGTGGCGAAGCTGCTACTCTTTATCTTAGGTTAGGTTATAAGCATATTCTTCCTTTGGGATTTGATCATATTCTTTTTGTACTAAGCTTATTTCTGCTAAGTCCAAAACTAAAACCTGTCTTGTGGCAATCACTCGCATTTACAGTTGCACATTCTGTTACTCTTGGGTTGGCAATGTATAATGTTATCAGGCCGCCAGCAAGGATTGTAGAACCTATCATTGCAATTTCAATAATGTATGTCGCACTTGAAAATATTTTCTCACCCAGGTTAAAAGGATCACGTATCGGAGTTGTATTTTGTTTTGGTCTTGTTCATGGAATGGGCTTCGCCTCTGCATTATCAGGTCTTGGACTTCCTTCTAAATCCTTTCTTACTTCGCTGGTGATGTTTAATATTGGTGTTGAGCTTGGTCAGCTTACTGTAATTATCACCGCTTATTTATTACTGGCAAAATGGTTTGGTAATAAACCATATTATAGAAAATATATTGTTATTCCTTTATCTGCTATCATTGCTGCCATTGCTTTTTACTGGACCATCCAGAGAACGTTATTCTAAAATTTTTTCCAGATCCCTTACCTGTTCAGGACTTAAATCATAACGGTTCTTATGGGCAGCTTTAAAGTATTGCTCTGCATTATAGCCTTTATCCATGCTTTGCATAAGTTTTCCCATATAATACAATTCAAGTCCTTCTAATGGTTTTCCGGAAACAGATGATCTAAAAATGGTTGCGGCTTTTTCTTTTTCATTATTCTGAAGAAGAGCCCATACATACCATGCATTCGTTTGTGGAGTACTGCGATTTTTTAATTCTTGCGCTGCAATAACGACGGCATTTGCAGGAGCATTCAGAACACCAGTATAAAGTCCGATCAAATATTTATTGTACATGTTGCCATACAATGATTGATTGCTTGCCTGTGCTGCAAATTCTTCCGCATATTTTTTCATAGTCATGGTATCCTTACGGAATTCTGCAAGTTGTTCCATTTTCAAAAGAATATCCGGTGATTTGCTATGTTGTTGAACAAATGAAAATATTTTTTCTGCCAGCGAGTCATTCTTGTCATGGACTAATTCTATCCATCCGATTCCCGTCAAACTATGATAATCGGCTGCATCTGATCCAATACTTTTTTTATAAAGATCATATGCTTGTTGCAGGTCGGCTTTATGTACGCACAGATCAGCTGCGTTAGAAAGTGCTGCCTGTTTCAATGCAACACTGTTTGTCGCTTTCTCTGCTGCTTTAAGCATATAGCTGATAGAACTGTCTAATGATCCTGAATAATGCTCATACTTTGCTTTACGAAAAAAATAACCATAAGATCGATCATCGCCCAAAGAATTAAGAGTAGTTAACGCCCATTGGTACAAACCGGTTTCAAAAGCAACATCAAATTGTGATAGAGTAATGCCATATTTGTTGTCACTTATTTTTTTTGCTTTATCAACAAAGGCAGCTGCCTGGTTAAACTGGTGCTGCTGAATGGCAAACCCTGCCATTGATAAAAATATATCACCTTCTTTTTCCTGGTTCGCAATATTTGATTCCTTGATGAGACTATCGGCTTTTAGCAGGTCATGAATATCTCCATACAAACGAAAACGGTTGGCAAGCGCCGAAGCATATCTTGGACCATTAGAAAAATTTTCCGGTATGCTATCCATTCTTTTTTGCCAGAAAATAAGATCATCCCTGTTTGTTAACTCTGCTTTTGACAAAGAGTGAAGTTGTATCAGGCTATCGATAAAGTTTTGTTCAACGATCGATTTTTCTTTTTTTTGACAGGCAGATAGTAGGATGATGACAGATAAGTAAGAAAACAAATATTTCACGATATGATTTTGATCTATATACGGGAAATAAGGCCTTTTTGTTTTCTAAACACACAAAAATTATCGGGGGTAAAATCTTTTAATTGCAAAAAAGTAACCAGCAACACATCCGATCCCATCCGCAGCTATATCTCCGAGGTCAAATGAACGGAATGGGATAAAATATTTCTGTACTATTTCCATGGCAATACCGTAAACAATACCAGTTATCATTATTTTTAGGAAAATTTTTCGGCTACCACTGCGTGTATCTTTTTTATGCGAGTATGCTTTGCTCCAAAGAATAACCAGTATCATAAATAAAAAAATATGGACCCATTTATCAAGCCATATCTTGTCTTGCCATGTGATCTTTGGAAGCTTTGTCCCCGGGATACAAAGCAAAGTGGTTACGAGCAAAAACCAAATGACAGCAAAAACAGTTGTTGGGACACTTTTCTTCAAAGCTATTTTTTCCGAATATATGTATAAAAGAAGGAGCCCCAAAAAGGGCCCCTGTCATTAACCAACTATAGAACCAAATCTTAAGGATTCCCGGTTAAAGCTTAACTATAACTACGGGAAATTCTATAATTGGGATTTAATTTTTTTACTGAATTTTTGTTTTTCCCATTGACTGCAGTTGCTCAAGATTAGGGCCTTCAGTATTACCTCTCTTTTCAATAGTAATTGCAAAGGCATCAGCTTTTTTAACGTTACTCATTTTAAGAATGATTTTTTGATTTTCTCCTACATCAAAAAGTCCCAGGCTGTTGGGTTGTAACTGTCCCTTTTCACCATTCATAATTGACCAAAGCTGGTATTGTTTGTCGGAAGGAAGTTGAGGCATATTTTTTATAAGAAGATAAACATCCGATGAGGTAGAATCCCAGTAAATACTGGCTGAAGCTTTTGCCGGAGTCATTGCTACCAGGTTTACGACAGCTACATTCGGATCACTCATTATTTTGTGGTATTCTTCCATTTGATCAACCTTGACTTGAAGTGATTTGAGAGAGTTGTTCAGGTCTTTATTTTGATTATAAAGTGTGTAAGCAAAATAACCAGTCACTAAAAACAGAATGATTGAAGCTGCCGCCATCCAACGCAACCCAGAAGACTTACGAATCGTTGGTTCCGTACTTACTATTTTAGAAGTATTGGATGCAGGTTTTTGTTGAATAGCAGAAAATACTTTTTCCTTCACATTAATTGGCGGGGACACTGCATTTTCCATGGCCTGTTTTTCAATAGCCAGCTCAAAAGCATTTCTTGCAGCTTTCAGTTCAGGATAAACTTCACAGTATTGTTCAAAATCAAACTTTTCCTGTGCTGACAGCATTCCAAGCACATAGCTTTCAACAACTCCACTTGATATGTATTCTTTTATATTCACGTTTTTATCTGATCATTGTTCTTAATTGACTGATCGCTGTTCTTATTCTTGTTTTTACTGTTCCCAATGGTATGCCCAGCATCTTCGCAATTTCTTCATGAGTAAATCCCTGGAAATAGGAAAGATCAATAAGCTTTCGGTACTCTTCATTCAACGTTGTTAAAACTTTTTTCAGTCCTACATCGTTTACCATTGGATTAGAACTTATAGACATTCCTGCATTTTCACCCTCAGCTATCGGTTGTGTCCTTTGATTATCCTTGTAACCTTTAGATCTCACTTTATCTATCGCAGCGTTTCGGGCAATATTCAGCATCCATGTAAATAACCTCCCTTTTGTTTCATCGTAAGTACCGATCTTTCTCCACACATTGACAAATACTTCCTGCAGCACATCACTTGACGTGTCTTTATCCGGAACTATTTGGTTAATGATTGTGAAAAGAGCCCCTGAATAATGATCATACAAGTAATTGAAAGCATCATTGTTTTGCTCATTTAGCAAAGCAACGAGTTCTTGCTCGCTGTATTTGATTTTTGGTTCCAAGTTGGTAAAAAGATAAACAACAAAGTATCCCTGGTTGGGGGACACTTTATTTACGAAATACTTTTTTGCTCAGATTTAAGCCACTTGCTTTTCGTAGGTAGCGGAATCCATTAGGGCTTGCACATCAGCTGGGTTATTTACAGTCATCTTTACCATCCAACCTTCACCATATGGGTCACTGTTAACTGATTCAGGAGAGTTTGCCAAAGCGGCGTTTAATTCAGTTATGGTCCCATCAACAGGTAAAAACAGGTCAGACACTGTTTTCACTGCTTCAACCGTACCAAATACATCGCCAGCTTTTAATGCTTTTCCGATCGTTTCCACTTCTATATATACAATATCGCCGAGTTCTTTTTGCGCATAATCAGTAATGCCAATGGTTGCCACATTGCCATCCAATTTTATCCATTCATGATCCTTTGTATAACGAAGAGTTGAGGGGAAATTCATAGTTGAAAATTTGAGTTGCAAAGATTATGAAATCAGGTTAAATAACTCTAAAAAGTAAATAAAGAATTTTGATGCCAGCTTTTGTTCTTCGATTGAGCTACTGTTGCGACGCTCCTTTCATCTTTCATTTCATAATTGAGCAATTAAATCGCAGTTTACCCAGAGCGAAGCGAAGGGTCGCACTGTTGTGCGTTCAGTTCACTATTCATCTTTTTCTCACAGATTCACACAGAAACATAATCTGTGAAATCTGTGAGACATTATTTACGTTTTCTTTTAATAAGCTTCGCTTTAATAATCCTTACATCCTGTAAAGGACGATCACGGTCTTGTCCTCTACTTGTTTGAACAGCTGCAATTTTATCTAACACGTCTAATCCTTTCACTACTTCACCATAAACAGTATAACCCTGATCAAGATGCGGTATGCCGCCGATCGTTTTATAAACTTCTCTTTGATTCGCAGGAATTTTTCTGCCGCTTAACCGGAATGTTTCAACTGAATCAAGACCTGCATCGGTAAAGACCTTTCCCTGCGCTATATAAAATTGACTACCACTGCTTGCCTTTTCTGGATTCACATTGTCACCAGTTCTTGCGGCAGCTAGTGCTCCTTTTTTATGAAATAATGTTTTTCTAAACTCAGCCGGAATAGTATAACCCGGACCGCCATTTCCTAATGGATCGCCTGCCACAGCTCTTTTACTATTTGGATCGCCGCCCTGGATCATAAAATTTTTTATTACCCGGTGAAATAAAATACTGTCATAGAAGCCAACTTTTACCAGCTTTAAAAAATTGTCACGATGTAATGGCGTAGAATCAGATAACCTGATAACCATATCACCCATTGTAGTCTGCATCAATACATCTCTTTTCCTGTCTTTCTTTTTTATAGTAGAATCTTTCTGTGCAGAAGCAGAAAAAACAATCAAAGAACTTAGTAAGGCAACGATCCAATATTTCATAAAGTAAAAGGTTTAAAAATCATGGTTCTCAAAATACAGTAATATATGATCCTTCATAAAATTTTCCTGTTCTATTGGTGAAAAAGATGGTAAAGATTTTAGTTGACGGAAATGTGGCCAGCGATCAACATCTCTTCCTTCCAGTTCATAATACCCACTTTGCGCAAAAAGGCTACAAATAGCTATATGCATCAGGTCCTGTTTTTGTTCTTTGGTAAATTTTTCTTTTACCTGGCCAAACTCTTGCACGCCGATTAGAAAGAGAATAGTTTCCATATCGGGTTTTTTACCAAACCTTTCAACAAGTTTTGCTTCCAATGCCCACCATCTTGTTTGCAAATCATCTTTTGCCTGCATAGCGGCAAAGATAGCGGCCTTAATTTTGTCAAAACTGATAAAATGAATTTTATAAAAGATAGATTTAACATCAGCGCCGAAAAAGAAAAAATGGATATTGATCTTATTCATTCTTTTCTCACCCAATCATACTGGGCCGAAGGGATATCAAAAGAAATTGTGAGGAGATCCATCGAAGGAGCTTTATGTTTTGGTGTGTTTGAAAACGATAAGCAAGTTGGTTTTGCACGAATGATAACTGACAGAGCAACCTTCGCCTATCTCGCCGATGTTTTTATTATTGAAGAGTATCGCGGCCTTGGTTTAAGTAAATGGTTAATGGAATTTATCATGTCATATCCTGATCTGCAGGGATTACGCCGAATGATATTGGCAACCAGAGATGCTCATGAACTCTATAAAAAATTTGGATTTACTCCGTTAAACAATGTTGATAGATGGATGCACATTCACTATCCGGATGTATATAGAGAGATCAAATAATTTTTTCAACGACAACTGCTGAACCATAAGCAAGCACTTCCGTTACGCCACCCATTACTTCATTTGCATCATATCGCATACTAATGATGGCATTGGCTCCTTTGTCCGCAGCACTTTGCAACATCAGTTGAAATGCATCCTCTCTTGTTCTTTCACAGAGTTCCTGGTAAATGGAAATATTTCCTCCAAAGATCGTTTGAAAACCACCTGCTATATTACCAACTATACTGCGAGAACGAACAGTGATACCCCGAACGATCCCCAGGTTTTTTATGATCCTGTAACCGCTCAATTCAATATTGGTTGTAACCATAGTTGGGTCTATCATATTGATTATTTTCATAAATGTACATTGATTGTCTCACAGTCAACAATTACCTTTGCGCTCCGAAGGAGTACTTCAGACAAATTAAAAATGAATGTTGCAGGTAGCATATATAAGAAATAATAAAGAGGAAGTAAAACAAAGATTAACTGTCAAAAATTTTGCCGAATTGAACCTTGTTGATGAAATTCTTTCGGCGGATGAAGAAAGAAAAAAATTACAACTGGAATGTGATAGTACGCAGGCAAAAGTAAACAGCACTTCCAAAGAGATCGGGCAATTAATGGCCAAAGGACAAAAAGAAGAAGCTGAAAATAGAAAAAAGGAAGTTGCTACACTTAAATCATCACTTCAACCAATTTCTGACCGGCTTGGTATTGTTGAAAAACAATTGCAGGATGTGTTGGTGAAACTTCCGAACCTTCCATCTGATAAAGTGCCGCCGGGAAAAACACCTGCAGATAATATTGTTATAAGAGCAGGAGGTACTGAACCAAAACTTTCAGCAGATGCATTACCACATTGGGACCTGATAAAGAAATATGATATCGTGGATTTTGAGACCGGCGCTAAAATTACCGGCAGTGGTTTTCCATTATATAAAGGCAAAGGGGCAAAATTGCAAAGAGCCTTGATCCAATATTTTCTGGATTACAATACTGCTGCTGGGTACACAGAATATCTGCCGCCATTCATGGTAAATGAAGCGTCTGCTTTTGGCACAGGTCAGTTACCGGATAAAGAAGGCCAGATGTATTACATGCAGGCTGATAATTTTTATATGATCCCAACAGCTGAAGTTCCTGTAACAAATATTTATCGAGATGAAATTGTGAAAGAAGAAGATCTTCCCATAAAGATGACCGCTTATACTCCCTGCTTCAGGAGAGAAGCTGGAAGTTTTGGAAAAGATGTTCGTGGATTAAACCGTGTTCACCAGTTTGATAAAGTGGAGATCGTTCAGTTAGTGCATCCTGAAAAGAGTTATGATGTATTGGAAGAAATGGTGAACCATATAGAGAAACTATTAAATACATTGGGACTTCCCTACCGCATTTTAAAACTCTGCGGTGGCGATATGAGTTTTGCTTCAGCTCTTACTTATGATTTTGAAGTATTCAGTGCAGCACAACAAAAGTGGTTAGAAGTAAGTTCTGTCACAAACTTTGAAAGTTTTCAAACCAACAGGATGAAAATTCGTTTTAAAGACAGCAATGGAAAAATGCAATTGGCACATTCACTCAATGGAAGTTCTCTTGCATTACCCCGTATAGTTGCTTGCTTATTGGAAAACAATCAAACTCCAGAAGGAATAAAAATTCCTTTGACACTTCAATCTTATTTTGGCGCAGAATCTATTTAGTGAATGGACGCATACTCCGGAAAATACTACGTGCAAGGTGGCGAAGAAGAAGAAGCCACTATTCTTTTTTTAAAAGATAAAATTAGCATTGGGTTGCGCAATGAGCATGGTGAGCCAAGAATTGTTTACTGGCCATACGAGCAAATCATCCGCGATAATTTCTGGAAACGTGGTCAATCGCTAGTTCGTTGTGGCACTTATCCTGTTCAAACAATTGAAGTGAATGAAAAAGAATTTGCCGATAAACTTGAATCAATTTTAAAAGAAAAAGAAAGATCATGGCTGGGTCGGTTCATGAATAAGAATCAATGGAGAATGATCCGGATGTTGTCCATATTTATTGTGATTCTGATATCTGCATATATATGGTTGGTCCCTCTTCTCGCAGAAAGATTGGCAAAACGGGTACCCATTTCTTACGAGGAGAGTTTGGGGGATGGTATTTACAATGCTATAAAACCAACCTTTACTATTGATGCAGAAAAAACAGCTTACATCAACGACTTTTTCAGAGAACTGAATATCGATTCAAAATATAATATCAGTATTACAGTTGTTAAAGAAAATGTGGCGAACGCTTTTGCCATGCCTGGCGGTAATATTATTGTATACGATAAAATAATAGCCGGCATGAATGGTTATGAAGAGCTTGCTGCATTATTATCACATGAGTTTACCCACGTAAACGAGCGGCATACGACAAGGTCATTGTTTCGGCAACAAGCCTCTTCTCTTTTCATATCAATTATTTTCGGCGACGTTGGTACTATCGGGAATGTGATCGTTAGTAGCGCCGATGACCTGAAAGGATTAAGCTATTCCCGAAAGCTGGAGAAAGATGCTGATCTAAACGGGATAGAAATTTTAAACGAGAGAAAAATCGATTGTAACGGGTTTATTCACTTATTTGAATTGTTAGAAAAAGAAATAACAGAAACCGGTGGTGAGCCGACAGAATGGATCAGCAGTCATCCGGACATCGAAAAAAGAATAGCCTATACAAAATCTAATTCGTTGTTTAATAAAAATGGAGTGGAGATAAATGAAACACTGAAGACCTTATTTATGAAAATTAAAACAGCGGAGTAATTAGTTGTCAACTCAAAAAATATTTTTGTTTTAATTTTTTTCTGTACTTGTCGGGAATAAAAGCTCCATTTTGATAATCTGATAAAAGTGAATATAATTTCTGTTTCGAATATCTTCCAAGTTTTACGATTCCCGAAGTGCTTATTATTGCTCCCGTGACAACAGCACCTGGCTCAATTACGGGTCCTGCAATATCCCCGAAACCTTTTTGATCGTCACCAGGTTCGGAAGGAATGGCAAGCGCCGTAACTCCAGTAATAAGAAATGCCACACCAATAATTGTCTGATTTATACCTCTTTTATTTTTTGTAAAGAAAAGATTGATCAATGCTTTTGCAGAATCATTAAACCCCAATTCTTTTATAAAATCTTCTTTTGCCCATTTTTTTATTTCAATTGAATCACCGGGCTCTTGAAGAATTAATTCAGTAGCATTAGCGCAGATAAATGAAAAGATAATTGCAAGGAATATGAACAGAAGTTTCACGGTTTTTTTGAACTAGAAATAGGTAAAATGTTTAATTGATGCCTATCTTTTTTATCCTGAGGTAACAGGCTAAATAACATCAAATCAGGATACTCTTTAGACATTTGTAGATTTTGTCTCTTTTTATCAATTCTTCTTCCGCATAATCCATATTTACTGACAAGGGATCTTAAATTTCACCTCTTTTGACAACCAAATTTAAAATAATATCATCTGCAATTTAGCGTTATCGGAAGAATGGGTAGATAAATGGTTTAAACTTTCCAGGTTAATCATCGTCCTAAACAAAATCTTTTTAATGTCCCTGGCTAATCAAATCAAAAATCAGCACCTGATATGGCGGGCTGGTTTTGGTCCTGCCGTCGAACAACTGGCGGATCTTTCTGAAGTTTCTCCTAAACAATTGTATAAGGCGTTGCAAAAAGCCTCTTCTAAAAAGCCTGAATATATCGATGTGGCGGATGACTTTCTTAAAGGCTTGTGGGCTGGCATTGATGAAGTGGGCCGACAGGAAAGGATCAAAGAAATGAAAGAAGAGGATAAAAAAAAGATCCAACAGAAGCAACGGGAAAGTGTAAGAAGTTTAAACCTTAATTGGTTAAAAGTTTTTATAAATACAGATGCTCAGTTAAGAGAAAAAATGGCTTTCTTCTGGCATGGACACTTTGCCTGCCGCAACCTGAATGTATTTTATCAACAGGGTTTATTGGATATTATTCGAAGCAATGCTCTTGGGAGTTTTCGTGACATGCTGCATGAAGTTTCTAAATCAGCAGCGATGCTGAATTTTTTAAATAATCAGCAAAATAGAAAGGATCATCCCAATGAGAACTTTGCAAGAGAAGTGATGGAGTTGTTTACACTTGGTCGCGGCAATTATACAGAAAATGATATTAAAGAGGCTGCTCGTGCATTTACCGGCTGGAGCTCTGATCTGAAAGGAGAATATATTTTCCGCCGCTTTCAACATGACTATGCTTCCAAAACTGTGTTGGGTAAAACAGGAAACTTTGATGGCGATGAAGTGCTGGATATTTTATTGTCACAAAAACAAACAGCAAAATTTATCACTCAGAAAGTGTATAAATTTTTTGTAAACGATGCTATTGACGAAGCTAAAGTGAACTGGCTCGCCGATCGTTTTTACCAAAGCACTTATGATATTGGAAAATTGATGGAAGATATTTTTACAAGCGATTGGTTTTATGATGAAAAAAATATTGCCAGCAAAATAAAATCACCAATTGAATTGATCGCAGGTATTCAACGGATGCTACCAATGCAATTGGAAAACGAAGAAGCATTGACTTTTTTACAAAGGGCATTGGGTCAAATATTATTTTACCCCCCAAATGTAGCGGGCTGGCCAGGTGGCAAAACATGGATAGACAGCAGCAGCCTGATGCTTCGAATGCGACTCCCGCAATTGATAAATGATGCTGATGAAATGAATGTAAAAACCAAGGATGATGATGACCTGATGATGGGAAGAAAGGCTCCGGAAGACGGAGTCAAGCCGATGGGTTTTGGAAAACGTGGTGTTATCAGAGCAACTATTGATTGGAAAGAATATATCGGGCATTTTGAAAAAGTACAGAAGGAACAATTGATCGGTTCATTAGCATCAAATTTATTACAAACGAAAAGCGGCGTCAGTAGCGAGTTAATAAAGCAATATTCCGACGCAGGGAGCAAAGAAAGTTTTATTAAGTCTGCAACATTGCAATTGATGAGTACGCCGGAATACCAGTTGTGTTAATTGCAGATTTCAGATTTAAATCTGCAACCATAAATCTAAAATCTAAAATCTAAAATATTTTTATGGTTATCAAACGTCGCGAATTCTTACAAGTCGGTTCCCTTGCTACCGCATCGCTGATGGTGCCGAATTTTTTAAAGGCATTTGAATCAAAGAATATGGTGCCGGCAGGGAATAAAGTATTAGTGATACTTCAAATGAGCGGTGGCAATGATGGATTAAATACTGTCATCCCTTACCGTAATGATATTTATTATAAGTCAAGACCAAGACTTGGTATTGAAAAATCAAAAATTTTATCATTAACTGATGAAGCAGGTTTACATCCGGCACTCACGGGTTTCAAAGAATTATATGATGACGGAAGCATGGGAATAATGAATAGCGTTGGTTATCCAAACCCTGACCGTTCACATTTTCGCAGTATGGATATATGGCATACGGGTAGTGAAAGCAAAGAGTATTGGACAACAGGTTGGCTGGGTCGCTATCTTGATGCACAATGTAAAGGATGTGATAAGCCGACTTATGCATTGGAGCTTGACGATACGTTAAGTCTTGCAATGAAAGGGGAGGAAGCAAAAGCAATTGCAATGAAAGATCCAAAGCGATTATTTGGCACAGCTAATCAGCGTTTCTTTAAAGATGTGATGCAGCAGCATAAAGATGAGCCGGGTGAGCAGCCGGTTGATTATTTATATAAAACACTCTCTGAAACAGTTTCTTCTGCTGATTATATTTTTGAAAAAAGTAAGTTACATCCTTCAAAAGCTGAATATCCAAAAACAGAGTTGGGTCAGAATTTGAAAACTATTGCATCACTGATCTTCTCGGATATCAATACAAAAGTTTATTATGTTTCTCATGGTAGTTTTGATACACATGTCAATCAGCAAATGCAGCAGCAACGTTTATTTTCAGAAATGAATGATTCGGTGAAATCATTTACAAAAGATCTGAAAGACAATGGACGATTCGATGATGTATTGGTAATGACATTCTCTGAATTTGGAAGAAGGGTTTCTCAAAATGCAAGCGGTGGTACGGATCATGGTACTGCTAATAATATGTTTTTAATTGGCGGAGGAGTAAAAGAAAAAGGATTGATCAATCCAATGCCAGATCTTTCTGATCTTGACGAGGGTGACTTGAAATATAAAGTTGATTTTAAAAATGTTTATGCCACGGTTTTAAAAAACTGGTTAGCGGCAGATGATATGGCAATTCTGAAAAAGAAATATGATTATTTGAAGTTTGTTTGATTTGTTACAATAAAATTAAAAGAGCCGGCACAATAGTACTGGCTCTTTCTTTTATAAGATTGTGCTAGACAGGTTTCTTTTTACTTGTTGCCACTCTCCAGAGTATAAATGCCATGGCAGCAAAGAATCCAACACCCATCACCATGTATAGATCCTCTCCAAGTCCATGACTGATCATTTCTTCAAGATTTACCGATTTCATCCCTGACTCAAAAAACACAGTAAGAATGGCGGCAATGACGCCGAATAATGCGCCTCCTGCCACAAGTCCGGTTGCAAACAGGTTTCCTTTTCTTAAGTCCTCTTCTTCATCCGGTACTTTGTTTTTATTAGCCTTTTTATCAGCCACTCCTCTTATAAATCCTCCAATGAAGATCGGGAGTGTAGTGGCAAGAGGAAGATATGTTCCTACTGCAAAGCTGAGTGCTTTGATATTACATAGTTCAAGTACGATTGCAATAAATACACCTACCATAACAAATTGCCAATCGAGATCACCTCCCAGAATCCCTTTTATAATTGTTGCCATTAGTGTTGCCTGTGGCGCAGAATAGGTTTCACCAATTGCATGTTTTACACCTAAAGCTGCAAGAGCTGTCGATGGAGTATCAAGAATTTTTACTGTCCACCCGATAACAATTGAAGAAACAATGACCCCAATAAATAACGCCAATTGTTGATACTTCGGAGTAGCTCCAACGATATAACCTGTTTTAAGATCTTGCGATGTAGCACCAGCATTTGCAGCAGCCACACAGATCATTCCGCCAACAACCAATGCCATTGGTTCAAATACTTTTCCTGTCCAGCCTACACCAATAAACACAAGGCAAGTTGCCATAATAGTTGCGATCGTCATACCACTGATAGGGTTATTAGATGAGCCGATCAAGCCAACTATCCGGGAAGAAACTGTAACAAAGAAAGCTCCGAAAATAACAACCAGTAATCCTAGCAATAAGCGACTTCCGATATTATCTCCGGGTATGATTGGAAGTAATGCCATTATTATTATTAATGCCAGGCTTCCAAGAGCTACAACTTTTATACTTAGATCCTTGTCAGTACGTTTCACTGCCGGTGCAGCAGATTTATCTTTTACGGAGCCAATACTTTCTTTAAAAGATGAAATAATTGTTGGGATCGTTTTTATCAATGTAATAAAACCACCGGCAGCAACAGCTCCGGCACCAATCTGTCGGATATAAGCACGATATAACGCTTCTGCATTATTGGCAAAACTGTGAGTGGTTACATCCCATCCATATTTCACGGGATTTAATCCCAGTTTTGTTAATTGCGCAAATGTTGCATCACCGGAAACCAATGTAGCGAGTAATGGAATTAAAACAAATGAACTTAATACCCCACCTGCTACTAATACACCGGAAATTTTCGGTCCTATAATATATCCAACACCAAGATATTCGGGAGTTATTTCGCCATTCAATCTTGCAGAGGGCAGGTATTTATTTTTAAGATTAGTTACATAAACCGGCGTTTCTGATATAACATGAAATACTTTTTGCAGTATTGCATAAACTATTGCAACACCCATTCCCATAAATGCAGTTCTTGCAAGGTCTCCACCTTTTTCGCCGGCTTTTAAAACAGAAGCACATGCTGTCCCTTCAGGATAGGGAAGTGTTTCATGTTCTTTTACAATTAATGAACGACGCAATGGAATCATCATCAGTGTACCAAGAATGCCACCTAATATTGCAAGTGTCATGATGGTGAAATAATTAAAGAAGTTGCTACTATCAGGATTAGAAAGAAATAGAAACCCTGGTAAAGTAAAAACAACTCCTGCTGCAATGCTTTCTCCGGCACTTCCTGTTGTTTGAATAATATTGTTTTCGAGAATTGTTGTTTTTAAAAAAAGTTTACCCAAGGCAATGGCTAAAACAGCGATAGGAATGGAAGCAGAAACTGTAAGACCAGCTTTTAAGGCGAGATAAACAGTGGCTGCGCCAAACACAATTCCAAATGCCGCTCCGGTTAAAACAGACTTAATTGTAAACTCAGCCATATTTGTTTCAGGAGAAACAAATGGTTTAAAAGCAGGTTGCTGATCAGCCATAGCAGTTGGTTTTAATTTAAAGTAAGATAAATAAAAAAGGTGATGTCAATCAAACATCACCTTTTCACAAAAAACTTAAATGTATTTAAGCTGAACCAGTTTTATCTCTTGTTATTTGTTCCAGCGATTTTATTTTGGAGAATATCAACAATCCGCCAAGTATTGCCGCAGCAGTAATGATGCCGAAGAAAACTTTTTTATCAGGTATCTTATCCCAGAAGCTGGCCATTACACCTGCTACTTTACCTCCCAATGAAGTTGATAAGAACCACCCTCCCATCATCAATGCAGTTAATCGCGGCGGTGCAAGTTTTGAAACAAATGAAAGACCAATAGGACTTAAACAAATTTCGCTGACTGTAAATACTCCGTATGTGAGGAACAACCAGAATGAAGATGCTTTATGTGTATATATGCTGGGAACAGACATAGCAGCAAACACCATTACCAATGCACTAAGACCGGAAATGATCAGAGCCCATGCAAATTTCTTTGCAGTTGAAACGGGTCTGTTTCGCTGAGCCATATAGGCAAAGAACATTATTAATAAAGGTGTGAATGCAACAATAAAAAATGGATTGATAGATTGAAAGAGTTCTGTGTTACCAACTTTGGCTAATCCATCAGGCGGCCATTTTTCTTTAGGTAGGTTAACAAAATAAGGATCGGGGCCCATAGTTTTTATAGGATTTCCCGAAGCATCAGTTACTACTCTCATATATTGATCTAATGAATCAACTTCTCTTGGTGACGTAGTTAAATTTTGGAGTGTATAAACTGCATCTGCAGGTTTCTCCATAAACTTGGGGATCGATCTGTCAGTATGTGATTCTGCCCAGATCGTTAAGCCAGTTGAGTTTTGATTATAAATAGTCCAGAAGATAATTGAAATGGCGAATATGAATAATAATGCGCCAACTCCTTTTTTGTCCTCAGCATTTCCTTTTAACCATAATCTTGTATAGAAATAAATAACAGGTACGCATGCAAGGATAAATGCATCATTTGAATCTGAGCCCATAAAATTTCCAGGAAGGAACCAACCGATGATTCCAAATACGATCATTGGTAAAAAAACAGAACCGAAGATCGTTGAAAAGGGCATGTCTCCAGCCTGCATTGGTTTTTTTACATCATACTTTTTTACATATTTAAGATTAAATGCCAGCCATATCAATCCAATTATTAAACCAACACCTGCTGCTGAAAATGCAGCCCACCATCCAATCCTGTTTCTCAAAATGGCAGCAGCAAAATTGCAGACCAATGCACCAATATTAATACCCATGTAAAAGATATTATAGGCGTTATCTTTTAATGGCCTCAGCTCATCAGTATTATACATGTTACCCAACAAAGTGGAAATATTCGGTTTGAAAAAACCATTACCTATTATAATACATCCTAAGCCGATATACATTGTAATGTTGTCTGGTAAAGCCAATAACAGGTAACCAGCAGCCATCAATGAGCCGCCAAGAAAAATAGATCTGATATAACCAAGATACCTGTCTGCAATAAGGCCACCTATAAATGGAGTTAAATAAACCAAAGCGATGAAGGTTCCTACAATATCAGCACCCATTGCTCTTGGCAATCCTTTGCCCCCGGTTGTGGTGTTTATTAAATACAAAAGCAAAATTCCTACCATCAGGTAGTAGCCAAATCGTTCCCACATTTCAGTAAAGAA
>Ga0207686_10000977_pt1 | contig 17010 bp, 18 predicted proteins | sample KBSM24metaG_FD_184396 | JGI IMG/M metagenome (GOLD analysis project Ga0207686, IMG submission 184396) | Miscanthus rhizosphere microbial communities from Kellogg Biological Station, Michigan, USA - KBS M2-4 metaG (SPAdes) (version 2) | ecosystem: Host-associated > Plants > Roots > Rhizosphere >...
TGGAGATATGCAACTGCATTTACACGAAGGATATTTTGTACAGGACCTGTTTGTACCAATAAAAGAATGATGAGTAAGAATAAAATCATGAACAGAATAGTCTTCGCTACTATTCGTGCCGGCTTGACCCAAATATTCTTTTTAGCCTGGTCCATGCAGTCCTCTATGGGGTTTTTACTGAAATCTTTTTAAAATCTTAGAAAATATCATGCTATAAATACAGTGAATAGAAATAAAAATTGAGTGTGGCAGAATTTGCCCATTTCTTATTTTGGAAGCAACATACTGTCTTAGTCAACTAGCTTTCAAGCACAACTTGTCCCGCCTTTGGCGTGGATTTGCTATCTTTCTTTCTTAATAAACAATTGCCATGCTACGATCAAAGATTGCCGGTATTGGTATGTATGTGCCAAAAAATGTTGTTACCAATAATGATCTGATGAAATATATGGACACAAGTGATGAATGGATACAAGAACGTACAGGTATAAAAGAAAGAAGATATGCGGATCGTACAAAAGAAACAACAGCCACGATGGGCATTGAAGCGGCAAAGATCGCAATTGAGAGAGCTGGTATCACCGCACAAGATGTTGACTTTATCATCTTCGCTACTATTTGTCCGGATTATTATTTTCCCGGTTGTGGAGTATTGGTACAACGTGCCATGAAGATGAAAGAGATCGGTGCATTAGATATAAGAGATCAATGTTCTGGTTTTGTGTATGCGCTTAGCACAGGAGATCAATTTATAAGAACAGGCATGTATAAAAACATACTTGTTGTTGCCAGTGAAAAACATTCTTTTGGACTTGACTTCTCTACCCGTGGAAGAAATATTTCTGTGATATTTGGTGATGGCGCCGGAGCTGTTGTATTGCAACCAACAGAAGATGATAACCGCGGTATTCTTAGCACACATTTACATTGTGATGGAAATAATGCAGAGATCCTTGCGATGTATAATCCGGGTACCCATGCTAATTATTGGGTAGGTGAAAATAAGCTTGCTGATTTTAATGAAGCAGAAATTGGTGATATGTTCATGAGCCATGCTATGATCGACAATGCACAAAACTTTCCAAACATGGATGGACCGGCTGTCTTTAAAGTGGCTGTTGAAAAATTTCCTGAGGTAATAATGGAAGCTTTAAATACAAATAATTTCAAAACTTCTGATCTTAGGCTTTTGATCCCTCATCAAGCCAATCTTCGCATATCACAGTTTGTACAAAAGAAGTTAAGATTGACTGACGAGCAGGTCTATAACAACATTCAGAAATACGGGAATACAACTGCTGCATCTATTCCTATTGCCTTATGCGAAGCATGGGAAATGGGAAAAATAAATAAAGGAGATTTGGTATGCCTCGCTGCATTTGGCAGTGGCTTTACATGGGGAAGTGCATTGTTAAAATGGTAAATATTTATTTTAAATATTGGCTGTATGAAAAAATCTTCTATCACAATTGAATATTGTCCAAAATGTCATTGGTTGCTTCGTGCAGCCTATATGGCACAGGAATTTTTAACCACTTTTGAATCCGAATTGAAAGAAGTAACATTACAACCCAGTGAAGTAAATGGAAGTTACCGTATTATAATCGAAGGAAAAACAGTCTTTGACAGGAAAGAATATGGTGGTTTTCCCGAGATCAAAGAATTAAAACAAATGATCCGTGATGTAGTGTCGCCTGGCAAAAGCCTTGGTCATGCAGACACAAAGCCACATCATAGTGATGAAAGTTAGTAAGATTACCAAGCTTTATAAAATTAGAAGGTTAACAGTCGTGCAACGTTTTTTCCCCGAACTTCGTTTTAACTAATACAAACTATGTCGAAACTATTTTTATATACACTGATCCTATTTTCTGCAACTGTGCATGCCCAATCCTACGACAAATGGGAAATCTATCAAAACCGTAAAGAGGTGAGTTCTTTTAATAATAAAAAAGAAACTGAGGATGAAAGAAGAATATTGCTTCTGAACCGGTTTTTGGAAGGACCCGGCTTTTTTGTGATCGAATTTAAACCCGCTGCGGAACAGGCAGAATGGATCCGTACCATTGCTTTTTATGATTCTACAGATAAACCGATAAGAGAATATAATAACACACTTTTCCTGCAAATACATAACTCTGAAATTGCAGGCATCATGGAAGGCCGCCAAAAAGTAAGAGTATATAGCTGGGCCGTTCCAAAAGATCCTGCAGTTGCGGCTACGGTTCGTGTTCGACGCCTACTTTTGTGTACATTATATACACGATGAGCCGAAAGATCATTTACATCATCAATCCGATTTCGGGAACAAAATCCAAAAGTGACCTTCAACAATTTCTTGAAACAAAAACAAAAGAAAAAGGTATCCCTTTTTCTGTCTTCCCCTCAGTAGCAGACGGAAATTATTCATTTCTTCATCCATTAATCCAAGAAGAAAAGATCAGTGATGTAGTAATTGCCGGTGGAGATGGTACTATAAGCAATGTGGTGGGAAGCCTTTTAAATAAAAATATAAACTTTGGCATTATTCCTTGTGGATCGGGAAATGGATTGGCGCATACCGCAAAGATTTTAAAACAACCGGCGAAAGCCCTTGATATAATTTTTAATGGAAAAGCATCTGCGATTGATGGATTCTTTGTCAATGATCGTTTTGCCTGTATGCTTGCCGGTCTTGGTTTTGACGCAAAGGTGGCGCATGAATTTGCTGATCATCCCAAAAGGGGGCTGATGACCTACGCACAATTAACACTGAAAAATTTTTTTTCTATAAATCCATTCCGTTTTGAATTGAAGTTTGAGAAAGTAAAGATCGATACTGATGCGTTTTTTATCAGCATTGCCAACAGCAACCAGTTTGGAAATAATTTTACTATTGCACCAAAAGCAAGTTTAACGGACGGTCTTCTTGATATTGTAATTGTAACAGCGCAGAACAAAGTAAGTTTTGTTTTGCAAACATTAAAGCAAATGGCAGGTTGGAATGTGATGGAGGCTTCCTCCGTTATAACAAAAAAAAGTGGCGTTATCTATTTTCAAACAGATAAGATCGAGATCATTAATCATTCACAAGCCCCTTTACATATCGATGGCGATCCTGCTGAAACGCCTGATAAACTTGCGATAGAAATAAAGAAGAAATGTTTTAGGCTTATTCAGCCGGTTTAATAGCAAGAGGTTCTTTTTTATTAAGCAGGTTAACGACTTTATCAAAACTTTCTTTATTAAATAAAAAATCCGGTGAGCTCATTATGTTCTTCTTTTCTCTTTGTGTAAGATGAAAATTTAAAGCAGCTTTGTCTTCTTGTTTTTCCGTTGCGTATTGAAAAGTGATCTTATTAATTTTATGCACTGAATGTTGTGTATAATAACTCAGCAGGTCATTCTGAAAATATTCCATTGTTTTAAACCAATTATGCTGTAGCATCAGGAAAGGTTTAGTAGCATGATCGGCTATATTCTCTGTAACATAAGGATAATCCCATCCGCCGGAAGGACGATCTCTTAATTGGATGATCAGCACACCCCGGGTATTTTGACTTATCCAATCATCAAAAAATTCGAGGAATCGCAGACCGGTTTCTTGTCCGTAATTATCTCTTAACCCCGCATCCATTACATCAATTACCGGGTCGGAAGGAAGCCATACATTGGGCAATACAATAGGAAATGTTGCATTCATTCGCAAGGCGGTCAATATTCTTAAATTATATGGATCTTGTCTTTCAAAAAAAGAAGTGAAGTCAATAACATCCGGGTCCATTTCGGGAAGTGCCGTAGAGTCATAACGGCTGCGCATCATAAATCTTATTGGCTGAGTGCTGATGATCATTTTCCTGCTATCTCTTGAAACAACAGAATTATAAAACGCCAGGGGAATAATCGCATTTCTTTCATCCTCTTTATAATCCTTCAATTGCTTATTTAAAAACCCGTTTGTGTTCTTATTCAATTTTGATTCAAAAGAATAAGCCCTGTCTTTTACATATATATATGGGCCGACCTCAAATTTCAGTGATGGGGAAATAAGATCTCTTGCTACAAAAGATGAGAACAAAGGATTTAAAAGATCACCGGAAATATCATCAACATATTTTTTGTCCTGCAAATGAATATTCTCACCCTTTTGCTTGCGTAAATACAGCTCCCGGAAATAAGAAGCACCGATCATTCCGCCGGATGCCCCGGTGATGAGAAAAGTTTTTTTCATCACATCTCCATTGGTAATGCTATCGAGTCTTTGAAGGATGCTCATTGTAAAAGTTGCGCTCCGATGTCCGCCACCACTTGTATTAAGAATGATGAATAATGGTTTTTCTTCTCCTTGCTTTCTTTTCCAGTTTTCCAGTACATGGATCATGTTCAGGCTATCTTCAGAAACATTTTTTGTTGATGCCATTTCCAGTAAATGTTCGCGACTATAAGATGGTCGTTCTTTGGTATTAGAATATTTTAAACCAAACGCTTTGTTTCTCGGGTCTATCCAATTCCATGTATAAAAAAGATTAAGAATAATTATCAAACCAAGGAGATAAGGAATACTCCAGCTTTGTAAAAAATAGGTAAAGGCGCCAGCCACACCGATAAGGATCGCAAAGAAAACAGTAATACTCGCGGCAGCTGGTATTTGGAAAAAAGCAGAGTCCTGCAAAAAACCGATCCCGATCAAAAATAAAAAAGCTGCAAATACTGAAAGCACTGCCGCAAAGTGGTGACGTTTAAAAATATTTTCAATGAAATCACGGGTATAGTGAGAAACATCTCTTGTCTTCTTTACAGACATTGGGGTTTCAAGATACCATTCCACTTTAATTATCTTTGATTCACTTGGCGGTAATTCGCCTTGTTTTAAATGCCGGATATATTCTTTTGGGTTTTTTATCACCGGCATCATACGGCGATAAATAGAACGATCAGCTCTGAAAAAATAAATAAACGAAATAAAGAGGATTAGTATTAATCCCAACAAAAAGCCACCTGCTAACATTAAATATTCAGCGGTAGGAATAAGTTCTTTATACCTGATAAATTGCCATGCTTTAATAAAATAAAAAATTAAAAATGCTGCCGGTATTACAAAGTTGTTTATACAATACCGTAAAAACGGATTGGTAGTTGCCGCTAAAAACCTGAAGTGTCGACTAAATAAAATAAAGCTGGCAATGTTCCAGCTCATAATAAACATGCCGATAGCAATACCAACAATGCCAGCGCCAAGCGCATTTACACTACCAAGATATTCCGGCGCCAGGTAAAGTGAATCGGCACCAAAACTTCTCATGAACGTGCCATTGATAGTACTAAATAAAATAAACCAGAAAATAAGTAACACCTGGTATTTTCTGAAATGCAGAAACAACAGTTGAACAGGAAATGAATAAAAGAATCCGCGAGGCCAGGCTTTCATAAGTAAAGGAGAGGCGGTTTAGTTTTATTTAAAATTAATATTAAACCACCGTTATTTCAAAGTAACTGTTATTTACTTTTTATAAGGTAACCAGCCCAGAAAAGCGACAACAAAAGGAACATCGCAATTAATTGATGCAATTGAGCGGTCCATTCAAAAATTCCCCAATGATTGGGTACGATTTTCACACTGGTAAGCACAGAGATAATACCAAGAATAACCTGAGTTGTTACAAGCAAAAGAGGAAGCCATCTTGTTTTCAAAAATAATTTGCTCCCGCTTATTTTAAAAGCTTTCCAGGTCCAGATAAGAATTAGAACAAAAAGGATATAGGCAAGTGACCGATGGAAAAAATGAATGGTGATCTTGTTCTCAATTAAATTCAATAAACCCCCGGGTGAAAACATTTTAGTTGGAATCAAGACCCCGTTTATATCCGGCCAGGTAGGCGCCACTGTCGCCGCTTTGTGACCAGCCATCAATGCGCCGAATGCTAATTGTAAGATCAACACACCGATTATTATCCATGCAAAATTCTTTAGTGATCTGTTTACCATTCTTTTTTCATTGGGCACCAATAATTGTAAAGCAAACCAAAACGTATAGCAGAGCAATCCCAGGGCTAGTACAAAATGCAACATCAGCTTTGTTGGCTTTACATAAATAGCATCTCCTGTTAACCCACTTGCCACCATGATCCATCCTACAGCTCCCTGTAATGCGCCAAGCAAAAAAAGAATGATCAATGGTTTTATCATTTCGTCTTTGAATCTTTTTTGAAAAAGAAAAATAATAAAAGGAATTGCAAATACAACTCCGATCAATCTTGCCCAAAAACGATGAAACCATTCCCAGAAAAAAATAGACTTAAAATCTTGCAGTGTAAAATCCGAGTTGAGAAGTAAAAACTGCGGAGTCTGCTTATACTTATTGAACTCTTCTATCCATTTTTGTTCATTCAAAGGAGGAAGCGTTCCTGTGATCACGTTCCATTCAGTAATTGAAAGACCAGAACCCGTGAGGCGTGTAACACCTCCTAATAATATTTGAATGATCAGCATGCCAACGCCGATCATTAACCAAATGGCTACTGCTCTTGTCTGTAAGGACTCCTTCGGAGAAGTTCTTTGTGGATAAAATTCCGACATAGCGCCGCAAAGTTAGTTGCTGCTGATGTTGAAAATAATTTTTGTTCTACGATATTTGTGCAACCTCACAAATGCTAAGCCCTTTTTACCAGGATCAATTAACTGAAGCCGGTTGCGATGAAGCCGGACGTGGCTGTTTTGCTGGACCGGTATTTGCATCAGCGGTCATTCTTTCAAAATATTTTTTTCATCCATTACTGAATGATTCAAAACAATTATCCGAAGAGGAAAGAAATGAATTACGGATAGTTATTGAAAAAGAGGCGATCAGTTTTGCGGTTGCCAGCATCAACCATGATGAGATCGACCGCATCAATATTTTACAGGCATCTATAAAAGCAATGCATATTTCCGTAAACCAACTAAAACCAAGGCCCCAATTGCTATTGATCGATGGAAATTATTTTGTTAAGTATAAAAGGCTTCCTCATCGTTGTATAATAAAGGGTGATGGTATTTATGCATCCATTGCTGCAGCAAGTATCCTTGCTAAAACTTATCGTGATGAGTACATGAAAAAGCTTCACGAAGAATTCCCTCATTATAATTGGGCAAGTAATAAAGGATATGGAACTCCTGAACATCGAAAAGCCCTTAATGAATATGGTGTATGCAAATATCACCGCAAAAGTTGGCGGCTTTTCTCCGAGCAGCCCGAGCTTTTCGATAAAGAAAGCTCTCTTTAAGGTTATCGTCTCACTATCAACTACCTGCATTCGTAAATTTTATCAGATAGTTAGCAAGCTGTATGGTGTCGAGCTATATCTTTGTCAAAATTGCTCTGCATGCAGCTAAGGCCACTTCCTGTTGTTGATACAATTTCGCCGGAAGATTTCAAAAATGAATTCTACGACAAGAATTTGCCAGTCATCATTAAGGATCTCTCACATCAATGGCCTGCACACACGAAATGGAACTGGGATTATTTTAAACAATTGGTTGGTGACAAAAAAGTTCCGTTGTATAACAATGTAAAAAGCGATGCATACACACCTATAAATAAAGCGGATGATTATAAAACATTTGGTGAGTATATTGATATGATAAGCAAGGGGCCAGCAGCCTGGCGAATTTTTTTATTCAACATTTTTGATCATGCGCCACAGTTGATAAATGATTTTACATGGCCCGAACACATGATGAAAGGTTTTGTAAAAAAATATCCCATGCTCTTCACTGGTGGCGCCACTTCCATCACCCACATGCATTTTGATATTGACCTTTCAAATATTCTTCATACACAGTTTGCAGGCAGAAAAAGAGTTTTATTATTTCCATTTGAAGAACAGTATAAGCTTTACCGTAAACCTTATGAAGTTTTGTCATTAGCGGATTTCTCCAATTACTATATGCAAAACGGTAGTCCTGATTATGAAAAATTTCCAGCATTGAAACTTGCACAAGGACAAGAGGCTATTCTGGATCATGGAGATACTTTATTTATGCCAGCAGGCTGGTGGCATCACATGGAATATCTTGATAGTGGCTTTGCGATGAGCTTAAGAGCTTTGCAGCCGTCTTTGACTGGAAAAATGAAAGGGGCCTGGAATATTTTTGGAATGCGCAGTATCGATACAGTAATGAAAAAAACTGCACCTATCTGGTGGTATGAAAGAAAAAAGAAAAAGATTTTTGAAAACGCCGATAAAGAATTAAGAAAAACAATTGTGCTTAGTTGATCACCCACACTTCATTTCCTCTTAAAAGCTTATCAAGATCTGCCGGCTTCTTTGCAATAGCATCTTTTATTTGTTGCTCCATTACATCTTCGTAACAGCTACGATCTCTTTGATAAAATACACCAAATGGTCTTGGTAAGTGACCTTCAATACCTGGATTATCAAAAATGCGAACAAGTATTTGTGCTTTATAAATATCTTTTTCATCATGCACCCAAAGATCATCAGCACTGTGGCCATCGGCAAGATTTACAACCTTCGGAGTGAATCCGTCAAGCTTAATTCCTTTTTCTTTGTTTACTCCAAAAGTCAATGGCTGGCCTTGTTCAAGGAATAATGTTTCAGCTGCTTTTGTTCCTTTTTCAGTAAACATTTCAAAAGCTCCATCATTAAATATGTTACAGTTCTGGTAGATCTCAAGGAAAGAAGCTCCTTTATGTGCATTGGCACGAAGCAACATTGCCTGTAAATGTTTGGGATCACGATCCATTGTTCTTGCTACAAATGTTGCATCGGCGCCCATTGCAAGCGCCAATGGGTTAAAAGGATGGTCGATACTTCCATAAGGAGTCGATTTTGTAACCTTATTTTCCTCTGATGTCGGAGAGTATTGTCCTTTCGTTAAACCATAGATCTGGTTATTGAACAAAAGAATATTAACATCAAAATTTCTACGTAATAAATGTATCGTGTGATTTCCTCCAATACTCAAACTGTCGCCATCACCCGTCACTATCCAAACACTTAACTCGGGTCTTGAAGCTTTCAACCCGCTGGCAACTGCAGTAGCTCTTCCGTGGATCGAGTGCATTCCATAAGTATTCATATAATAAGGAAACCGGCTGCTGCAACCGATACCTGAAATGATCACAATGTTCTCCCGGGGAATACCTAGTGTTGGCATTACCTTTTGCACTTGCGCAAGAATAGAATAATCACCACAACCGGGACACCAGCGTACTTCCTGGTCAGTTGCAAAATCTTTGGAGGTTAAAGCGGGGGCAACAGTAGTTTCACTCATAAAAAAATATTGATTGCAAATTTAAAGAATAACAGATAGGAAGCAAGGGGTTTTAAAGCCGCTGACCATGATTTTTATCAGGCAAACCCTTAATTATTCGTTATTTCCTAATTCTTCCCAATATTCTGCAGCACGACGGGTGTGTGGAATTACAATTGTACCGCCAACGATATTAGCTACAGCAAAGATCTCATACATCTCTGAGGTTGTTATTCCTAATTCATGACATTTCCCAAGATGATATTTGATACAATCATCACAACGAAGCACCATGCTGGCAACCAAACCAAGCATTTCTTTCGTCTTTGTATCCAGGGCACCGTTTTCATATGTGTTGGTGTCAAGGTTCCAAAGCCGTTTCATCACGAGGTTGTTCTTACTAAGGATCACCTCGTTCATTCGGCTGCGGTAATCATTAAATTCTTTTACTAATGATGACATATTTAAAAGTTTTTTCAAAGTTACCCGTATGGTTGAAGTAAATGATAAAATCTCATGAGACTAAAAAGTATTTAGTAAATTCAAAACTTAAAATTTATAGCATGAAAAATAAGGCAGTCGTTATTCTTGGTTTGATCTTTATTGTTTTTATTGGGATCGCAGCAAGCAAACCTGTGGGCAATAAAGAAAGAAACCTGAAAGTGCTGCCAAAAGATATCAGCGATACAGACCTTGATTCGGTAATGCACGGTTATGCAAAAGCATTGAATGTAAATTGTGATTTTTGCCATGCTGAAAATAAAGCCAAAAACGATATTGATTATGCAAGCGATGATAAACCTGAAAAAGAAATCACAAGAATAATGATGAAATTAACAGCAGCGGTAAACAAAGATTATTTTGATTATACCATTGTTTATAAAGCAGGTGAGATTATGGCGGTTTCATGTTATACTTGCCACGATGGATTCCCCAGGCCAGAGCTTAAACATGAAAAAAAGGATTAGTATTTCCTTCATGCTTTAATCCAAAGAAACTCCGATAAGGATTCTGGTATTATTACCTTACGATAAAGCACTTTTGCTCGATTTTCCTATAAATCAGCCGCTTACTACACTACTGTTCATAACATCTCGTTTAATAATTGATCCAAAATAAGCATATAGCTTATCCTATAAAAACCATTATCAATGAACTGGCACGACGCCATAGGAATTTTATCAACCCTTGCCCTCTTTACCCCGGTGTTTATTATTGTGGTAACTAAACTGATCCGTTACAAACAATACTTTTCACTTTTTATTTATTGTGTGTTAGCATTTGGTTTTAACCTTATGACCGAACATTTGGTCAATGTGCCAAAGAATATAGAGCGTTTTTATGGCATTATAAATAACCTGACTGATATGCCTCTTATGCTCGGCTTCTTAGTTTTTCAAATCCCTTCTTCAGTCCAGAGAAAAAGAATGAAAATATTATTGGGTGTGTTTATTGTTTTTGAAATTGTTTTGATAATTATGTATGGCATTACGGTGAAAACGATAACGCTGACGATGGGACCAGGATTAACGATCGTGTTTGGATATTCTTTATACTATTTTGTTTATACCGTTAAGCGTAGCTTTATTCATAATAAATTCGTGGGAAAAGCGATAGTAGCCTCTGCTTTGACATTTGCTTATGGATGTTTCATCATCATATACGTGATGCATTATATATTGAATTTGAAAGATATTTCGAGTCTTTTCCTCATGTATTATTTTATCACAATAATTTATTGTATCATTTTGTCAGTCGGTCTTTATATGGAAGGTAAAAGGAAAAGGAAGCTATATGAGCTGATAATTACACGAAAAGAGCTAATGAGTTTTTTTTCAGATGAAAAAAAACCGGCTACACCAAAAGGAGCCACCGGTCAGTGGAAATTAAACTGATCGTTAGAAACAATATTTCCCTTCGCTTATCATTTTATCAGCTATTCTTCGTCTTGCATCTTTCGTGTTAAATGGTTCTGCTTTTGTAAATCGCTTTAATCCCATTAATATCATTCGCTGCTCATCGCCTTCTGCAAATGAATTGATCGCATCTTTACCAAACTTATTTACATGGTCAGCAGCATCATATAAATAGGTACGCATAATGTCAATATGATTTGCACAGGCGGCTTCTCCTTTTTGGTCAACCATCTTCATCACTCTTAACAATACACTTTCTGCATTAAATGTTTCAATAGCCATGTCAGCAAGATTCATCAATACTTCCTGTTCGCTTTCAATTTTCATCATCAGCTTTTGTACAGCTGCACCAGATGCCATTAGGATCGCTTTCTTAAGATTAGCGATCAATTTTTTCTCTTTTACAAATGAGCCATCTTCTTCAGCACCAAAATCCGGGATGCTCATTAATTCTTTTTGCACTGACATCGCTGGCCCCATCAGGTCAAGTCTTCCCTGCATTGCTCTCTTCAAAGTCATATCAAGCGTTAGCAAGCGGTTGATCTCGTTTGTGCCTTCATAAATTCTATTGATACGACTGTCACGATAAGCTCTTGAAATATTATATTCAGCACTGAAACCATTACCACCATGTATCTGTACCCCTTCATCAACTACAAAATCCAGCACTTCGCTTCCAAAAACTTTCAGCATGGCACATTCAATAGCATATTCTTCGGCGGCTCCCAGTAATGCTTCATTAAAAGGTTTGCCAGCTGTAAGTAGCTCATGTTCTTTTTTGTCTATCCAATTTGCAGTACGATATAAGGCGCTTTCCCCAACAAAAATTTTAATTGCCATTTCAGCGAGCTTATGTTTGATAGCGCCGAAATTTGCAATTGGTTGTTTGAATTGCTCTCTTGTTTTTGCATACTGCACGGAATCCGTTGCTGCTCTTTTCGATCCTCCCAATGCAGCAGCAGCCAATTTCAAACGACCAATATTTAAAATATTAAAAGCGATCTTATGTCCTTTACCAATTTCTCCCAATACATTTTCTACCGGCACTTTACAATCCTGGAAATATAATTGAACAGTTGATGAACCTTTGATCCCCATTTTATGTTCTTCTGGCCCTTGTGTAAAACCTTCTGTTCCTCTTTCAATAATAAAGCCCGTGAATTTATCACCATCAACTTTTGCAAATACAGTATACACGTTGGCAAAGCCACCATTGGTTATCCAACATTTCTGTCCATTGAGCAAATAGTATTTACCATCATCACTAAGTTTCGCGGTGGTTTTTGCACCGAGTGCATCGCTGCCGCTATTTGGCTCTGTTAATCCGTATGCCCCGGCCCATTCACCAGTAATGAGTTTCGGTATATATTTTTTCTTCTGTTCAGGGGTACCAAAATATAAAATAGGCAACGTGCCGATACCTGTATGCGCCGCGATCGCAACTGAAAAAGAATGACCGGCGCCGAGATACTCATTCACAATTGTTGAGGTAACAAAATCTTTTCCCAACCCCCCATACTCTTCGGGAAATGAAGTTAACAGCAATCCTTGCTCTCCTGCCTTGGTTAACAAGCTTTTCATGAGGCCAGGTTCTAATGCATCAATGCGATCAAGTATAGGATAAACTTCTTTATCGAGAAACTGCTCGCACATATCGCGGATCATCAATTGTTCTTCTGAAAAATTTTCAGGAATGAACACATCAAATGGTGAAGATTCTTTTATCAGCCATTCGCCACCTTTTAGTGCCGGTGCTTGTTTTACTTCAGTGCTCATAGTATTAAGTTTAAAAGTTTTGTAGGTTAATATTTATTTACCCAACTGAATTACTACTATCATCGCCTGTTGCGTCGCACTCTTGTACTTTCTGTATTCTACTCACAATTAGCCTGCCCTATTTCAAATTATCATAAACGATCTGCAATACTTCCTTACATACTTCGATCTTTTCCGGTGGCACAGTATTCAACGCTTCATTTAAAGTTTCTTCTGCCAGCTCCATTGTTTGTTCCTGCAACTTCTGCGCCTGCTTTGTCAAAAAGATCTTATTGATGCGTCGGTCATTTTCCGATGCTACTCTTTTTACCAGATTTAGCTTTTCAAGATTATCGACCAGTCTTGTTATACTCGGCTTATCACGAAATGTAGCATTGCATAATTCCTGCTGACTGATCCCATCCTGTTTCCATAAATGATATAAAACACTCCATTGCTCAATGGTCAGGTTCATGGCCGAGGTATTAAATTTTTTTTGAAGCCTTCTGGCAATGGCGGTAGAAGCTTTCCCGGTAATAAAACTGTATAATTCGCCTTTTTTAAAATGGTTGTTTGGCATATAGTTGTTTATACAACTATTCAAAATTAGTAATTAGGTTTGTAAAGTCAAATTAATTTCCCCTAATTTTTTGCTCCTCGTTTTATTTCCTCTTTCCTCTTGATTACCATTGTTTATTTAGATTTGCCTTAACGCATGATCCTCCTTTATATAACCATTGGCCTCCTTATTATTTATTCCATCCTGATCTTGTTTTACCGTGCCGGCTGGCTGGAGCTAAAATCATTTTCCCAAACTGACCATGAGCCTTCGGTAAAGATCTCCGTAATAATTCCAGCTAGGAATGAAGAAGAAAATATTGGCAAGCTTTTGTCTTCCCTTAAAAAACAAACCTATCCTTCTCATCTTTTCGAAGTTATTGTTGTGGATGATCATTCTATAGATAATACCGTAGTTGTAGTAAATGGCTATTCCTTTGCAAAACTTATACGCCTTGAATTTGATCATATTAATTCTTATAAAAAGAAAGCGATCGAAACAGGTATAGCTGCTGCTACGGGTGATTTGATCGTTACGACAGATGCTGATTGTATTGTACCAGGGAACTGGTTGAAAACAATTGCATCTTTTAAAGAGAACATAAATCCTGTTTTTATTGCTGCACCAGTTGCGCTGGAAAACGAGTCAAATCTTTTACAAACATTTCAGGCTCTTGATTTTCTTGTATTGCAAGGCATTACTGCTGCATCTGTACAAAAGAGAATTCACAACATGTGCAATGGAGCCAATCTTGCTTATGAAAGAAAAGCCTTTTTTGAAGTGAATGGTTTTAGCGGCATAGATCATATTGCCTCCGGCGATGATATGTTATTAATGCAAAAGATTGCGCAACGATTTCCTGGAAAAGCTTCTTATCTGTTATCAAAAGATGTTATTATTACTACACCGGCAGCAAAAACATGGAAAGAATTTTTTAGCCAACGAATACGCTGGGCGAGCAAAGCAACAGATTATAATGATATAAAGATCTTCAGTACTTTATTTCTTGTTTACTTTTTTAATTGTGCCCTGTTAGCGTTATTCATATCCGGTTTCTGGATGCATTTCTTATGGTTGGACCTAATTGGTATTCTCATTTTAAAAACTATCATTGAATTAACATTCATCTACCCTGTTGCAAAGTTTTATAATAAACAAAATCTAATAAAGTGGTTTCCATTTTTTCAGCCTATGCATATTTTGTATACAGTTATTGCAGGTTGGTTAGGTGTCTTCGGAAGTTTTGAATGGAAAGGCCGGCGGGTAAAATAGTTTGGTTGTATCTTTCCCTCTCATGAGTATGGCGTCAACATCATCACAACAGGCTGCATGGAAGCGTTTGAAAAAAAACAAAGGAGCCATCGCTGGTCTTATTATTATTGTTCTTGCAATACTCACTGCTATCTTTTCTTATTTCATTGCACCTGATTCATCCCCTTACGCAAACAGGATAATTCTTGAAATACGAAAACAAAAGCCAGGCTTCAAAAAAACATTTTTAAAGGTTCCAAAAGAAACAAATAAAAAGAGCGGGGTCTTCAGTCATTTATTATATGGAACTGATGATGAGTTTGAATTTATTCCGATCAATGGTTATCGTTCCATTAATAAAGATTCGATCGTTGCTTTAAAATTCATTGATGATGGTGTGGAAGAAGAAAAAACATTTGCAATAAATAAACTACCGGCTTCATTTACCGTTACAAAAAAATTTTGGTTAGGCACGGATAAGTTTGGTCGTGATATAGTAAGCCGCATCATCATAGGTACAAGAGTTAGTTTAAGTGTGGGACTGATCACTGTGATCATTTCCCTTACTATTGGTGTATTACTTGGTTCATTGGCGGGTTATTTCCGGGGAAGAACTGATAATATTATTATGTGGCTCACCAATATTATTTGGAGCATTCCAACATTGTTGCTTGTATTTGCCATCACTTTTGCATTAGGAAAAGGCTTTTGGCAAGTATTTATTGCGGTTGGTTTAACTATGTGGGTGAGTGTCGCCCGGATAGTTCGTGGACAGGTTTTATCGATACGGGAATTGGAATATATTGAAGCAACAAGAGTATTAGGATACTCACACTTCAGAACGATCTTTCGTCATATACTTCCAAATATCATGGGACCTGTTTTGGTAATTGCTGCCTCCAATTTTGCATCGGCAATCGTAATTGAAGCTGGCTTAAGTTTTTTAGGAGTAGGTGTGCAGCCGCCTCAACCAAGCTGGGGCCTGATGATAAAAGAGAATTATAGCTTTATAATAACACAAAACCCGATGCTTGCTTTGGCACCGGGCTTTGCTATAATGTTGCTTGTTCTCGCTTTTAATTTATTGGGGAATGGGCTTCGTGATGCCTTAGATGTTCGTTAAGCAATTATGGCTTTCTTGTATACCGGTAAGAAAGTGTTACCGTATTAGTTGCTTTTGTTTTGGAAGTAACAGTAACCGTTGTCACGCATACAACACCAGTTGGAGTACCAGTTATTGTAAAATTATTATTGGCTGCCGTAGAAGGTTTTGATTCAGTAAAAAAGTTTGTAGCTGACCCATCAGGTGCAGCTTTCACATCAATGGTAACGCCTTGTGGAGGCATTGCTGATGTAATGGAAACCGTAAGTGGAAAATCAATTTGAGGTGCTGCAGGTTGGGTTGAACCTGCAGGCGGGTTCAATGTAACAACAAGATTGGCTTCATCGCTTCCACTACCACCTTTATCTGAACAACTGCCGATGCCGAAAATAATCGCGGGCACTATAAATAATTGCAATAACCATTTCTTCATAAATCCATTTTTAAAAAAGAAACTAAGTTAAGATTATTTCAAATACTGATAAAAAGAAGACGATTCAGGTGATCTTAATAGTTCGATTAAAACTTTCCTCAAGCGAAATAAAAGTTTCTGTTCGTTCTATTCCCTTAATTTTTTGAAGCTCATCATGCAATACCGTTTTTAATTCATTTATATCCCGACATACCACTTCCGCGAACATGCTATAATTACCAGTAGTATAATTTAATCGTACGATCTGGGACATTTTACCCAATTCTTTTGCCACAGCATCATACATGGAACTTTCTTTTAGATAAATCCCTATAAAGGCTATTACATCATAACCTAGTTTTTTAAAGTCCACATTAAATCTTGTTCCTTTTACTACTCCTGAATCCTGTAATTTTTTTATACGTACATGAATAGTCCCTGCAGAAACAAAAAATTTTTTTCCCAATTCAGCGTAAGAAATATTGGCATCATTTATCATGTGGTGTATGATCTGGTGATCCAATTTGTCAAGATTTAATTTAAGGGTCGTTTCCATATTATATTTTTAAATAAATTCAAGTAAATGCAATTTAATTGAATAATATCTAATTTTTTAAAATAATTGTTGAATATTTTGGAATGAAAACGTTAAACAGCTTACTTTTGTTCTATCAAGCTCTTTAAATAGCTGATCATACTGTGGGGTGATGAAATGGCGTAAGCCCGGCAGACATGCCCTCTCGTCTCGGGGGTGGAGATAACAGGATAAACGAAAAGTAGA
>Ga0207686_10000980_pt1 | contig 16989 bp, 12 predicted proteins | sample KBSM24metaG_FD_184396 | JGI IMG/M metagenome (GOLD analysis project Ga0207686, IMG submission 184396) | Miscanthus rhizosphere microbial communities from Kellogg Biological Station, Michigan, USA - KBS M2-4 metaG (SPAdes) (version 2) | ecosystem: Host-associated > Plants > Roots > Rhizosphere >...
TGCGAAGGAGCACGAGCTGCCGAAGGGCCGCTCGATCGCGGGCGGAGAGACTCGTGAGATCCGGGTTCGAGACAGGGGTCACGACACGCTGGTTAATCCCTGATTGGGTGTCTTGACCCTTGTCTCGAACCCGAGGTGGCTGCGCGACAGGCTCGAACGCATCTGGATGCGCCTCGTCGATCAGCGGCTCGTGAGGGTTATTCTCTTCTGTGCTGCCGAGTTGATCGATCAACGCTCTGAGGTCGAGCATTCCTATCGGAGTAAGGAATCGAGGCGGCATGGTCTGCAAATGCCAGGGTAAGAGCTCGATAGACCTCGGATGGCGTCGGGACAGCTCGCAGTGGCACGCTGCCACGAGCACATCACAGATCAACGCCGCACAAATTCGTCCGGCGTGTGGCGGATCGTCATGCGGCGCTCCTGTCGTAAATCGCTACGACCGCCGCACGGTTCGTCATTCCGCATCCCGAAGCCGTTCCTCGCAGTCGGACCCGTACTTACGTGGTGGGATGCGCTGACAGCGTGCATGCAGGAAAGGTAGAGTGAGTATCAAACCAAAACTAACGACCTAATGACTCTCGGGCGGCCGGTCCGTGTGATCGGCTGCCACAATGACCCTCGCGATTCGGCGCGTCCGCCTGCGATGTCCTTGTGGCGCGCCGCCACTTTCTCCCTTCGTCGTCTCTGCGTCTGACGGTCGTCGGATCAGTATGGCGATGTCCCTACCCGAGCCTTGTGTCGCATTCTCCGCAACTCATTACGGAGCTCCTCGGTCTCGCGGACGCGTGGGGATGGTCCGCCGAGGATCTCGCGCGGGAACTGCGCGTCGACCGCACGACACTCCTCCAGTACCGGTCGGGTCGCCGCGCGCTCACGGTGCGCGCGCTGGCGCGAATCGCACGCCGCTTCGGCGAACAGCGGATGGTCCGCGACCTTGTGTGGCACCACCTCGCGGTCGAGTGTTCTCCCGACGCGCCTGCAGGTGCATCGCCGACATCCGCGCCTACAGCGCTTTCGCCGTCCGTCGCGCGCGACCTGCGCGCGTACGTGGACCGCTTCGGGAAGGACTCGCTCCACGGGCGCGGGCTGTTTCTCGTCGGTACTGACGCGGCCGTGCTGAGCGCTGCACTACTCTTCCTGCAAGCGTTGCTTGAGGAGGCAGGCATTCCGGCCTGTCGCCTGCGTGCGGATCGAACCCCGTCCGCGTCTGAGACGCGCGCCGCGCTCGCCGCGCCGGTCTTTCTCCTTGAGCGCTTCGACTTCGCGTGCGATGCCGTACACGACCTCTCGCGACAGCGCGGAGACCTCGTCCGGCCGACGGTACTCACGAGCATGCGGCCGCCCGGAGACATCTCCGATCCGCACCTGCGCCGCGTGCTCGCAGGGATGACCCGCCTCATCGACCTCACCCCTGCCTCTACCACCCTCCCCCTCCATGGACCTGTTCTCGCCGGACCCGAAGCGCAGTAGGTTCCCGCGTCCCGACCACGCCCTCCAGGACGACACGCGTCTGCGGTTCGTGACGCCGCGACCCGAGCCGCCCGAGGGGGTGTCCACCGTGCGCGCGGATCTCTCGGCCTTCTTCGTGGTCGTGGATCGCGTGGGCCGGAACGAAGCGCTCCTGCTCCTTCTTACGAAGGCGCTCCGCCAGCGGACCGGCCTCCTCGCGCTGCGCGTGAACGACCTCGCGTGGATGCTCCGCGTCTCGAACCGCCGCGTCATTCGCTGGCTCGACCGGCTCGTAACGAGCGGCCACGTCGTCTACCACGTCGAAGACCTCTGGGGCATCGACACGGTGCTCGTCGAGATCGTCGCGGGCATCGCGCCACCGCACTACGAACGCAGCGTCCATCAGGAGCTGCCCACCCACTGGTTCGTGCAGGTGCTGCCGCTTCTCGGCCGAACGACGTTCACCGTCTACCTGTACCTGCTCTGGTGCGAGCCGCACCACGCGGAGACGCACGTCGATCACCTGACCGAGATGGTGAAGCTGCGTGGACGTTTCCACGCGCGCTGGCACCTCCGCAAGCTCGAAGGCCGCGCGCTACTCACGCGGCACCCCGAGCACGGGGGGCTCGTGGTGCTCGATCCCACGCCCCCGACGCGCGCGGAGCGGCTCCAGCTTCGGTTTCTCGCCATCCCGCACCTGCGTCGATCGCTCGTCCACCTCGCAGTACTCGCCGGCTGCGTGCTCCTGCTCGTCCTCCTGCTCGCGGCGCTTTCCGCCTCACCTGCCTCTCACCCGCCACGCCCATGACCGCGCTCGTGCTCATACTCTCGATCCTCGCTCTACTCGCTCTCGCGGCGGTTGCGCTCCTCGCGCTACGACCTCGAATGCCGCGCGCGCTTGTGCCCGATCCAGACGCGCTCCCGCTCACGTTCAAGACCTCGACCGCGAACGCGAAGCAGGGCTGGGCGGCCTTCTGGGCACGCGACCCGTTCGTGCAGGCGCAACGCGCGCGGGAGGGGATGGCGTTCGGCACGTACGCCGTGCCCGGAGCGAACGATGCGATCGCGACGCACTTGAGCGCCGCCGACGTCCAGCAACACACGCTCATCCTCGGCGCGACCGGGAGCGGCAAATCGCACCTGCTGGAAAACCTCGCACTCTCGCACCTGCGCGCCGGGCGCGGGTTCACGCTCATGGACTTGCACGGCGATCTTTTCACGCGCGTCGCCGCGTGGGCGCTCACGACGCGCCCGAAGCGTCTCGTCCTCCTCGACTTCACGCGCCCCGAACTCCTCCCCGGCTGGAACCCGCTCACCCCCATCGCGGGCGTCGATCCCGGACGGCAGGTGGATCTGCTCGTGGGCGTGCTGAAGCGGCTCTACGCCGGGGAAGACGCCGCGTCCTGGGCATGGGGCGTCAAGGTCGAAGAACTCATGCGGAGCGCACTCTCCGCCTGCATCCGGAGCACGGCGCGCATGAGCCTCGCCGATCTGCCGTCCTTCTTCCTGCTCCCGGCGGTCCGCCAGCGGGTCATCCTCTCCCTTCCAGAGAACGACGCCACGCGCGCCTACTTCACGTCGCGCTTCGGCGCGCGCGAGGAGATGTACGTCTCCGCGGTCCTCAACAAGCTCGAACCGTTCCTTGGCTCGATCGCCGTGCAGCGCTTCCTCGGTCAGAAGACATCCTCCTTCGATCTCATCGGCGCGATCGACAACGGCGACACGGTTCTCGTGAATCTTGCGAAGGGCTACCTCGGGCCGACCGCGGACGTGATGGGTCGCCTCCTCGTCAACGTGCTCCAGACGGCGGCGCTTCGGCGAGAGCGGATTGCGCCAGCACGCCGCAAGCCCTACGCGCTCCTCCTCGACGAGGCGCACGTGCTCGCGGGCGCGGAGAGCGGGCTTGAGGACTTCCTCGTTGCGGCGCGCAAGTACCGCGTCTCCGTCACGCTCGCCGCACAAGGGCTTTCACTCTTCCCGCCGAACTTCCGCGCGCACCTGCTTGGGAACACTGCGCGGCAGTTCTTTTTCCGCCTGCCGCACTCGGAAGCGCGCATGCTCGCGCGGGACATCTTCGAGCCCCTCGGGTCCATCCGGCGCGAGCAGACACGCCCGAACGAACGGATCGAGGAGCCGCTCCTCACGCCGGCCGAGGAGATCGCGTGGCGCACGCGCGAGCTCGCGAGCCTCCGCGTTGGCGCGTGCTACTGGTACTTGAAGGACCGGCCGTACAAGGCGCGGCGCATCCAGATCCTGCCTCCTGTCGATCCGCCGTTCCTTAGGCGCGCGCTCGATCAGCGGATCGATGCGGCGATGGCGGCGCAGAAGGGACTCACGGTCGCCGCGCCGCCAGAAGCCGAAGACGAGCACCCGCTGACGATAGCGATCGCTAAGCGGAGCGCTCGGCGCAGGGCGCAGCTCCGCGCGCAAGAAACGACTTCGACTGAATGAGGGAATTGAAAAGCGACGTTCAGGCACGTCAGGACGCGTTACGAGAGGTCACGGTTCCGACGGGATTCGTTCGCTCAAGAATGCGTGCCACTGCCGCGTACGTGATTCCGGACGCGCGCACGACGTTGCTGCCGTTCCAGTTCGTCTCGCTCGATCACTTGGATGATGCGGTGAACGACGCATTCCTGACGAAGGCGGACCTTGACGGGGAATCGCCGCGGACAACCGCATGGCGGCGGGATGCGTACAGTTCGTTGCGTCGGTTTCTTATTGCGCACGGCGCTATCGTCACGTTCCTCGCGGGCAACCACCACGCGCAGGGGGCCGTTCTTCAGGAATGGATCGGCTGGCTGCGCCGGTCAGGCAGAAGCCACAGCACAGTCAATGGGTACTGCCGCGCAATGTCCGGCACATTTCTCGGCATCTCCATCCGGACAAGGATGGCGTCTCCAATGCTTGGATTTGTCATCCCGAAAGCGGGCGAGCCCCGCGCCCCGCGGCTGCATGCGCGACGCGCCCAGGAACTGATCGACATCACTCGGCACATGCCGTGGCGCAGTGAGCTGGAACGGACGAGAAATGTGGCAATCGTCGGCCTCCTCGTCTTCGCCGGCCTTCGTCGGCAGGAACTCCTCGCTCTCAAGAACGGAGATGTGACTACCGAGACCGGCCGCGTGATGGTGCGGAAGGGAAAAGGGCAGCACGGGGGATCAAGCCGCGAAGTCGTGATCCCACTGTTCTTCCGGTCGGCAATCCGTGACTACTTAGACGCACGCCGACGCGCGAAGTCCTTGGCCTCAGCCTTCTTGGTCAGCTCGCGCCGTGACGCGGCGATAGGGCCGAGCGCGCTGAGATATCTCCTCACACGCGTGGGCGAGCGTCTCGGTATGCACCTGTCTCCTCACATGCTGCGGCGGACATGCGAGGACTGGATGCGCCTGAAGAAGGTAGCGCCGCTCATTGCCATGCGGCAGCTCGGGCATCGGAGCGTTGCGATGCTGCTACGCTACTCGCAGACGACGCCGGAAGAGCAGGCGGACGCGCTCAATGAGATCGAGGGCGCGTGACCCCTACAAGCGAATCCGTTGAATTTGGGCCCGCTTCTCCTCATCCCAGACACGAAGGTAACGCGCGGTCGTCGCGAGTTGCCGATGCCCGACGAGCTCCCGCACGACGTGGAGCTTCGCACCACCTTGAAGGAGGAGAACCACATGCGCGTGACGCAGCGAGTGCAGCGAGAAAGGAACTCCTGACACGCGCCGAACGACTCGCGCGACCTCCCGCAACCCTGCAGACGTGAGTCCTTTGCCGGTTCGCAGCGAGACGAAGAGATCGAGTATCTCAATGCCTGCATCCTTCCGTGCATGCATGTAGTCCGCGAGCGCGCCCCGCAGGCGATCATGCATATACACGGTACGAAAACTGCCTCCATTCCTACCCTTTGTTTTCCGGAGATGCACGGTTCCTTCTTCGAGGCTGACATCTTCAATTGTGAGGCGCACAACCTCGCTCCGACGCAGTCCGCCATATATGAAGAGCGACATGATTGCCACAGCTCGTGCGCGTTGGTACGGCGACCGCCACGGGTACCCGGACGCTGCCACGAGGATGCGCCTGCAGTCATCTGCACTGCGTGCTTTCGGATCGACCTCACCCGGTCCCGGCGCCTTCAGGCCGCGAAACGGATCGGGTACACCGTGCTGCTCGTTGAGAAATCGGAAGAATGGCCGGAGCATTCGAAAGTAGGTGTTCGTCGAGATGCGCGAAAGCGCGCGCTCGCGGTTCCATCGCACCCAGAGTTCGATCTGTGTGAGCGCTGCGCTTGCCCTTCGCCCGGCGCCGATCTCGGATTCGAGAAAGTGCCGAAAGTTCGTGAAGGCGTCACGGTACGCTTGGATCGTGGCGGGACTGTGGGCAAGTGCGTACTCGGCGTGCTGCGTAAAGCTTCGATGCGCGTCGAACAGCCAGCGCAAGAGTTCAGTATCGGTGATGCCTTGCACCACCTGCGCTTCCGCAGGTGTCGAAGCCGTGACCTTCGAAGCAGGCGGTGTGAATGGGGAGCGCGGAAGCATAGGAAGAGGGGTGAGAAATGGCGGAGGGCCGCCCTTTCCGTCCAGCCGCACGTCGGTCTTCTGCGTAGATCGCGCAGGTGGTGTGATGTAGCGCGTTGTGAGCGACACGCGGAGCGCCGTAACGGCTTTCCGATGCGCTCGATCCACGACATGTGGAGGCCAGGGGATTCGAACCCCTCACCCCCTGCTTGCAAAGCAGGTGACGCGGAGACGACGCTCAACTTAGGGCTTTCGGACGCCAGAAACGTGCGACGGTCGATCGTCGCTCACCACTTGCGTGACAGCAGGAGAGCTTGGGGGCGACGGGATCGAAAAGGGCGAACCTCACAAAGGTACGCGCAGGACCGTTCGACGACAACTGACATCCTGCAATTCGATCCGCGCGCCGCGCCGAGGTGCACCGCTCTGATCGCACCGCCGCTGAATACACCCGGGGTGTAGACCAGCGGCTGACGGCCTAGGACACGACGAGATCGTCGAGAGCGGCGCGCAATTCGAGGATGTGAATCGCTCCAATGACGGTCACGTTCACGATCAAGGGGTCGGTGAATTGCAAGGTTGGCAGGCCGGCGCGCTCGCGCAGGTCGTTGGCGGTCGCGCGCAACTCGAGCATCGTCTTCGGCTTCGCGAGTCCGACATTTTCCGAAATGAGCCGTACGAGCTTCGCCTGCTTGTCGGTGGTGCGCTTCGCCATCAGTGAAAGCAATCTTGAGCGCCAGCGCCTGGACGGGACGCCAGATGAAGAACGGGAGCAGGCGAGGCTTCGGCCGGAGGGGCTTGCCTTCGAGAGTGCCGGGAGATGTCACATGCGCATCGGTCCGACAAACACTCGACTTCCCCTGCGCACGAGCATCCCTTTCTACTCCTAGCATCAGCTGCAATCGGCTTCATGTGGCTCGGCCGGTCGGCGCTCCACGAGTTGCGGCTGTTCGTCCAGCACGCCACGAAAGAGGTGCGGGAGTTCCGACTTGAGGTCCACGAGGGAGCCACGGACTTACGAGCACTATGGCAGGCTTTTCAGCTTCGATCCCAAGATGAACGGCCAAAGGTGCCCATCGATGACACGTAGGTCGGAATTACGATGTGGATACAGGATATACAGGATCTACTTGTGAATCGGGGATTGTCGCGTTTCCACTTCGAACATTCGATCACACATTTTCGACGGGAAGCCCGAGGCGTGGATTCTGCGCTTGTGCTCCGTGAGCTTCTGCACTTCCTGATGGCAGAAGGAGCAGTGGAATGTAGGCTGTGCTGAGGATTGTGGGATGGGTTCAGACAGCGGCTGTTTGTATCTGTTTACCGTTGGCTCGACCCAACGAACTGCTCACTTCCGTTCTCCTCCTCGTCCTCATCATTTCGCACCCTTGAGGGCAGAAAGATGCGAGCGGCCTCGTTGTACGCGGCGAGAGAGCGGAGGTCCATTTTGCGATGGTTGAACTCCTCCATGAATTCACCAAAGCGGCGGACGCCACATATGCGCTCGTGATGTCGAGATCGTGAACCTTTCAGGAACATATTCCCGGATTCGGCGCCGAGCTTCGCACCATAAATCCGGAGCTCGTCGTCAGACAGCGACCGTAAATATGGTCGAGTGTGATACTCCGACACCCAATGGTCCTGCATCCTGACTGGGCCTTCCTCGCCCTTACTTGCATCGGTAGGTTGGTACTTCAGGTCTTTGTATGCCTCGGGCTTGATCCTCACCAGTGGTAGGCCATTGAAGGCTGCCCAGAAGCCCTGAATGCGCCGCAGGAACTCATCGGTGAGCCCGTCCCCTTCTAGCGCCGGATGCATCATGACGACAGCCGGAAGCCCCTTCAGCGATGGTGTGATCTGCACGGTGTGCTGCTCGCTTATGACCCAAACGCCAGCGATCTCGGGAAACTGTAGCGACTTGTCTGGATGTCGCTTCATGAGTGTCGCGCCGATACGATGGACGATGATCTCCGGCGTGAGAATCCCAACGAGGTCGTTGAGCACAATCAATATGCCATGAGCGTCAGCGAGGCCAAACGTCTGCTTCGTCGTACGAATCTGCCGGTTTGCTTTCCTGACGAGTGTTGGAATCGCCGACGACACAGCCTCGTAGAGCTCCTTGCGAAGCTCGTCAGGGTTCGGCAGGCTTGGAATGATGTCGCCGATATCGCGGGCGCCGTAGAAGAGCGGCCAGTCCACCGTATCTTCGTAAGGTTTAAGAATCGTGCTGATTTTTGCGCTCGTGTCGGTCGACAGAGCTTTCACTTCCGCAACGAACGTCCGGTCCTCAAAGAAGAGATCGGCGATCTCCTCCGCCTTTTGCTCAGCCGTAAGCGTGAGGTCATCGATTTTCTCAGCGCGCGGGCGTGTCGCCGCGAACTTGTACAGCCGTGCTTCGAGTGAACCGCTCGGTCGCCACTCCTGTGATGTCACGCGGTTTGGAACGTCACCCCTTTCACGTACGGATGCAGAATCTCGCTGGGGATCGCGTAGATAACGGGTTGCGGCAGCGCCGCCGAGTGCATGGAGGTGGTGACCATCCCTAGCACTTCACCGTTCTTGGGATTGAACACCACGCCTCCACTGATGCCACCGATACCCGGAACTGTGATTCGGAACAGGCGTGTGTCCGTAGGTTGAATCGCCGGCACAATCGCGCCAATGATGCCACTGTAGACGGTCGGCTGGATGAACCCGCGATTGGATTTGTATTCAAGGAACAAATCGGTACCAAGCGGGTAACCTGCGACCATGACGGGATCTCCAACGCCGGCCTGTGTCGAATCGCCCCAATGAATAGGCTTGACCTCGTACGGCACGGCCTCAGTCGATCGTGCCGGAACGATGAGGAGCGCCAGGTCAACCGTCGGATTTACTGCGTTCGTCCTCGGGTCCACGTACCGAAGCGCCTGTGCGATACGGTATGGAATGAACACGCGACCATTGCCACGAACGAGGTGCGCAAGCACGAAAGGGTCGGCTTGATGCGGCCTCACCGCTTCTATCGAATCGCCAGTCGTCAGGAGTTTCCCTTGGTCGACTTGAATCGCTGTGCCGACGATGTGCATGAGGTATTTCTCGGCATCTGGCGAGTCGCTGCCGATGCCATCGATCTCTGCTTTCGGCGGGTGTGGCTCAAACGGTAGGATGCCGAGGGGGAGAAGACTCTGTGTCACTCGGTACGCCGGTGTGAGGCGTCCAGTAGATGCCCAGGGGATGAGATCGGGGTTGAAGGGCGACATGGAGCCCGAGAGTAGCACCGCCATAGCCTCCACCGACGAACTTCGCACGCCTCTCCTCGACCATGCGTGCTCTCGACTTGACGTACGGTGCTTCTTGTCGGGTATCTCCTTCAGCTCAAGGTCGTTGCCACGTACCATATGCGCGATGACCTCGCCGGCGCCTGCCTGAATCGGCGTCGTCATATCGGCGACTCTACGGCATGTAGAAGGCCTCGCTGCATGCGCCGGCGCTAGGCAAGGCAGCGTATCGCTCTACGGCATCCGCGAAGCGGCTGATAACATGGACGTCGTAGCGTTGCTCAAATCGGCGACACCGGCGACCACCTCGATCCGTCTGTCGCTCGCCATATCGTGTATGACGGAAGGGGGCACCTTGCCGTCCTGACACCTGATTACGTAATTCATAGATCGACCGATGAGTACCCACCGAGTGGCGAGTCCGGCCGCGACAGGCGGCGAAGGAACCTTCTTCGAGCAGCACGTTAACGCCTACTGGCTCGCGCAGCTTCTCGTTCAGGCCGTCCCGCCCATCTTCCTTCGCGCCACGATTACTGAGGTGAGTTTCCAGACGGAGCACCTTGGATGGGCGACCGACGACGTGCTGATCGCCGCGCGGACCGGATCCGGTGAACTACGCCGGCTCGCAGGTCAGATGAAGAAGTCGCTCTCGGTCGCTGCGAGCAACGACGACTTCAACGATGCGATAACCGACGCTTGGACGGACTTCAGCAACACGGTCTTGTTCGCTCGCGATCGCGATGCGCTCGTGCTCATCACGCAGATGGGGACGACAGCTCTCCTCAAGCACTTCGTGAGTCTCCTCGACACCGCGCGTGCATCTCCTAGCGCGGAAGACTTCGAGCGGCGTCTCACGACAACCGGCTTTGTCCATGCACAGGTTCGTACGCAGGCAGACGAAGTGCGAAAGGTCGTTGAGAAGGCCACAAAGACGACGGTGTGCTTGGTCGATCTCTGGCCGTTTCTTCGAGCGCTGTACGTCATCAGTTTCGATCTCAATACGCCCACTTCTCAAACCGAAGCGAGCGTGAAGGCGCTGCTCGCGCACGCGAGTTCTGAGCAGGATCGCGCTGGTGCCGCGGACGCGACGTGGAATGCACTCTTGAAAGAGGTCGGCGGTGCGATGCCAGATGCAAAGACATACGCGCGGGCTGATCTTCCCGACGATGTGCTCCGTCGCCACAACCCTCTGTCGGACGCCGACCATCGGGCGCTCGCCGCTCTCCGGCAGCACTCCTCGGTCGTGCTCGAAAACATCCGAACGTCCATCGGCGCTGATGTCCATCTGCCTCGCACGGCTGTCGTGCAGAGCGTGCTGGAAGCCATCAACAGCTCGCGCCTGGTGCTTGTCAGCGGTCCCGCAGGCAGTGGAAAGTCCGCGGCCGCGAAAACCGCAGTTCAGAGCCTTGACGATGCGCACTACGTCTTTGGGTTTCGTGCCGAGGAACTTGCGCGAGCGCATTTGGATGAGGCGTTGGTCGCTGCGCAGATCCCGGCAAGAACAGCCGAGCTCACTGCCATCACCGCTGCACATCCGAAGAAGATCGTGTTAGTCGAAAGCGTCGAACGCCTCTTGGAGGCCTCTACGCGTGATGCGTTTTCGGACCTGCTTAAGCTCGTGCAGCGCGATGCGACGTGGCGGCTGATCCTGACGTGCCGCGACTATTCCGTGGACTTGGTGCGTGCTGCGTTTTTTCACGAAGTTGGGGCACCCACGGTTGTAAATGTTCCGCCTCTTACGGATGACGAATTATCAGAGATCCAGAACAGGCATCCTGCCATTCGCCCGCTTCTCACGAACAATCGGCTCCGTGCGCTGCTGCGAAATCCGTACACCCTCGATAGGGCCACGCAAATCGACTGGGGGCGGGACGATGAGCTGCCCGTGACCGAGCGGGACTTCCGAGGGAAGTTCTGGCGGCATTTCGTTCGTGCGGAGCACCGGCGGGAACAGGGCATGCCGCAACGTCGTGCCGATACTTTTATGGAACTTTGTGCGCGGCGTGCCCGAGCGTTAGCTCTCTATGCGCCGGTACATGGTTTGGACCCACAGGCGCTGGCGGTGCTCGAAGGCGATGGTCTCGCGGTCATGTCGCCGGACACCGACGCCGCGCCCTCGCATGATGTTCTTGAGGATTGGGGTGTAATCGAGTGGATCAGTTTTCAGTTTGCCGCGAGCGGCGGTGCGCCGACGGACCTGGCGGCACGGCTCGGCCCATATCCGGCGATTCGTCGTACTTATCGCAAGTGGGTGGCGGAACTGATTGAGCGCGACGCAGCGACGGCGGATACGCTCTTCGAGCGCACCATCACGGCGGAGGTGCCAGCGCATTTCAGAGATGACACTGTGCTGGCATTTCTCAAGTCGGATCATGTGTCGGAGGTACTCGCGCGCCACACGCCACGGCTGCTCGCTGATAACAAGCGCTTGCTCCATCGGGTCATCCACCTGCTCCGCATCGGATGCGTGAAGCTCCCCGAGTGGCTGCCAATCCCACACGCCCCGTCGAGCGGCCTGCTCCAACCCGAAGGTGTCGCATGGGCCGACATGCTGCAACTCGTGCAGAACAACCTGCCTGTTTTCGCCGCAGAAGATCGACCACTGCTCATGGGGCTCGTGGAAGACTGGGCGAAGAGCGTGGCGTGGTGGGCGCCGTACCCGCCGGGCCATGAAGCGGCGGCGGCGATCGCAGTGTGGCTCATGCCGAGCGAGCGCGCGATGAAGCTCCTCGCGAAGATTCCTGCCTCGGCAGCAGATGACGTGGCCGCTGCCCTCCGCAGGCGCGATGAAGCCGTGGGTGATCGGGAGGTGCAGTTCCACAATCGCCTCGTGGACGACTTCCGCAGGCTCATATTCGATGGCGTCGATGGAATGGCCGTTGCGCGTGATCTTCCTGATCTCACGATTGAAGTTGCCAGACAGTACATGCTCGCAGAGGATGCGGACTTCAATAGTGACGACTACTACTACCGAGGCAGAACGCGCGACATCGAGTCGTGGTTCGGGATAAAGGAAGCGCGCTCGCACGGCTTCTTCCCGCCGAGTGCCCTACGCGGTCCATTCCGCCCGCTGCTTCTCCACCATCCTGAGAAAGCCCTCACGTTCATTATCGAGCTGTTTAATCATAGTGCGGATTGGTACGCACATCCGCGAATTCCGATGCGGGTTGAGCCCGCATTCGAAATTACGCTGACGTTCGCAGATGGCGCGACGAAAGCACAATGGTGCAATGGAAGGCTTTGGAGCGTGTACCGGGGATCATCCGTCGCACCGAGCCTGCTGCAAAGCGCAGCGATGGCACTCGAAGGATGGCTCTTCGAAGTTGCCGCGCAGGACGTTGCGCAGGTTGAGCCGCTCCTGCTCCGTCTCCTCCGCGAAAGCGACTCGGTGGTACTCACCGCCGTAGCCGCGAGCATCGCAGTCGCGTACCCCCAAGCGTGTGGGGAAACGCTGCTTGCGCTGCTATCGAGTCCGATCTGCGTAATGATCGACCGAGGGCGGATGTCTAGCGAAATGTCGTCGCACTTTCTCGGGGGAATGCGCTTGCAGAGGGATGCTATGAGCGAGCTCTACGCCGACGAGAGAAAGACATCGAATGCCAAACCGCACCGACGGGAGGACATCGAGAGTGCGATTGCGAAACTCCAGCTAACACCGCTCGCCGCCCGCGTGCATCAAGCAATCGACGCGTACCGAGGAGAGTTGCCTCCGCTGGAAGAGCAAACGGAGGAGGACCAGCTGTGGCGGCTAGCCCTCCATCGCATGGATCTTCGGGGCTACACGGTTGCCGAAGCTACGACAGAAACGCTGCGTGCGATGGGCGTGTCTACTGCCGCACCCGACGAATCGCAGTTTGTCGTGCTGAGCGGCACGGTTCCTGACTCAGACCTCCAAGAAATGGTGGAGGGCGGTGCGGCACGGCACGCTCGCATCGGCGCGCGCCTCGGTCTGCACATGTGGGGCATCAAGGTATTCGCGCGCGAAGAGTCCGACAACTACGATCCAGCCCAGTGGCGCGAGCGGTTGGCGGAAGCGATGACCAACGCACACGCTCACGCCGACGACGGCGAGGATGAGCTGATCCACTTCGGAGCTGAAGGTGCAGGCTTTGTCGCGGCGATCTGCGTTCGGGACCACTGGGCCGAATTGACTCAGGACGAGCGAGAGTGGTGTGTCCAGCGTGTATGCGACGAGGTAGAACACGGTGCCAACGAGTGGCAAGAGCGATCGCGTGCCGCGGGCATGGAGGCGGTGCCCGCCGCGGCGAGCACGCTGCCGTATCTTTCATTGCAACAACCAACCGGTGACCGCGTGCTTCGCGCGTACGCAAGCGCACTAACGCATGCGAGCTACGACGTTCGCCGGGCTACCGCGCGCGGTGTCGCGCGATACTTCTGGCCCGACCATGTAGACCTTGCGTTGCGATCAGCACGCGGGCTTGGCCTCGAAGCCGCTGCGCTCCAACGAGCCTCCGACGCCGAGGAGCAGAAGGAGTATCACAGCCGGCGCGATCATGATCTGCTCCGGGCCGATGCTGCGGAGGGCGGGCGGCGGTACATCCTTGCGCCGTGGGAAGAAGAGAATGACCCGCTGCTTTCGTTCGACGGGAGCGAGTGGTACGGCGCAGATGCGACGCTCCTGATTCTCACAATCCTTATCGGCACCCCGGATGATCCTCTGACGATAGCGGCGTTTGGCCGGCTCACGGCGACCGTGGTGAGCTGGTGGGATGCCGACGACGATGCGCGTGGTCACGGCCCGCGCAGGAGTGACGATACGGAAAGCGCGCTTCTTGATCTCGTGGAAGCGTTCGCATTCAGAGTGTCGTCGTCAACGACAGCGGAGGATGTTCTGCGACCGCTTCTCGATGCGGTGGACCGCCACGCCGACGAGCTCCGGTGGTTTATGCATGGACTGATCCTCCGAGAAGATCGGCAACCTTCGACGGAGCGGTTCTGGTTCCTGTGGCAGCTCTTTGCCGATCGCTTACGACAGGCGCCGTGGATGGCGCGTATCGACGACCGAGGCGTCGCGTTCCTCGCGGAAATCTTCCTCGCGGTTGGATGGTCCAAGAACGCCCGCCACTGGAAGAGTCTGACGGGGCACGTGAATCGGCTGCATCGGCTGTTTGAAGCTCTGCCGATATCGAAAGCGGTGCTCCACCAGTACGTCCGCTTTCTGTATCACGTCGGCGAAGAATCCCTGCCCTCGGCATACATCCGCATCGCCTCAAAAGTGAAAGCCGGCAACCCGGCTGAACTACTAGAGGATTCCGAGATCGTCTTTATGCTCGAATCGATTTTGCAGCGGCAGGTATACTCAAAACCAGCCGAGCTGAAACAGCGAGAGGATTTGCGGACGGCGGTTCTGTATCTGCTTGACCAGCTCGTTGACGCGGGCTCGTCCGCTGCTTTTCGGATGCGCGATGATTTTGTGACCCCATTGCCCGCGCAATAGGCGATGCGTGCCCCGAAATAGGATGTGAAGTAGAGCGATACCCAATCGCCGCACCTACGAACCAGCTATCTACGATCAGTAACCGTCGCGATGAACCGTTTTGCGTTTGGCGCACAGCCTGATTCTGCGCTAAACGTCTTGCTGATTCTCAGCGCTGGTTTAGTTCTATGAAAGCGACTGTCAAGGGCGGTTCTCTTCTTTGCTGATTGCTTTTTCGTTTTCTCCTTTGCAGTCAGCTCTATCCGATCCGAAGGGGAGGAACCGTGGTGCTTGCGGGTGGGCGGAGGAGTCGTCGAACGCCGCTGACTCATGATCGGTGTTCTCCAGAAGTCCTAGTTGAGACGATTGCAAGCGACTCGTCGATCACCTCAAAGGTGTCGACCACGGTTCTATCTGAGACTCACGCCGGTGTTTGCCAGGCGCGGCCTGACGCTTCTTCTGGTCATCCGGAGGGGCCTATGGTTAGGCGAGTGCCTCGACGTGACTCACTGCCGGGCAGAAACTAACATTGAGACTTCCTCCGAACCTTCGTCTCGGACGTGGAAGAACAGCGAGCGAGTTACCCTCACCCGGTTGTCCCCGGTCCGAGCCGCTATGTTGTTGCCATCGTCAGTTTCGCTGGATCCCAGAGTTCTCCTTTCTTCCAGAGGCGAAGCACGATCGAGGCAAGTTTCCGCGCCAGGGTGAGCTTCGCCATGTCTGCGTGTACGCCGCGGGCAACACAGCGATCGTAGAAGTCCTTCAGCGGACCGTCCGTCGCCGAGGCTGCAGTGGCGGCGCCTTTGAAAACGCTCTTCAGCACGGGATTGTGGTTTCGGTTCAGGCCACGGGTCATGGGTGCCCGTTTGCGCCGGCGCACTTTCCCTTCAACGATTTCCTGATCGTTCGTCGAACGCGTGACCACGGCCAGACCCACGTAGGGCCAGAGTTGCCGTTTTGTTCGAAACCGAAACGGCGTGGCCATGATGGCCAGCAACAGGGCCGCTCGCACCGGGCCGATGAACGGGATCGACCGCAGGATCTTCCATCCTGCATGCCGCCGTGCCTCGGCGATCATTGCGGCCTTCGCGGCCGGCCGCAGCTTCATCAACACATCGAGCTGCTCGCACAGCGAGGCCGCGCGCATCCGAGCTCCACGCGATTCGAGCTTGCTCAGCCAGCCCTTTCGTTGCGACCCTCGGTACACTGCCTTGCCTGGCGTCGCGATCGCTCGAGCCCGATAGATCGCCTTCAGCCTCTGCATCACCCGGGTCGAGTCGTCCACCAGGTTCGTGTAGCAGCGCACCAATTCCTTGAGCGTCAGCAGGCTCGTCGATGCGTGATGAACTGCCTTGATCGACCCCACCCGAAGCATCTCCGACAACCAATCGGCATCCAGGCGATCACTCTTGTTCGTGGTCTCGCTCCGCCCTCGGACGTTGCACACGATCACCCGCTCGGCGTACGGCTGCAGCAGATCGTGCAGCCACTGCGCTTGCGTCCCTTCTTCGAATGCAACGTGTACTCTCGGACCCAATCCACGTACCAAACCGACGATCGCTCGAGCTTCCGTTGCCACCGTTGCCCGCATGCGAATCGATCCGCTCTCGTCCCGTACCGTCGCCACCGTCGTTGCCTGATGCACGTCCAACGCGAGATACTGAATTGCCTGATTCTTCATGGCAGCCGCTCCTTTCCTGCTCTTGGTTTTTGGCAATTCCAAAGTAGCAGGAGGGAGCGGGCTTTCAATATGCGTTAGTCAGCGATGGTCCTCCTCAGATGCGTACGGCGGGAAGCCGAAGTAGCGCTCGTGCAGTAATACGAATACACGTCGGAGCAGCACCACATCCTCCTCGGTGAATTGGAAGAAGTCACCGACGATCCCCGGCTGCTCGCCATCGCGGAAAGTATCGGCGATGGCCACCATGAGCAGTGCGGCGTAGAGGTCGGCGACACTGACTGTCGCAGCCACGTTTAGGAGTGACATGCGCGGGTCCATGATCGTGCTCGCCGCCCGGACGATCCGCTGCATGCGTGCTTCGACCACGCGCCGTTTCACGCGTGCTCGCCGCAAAGCCGTCCGAATCTTCGCCTCGATCTCGGGGAGGTCATCGCGGATCATGCGGCCTGAAACCCCTTGCACCCGCACTTGTACGCCTCTTTGCAGTGACCCTTCGGGTGGTGCTCGTGCGCTTTCTTCCCGTGACCGCAGACGCACATCGGTTCCGGCGTGAACTCGCGGCAGTCGCAGTCGCGGCACGGCCCGCGCGGCTGCGTCGCGGTGTTCCAGTGCCGGCTCGTCTTGTGGCCGCATGCGCACATGAAGCTCGGGCGGTTGTCG
>Ga0207686_10000983_pt1 | contig 16977 bp, 15 predicted proteins | sample KBSM24metaG_FD_184396 | JGI IMG/M metagenome (GOLD analysis project Ga0207686, IMG submission 184396) | Miscanthus rhizosphere microbial communities from Kellogg Biological Station, Michigan, USA - KBS M2-4 metaG (SPAdes) (version 2) | ecosystem: Host-associated > Plants > Roots > Rhizosphere >...
CGGTCAGCGTCGTACGATGCGGCAGTTGTCGCTCCATCTGAACGGCCTGGAAAAGAAACGTCGGCGTGTGGAACAACGGATCGACCTGCCATTTGATCGTCTGCGACTGCGGCAAAGTGCTCACGGGCGGCACGTTCGGAAAGGCATCGAGGGGAGAGTTAACCGGCGGCACGAACACGCCGTTCACAAACAACGGTGTCTCGCTGACGCTGTACTGTTGAGTCGTCACGCCGTTGAAGCGATTCGCTTGCAGCGTATTGAACTCGCCAAAGCGGTTGTAGAAAATTCCGGCGCCGGCCCGAATCACAGTTTTGGGCGGCTTACCTGAATTGCCGGCGCCGGGCGACCAGGCCAGGGCCAGGCGCGGAGCAAAGTTCGTCGGGCTGTGAGTATTCGTCTGATACTCGTAACGCAGTCCGAAACTGAACAGCAGATTCGGCCGGATCTTCCAATCATCCTGCGCATAGAGTCCGATGTCGTGTTGAGTGACCGTCGCCAGAGGATCTCCCGAGGAGATTGAGAAAATGGACGCGCCGCCCCCCAGCGTGCGTATCTGCGTCGGCGTCAATCCCATCTGCTGATAAAGCAGAGTGCGGCGATAACGCTCAAGGCTATCCACAAAAACCGGCGGCGCGTTCAGGATCGGCGCATTGTTGGCATCGACCTGCGGCACGAAAGCGCCGGCAAAGGTATAGGTGCCGCCAAAGTTATTCGGGTTGATATCGTCGACGTGCGTATGGCGCAGCCTGACTCCGAATTTGACTGCGTGCGTCTTGTGCTGCCAACCCAGGAAGTCACTGAATTCCCAACGCTCGAAGATGTTGGTGGCATGGCCCACCTGCGACCCGCCAGAGGTGAATGAGCCGCTCACGTTGATTGTCGGCAGCGTAGTATCACCAAAGTTCTCGTTGCGCCCTCGTTGCCATTGGAAACGAGCTTCGTTGAGCAGCGTGAGTCCCAGGATGGCCGTCTCGGTTATTTGAATGTTGTGAAAAGTTGATTCTGAGTCGTAAGCGCGCTCGGGCAGCGAGAAACCGCCCACGCCGCTGTTCTGCGTCTCATCTTTGCTGAAGTTATAGCGCGCCACCAGAATGTGATGATCATTCAACTGGTAATCCAGTCGCGGACCGAGATTTAAAGATCGTCGCGGCACGACCAAACCAAATCCCAGATCGACTGGATTCAAATTTGGCCCGAGCACGGTCGCCGTTACCAAAGCATTGTCATCGACCTCGAGCCGCTCGGCGTTGAAGAAGAAGGAAGCCTTTTTGGCGACGATCGGACCGCTTAAGTTCCCGCCGAATTGTCTAATTTGAAAAGGCGGCCGATTGAACGCGAAAGGATTGCGCGAGTTCAGACTCTCGTCCGTAAAGTTATAGTAGCCGCCGGCGTGAAATTTATCGGTGCCGGGTTTAGTCAGAATGTCTGTGCGCGTCGAAGGCTGATCGTTCTCTGCCGCAAAAGGATTCTGGTTGATGCGAATCTCGCGAATCGAACTCTTCGGCGGCACCGTGCCGTTCGAGAATCCGTCGACGTAGATATCACCTCCGGTGGCCGGTCCCACGGGCGGCCCGGCGAGCGCCTGCAACGCGGCGGCTAATTCGTCCGGGTTGTCGGGCAGGATGTCCAGATCTTTCCCGGCAACCACCGTCTGATTTGCATTGCCGCCCGCTTCGACGCTCAAAGGTTGTTCCGAATTGACGGTGACGCTTTGTTCCGCAATCGCCACCTTGAGGGTGAACTCGAGCGAGGCGGGACGATTCGCGGCCACCTCGATCGGCATTTGCTCAGTTGCGGCGAAACCCTTGGCGTTGGCCATCGCGTTGTATTTACCCGGCGTCAATCCATCGAACACGAATTCACCATTCGCATTCGAGGTGGCGGTTTTTGGTTCGCCACTGGCATTAACCAGGATAACGTTCGCGCCGGGAACCAGCGCGCCCAGTTCATCTTTGACGACGCCGCGCAAAGTCCCGCGCGCCTGCTGGGCCAACATCGGCGTCGCCGACAGCATCAACCCGAGCAGCGCTGTCGCCATCATTCGTAGAATCGAGTTAGTTGTGTACACAGCAATATCCCTCGGAATGTTGACGCACAAATTTTGTGTTGATTAACGCGGGGCGTGGGCTAATCGCCCGCGTTGTTGAGTCACGCAGCCATTTCAGCGGGCTGCCGGTTGGTGCGATTCTCAGATCCAAACAGCAACTGATAACGCTTTATCTTGGCATTCAGCGTCGTGTGCTTGACGCCGAGGAGTCGCGCCGCGCGCGCCTGGTTTCCACCAGTGCGAACCAACGCCGCACGAATTAAATCGGCCTCGAATTTTCTGACCTCATCATCGAGGTTCAAAGTGTTATTGGAATTCGAGTTGGTTGTCTGCTTGAGGCAGTCAACCGCATTTAATAATTCCATTGCCACGTCACGCAAAGAACTGAGCCGGCTCTCGAACGCTTCGTCACGCAGGAGATTCGCCGCTTGTCTTGACGTGATTGGGTCTTCCGCTTTCCAAGTTAGTCCGTTCATGTTCCCCCCTTTAGCCCCTGAAGTTTTTATTGTTATCGATAGAGGGTGGCGACATAGAACCCTCCGGTTAAAATCCTGAACGAGACACTGAGCGTACGTTCTCGTTCTCGCTAAAGTTCGTTTCCGAGGAGACTCTTTACAATTCTTTACAAATCAAATTAGCCGTGCCGCCTGGGTACGCCCGCCTCCGGCGTGCTGGCACTCCGGAGCCGTGCACACCCAATTACTTGGTCAGCAGTTCGTTAAGAAATGCCGCTGCGCGTTCGTCCCTCGTTTGTCCCAACATCTGCACAGCGAGCTTTCGCACTTCCACGCGCGGATGATTGCGCGCCGTGCGGATCAAGATCGGAATCGCCTCGTCCTTCGGGCGACGGCCGATCGAGATGACTGCTTGCTTCTGAAGTTCAAGCTGGGGACTTGAATCGAGCGTGTTGGTAAGTGCGCCCAGACTTCGGTCGCCGCCGATCCGGCCGAGCCCCGAGAGCGCAGTTTTTTGCAAATCAACGTCTGTCTGATTCTGAATGACCTGAATCAGATAAGCCGCCGCTGCGTCGTGATTGTCGTTGCGCGCCATACCTCCGAGCGCGCGGCGCTTCAACTCTTTGGACGTCATCGTCTCGTAGAGATTTTCCAGCACCGGCAGGTTCGCGGCCGCGCGGCTCATCGACAAAGACGACATCGCCTGCTGTCGCGCGTCGCTGGTTTCATGCGTGCTGCGAACAAGTTCGGCGAGCAGCGCGTTCTTCGTCGGGCTTTCCGGTGTGTAACCCAGCCAATAAATGGCTCGATTGCGAATCGCCTCAGCGGCGGGGCGCTTGATCAATTCAGTCAGGATCGCTTCGACGCGCGCGTCATCATGCAGCGCGATCGCATAAGCTGCGCGATCCGACAGTCGATTAACCTCGGGCACGGCCGAATCGATGATCGACTTGAGATAATTCAGACTCTCTTCGTTCGTCGCCTTGCCGGCCCAGTAGACGGGATAGCTGCTGAACTGATGATTGCGTTTCAGGTTATAGACCTCAGCGCGCGTGAACCGGTCGAGTGTCTTTTCAAAGAGCAGGAACAAACCCAGCTCGCGCGTCTCATACTGCGGGTCGTTCATGATGGACCAGCCGTCGTTCGACCAATTCACCGTCCCGTCGGGAGTCACGATTTCAAAATCGACGGCCACGTTCGGGCGCACTTCGAATTGGTAGCCAACCCAAAACAATCCCGTCGGTGCATTCGCTTTGCCTTGCACTGTCGCGCTATCGATCTTCGCTTTCAGATTCGCACCATCAACCGGCGTGAAGCCCTTCGTTGGTTGCGCCGCGACTGCCATGACTGCTGCGAACACAAACAGCGTGGCGAAAAATATTCTCGGTAATCTAAACACCGTAGTCCTCCGCTTTGTGGCATGTTTCGAAACTGGCGACCCGACTGGAGCGCAAGCGTCCCGCCTGCCGGAGCCACCGGGACGGCCGCGCTCCAGTCAACTACGTAATAAATGCGTCGCCGTTACTACTGCTTGAGAAGTTCTTCGAAGAACGCAACCACTGCAGGGTTTTTGTTCTTATTCGCCAGCAGCATCACGATTCGGCGTTTGCGTTCGAATGGCGTCTGGGGATTTTTGGCGATCGAGATTAGCTTGTCGATTACCTTCTGATCGCTGGAGTAAGCCAGCGAGTTGAGAATCTGATCCTTGATGGTCTCGTCCTTTTCATTGTCGTAGAGACCCATCAAAGCATCGATGTAGTTGGTGCCGCCGCGACGGCCGAGCGCGCTGATGGCCGCCTTGCGCAGCTCAACGCTTTCGCCGGAGCGGGCAATCGTGAGCAGTTTTTCACCAGCTCGTTCGCTGCGGCGACGGGCCAGGCCGTTGATAACCGATTTGCGGATTTGGATGTCCTGACTCGAATCGTAAATCTTGAACAGGGCATCAACCGCGGGCTCGCCGGCCCGGTCGGCAATTCGTGCGATGGCGCTCTGGCGCAGCTGCAAAGGTTTGGTGCTGACCGCGATATCGGCCAGGATGCCGGCAGCGCGCGCGCCTGTGTGTTGGCTCAACGCGAACATCGCCGCTTCGTTTATTTCCGGTTGCGGCGCATTCAACGCGAAGTCACGCAAAGCTTCGATAACGCTTTCGTCGTTGGTTGCACCCAGCAGCGAGATGGCGCGGCTGCGCACCTTGAGATCCGGATCGCTCTGCGCCGAGCTCATGATGGTCGGAATCGACGTCTTGCCGCCGTAACGTGACAGGAGGGTCAGGGCCGCGCGCCGGCATGGCGGCGTCTGTGTCGAATTCGGCTTCAACCAATCTGTCGCGTTCGTAATACCACGTTGCGGATCGCTCTCGAACAATGCCTGCAACACCACAATCTTGAATTCACACGGATCGTCATCCGCCAGTCTTTCTCCCGCGATGGCCGAGCCGATGCCCTTGCCGATACCAATGCCCATACCCTCACCGATATGGAACGTCTTGTCTTTCATCTTCTCCTGCATTTCCTTGACGCGTTCCGCGGTTCGCTCCTGGGCATCGCGCAAACGCTCGTCGGCGCGCATTTTGGCTTCGGCAACTCTCTCCTGCATTTCGGGAGAGATCGTAACCGCCTGACCCGGCGATTGAACCACCGTGACAGGCGCGAGGGTCGCGGCCTCTACGGCAGCAGCCATCGGGGCTGAACTAAGCACGGCAACGTCTGCGGTAACCTGCGCAATGGCCACCGGCGCGGCGCCTGGAAGTTGCGCCATCAACAGATCGGCATCCTGTTTCCAACTGGTCTTCGCGTACGCCTGCAGCATCTTTTCGATGGTCTGCTTGCAGACGGTGTACTTCTTCATCTGGTACTGGGCATACGCCGTCCAATACATGGCGGCGTCGAGGTTCTCTTCTTTGGGGAATCTGGTTAAGTATTGACCGAAAGCCTGCTCGGCCTTCGACCATTGCGCGTCGTCGATCAGATCGCGCGCGGCTGCGAATGCCGCCGTTGCCTCTGGCGTGCTGCCTGTCTGCTGCGCGGCCCACGCATTTCCTTTTACGCGTGGCGCAGCCTTCTTCTGCGCTGCTGTTTGATTAATTGCTCCCGCCGCTAAACAGATCACCACTGCGGCGACTAAGGCGAATATTGATTTGATTGATTTGATTGATTTCATTTCTCTTCCGTCGTTTCTCATTTTCATTTTCCTCGGTGGACTGGATTCAGAGTTATTCGTAGCCTCGCAACTCTGCAACGATTTCAGTTTTTTGAACGCGATCGCGAATCTGACGCAGATCCTTTGCGGGGGCTTTGTCAGGCAAATTCGCGATATCGATCAGAAACGGTTCCAAACTCCCAAGGACGGACTTGGCCGGGAACTTGCCGGCCATCTCGGCATCGCGCCGCAACACGATGTTTTCATTCAACAAGCGGCGTGATTCCGCCTTTTCATAGGACACATCGACTTCCTGGTCATCATCGGAGACGTCGATGTTGCGAACTGAGATCAGCAGGTTCTGTGCTTGCTCCAAATGCGTCGCCGTGTCTTTGTCTTCCATGTCGCTGTAAGCAGCATCGGTGAACAGAATCTCCGGTCGATCATCAGAGGGCCTCTTCACAACCGGCCGCTTGCGGTTCGTCGCGACGAATTCTGGTTTAGTCGATTCCTTGTCGTTGACGTCGACCGGCACTGTAACTTGTGGCTGCCCGCCGGAGCCGCTCGGGGCAACCGGCGTCGGCTTGTTTACGGCGACCTCGTCGACCGGCGGACTTTGCGGCCGCGTCCGGAAGTACGCTACGCCAACCACGATAGCAATCAGCGCCAGCGCTACTGCCGGCATCGCGAACCTGAACGAAGGCATCGCGAACAACCCGGCGAACCATTCAGAGAAGCTGGACTTTGCCTGCGTCGCCCTGTTCGCATCGGTCGTGATACGCGCCGCGATTCCATTCCACACGGCCGGCGAAATTTCCAACTCGCGATCGTACCGCGCGAACAGTTCGTTCTCAGCAGTCAACGCTTCAAACGCCGAGGTGCAGCCGGCGCACTTCATCAAGTGCTCCTGCACGTGTTCGCGGTTACGCTCGCCGGCTTCGCCGTCGAAATAAACTTCCAAAAGATTTAGACAGTCATCGCATTTCATGACTTTAGGTTCCTACATACTGCCCAACGCGCTGGCGCATCTCCGCTCGAGCGCGATGTAAATCGGTTTTCAATTTTGGAATTGAGAAACCGGTGATTTCCGCAATCTCTTCATAGCTGCACTGGTGAAAAACTTTCAAAGTGAACACCAGGCGCTTGTCATCATCGAGCGTCGCCAGAGAGCGTTGGACGACCTCGTTCAGTTCCTTGTTCAAGAGATTGTGACTGGGGACCGGGGCTTGATCGCTGAGATCGAGCACCTGCTTATCATCCAGATCGACTTCCTGGTTCTTGCGAATCCTGGCTCGCAACGATTCGCGCGAAACATTCTTGGCAATCCCAAACAGCCAGGTCGAGAGCTTCGTCTCTTCCCTGAGCGACTTCAGGCTGCGATAAGCCCTGACGAAAGTTTCCTGGGTCAGCTCTTCAGCCAGGTCGCGGTCGCCAATCTGGTCGTAAATAAAACTGATTACGGGTCGTGAGTACCGTTCAAAGATCAGACGGAATGCCTCCTCGTCGCCCTGGCACGCGCGCGTGACTAGGTCTACTGAACTATTCATCAGAGATCCTGCAAACGCACCGGGCTGGCCTTCCAAGCCTATTTCGCGTGCCAGCGGTTTCATCATGTACTCGGTGTGTTAGTGCGCCCCCAAAGTAAAAGGTTTCAGATTTCGTGCAATTTTTTGCCGGGGAATCGAAATATCAAACGGACGGGGCCGGAAACGAGTTCCGATAATAGCGCGATTTACGGGGAAATTGGACAGGCCTTAAGGATGGTAAGGACCTCAGCGATGCTCCAGGCTTGAAGGTTCAAGCTCTGAGCGTGACACCACCTGCTCGGAGCATGACTCTTCATGCTCAGAGCATCGGCTTTGAACCTCAAGAGCACGGCTTTTGATGCTCGGGGCATGACCCAAAGTCCGCGCAACTTCAAAGGATTCAACCGGTTGCCCAAGGAGGGGTGTCATCTGTGTCAGAATCCCGATGAATCGGGATTCTGACACGATGCCAATATTTGATTGCTAAGCGGCTTTCTTTGACTTCCGGCTTCGCAGCAGCCTCCGCACCGTAATCAGCAGACTGCGAGGATCGATTGGTATTGGCTCGAAGGCATTTGCGCCGAGTTGCAAAGAGAAGGTGGCTTTGCCCGTTCCAAAAGGCGAGGTCACGAGAATGGGTATTTTCGCCAGGGCGGGCGTGTCGCGGACGCGCCGTAAGAGATGAATGCCGTCAGCACCGGGCAGACGTATGGCGGTAATGATGACGTCGGGCTTGATGAACAACGCCATGTCATAGCCGCTCACTCCGTCCGCGGCCGTGGCTACTTCGTATCCATTCTGCTCAAGAGTGGTGCGCATTAATTCGCGCATTTCATCGTCGTTTTCAATCAGGAGAATTTGCTTAGGCATAGGGGTACTTAAGTTTCATTCTGAAAGCCGAGTGTGCTGTTGGTGTACCTCTAAGTAAAGACTTATTGTCGCCCACATTCCGTGGATTTGTCGGTCAATGTACCTAAGCTGCAGTATCAGAACCCTGAGCGGTAGCGACGGGATCAAGGAGCTGAGTCATTGACCCGATCGCTACCGCTCTCGGTTCTGACAAAAACAAAAAGGGAGTTGAGGTCTCGCCTCAACTCCCCATGGTCACCGCGCCATGAAAGGTTCGATTTCAATCACTCGTTACACTCCGCGGTATCCATCAGCGTAACCATTCTGGTAAGCCTGCATGAAGTACTGCTGATAGGTGTACCGATCACCCATGCGCGAATTGTAATCCTTCAACGAGTTTACATTTCGCGACTGACCGTAGCGACCGCGACGTCGATCATCACGACCAGCCTTCAAGCCTTCGTTGTATCCCGCGTTCAAAGCCGTCTGTCTCAGTTCATAAGATCCGCCCTGGTTGCCGTAACCGTCCCACCTGCGCGAACCGTTGTTGTAGTAGCCGTTGTTGTAGTAGCCGTTGTTGTTGTAAGTACCGGTCGAATGCCAGTTGCCGTATTGGTCATAATAACCACTCTGAGCCTGGCGTTCGCGCTGCCGCTGCAGTTCGCGCTGTCGTTCGCGTTCCGCGCGTCGATATTGATCCTGATTCCAGTTCGGATATTGTGCCTGGGCTGTCGTGCTAGACACTGCCATGATGCCTGCAAACAAAAACAGTCCCAGGATTGCTCCTCCAAGTCTTTTGATGCCGTTGAATCTCATAGTCTCTTGACCTCCGCAGTTAACGTTGGCAATGACCATGCCACTGACGATTTCGGCCTTTGCACGTCGCGAGAGCGCAACTTAAGGGGTTCGCATATTCCATATCGTGTTTCGTTGAACGACCTGCGTCCGTCGCTGGAGCTTTCGTATTGCGAAAAGATTGTGGCCGGTAAATGTGAATACAGCCGGAGACACAGATCAATACAGCCGCACCTGAGTCGACTGACGGAATTTCTGTTGACTCGCGTCACGATTTGGCGTAGAAGCCGTTTGTTTCGTGAAAACGAAGACCGACCATGGACCCATCCGATCAACCATCCTCGCGCGCTACAATTGAAGTCGAGCAGCACATCCGCCAACTCAACGACGAGTGGGTGAAGGCCATCATGCGCGCCGACGCCGACGCGCTGAACCGCATCATGGCTGACGATTTTTATTTCACTTATCCATTGGAGGGCGATGATAAGGCCCAGTTCATCGCGGACATTACTTCGGGTGATTTGAAGATCAAGTATATCGGGCGGGAACAGCTCAACGTGCGCGTGTTCGGCAATACTGCCGTCCTGACGGCGCGCGATTCGGCAACCTGGCTTTATCACGGCCGTGAACTGGCGGGCCAATACAAAATCCTCAGCGTCTTCACTGAACGCGATGGCCAATGGCAGTTGTGCGCGATCCAGGCGTGTCCTATGCAGCAGTCCGGTCACTGATTGACTTAGGCCCGCAGCCGAAACAAAATACCTGACTATGAGACAACCTCGATTTCTTCTTCGCGGTTTTCGTCGTCCCAACGAAGTCGTGTCGCTCGCGCTGGGTAAGCTCGAGCGTGCCGTCCTTGATGAAACATGGAAAAGGCGGGAAGTAAGTGTGCGCGATATTTATCTCGCCTTTGAAGAGCGCATCGCTTACACCACTTTGATGACGACGCTCGATCGTCTTTTCAAAAAGCATCTGCTGGAAAGACGCAAAGACGGGCGCGCCTTCTTTTATTCACCGGCCGTCTCGCGCGACGAATTCGAACACGTGATTCGCGAAGACGTAATCGACGGTTTGCTGGGCGCCGGTGCGGAAGGGGTACGCCCGGTGCTCGCCTGTATCGTCGAAACGGTCAGCGAAAACGATCGCGCCCTGCTGGACGAACTCGAAAGATTGATCAAAGAAAAGAAGCGTGAGCTGAAGCGCCAGGTCGATTAACGATGTACGAGTTGTTGGGAATCTCGATAATTCTCGCGGCTCTCATGCTGCTCAACGCCGCCGCCTCGTTGGTGACGGCCTTGCTTTGGCGTTTGCTCGCGCCGGTGGCCGCCGGCTGCACCGCGCGCACCCGGTCGGATCTACTGTTCACTTTGCGCCTGGCCGCGCCGGCCATTGCCGTCGTCGCGGTCTTTCTTTTTGTGATTCCGTCGTATCTCGATTACGAACCTTATTCCACGTCGGAAGTAGTCAGTAAGAAGCTCGCCGCTCTGGCCTTGCTCTCGTTTGCGAGCATCGCCTTCGCGCTGGTCCGGACGATTCGATCGTCACGCGCCACGGCCGCGTTGCGCAAACAATGGTCATCGCAGGCAGAGCCAATTCAGGTGCCGGGCATAAACGTCCCGGCGTTTCGCATCCCCCATCACTTTCCCATCGTCGCGATCATCGGGACCTTTCGGCCTAGACTCTTCATCGCAGATAACGTCCTGATGTGTCTGAGCCAGGATGAGATGGCCGCGGCGATTGCCCACGAATGCGGACACCTGGCCGCGCGCGATAATTTGAAGCGCACGCTTTTGCGCGTTTGTCGCGACACGTTGTTGCTGGTCCCGTTCGGTCGGACCGTCGAACGCATGTGGGCCGAGAATGCTGAGGGCGCGGCGGACGAATTTGTGGCGCGTCAGAGCGCGGACGCCGCTTTGAATCTCGCCTCAGCTTTGGTGACGATTGCGAAGATGGTTCCGTTGGGCGCGCGCGCCGACGTGCCGCTTGGTGCTTATCTCGTCGGGGCGGAAGAAACGCAGGGAGTTAAATCGCGAATTCGCCGGCTGATCGAGATCGCCTCGAACAATTCGCTGCGACCGAAGCGCGGCTCGCTCTCGCACTTGCTGCCAATCAGTAGCCTGATCGCCTTCACCGTCGTCGCGGCCATCTGCGCCAGCAATCCGAAAATTCTGCTCGGCGTTCACGATATTCTCGAAGTAGCCGTTAGTCTGCTGGGTTAGGCTGCTTTCTGATTCGCCAGCGGTCGCCGCAACCAAATGAATAATCCCGCGGCCACCAGTTGCGCGACCATCCCGAACACGACCAGCGCCACCAGTGAGAAATCGTAGAGCACGCCCATGGTTACGCTGCCCAGAAACCACAACACGCCGTAAACCGCATTGAAGGCCCCGAACGCAGTGCCTCGCTTATTCATCGAGACGACTTGCGAGATTCCCGAACGCAGGGTTGCGTCTTGCGCTCCCAGTCCGATGGCCCAGCACACGACGCTGACGTAGACGCCCGCGGCGCCTCCCAGAAAACCAAACGGCAACGCCAACAGCGAAACGACAATTCCGATGGCGATGATTTGTATTCCGTAGCGATCGAACATTCTGCCGAAGATGAGGGCAGTCAGCCCGTTCACGCCCATTGCCCCCGCATACAGCAGCGGAATTATCTCGGGCTTGGTGAGTGAGTTTTTCTGAAAGTGAAAGGCGAGCAATGGAAAGTCAACGAACCCTAACGCGAGCAATCCCGCAGCCCCCACATAAATCCAAAACACCTGGGGCAGATTCTTTTTCGCTTGGGCCGGTGGCGGCGTCGCATGCTTCGATCTGGCCGCTTTAGCGAACAAAAGCGAAACGAAAGCTCCCGCCGCCGGCAGAGCCAGCCACAGAAACGCCGGTCCAAAGTGATGTGTGTGGGCGACGGAAATCGCGACAAAGACCGGCCCCAGCACCGCTCCCGTCTGGTCCATAGCCGCATGCAATCCGAATCCTGATCCGTGCCCGACGACTTCGGTCGCTTCCGATAGCAACACGTCACGCGCGGGCCCGCGCAAACTCTTGCCCGTGCGTTCAGCGATGACTAGTAACGCAGCCGCTTGCCAATTCCCGGCGAACGCGAGTCCGGGCACGACCACCAGATTCAGAAAATAACCGAGCGTCGTAATCGTCCAGTACGCGCGCGTCCGATCTGCGAGCCGTCCCGAAAAATATCTGAGACTGGCCGCGATCATTTCTCCCAGGCCCGCGATGATGCCGACTTGCGTCGCGCTCGCGCCCAGGTCTTTGAGCAATGGCCCAATGACACTGTGCGCGCCTTCGTAAGTCATGTCAGCGAACAAGCTGACAAAACCCAGCGCGATGATGAATCGAAATGCGCTCTTTCTTTCCTGACTTGTGTAGGCCAAAAGATTATCCGTATCCGAGGATTTCTATTACCGACAAACAACCGAGCACCAGCAACAAACTAACTCCGACATAACGTATCACCGCCGGTGAAACGCGATCGTGAATCCAGCGACGAATGCCGGCGCCCAGAAATGCCGCCAGCGATCCTTTCGTGACCATCGCCGAAACCGCGCCCAGCCAAACTATCAACCCCCAGTGATATTTCGCGGCCATGGTCGCTGCCGTCACCTGGCCCACGTCGCCCCACTCTGACAAGAAGATCGCCGCAAAGGAAATCATCGCCGCTTTGTGTGCCTTCTGCTGGTCGCGTTCTTTGCGGTACTGGTCGTCTTTCCGCCACAGCGTGATGGCGACGCCAATAAAACTGATCGCAGTGATCGCGGCGACCAGGTACTTCGGCAATTTCGAAATCGCCTCGCCAATCAGGACCGCGACACCCATCTTCGCCATGAAAGCCGCCGCCATGCCAATCATGATCGGCATGGTGCGATAGCGCGAGGCCAACACACCCGTCGTGTACAGCAGCTTGTCGCCGACAATTTCGGCAAGGAAAACTGCGCCAAACGTTGCGAAGAAGATTACCGGCACTTGATTTCTCTGGGTTCGGGTCGGGGCATTCTAAGATGCGCCCGTTTGAATTCGCAATTGCGTACTGTCAGTCGAATACGATATGCATTTGCGACTGATTCACGTTGACGAATGTCGGTTCCACTCCAAAAACGCTGCGAATATTTTCCTGCGTCAGGACGTCCCGGGCCGATCCCTTCGCCACCACGCGGCCTTCATTAAGCAGCACCACTTGATCGGCGAACCGAGCCGCCAGATTCAGATCGTGAACTACTCCGACAGTCACAACGTCGGGCGCGTTGGTGAAGTTACGCACCTTTTTCATGAAGTCGATCTGATGCCGAATGTCGAGAAAAGTCAGCGGCTCATCGAGAAACAGGAACCGGCACGGCGCGCCGTTCGCTGACGATGTCGACCCCGCCCGCCATAATTGAGCCAGCACCCGCGCAAAATTCACTCGCTGACGCTCGCCGCCGCTCAAGGTCTGATAAACGCGTCCACTGAATTCGGTCACATCAAAGAACTGCATCAATTCGTCGACCACTTGCTCGTCCGTCGGGCCAGGCCGGCCGCCGAAATGCGGATACCGCCCCATCATCACGACCTCGCGCACGGACAACGGGAACGCAACTTCAACTGCCTGCGACAGCACTGCGCGACGCTTCGCCAGGTCGGCTTCACCTACGTCGGTGACGTCGCTTCCTTCGTAAGCAATTTTTCCGGATTGCGGCCGCAGCAGTCGCGCCAGCACTTTAATCAATGTCGACTTGCCCGCGCCGTTGGGACCAATGATTAGGTGGAGTTTTCCGGGCTCGAAGGTGAGCGAGATGTTTGAGACGAGTGCCTTGGCGCCGACGCTGAACATGATGTCGTTTGCTGTGAGCATCGCAAAAAATCGAGGTCTGTCTCAGAACCGAGAGCGGTAGCGACCGGATCATGTGATTGATCCATTTAATCATCGGTTCATTGGTTCAATGAACAAATGAATGAATGCATCAATCCAGGATCACATGACCCGGTCGCTACCGCTCGCGGTTCTGACACTAAAAGACGTACTGCCGTCGTCTGAGCAGCGCGATGAAAATCGGCACGCCAACCGCCGCCGTCACAATGCCAATCGGTAATTCCGCCGGCCGCAGCGACAGTCGCGCCACCAGATCCGCGAGACTCAAGAGCGTCGCCCCCATCAAGGCGCTACCCAAAATCAAATATCGATTGTCCGCGCCGCCCAGCATGCGCAGAATGTGCGGCACGATCAATCCCACAAAACTGATTACGCCGGTGAAAGCCGTGGCCACCGCGACAATTACTACATTCACTGACAGCACGATCCACTTGAGCCGGTTAACGTTGACGCCGAGATAAGTTGCTTCCTCTTCCCCGATCATCAAGGCGTTGAGCTGCTTCGCGTAACGCATGGCCAGAATCGTCCCGAGAGTCGTTGAACTCGAAACAATGATGACGGCTTTCCAGTTCGCGCCTGACAACGTGCCGAGACTCCAGAAAGTGATCGAACGCGCTTGCGGATCGCGTGCGATGTAAGAAAGGAATCCAATCGCACTCATGAAGAGCGCGTTGACCGCCAGCCCGGTCAACAGCAGCATCACGATCGATGCCCGACCATCCTCGCGCGATTTCGCCAGCAGAAAGACCAGGTAGGTTGAAACCACACCACCTATGCACGCCGCGACCGGCAGCGTCCAGATGCTGGCGCTCAGATGCAGCACGGCTCCGAGCACGAAGAACATCGCGGACCCGAAAGCCGCGCCGCTCGACGTGCCGACTAAACCCGGCTCGACGATTGGGTTGCGAAACAAGGCCTGCATCAAGGTGCCGCCGACACCCAGACTCGCGCCGACAAACAGACAGAGGATCGCGCGAGGCAGACGTAGCTCGAGGAAGATGCGCTGATCCAAAGTTGGTTCAGGTTTTCCGGGAGTTAGCGACGCGAGCGCGTGCGTAATGTCAGCGACAGAAAAATCGATCGCGCCGAAGCGAATCGAAGCTGCAAGCACGGCCAGGGTGGCGAGAGCTAGAACAAGCAGAAGTCCTCGACGCGTGCCGTGCTGCTTCGTCACTTTTGATGGATTACCGCGGCTACCTTTTCGATGTTTTCGCCAGAGCGTGGACCGAAGTAATTTAGCACGTTTTCTTCGATTCGATAGATGCGGCCGTTCTTCGCCGCGTTCGAAGTGGCCACGCCCGGCAAGGCTTTGATCTGATCCATTGAACCGAGACGATCGTAACCAAAGTCAGTCAAAAGGATTACGTCAGGGTTCGCCTGGGCCAGTAACTCGGGCGATTCCAGCCGTTGCATTCCTCGTCCGGTGTTTTCGAGGGCCATCTGTCCGCCGGCAAGTTCGATCATCTGGCTGACACCACCGCCATCGCCCCCGCCGCCTTTGCCTACGACCATGTAAACGTTCGACGCGCGCCCGAAGTGGATGACGGCGACGCGCGGGCGATCGGGGTACTGCTTTACTTTCTCCAGTGACGCCGCCCTTTGATCGTCGAGCGTCTTACACAGTTCCTCCGCGCGCGCTTCTTTGTGAAAGTACGCGCCCATTTCGCGAATCAGCGCCTTGGTTCCGTCGAAGCCGTCGTTCTTGGCGGTAAACGTCTTCATGGGAATGTTGAGTTGTTCGAACTGTTGCACAACTTGCGGTGGGCCGATGTTGTTGTCGTGAATGATCGCGGTCGGATGCAGAGAAAGAATCCCCTCAGCACTCAGCGCGCGATGATAACCAACGGTCTGGACCTTCTTAACGTCGGGAGGATACGTCGTCGATAAATCAACGCCGACGATTTTGTCCTGAGCACCGAGCGCCCAGATGATCTCGTTGTAGATTGGCGAGATGACGACGTAGCGCGCGTCCTTCGAATCGGCGGGCGCGTTGTGGAAGCGCGAGCAAGCAATTGAAACGAGGCCGATGGCGATGGCAGCAAAGAAGAGAATCCGTTTCATGATTAATCAAAATCGCCGTGCCCTCTCCCGCTGGGAGAGGGTTGGGTGAGGGCCTGTGCGGCTACCCACCGAAGATGAGACTGCGAGAGCCAATCGACTGTTAATACCCAATCCTAAGCCCCTCAGTCCTTCCCTTCTCCCAGCGGGAGAAGGAGAAGAAAGTGTCTCAGAACACAAACCGCGCCTGCAATTGGAACATGCGCGGCGGGTCGATATTAGCAAACGCGGGAATCGCATTGGTGGCTGTTCCGACGCCGACGAATTGGCCGAAGGTGCTCAGCGGTGTCGCCCCGTCGCCGTAAACCGTCACGCCGCGACCGAGCATGTTCGCATGATTGAAAAGATTGAAGCCTTCCAAACGCAGCACAATGCTCTTGCTTTCATTTAACTTGATGCGACCCTCAACAAACGCGGAGACGTCCGAAGTCGGCGTGCCGTGGAACGCTGACTTCGGCATCACCACTCCGTTAACCACCGGCCGATCATTGGCGGCGCCGTCGCCGTTGTTATCCACACCGGTCGTGGCGCTAAATGGGCGCGCCGATGCCAGCATGGTCACCGTGCCGGCAGTGATGTTGTAGGGGAAGCGATAGTTAAAGGTGAACACCGCGCGATGGCGTTGATCTACCACGCTGAGCCCGCGCTCCTCTTCGCCCAGCCGCATGATCGTGCCCTGGTTTGGATTGATGCCATTGCCGTCGGGTTCAGTTGTGTTGGTCGCCTTCGACAAGGTGTAGCTCAACGAGGTGAAGATTTTGCCGTTGCCACGATAAGTGAACAACGTCTGTAATCCGTTGTAATCGGCGCGGCCCAGATTCATCAGCACGTTGACCTGGCGCACACCGCCATTCACGGGAAAAATCGGACGGGAAATATTGGCCGTGGCCACGCTCCTCACCTGACCGGGCGCAGTGCGATCAAACGGCGCCGGCGCATTCAAATCAACTGTGCGGTCGAGGCCCGTCACCTGCTGATGAACGTAGTCAGCACTGATGAAGAATCCGCGACTGACTTCGCGCTCAACACCAAACGTCGAGACCTGGCTGCGCGGATTATCAAACTCGTCCGGATAATTCGGCAACCGGCTGAAGTTGAGCCCGTACCGCGCAAACTGGGTCTCGTAGAACGCGCGCTGGCCCGCGCGAATGGTGATGTCACGCGCCGGCAATTGCGACGCCGGTACGGTATTTGGATTCACGTTGACCGGCACGCTGGTGAGACTAGTCGGGAATCCGGTCTGTCC